>WPCI01188959.1_pt1 | contig 54259 bp, 46 predicted proteins | sample 5399871 | NCBI WGS metagenome assembly WPCI01 (sample SAMN12869469, study PRJNA574797) | sludge metagenome | isolation source: wastewater treatment of pH7 | place: China:Beijing | collected 2019-05-20 | reverse complement strand
ACAGATGCGTGCAGCGCAAGGCGAGATCATCGGTCTGGCCGACAACGTTTACAAACAGTTGATGAAGGAACGCATCATCTGGCTCGGTGGGGAAGTTCGCGACGACACTGCTAACGCCGTCTGCGCCCAGTTGCTGTTACTTGCGGCTGAAAGCCCCGACGAGGACATTTATCTTTACATCAACAGCCCCGGTGGTTCTGTAACTGCCGGAATGGCCATCTACGACACTATGCAGTACGTGAAGCCGGACGTCGCAACCGTCGGTATGGGACTTGCCGCTTCGATGGGCCAGTTCCTCCTTACCGCCGGGACCCCGGGAAAGCGATTCATCACGCCTCATACGCGCGTCCTCATGCACCAACCTCTGGGTGGAGCCGGTGGCTCCGCGACCGATATCCGTATCAACGCTGACCTAATCCTTCAGATGAAGAAGGAACTCGCGGAGATTATTGCGCAGAACACGGGCAAGTCCGTTGAGCAGATTGAGCGGGACTCGGACCGCGACAAGTGGTTCAACGCGCAAGAGGCACTCGAGTACGGATTCGTTGACCATATAGTCACGCAGCCGCAACTCATCGGACGCAAGAACGACTCGGTGGAATAGGGAGGAAACAAAGTGACTTCAACAACCCCGTATTTTGAGGCTCTGGCGCGTCAACTTCCAGTCGGTGCCGCACAGGGTTTAGCGGCGAATCTGCCTGAGAACCGCTACGTGTTCCCAACGTTCGAAGAGCGCACCGCCTACGGTTACAAGCGTCAAGACCCATACGCCAAGCTTTTTGAGGACCGGATCGTCTTCCTGGGCGTCCAAGTCGATGACGCGTCGGCAGACGACGTTATGGCACAACTTTTGGTACTCGAGTCGATGGACACCGACTCGCTAATCACCATGTACATCAACAGTCCTGGTGGTTCATTTACTGCTATGACCGCGATCTACGACACCATGCAGTACGTTCGTCCGCACATTCAGACGGTGTGTCTCGGCCAGGCGGCCTCGGCGGCAGCTGTGATTCTTGCCGGGGGACAAAAGGGTAAGAGGATGGCTCTTCCCAACGCTCGAATCTTGATTCATCAGCCGGCAATGGAAGGTATTCAGGGTCAAGCCTCCGACATTCAGATTGTCGCTGACGAGATTGACCGGATGCGTGAATGGATGGAGCAGACGATCTCTGAGCGGTCGGGCCAGTCGGTCGAGCAGGTCCGAAAGGACGTCGAGCGCGACAAGATCCTGACTGCTGAGCAGGCCAAGGAGTACGGACTGATCGACCACGTCCTTACTTCTAGAAAGCTTGCTGAGTAGAGATTTCGGGGCCGGGGACAGCGAGGATATCCGCCTGTCTTGATGTGTTTATCGCGGGTAGTGCCATAGGCTGGCACTACCCGCGGCCCTTTTTTGGATAGAGAATGAACCAAACTGGGCGAACCGGGCAGTGGGCGATCGGGGTGGACCCGTAAGGAAGTGATCGGATGGCTGATCTGCAAGAGGGAGCAGGGCTGCTCAAGTGCGCCTTCTGCTCTAAATCTCAACGACAGGTTCGGCGCCTGATCGGCGGCTCCGGGGTATACATCTGCAACGAGTGCGTTGAACTTTGCAACGACATTGTTCAAGAGGAACTGCAGGACGACACTCCACCACGTCAGCTTTCGCTACCGAAACCCAAAGAAATCAAGGCATTCCTCGATACTTGGGTTGTTGGTCAGAACGCGGCGAAGAAGGCGCTTTCAGTCGCTGTGTACAACCACTACAAGCGTGTTCGATCAAAGCAGTCTGGAGCCCCCGAGGATCTTGCGGCAACCAAATCAAATATTCTTCTGCTCGGACCCACAGGAACAGGAAAGACTCACCTGGCTAGGTCCCTCGCAAATCTGCTTGACGTCCCATTTTGTATCGTTGACGCCACCGCGCTGACGGAAGCGGGCTACGTAGGCGAAGACGTAGAGAATATTCTTTTGAAGCTTATCCAAGCCGCCGACGGCGATATTAAGAAAGCAGAGCAGGGGATCATCTACGTCGATGAGATCGACAAGATTGGTCGAAAGGGTGAGAACGCTTCGATAACCAGAGATGTTTCGGGTGAGGGTGTTCAGCAAGCCCTCCTGAAGATCATCGAAGGAACGAAAGCATCTGTTCCGCCGCAGGGAGGGCGCAAGCATCCCCACCAGCAGTTCTTGGAGATCGACACCCAGGGGATCCTCTTCATCGCGGCTGGAGCCTTCTCAGGGATCGATGAGATTGTCCGCGCGCGACTAGGGAAACGGTCCACCGGCTTTGGTTCCGAGTTGCGCCCTGCAGCCGAGGTAGGAGATTACTACTCTCTGATCACCGCCGAAGACCTCCACAAGTACGGGATGATCCCAGAGTTCATCGGACGCCTTCCCGTCGTCACCTCCACGACTGCCCTGTCCGAAAACGATCTGGTCCGAATCCTGACTGAGCCAACGAACTCCCTGGTTGGCCAGTATCAGCACCTGTTCGAACTGGATGATGTCGAACTTGAGTTCACTCCGGACGCCTTACGTGCCATCGCAACCAAGGCCATGGCACGCGAATCGGGAGCCCGCGGACTCGCGTCGATCATGGAGACGACTCTGGCGGACCTGATGTTTGAGATTCCATCTCGGGATGACGTTGCGCGTGTCCGTGTCACAAAGAAGTCAGTTGTGGACCAGGAAGACGCCGAGATCTTCGAGATTGATGGGCAGCAGGTCAAGCGCGCCTCGTAGAGTGGTGCAGGCGGCCCGACGCAAATAGCTTTCGCATTAGGGCCGGCAGGAACGTTTGGTAGAGGGGGAGCGCCTTGAACGAGATACCATCCGAACTGGCGGAAGAGCGCCGGACAATCGACAACATCGATGCCGCACTGATCCACATCTTGGCAGAAAGATTCCGCTGTACTCAGCGCGTCGGCCACATAAAGGCGAGGGAGGGACTTCCCCCCGCAGACCCGGAACGTGAGCAGAGACAGGTGCAGCGCCTGCGAGAACTCGCCGAGCAGTCAGGGTTGGATCCTGACTTTGCTGAAACCTTCCTGACCTTCATGGTGAACGAGGTCATTCGACACCACGAGGTCATCAAGCACCAATACGAACAGGCAGACTAGTCCTGCTCCACCGGCCCCCCATAGAGCGCGTCGATGTCACTTGCGTGCTTCTTTAGCACGGCACTTCTCTTCACCTTCATTGAGGGCGTCATCAAGCCGTTTGCCTCGGTGAACGCAATGGGCAAGACCTCGAACTTTCGGATTGACTCCGCGCGGGAAACCCCTTCATTTGCACGTTCGATCGCCTGAGCTAAGGAAGCTCGAACATCCGCGTTGCGTGCGGCCTCAGCTACTGTCATCGACGGTAGCCCCTTGTTCTTTAGCCAGACCTGCATCATTTCGTCGTCGAGGGTTATCAGGGCTCCAATGAACGGCCTGCGATCGCCGACAACAACGACTTCGCCGATAAGCGGGTGTCCGCGCAAGGAGTCCTCGAGAATTGACGGGATGACGTTCTTCCCACCTGCGGTAACAATGACTTCCTTCATGCGACCGGTGAGACGTACGTATCCGTCCTTGTCGATGGAACCCATATCTCCGGTGCGGAACCAACCGTCCTCATCGAATGCGGCTTCGGTCAGATCTGGTCGTCCGCGGTATCCGACGAAGATTGAAGGGCCCTTTGTCAGGACTTCTCCACTATCAGAAATCTTCACCTTCATCGGTGCGATTGGCGGGCCCACCGTTCCAATCTTCGTGAGGTGCGGAGTGTTGACCGAGATCGGTCCGGTAGTCTCGGTGAGACCGTAGCCTTCCATGACGGGCAGCCCGATTCCTCGGTAGAAGTGAGCCAGGTGAGTTGATAGGGGCGCTCCGCCGCAGATGATGATCTCGACATTGCCCCCAACAAGGCCGGTGATCTTCGAGTAGACAAGGGCCTCAAAGAGCTTCCTCTGTACGCTCAGGCTCTTGGACGGCCCTTCGGGGGTGTCGAGTGCTTTCGAGTACTCGACTGCGGTGTTGGCCGCGGCCCTGAACAACTTATTCTTGACGCCGCTACCCGTTTGCGCGTCTGCCGAGTTGTAGATCTTCTCAAGGACACGAGGAACGACAAGAAGGAACGTGGGCTTGAACGTCCCCAGATCCGGAAGCAGATCCTTTAGGTCAGAGGTGTGACCGATGACGCCATCGCCCGTGACCACGTAGACCTGTAGGAATCGGGCGAGGATGTGCGCCAGCGGCAGGAACAGCAACATTCGTGACTTCGGATGGCACGCTTCTGGCAGCCAAAGGTGAGAATTCGCGTTGATGTCCGCAAAGTTTCCGTGAGTGATCTCAGTGCCCTTTGGTGTCCCCGTTGTCCCGGAGGTGTAGACAATTGTCGCAATGGAACTCAGTGTCAGCTGGTTCGTCCGTGCCGTAACCTCCTTGACAGGAACCGAAGCCCCAGCGCTCTCCAACGTATCCATCGCTCCCTGGTCGAGGGAGAGGACTGTCACGTCAAGGCCCGCGCTCTCGGCTGCCGCCGCAACCAGGTTGGCCATCACCACGGATTCGGCGACGACAAAGTGAATTTCAGCGTCCTTGAGGATGAACTCAATCTGGGCTCTTGAAGAGGTCTCGTAGATGGGAATCGGGACTAGCCCCGCGCTCCAGCAAGCAAAGTCCAGAACCATCCAGTCGTACCGGGTCCTAGACATGATGGCGATGCGATCGCCCATCTCTAGGCCCGAGCCGATCAATCCCTGTGCAATCTTCGTTACGTAGTCGTAGAACTGCCCGGCGGTGACCGTCCGCCAAGTACCCATCATGGGCTCCTTGACTTCGGCAAGCGCCCGCCGAGGGCCGCGCTCGACGCGTTGCAACAGCTGGTTCGGGATGGTGTCGTGATCATCAACCCGGGCCAGTACCGGAGCGCTCCATTCGAGAGCCTCCGTTACAACCGGTGTGCCCGTGCCTGATTCTTCGGTTTGCTCTTCCGCGTCGGCCATCAGACTCGCGTCTCCTTTGAGTAATTGGATTGGTCTAGGTTTGGGAAACTGGTTACTTACGAGGAGGAGCTTGGCCCAACTCAAATGCGGCGATCACGACTTCTCCCGTGGGAACCTCAGCTACCGAAAGGGTCCATTCTCCGGTGACCTTGGCGGCCGCCTTGAGGTCGGCCTCGACTTTCGACAGACCCGTCACGGTTGCCTCATCCGCAGTCACCATCACGGTGAGGTACGGAGTACGGGGCGAGACCTTTGCCTCGGACTTGATTCTGCGTAGCTGGATCAGCGCGGCCGAGGTGGCTTGAAGTAGCGCCGGGTCGGCGATAGCAGAAGTGTTTCGATAAGGCTCGGAGGTCGGCCACGGCGCAATGTGGACTGAACCCTGCCGGTACCACGACCAAACCTCTTCCGTGGTGAAAGCCAGGAATGGCGCCAGCAGGCGGACCATCGCATCGATTGCCAAGGCGAGGGTTGAACGGGCCGACTGGGCCTCTTCCTGGCTCCACTCGCCGTCGGCGTTGTAAGCGCGTTCCTTAACTAACTCGATGTAGTCATCGCAGAAGGTCCAGAAGAAGGTCTCAGTAGCCTCAAGGGCCGTTGCATGCTCGTAGTTCTCAAATGCACTGGTTGCTCTGTCAATCACGTCAGCCAGGACAGCCAGTGTGGAAGCGTCCACTGGGACAGTGACCAGAGACGGATCAAGATGAAGCTCCTCGCCCTCTGCGCCGGCCATAGACAGGGCGAACTTCGAGGCATTGAGTAACTTGATCGCCAGACGTCGACCGATCTTGATCTGGCCCACGTCAAATGCGGGGTCTGCACCCAGCTTGGCGGAATCGGCCCAGTAGCGCACCGCATCCGAACCGTATTCGTCAAGGATTGCCTTGGGAGTGATCACGTTGCCTTTGGACTTTGACATCTTCTTGTGGTCCGAATCCAGAATCCATCCGGAAATCGCGGCGTTCTTCCACGGGAGAGAATCAAACTCAAGGTTCGAACGCAGAACGGTGCTGAAAAGCCAGGTTCGAAGGATGTCCTGCCCCTGCGCACGAAGATCCATGGGGAACAGCTTGTTGTAGAGTTCCTCATCCCTCAACCAGCCGGTGGGGATCTGGGGGGTAAGCGACGAGGTAGCCCACGTGTCCATGATGTCGACCTCGCCATGGAAGCCGCCAGCAATATCACGCTCATCCTCGGAGTATCCCGGAGGGCAGTCGGATGAGGGGTCGATCGGAAGCTGCCCAAAGTCCGGAACCAGAACCGCGTCATAGTCGACTTCACCGACCTCATCGATTCGGTACCAAACGGGTAGGGGAACGCCAAAGAAGCGTTGCCTGGAAACGAGCCAGTCAGAGTTGAGGCCCCTGACCCAGTTGTCGTATCGCACCCGCATGAAGTCGGGATGGAAGTTCAACTCGACCCCGCGCTCAATCATCTCCTCGCGCAGGTCTGTGGTCGATCCGGTTCGGGTGAAAGCGCGGCCACCGTTTCGGATGTACCACTGACGGGAGGTGACGATCTCAAGGGGCTTGTCGCCACGTTCGTAGAAGCTGGTCATGCGCTGAGTGGGCTTGGGGTCACCGGGGCACTCACCGGTGGTCGACAGGGTCTCAACGATTTCTTTTCGGGCCGAGAACGTGGTCTTGCCCAGGATCTGCTCAAAGAGTTCGCGGCCCTTTGGATCAGTGATCCACTCGGGAACCTCACGAGTCATGCGGCCGTCACGATCCAGGATGGTTCGCAGAGGGAGGTCTAGCTCGCGCCACCACTGGATATCGGTCTGGTCGCCGAAGGTACAGCACATGGCAATGCCCGCACCCTTATCCATTTCAGCCATGGGGTGCGAAAGGACCGGGACCTCAACGTTGAACCCAGGGGTCGTGACCGTGGTTCCGAACAGGGGCTTGTAGCGTGCATCATCGGGATGCGCGATCAGTGCAACACAGGCCCCAAGGAGTTCGGGGCGCGTGGTTTCGATCGCCACGTCGCCTTCATCACCGTGGAAGTTCAGGGTGTAGTAGTTGCCGGGGTACTCGCGTGCCTCGACCTCAGCCTGGGCGACCGCAGTTTGGAAGGTCACGTCCCAAAGGCCGGGTGCCTCAGCCATGTAGGCTTCGCCGCGTTCCAGGTTCTTGAGGAAACCGGCTTGGGCGACCAAGCGAGCGTCGTCGCCGATGGTCTGGTAGGTAGTGGACCAATCGACAGACAAACCAAGATAGCGCCACAGATCCTCAAACTGGGCCTCGTCCTGTTGACTAAGTTGCATACACAACTCGATGAAGTTCTGACGCGAAACAGAGACCTGGTCGGAGGCTTTACTCGACTTTCCCTCGCCCCCATCGTACGGCGGTTCGAAGTCAGGGTCATAGGACAGGGACGGATCGCAACGAACTCCATAGTAGTTCTGGACGCGCCGCTCAGTGGGTAAGCCGTTGTCGTCCCAACCCATCGGGTAGAAGACATCTTTTCCGGTCATGCGCTGGTAGCGGGCCACGGTGTCGGTGTGGGTGTAGCTGAAGCAGTGGCCGACGTGCAGTGAGCCGGAAACGGTGGGAGGTGGAGTATCGATCGAGTAGACAGTCTCGCGGTCGGCGTCGCGATCAAAGTGGTAAATCCCTGACTCTTCCCATTTCCGGTCCCACTTGGCTTCGAGGCCATCGGTGGATACTCGGTCCGGTACCGACGGTGAGGGAAGCGCTGTTGGGATTACCGGTTCGCGGGATGTCATCGGGCGTCCTTAGTAGGTTTGTCAAAATCGTCTTATCGGTGCGCCTGCGGGCATACCATAGCCAACGCTACTCACCTGAAACAGCGGTAACAACTGGCGGGGCGGGTACTTGGCCTCTAGTGCGAGGTATCTAACCGGCTAACTCCCGATCTCGTACCACAGCGGCATCGACTGCTGCATCCAGGGCTACCGAGAGTCCGGCTTCTTCGGCCGCGAGCAGACCTGCGATTGTGGTTCCTCCGGGGGAGCACACCTGGTCAACCAGGACTTCGGCGTGGCCGCCGTCCTCAAGTGTCTTTAGGAGCATGGCGGCAGACCCCTCCATGGCCGAAGCTGCGGCCTTGATTGCCTGGGCCTTTGTCAGTCCTTGGCGCACGCCAGCGAGTGCCAAGGAGTTCGCGATTCTGAAGTACCAGGCGGGGGAGCATCCAGCCATTGCGGTGAACGCGGGAAACAGCTTCTCGGGAATCTCCTGAGTTGTGCCCACGGCATCGAACAGGCTTCTAGCGTCGCCCAGTTGTTGTTCGCTCACCTTGCCGTTGTCGCAAACTGCTGTCGTTGCCGCGCCAACCATGGCATTCACGTTGGGCATTACCCGAACGAGGGGAATGGATTCGTGACCAGCACGCGCAAAGTCACCATCTATGTCGTTGGTCGAGCGACCGGCCGCGATCGAAACGTAGCAGGCGCTTCCTGGTTCAAGGTCCCTAATCACCTGAGCCTGAACTTGTGGCTTAACCGCCAGTATCACCAAATCGGCCTGCGCCACGGCGTCGTTTGCGCTATGGGCAACGGTTCCAGCTACCGCTTCCGCTGCGGCTCTCGATGACTCCTCATAAGGATCGAAGAAGACGAACGACCAGCGGTGCGGATCTGAACTATGAGCACCTTTTGAGATGGCCCGGCCCATCGCACCTGCGCCGATGACTGCTACCTTCATGTCTCCTCCAACCCGCGTAGGCGGTCAACCTTGAACTCATTCAGTCTAGGTGGGCCATCCGACATCTGGCAGTTCGTTCTATCCGTCAACATGTTCTGGTTTGGGAGTTCTCCACAGGAAGCTTTCTTTGAGCAGGTGTTGAGGGGAGAAAACGGTGATCATGTGCAGATGGACGACCCCAACTATCGCTCGCTTCCTTCGCGCCGAGATCTGCGACGCCCACGCTCCGGGCGCGACAAAGAACATCAAGGGACCTTGCGGGTTCGGCTGAGCTCAGCATCTGCGACAGTGCTAATCGGAGCTTTAGTAATGCTGGGAACCATTGGACTTCTACGGATCGTCATCCCAACAAGTGCCTCGGGCGGTGCATCCTCTTCCCAGGAGATATCCGAAGAAGAACAACAGGACCCGTCGGCACTTGTGTCTGTCGAGCCGGGCATCAATGGCGACGATAGGGTCCAGTCGCAAGTAGCTGTAGAGTCCGATTCTTTCGATGAATTGGACGTTCTCATCGTGTTTGTGACGGGTGCGGTTAACGAACCCGGAGTGGTTAGTGTTCCAGTGGGCTCGCGCTTAGAAGTGGCTATTTCGGAAGTTGGGGGACTGACTGAACAAGCCGACTTGGTCTCGGTCAATCTCGCACGCCTGATCGAAGATGGCGAGCACATTCATGTGCTGGTAGAGGGTGAACAGCAGGCATCGGCGGTGCCGGGGACTACTGACCAGCCTCCAGGCGATCAAGGCCAAGCTATCGCTTGCGTCGATCTGAACTCCGCCGACCAGACCCAACTGGAGACCCTCGACGGCGTCGGTCCGAAAACGGCCGCGCGCATCATTGAGTGGCGCGAGACGAACGGAGGATTCGCTTCGAACGAGGAACTGCTCGCGATCTCCGGAATCGGACAGAAACTTTACGCAAGGATCTCTGTGGGACTATGCGGAGGTTGAGCCTTCTTCTTTCGCTGGCCTTTCGAACGCCAGAGCGGCCAGAGCGGATACTTTATTCCCCGAGGCCACGTCGGCAAGAACAACGCGAGGTGAACGACCGAGATAGTTGGGACTGCGGTTATCTCAGTGCTCAGACGGCTTATTACTGGGAGCAATCGGAACGAGGGCGAGCGCTGCCGCCGCGAACAGAAACAAGAACACGCAGAGGCCCCAGATGGACAAGTACCCACCAATCCCGGTCAGTCCGGCATCGTCGTGGAAGTTCACCAGTATCTTCTTGAAGACAGCCCCACCAAGAGCGCCACCCACGGCAGAGAATGCCGCGTAAAGACCGTTGGCTATGCCCGTCTTACCCTCGGGCGCTGCCCGCGAAATGAGAACGGGGATAATGCCAGAGAGAACTCCGGCCGCGAACCCGCTGAGGATACTCGAAATCCAGAAGGCCGCAAGCACGTGAGGGGCCATTATCATGATGACCTGCCCGAATCCCCCAAGCAGACACGCGCCCACCAGCGTTGCCCTCATCCCAATCTTTGCGGCGATGAATGAGGAGGAGAAGGCGCCGATCATGGCGAAGATCAAGAGTGCCGCAATCAGCAGCGAGATGGATTGTGTTGACGAGGAGAACCCGTACCCGAACTCTCCAGGATCTGTGCTCATATATGCGGCCATGTTTGGCGGCGCATCGGTTGATAGGACGCCGATGACTATGGCCGTCAGATAGAGGGGACCCATCCTCCGGGACGTAATAAGATTGATCTCCACTGCGGGACTTGGGGTGCGCTGCTCCCAAAGGATCCAACCGACGAGGACGACGCCCGTGATGAATAGCAGCAACAGTGACAGGTTCAGGTGCTTGTAGCCCATGTGGCCGAGACTGTAGATGAGTGCCACCATCACTAGGCCCAGGCCCGCGAACCCGACCCAATCCACTTTGCCGGAGCCAAACTCCAAGTCTTCCGGAAGCTTGAAGAAGACTCCGTAAGCACCAATCAGCACGACAACGGCCGGAACTAGTAGGGTCACTACCAGGTTTGATGAGGCGGTGTAGATCAAGCCCGAAGCGACGGTACCGATGACGATGCCGCCGGTGAGGGAGCCCGTCATGATCGTTATGGCTCGCGCCGACTTTTCTTGCGACATGCGTATGTAGACGATCGCGATTGCCAGCGGTAGCCACACTCCGATGGGTCCCTGCAAAACCCGCCCGAGCAAAATGACTGGGAACGAGGGCACCAAGGCAATGAGCAGGGTCCCCAAGAAGACGGAGGTAACTGCGATGCGCAGGATCTTCCTTGATCCGATCAGGTCGCCAAGTCGGGATAGGAGCGGTACGAGGACTGCGGCCGCCATTGCTTGAGACGTTTGGAACCAGTTCATCGCCTCCACGGTCACTCCCACGTGGCGGGAAAGATCTGGGAGCAAAGGAGTATAGAAGCCCTGAACGAAGCCGCTTGTGACCTGAAGGACTATCAACCACGTCAAGATTGAGCCGGCAGTCTTTGACACTGGCTTCGATGGCGTAGCTACGTTTTGCTGTGTACTCTTCACAGTCTTTGCACTCATATCTAGATGCTATTCAGTCGTTGTCCACAGCGAGAAGTGAACGGGGTTGCAATCTGGGCTCTTTCCACCGCTCGGTCAAAACTGAGTGGTGCAAGCATCCTACACATCCCACAGTTTTCATATGGAAAAACGAGCCGAGTCAAGACGGACCCCGAAAGGGCTGGACCTTCGACTTGTCGCTGTTACATGCATGGCATGGTTAGGCGCTCTCGTCGGGCTTCAGCTAGGCCTAGTCGAAGATCGATATCTAGGAATTGGCGTTCCAGTTGTCGTTGGGATGGTAACCGTTGTCGTAGCCGTGATCTCCCGAAGCGCACTTGGTCGTGGTGCGGCTCTGTTGGTCTGGGTCTCCATCGTGGGCGTCTGGACATCGGGCATTGTTGCTTGGACTGCGGCCGCCTCGTTCGTGCATGATCCGATACAGACTGCCGCGGTGGAACGAAACTATGCGCGGGTCCTGGTAACCGTAATTGGACCACCTAAACCCGCGAACTCCCCATGGTCAACCGATTTGCTCGTGGTTGAACTCCAGACAAAGGCCCTATGTACCTCGGAGATAAGGGATGGCCCAGCCGAGTGTGACGTTCCCAGTTCCGTCACGCTAAGGGGCGAGGTCGCAGTTGAGACCGGCGGAATGGACGACCTGATCCCAGGTTCTACGCTCGAGGTGCGCGGGATCGTCTCAAAGGAAGACTGGTTGGCTCCTCCCGTCGCCGCGAAGCTCAAGATTATTGGCTATTCCGTCGAGAAGTCTGCTCCCAAATGGCAGTCGTGGGCCGCCTCGTTACGCAAATCGATGCGAGAGGCCACGGCGAGTGCGGGCGCCGTTGGTCCCCTGATCAGCGGAATGGCTATCGGTGATGATGCATTGCTTTCTAAGGATTTGAAAGACTCAATGCTCACCTCATCCCTCACTCACCTTACAGCTGTGTCTGGAAGTCATATCGCTATATCTTTGGCGCTCATTGCCCGAGTTTTTCGTGGGAGACGAGGGTTGCAAGCGTTGTCGATTGGTGTCTTCCTCGTCCTCGTTGTGATCGTGGTTGGACCGGAGCCCAGCGTGGTCCGTGCGGTGTCGATGAGTTCGCTTGCGGTGTGGGGGCTGCTCAGGAGGAGGCCGTCGCAGCCATTGGGGTTGCTGGGGGCTGTGGTTTTGGCTTGTGTGTTGATTGAACCGTGGCTTGCTCTCTCAATAGGATTCGCACTCTCGGTTTGTGCGACAGCGGGCATCATTGTTATGGCCAGGCCACTTGAGAAGAAACTGTCGATAGTTCTACCGGAGCAGGGCCGGGTGCGCCAGTTTTTTTGGGCCGGTCCTCGCGGCGGTGGCTGTTGCTGTGAGTGCGCAGATCTCAACCCTTCCGATCCTGGCTTTGTTCAATGACTGGTTGCCGACCTGGGGTGTGGTCGCGAATCTGCTGGTTGCTCCTGTTGTCCCGTTCCTGACGATTCTGGGCCTTGGCGCGACAGTCTTCCTTTGGTTGCCACCGGTTAGTGAGTTCCTGATAGGCCTAGCGCGTCCTGCCGGGCAGTGGCTTGCCTGGGTCGCTGAAGCCACTGCTTCTTGGCCCCTGGCCAGATTCCCATGGATCCAAGGCTGGCCCGGCGCCATCCTAGCAATCTTCGCGACACTTGCAGCAATCGGCGTAGTTCGCCTCGCCTGGTCCCTCTTCGTTGCGGTTGGAGATGCAAACCGGCGCAGGAGCGCCACGGGGGTTCTGGCCGTGTCTATGGCGACTGACATCAGTGAGATCGAGAGTCCTCGGCGTGTTAGCGAGAAGGAGGCCACAAGTCTTGACTGATACAAGTTTGGACTTCCATACTGGGCAGACAGGCAGATGGAAGGTAGTTCTCACAGGCGACGTTGATGAGTGGCTCCGGCACGTTGACGACGAGACTCACAGCCAAATCCTGGCTGCGATTCGAGTCCTATCTGAACAGGGTCCGAGCCTGGGCCGACCTCTGGTCGATACGATCCGATCGTCTCGGTACAAGAACATGAAGGAGTTACGGCCCGGGTCTACCGGTCGAAGCGAGGTGCGAATTCTGTTTGCTTTCGACCCGGCCCGCAGGGCGATTCTCCTTGTTGCTGGGGACAAGAGAGGCGATTGGAACCGGTGGTATCGCCGGGCCGTCCCAGTGGCCGATCGACTGTTTGACGAATACTCGAAGGAGATGAAGTGAAGGTCGTAACGTTGGAAGAGCATCTCGCTCGTCGCCCGGCGAACGAGGAGCGGGTCGAGGAGTTGGCGGCCCAGATGCGGGCTGATGTTCGAGCTGCCCGGTTGGCGCAAGTGCGGGCCGACAATCAGATGACCCAAAAGCAGTTGGCGAATGAGCTACAGGTCTCTCAGAACCGGGTTTCTCAAATCGAAAACGGGCAAGTTGACCGCGCTCAGGTCGCGACGTTGCGCCGCTACGTGGAAGCGTTGGGCGGCACCCTCACCATCGAAGCAACCTTCGGCGACGCCAGGTACACGATCGCCTGAGAAGACATGGTCGCCTCGACTCGACTGGAGCCCGGCGATGCTTGAGAAGCTGATCCCGCCACTAGATTTCGAGTCTGGCGTGGATCGGTGCCCCAAGCTCTCAACGGGTGCCAAGGCACTTAGTTTCCTACGGGCTGGTAGATCTTCGCGATCAGCTGGTCTTCTGGTACTTCGCCCATCTCGGTGACGTAGATGTTGAAGGCATGCCTGTCTACTGGGCTGGTCTCAGGAAGTCTCAGACCTTCTTTGGCGATCTTCTCGGCGATCAGGTCGTGGGCAAGCGAGAACTGGTCGTATGAGCCCCGGACTGTAGCGACAATACATTCGCGTTCGGGAAGGGTGGCGAACCTGGCGGTTGCGCCGGTTGCTCCAGTTCTGACGATTCTGGGTTTGGCTGCGACCGTCTTTCTGTGGCTGCTTCCGGTCAGCGGTTTCCTGATTGCGCTGGCGCGGCCTGCGGGGGAGTGGATGGCCTGGATCAGCACCACAGCCGCATCCTGGCCGTTGGCCAGATTCCCATGGATCCAAGGCTGGCCCGGCGCACTGCTCGCCCTCGCATTGGCATCCGTGCTCGGAATGACGCTAGCAGCCACCTCGCAACCACGCGGGTATCAATAGCAGGCGCTACTGGGACTGCGGAACTACCACTAGCGAAGCTGCCCTGGCGCCAGGGAATCGGGTGGCTCGATCTGTCGGAGGTTTCGTCGATAATGGGAGGGTCCTCGTCCATCTTGTAAGGAGATCAGATGGCATCGTCCCAGGCGTCGGCTCCACCCGCGATTCACCTAGTGATGGGTAAGGAACAGGAGCTTGCGGACCGTGCAGTCAGGTCGGTCTTAAAGGAGATTAGTGCTTTCGCGCCCGAGGCGGAAGTGGGCGAGGCAAGCGCGGAAAAGTACCAGAAGGGAGACCTGGCTGAACTCTTGACCACTTCTCTGTTCGCTGATTCGCAGATCTTGGTCGTCACCGACGCTGACAAGCCCTCAGATGCATTTGTTGACGACTTCACCGCCTACATCAAGGATCCGCTTCAAGGTGCGTGGGTCGTGGTTCGCCACGGCGGGGGGACCCGAGGAACCGGGGTAACCAATGCAATCAAGAAGGCGGGATTCCCAGTGTTCAGGTGCGAACTTGAGAAGGGTCAACGGGGAACCCAGCAGAAATTGGATTTGATTCGAGAAGACGTCCGCTTAGCTGGCGGTGCAATCGATCCGCCAGCGGCCGAGGATCTGGTGAACGCACTGGGGGAGAGCCTGGGCGAACTGCTTGCCGTCGCTAGACAACTGAGCGATGACTCGGGTGGCCACATTACTAAGGAGACGGTGCACACCTACTTCCGTGGACGGATCGAGACCGGCCCATATGAGGCTGCGAACGCCCTGGTTGAGGGTGAAGGGGCGACTGCTTTGCTGCTGGCCCGAAGGGCGTTAGCAACCGGAGTTCCTCCAGTGGTTTTGGTTGCTGTGCTGGCCCAGACTTTTCGGGCGGTGGCAAAGGTAGGAGTTCCGGGAGTCTCTTCCTCAGAACTGGGAATGGCACCCTGGCAGGCCGATCGGGCGCGCAAGCAATCACGTAAGTGGACCGATGAGGCACTGGGCTATGCCATTACCCGCATCGCCGATGCCGACTCGGCGGTGAAAGGACTCTCCAAGGATCCAGAAGCTTCCGTGGAACTCTGCATTATGGACATCAATCGCGCCTTCCAGTCCCTGTAGCCACTTGCTCGACGCGCTTTCACTAGCCCCCACAGGCTCCTTTCCGTCATCGACCGACTAGATGTAATGAGCATTTCCCTTCGCGCCGGTCCCTGGATAATCGATTACTCCAAGAAAGTGTCTGATTCTCAGTTCTGAAATCAGATTGCAACCGCATACTGTTTCCATAGGTGGTGGCGGTAGTCGTCCATCCCAATGTTTGTGCGAAAATACAGCGAAACTCTTTTGAACTTGACTACAAGCCCGAATCGGAAATATTCTAGAAATCGATTTCTCAGACAGAGCGGTTGAGAGGGTGGGTAATGAACAGGGATAGCGGCCTAGACAGAGCGGTTAACGCGTCAACCAAGGCTATTGAAGATGAAATCGTTGCGCTTTCGTCGGCGACCCAAGGAATCGATGATGAGTTGGCTGCTGCACTAACGATCCTTAGTGGTACCACGGGCAAGATCGTCGTCTCTGGAATTGGAAAGCCCGGCCACATAGGTAAGAAGATTGCTGCCACGCTTGCCTCAACTGGCTCGCCCGCTTTCTTCATTCATTCGACTGAGGCATTACATGGCGATTCGGGAATGGTCAGACCAGGAGATACCGCGCTACTAATGTCGAACTCTGGAGCCACCGCAGAAGTCTGCGCGTTTGCAACAATGCTAAAGGAATGGGGCATTCCCATTGTCGCGATGACGCGAAGCGCCCAGTCGCCACTGGGACAGATGGCAGACGCGACTATCGAACTCGAGATTCCGCGGGAGGCGGACCCTCTCGGCCTCGCGCCTACCAGTTCAACCACACTTAAGCTTGTGCTTGGGGATGCTCTTGCTGTTGGCCTAATGTCGCTCAGTGGCTTCACTGCCGAGGATTTTGCAGAACGTCACCCAGGCGGCGCACTCGGCGCGCAGCTGAAAGGCTGAGCGATGCGCAACGGATCCCTACGAATCATTTTCCATCGACGATCGGAACTCGAGGCATGCAGGTGAAAACGGTAGCCGTTGTCGGCACATTCATGATGGACCTTGTCGCGCGTGCACCTCGCAGGCCGCTACCGGGTGAGACGATTGTTGGTTCAGACTTCTATGTGTCCGCGGGGGGAAAGGGTTTCAACCAGGCTGTTGCCGCGGCGCGTGCCGGTGCCCCAACCGCGATGATTGGAGCCCTCGGTGAAGATGACTATGGACGCCAGTTCCTATCTTTCCTCAAACGGGAAGGCATCAACACTGAAGGGGTTCTGGTTACCAAAGCTGGAACGGGCGTCGGACTTCCAGTGATAGTCAATGACGGCGGCAACTCTATTGTGATCGTTCGACGAGCGAACGAGGCAGTGACGCCGGCGATGGTGTGTGAGTCTCTCGATGCACTGGACGACGTGGGTGTTGTAGTTGGGCAGCTTGAACTAGACGTTTTGACCAGCATGGCAGCCGCCGAGTGGGCGGCGCAGAATGGGGCAATATTCTTGCTGAATCCAGCCCCAATGCGCCCGATCCCGCTTGAGTTGTTAAGAAACACTTCAGTCATCACGCCGAATGAGGTTGAGTTGGAGGAGCTCTCTCGGCAAATCTTTGGCGAGATCCTGGGTACCGAAGAGACGGTTAGCCGACTCTCGAACGAGTTTGACGTGTCCGTAGTGGCGACCTTGGGATCAAAAGGTGCGTTGGTGGCTGAGCGCGACACTCCTGTTGCGCTAATCCAAGCGCCAGTCGTTCGTGCAATCGACACCGTTGGCGCGGGTGACACGTTCTGCGGCTATCTTGCGGCCGGGCTGGCACGTGGAGAGGATGTGTCCGAGGCTGCCCCTCGTGCCTGCGTGGCCGCCTCACTGTCCGTGACGCGCCAAGGCAGTGCAGTATCGGTGCCGCACCTCAATGAGCTGCCCTAGTGAGATACTTCAAGATGATGTAGGTCCACAGACTCCGGTGATGCCGAGGGTCCAAGACGAGTCAGGAACTATCACATGGGAGATCGGATCACTGTCCAGGATGTGGCAAAGCGGGCGAAGGTGTCTGCAGCTACAGTCTCACGAGTCTTCAATGGGGTTTCTAGTGTTGACCCCGACATGGTCAAGAGAGTGCGCAAAGCCGCGTCTGATCTTTCATATGTGCCAAATCCCTATGGGCGTGCCCTCAGGCGGCAGCAAAGTGATATCTGGACAGTTATCGTCTCTGATCTTCAGAATCCTTTCTATACGAGGCTTGTTGCAGACATAGAGTCGATCGGGAAGGAGCAGGGGTTCTCGGTCATGCTTGCCACCTCTGACGAAGACCTTGAGAAGGAACGTCGCCACATCGAGGTTGCACTTTCGCAACAGATGGCGGGGGTTGTCATTTCTCCGTCGTCCGAGTCTCAGACCGACTTGACTGCACTCATGGAAGCTGGGATCCCGGTTGTAGTTGTTGACCGCCACATCTCGGGGTATACAGGTGCATCAGTTATGGTTGATAACGTTCAGGTGGGAACCTTAGCAGCTGAGCATTTGCTTCAGTGTGGCTACAGGACCCCTGCGGTTATGACCTCTTCTAAGGATGTGTCATCGGCACACGATAGAAGCCGAGGATTCGTTGATACTCTGCGAGCGGCAGGAGTTCTGGTTCCGAGCGAGAGGATCTACACCACTGATCTTCGCTACGATTCAGGGCGCGAGACCATGCTTCGGATGCTGAAAGAACATCCGGAGATCGATTCGCTCTTCACAGTCAACGGCCCTCTGACTGCAGCGGCGTTCACTGTGTTCAAAGATGAGGAAATTGCAGTTCCAGAGACGGTCGCGCTCGTTGGTGTTGATGACGACCAGTGGACGGCAATGGTGACTCCGGCGGTGACCGTTGTTCGGCAGCCAGTTTCGGATGTAGGACGCATCGCCGGGGAACTGTTGAGCCAGGCTAACGGATTGAAGAGCCTCGCGGGTGCGAAGGTTGTACTCAGTCCTGAGTTAGTTGTTAGAGAGTCCATGTAGACGGGTGGTTTGGCGAGCCCCTCCGGCAACCCAGAAAGGTAAAAATGTTAAAGGGAATAGATCCTCTAGTAGGTCCTGATCTGCTTCAAGCTCTTGCAGCGATGGGTCACGGCGACCAGATCGTCATTGCAGACAGGAACTTCCCGTCTCATCGGATAGGACAGCGTGTTGTAGAACTGCGTGGTCACGATGCGCCGACTGTGGTGGCAGCGATATGCGAGCTACTACCGCTGGACCTGACCGTTAAGCAACCCGTCCTCCGAATGAAAACGTCCGCTGGTGACCTTCCCGAGGTCCATGTTGAGGTGATGGATGTGGTGGCTCCTATTCTTTGCGAAGACCAGAGCGTCGGGGAAGTTGAGCGCTTTGATTTCTACGATCGGGCCGAAGAGGCTTACCTTGTTGTTGTCACTGGTGAAAGCCGCCCGTACGGAGACTTCATTCTGACAAAAGGCGTCATCTAGCCCGGGGCTTGCTTAAAGTACGTCCGCTAAGTGGCTCCCAGCGTAGGAGTAGTGCCTCCAAGTATCCGATTCACCACTCGTGAACACCCTGGTTTCGCGAGATAGCTGGTGTACACGTCGTGTTGTGCAACCGATTACTCAAATAAGTCCGTAATACCAGGACGGCTATTGGGAACCGAGTCTCAGAAATCGGGAAAAGCTCCGTAATCAAAACGCAATCTTTGGTCTCCGCACGGGTGCAATTGCCTCTAGTAATAGAGTTTTTGCCGGTCCAATTACCAAAGCTCTTTGACGGGTTGTATTTGCGAAGAATATCGCTGTTGCGCGGGAAATCGATTTCTGATAGTTTCGAAATATCCGGGCGGAATCATCCGTTCCGGCCCTCGAAGGAGATGACGATATCAGGCCTTCGTGCGGTGGCCGCAGCGATTCACAGGAGAGTCGAGTCCCATAGGAGGGATTAATGCAAAGAGGAAAACACCGGTTCGTCTCGGTGGCAGCGTTGGCTTCAGTCACGGCATTGCTACTGAGTGCGTGTAGTGGTGGAAGTGGTGGTCAGTCCCAGTCGACCGACGAGGGAAACGCTACCCCTGAAAGTGGTGACAAGGTAACGATCGAATTCTGGCACCGCACGTTCTCTCCCGTTGAGAACGAATGGTATAAGCAGATTGTCCAGGACTTTAATGATTCCCAGGACGAGATCCTGGTTCACGACACTGAGATCCCTGCGGATGCTTGGGATCAGCGCATGAAGGCTGCCCAGGCCGCAGGCAATGCCCCTGATATTTACACTCACTCCGGTTCAATTCAGGATGCAGTGAATGCAGGTCAGCTTCATGAGCTGAACGGCATCGTTTCTGACGACGCGCTTGGCCAAATCATTGACGCTGCACTACCTGTCTCTGAAATTGGCGACAAGTTCTATGCCTACCCGCTTCTGCTCGAGCCTCAGACCGTTTTGTTCTGGAACAAGGACATGCTCGAGGCTGCGGGCCTTGATCCTGAAGTAGGTCCGGCCACCTGGCAGGATCTCTTGGATGACTGCGCGGCAATCAAGCCTACTCTCGCGGCTGGCCAGTTCTGTATTTCCCCTGCCGGTGACGCTGCCACGTTCGCGTGGTCGACTGTAGGTCAGCAATATAACTTCTCTGGTCACACGGCATTGAACGATGACTGGACGGAACCGAATATCGACGATCAGGGGTACAGGGATCTGATGGATTCCTACAAGGCTCTTTGGGACAACGACTACATGCCGAAGCAACCGCTTGAGGCCTACGTCGAGGCACGTGACTTTGGTGAGCAGAAGGCTGCATTCAAAGTCTCAGGTTCCTGGTTGATGTCAGGTATCGGCTCGGACTTCCCAGAGATGTTGGAGAATACCGGCGTGGGAGCATTCCCGAACTCGCCCAATGCTGACGGTCGCACCGCGACCACCATGGGTAACTTCAAGTGGGTTGTCGATGCCAAGTCTAAGAACGCGGAGGCGGCGGGGAAGTTCCTTGAATGGTCAATCGCTGGAGATCCCGAGAATGTGCTCCCATTCTTTGTAGACACGCAGTTCACCAAGGTTCCAGTGCGCGTTTCGGTTCAGGAAGCTCTGGAGCCGGAAGCAGCCGCTGCCAACGCACCTTGGTCGGCGATCATCATGAACGATATTGCGCCTACCGCGATTCCGGAACCCAGCTACCCTTGGGATATTTCCCTTGCAGTTGGTACCGCTATTGAAAAGGTGATGAAGAGTGCGGCTTCGCCTGATGAAGCGATCAAGACTGCTGAGGATGAGATTCGCATGGTCATTGAGCGCGAAAATCTACCGGAAAAGGCACCATCAGAAGGTTAGTTAGCGGGGTCCGGGGCGCAGTTGGCCCCGGACCTCTTCTTCTGCCAATGCGAGGAGAGTAAGGGTGAGCACTAGAGACGTTATGGCTCTCGAACAAGAGGGCATTATTGGCTCCATGGAAAAGCCTTCCAAAGCCGGTCGAAAAGCGAAAAGTTCCAAGGCGCGATCATCTGGGCTCATGCCCTATTTGATGCTCCTCCCCGCGTTGGTGATGCTGGGAATTTTTGTGATTTGGCCAGCCGTTTATGCAGGTTTCCTGTCTTTTCATGACTGGAGTTTCTACAAGGATCCAGTATTCGTGGGCTTTAGGAACTACACAAATGTCCTTAGAGATCCACTGTTCTGGGCGGCAGTGCGTAGGGGCTTCATCTTTGTCGCTATGACAGTGCCCGTAATGCTGGTACTGGCTTTCCTGTTTTCCTCACTTGTAGTCAGTGTCTCGCGTCGCTTCGCCTCAGTTCTGAAGGTGAGCATCTACATTCCGACAATTATCTCCTCAGTCATAGCGTCCATTATCTTCGTTCTCATTTATGACTATTCTGGTGGGCTTCTAAACGCCCTGTTGAGTTTCTTTGGGGTGGATCCGGTCGCGTGGATTGGAGATCCACGTTGGGCATTGTTCGCAGTCGCTGTTCCAGCGATCTGGCTTGGTATGGGACTCACATCCTTGATCATGGTGGCGGGGATGGTTGATATCCCTCAGGAATTCTATGAAGCAGCTTCGATGGAGGGTGCCAACTGGTGGCAAAAGACCTTCTACATAACCCTTCCTCAGATGAAGAACATACTTCTATACCTCCTGATCACAGGATTTGTCTCGGCCATTCAGCAATATGAATTGCCGCTGGTTATGACTGGGGGCGGGCCACTGGATTCAACGACTACACCGAACTTATTCATTTTCAACCATTTCCGAAACGACATGAACGTGGGCTATTCGATAGCTGCGGCTCTGCTGCTGTTCGTCGTTCTGGGTAGCATCTCGGCACTGGTTTTCAAGTTCGTGAATTCCGAAAGGTTAGTTGATTAGCATGGTGCAGGCACCCACACCCGATACAAACCTTGAGAAAGAAGCAGTTACAGCCGAGCATCTCCGGGGTGGATCTTGGTGGTTCTACAAGATCGGCAAGGCTTTCTTTGGCTCAATCTTTGTGGTCGTTGCACTTTTCCCGTTGGCTTGGATGGTAATAGCGGGATTCAAGTCCAAAACAGAGGTCATATCGACTCCGTTTCAGTTCTTCCCTGAAGTATGGAAGTGGGAGAACTACTCCCGAATCCTCTCTGACCCGACGTTCCTGAAGACGATGGGATGGACCTTCATGGGCGCTATCTTGTTCACTTTGTTAGCACTAACGGTGAACTCATTAGCCGCCTATGCTTTCGCTCGCCTCGATTTCAAGTTTAAGGGGGTGCTCTGGGTCATCGTGATTACGACGATGTTCATTCCCGGAATGACCATCCTGTTGACCAGCTTCGTGGTGGTCTCTGACCTAGGAATGCTGGACTCATTGGCAGTACTGGTGCTTCCAGGAGCTGCTAGCGCGGCGACTATATTCTTCATCCGACAGTTCTACTTGAGCATTCCATCGTCTTTGGAAGAGGCAGCGATGCTCGATGGATGCAGCAGGTTTCAGATCTTCTGGAGACTGTTCCTTCCTCTATCTAAAGCTCCGTTCGTTGTCATGGGTATTACGACTTTCCTTGCGTACTGGAATTCGTATGTCTGGCCGATCATGACCATTACGAACCCAAATAAGTACGTCGTACAGCAATATCTCGCGACCTTCCGATCTGAGAGGTCAACAGAACTCGGTCTGCTAATGGCTGGATCCGTGCTCGCAGCCGCGCCGGTGATTATCCTGTTCTTGATCTTCCAAAAGCAGATCATTGGAAACATAAAGATGGCTGGATTGAAGTAACGCTTCGCCGAGAGCCTTCATGGTACTTGTTTGTTAGTTATTTGCTCGCAGACAGGACCCTCATGGCTGGTTACCGTGCAGTCCGATTCATCCTGGATATCGTGTCGCCGGTTGAATCTCGCAAGGCGCACTGTGATCGAAGGATGATTGCGGTAGACCGCATGGTTTGAACCTATGAACAGGGAATCGATTTCGTAACAAATGCATAACAAATACCTAAAATATAGGTGTGAGAAGCAGAAATAGAATAGATTTATAGAAATCGATTTCTTACATAATGAGCCACGTGGATGTGGCACCTCGTCTACCACGGGCTTCTGGTTTGCCAAGGAGGCCAAGATGAAGTCGCGATTTGGATCAGTCAGTGCATTTATGGCGATATCAGTTCTTGCTACCGGAGCCTTGATTCAGATGGAGCCTCCCGCACACGCGACTACCGCGTCTTCGCCTGCCGTCGTCATTTCAAAGATGACAGGTCCGAACTCAGTCAGCAATACTCCCGCGACGTGGGGTATCTACGGTACTGATCTGGGAATCATGTGGGACAACGGCGACGGTCAAATATTCACGGCATTTGGTGACACGTTTGGGAGCACTTGGACTCCTCCTGGTGGAAATGGAAATGACTGGAGGAGCCAGGTCCTCCTCCGCAGTAGTGACACAGCGCTGTCGGACGGAATGAGCTTTGATAGCGCAGCCGAGGACTATCCGGGTCATGCGAAGGAATTGATTCCCAGTAAGAAAATCGACAATGTGGAAATGACGGTTATTCCCACAGCCGGAGTAGCAGTCGAAGGACGACAGTATTTGGCGTATATGTCGGTTCGGCACTGGGGGATACCTGGATCTTGGGATACCAACTACGCGGGTATCGCATATTCAGATGACAACGGTGAAAACTGGGTTATCGATGGGGGTCCGGTCTGGGACAACCCGGCGGGGACGAGTAACTTCCAGATGGTGGCCTTTGAGAAGGACGGCGGATATGTCTACATGTTCGGCACGCCAAATGGCAGGTTGGGATCCGTAAGCCTCGCGAGGGTCGTGGAAGGCTCAGTTCTTGATAAGGCCGAGTACAGGTACTGGGACGGAGCTGGATGGTCCGCCAACGAGTCGGCCGCAGTAACGATCGTAAACGCACCGGTGGCGGAGCTCTCAGTACAGAAAAACCTTCATTCCGGCAAGTGGTTGATGATGTACATGGCCGGTACCGACATAGTGCTTCGTAATGCTTCGACTCCTGCAGGGCCGTGGAGTAGTCCGGAGATTGTTGTTTCGGACGCCGATTTCCCGGGGCCGTACGGAGGCTTCATCCACCCTTGGTCGAGCGGTTCGGATCTGTACTTCGCGCTCTCGGAGTGGGACCCTTACAACGCATATCTGATGAAAGTCGGAATCACTTCCAACGGCAACGTGACCAATCCCAATCTGGTTGCCGACCCTAGTTTCGAACGCCAGACAAAGGCAACCGTATCTTCACCTTGGAGTTGTTATGGGAACTGTGGAATTGACGATCAAATCTGGTCGTTTACCGGTGATCGGAATGCATTCGTGCGGTACAACTCAGGTTGGAATGACATACACCAGACTGTCGCTGTGTCGCCGCACACCAACTACACCCTGGCAGGGTGGATTAGAACCTCTGATAACAACAAATCGGGCTACTTCGGGGTGCGTCCGCCAGGCGGTTCCCCGATCTCCGAGCAGAGTTTTGGAGCCCTAACTAGTTGGACTCGCATAACTGTCAATTTCAACAGTGGGAACAGGAATTCTGTAGAACTCTTCGGTGGTATATGGCCGAACGGTGACACGTGGATTCAGCTAGACGATATTTCGTTAACTCGATCATGACCTGCATAAACAGAACAACGAATGTATTCGGAGGACAGAAACTATGATGAAAAAGATGCGGCGGATACTGACTGCTGGAGCCGCGGTTGGAGCCTTGGTGCTTGTAAGTGCATGCAGTGGAGGAGAAACAGGGGAGCAGTCAACAACATCGGCTAGCGACGATACCTCCGTCGCTGAAGGCTCATGTGAGACGGTTCTATTTTGGCAGAATCAATTCTCCACCGAGGACAATGCTTGGTTCGAAGAGGCAGTCGATAGCTACAACGCTTCCCAGAGCAAGGTGCATGTTGAGCTAACCGTCGTTCCTGGGGATACGTGGGATCAGAAACTGAAAGCTGCTCAGGCTGCGGGTACCGCTCCTGATATGTACACGATGAACTATTCTGCTGTACCTATGAACGCCCGACACGGTCAACTGGCGCCGATCACTGAATACATCTCGGGCGAGGCATGGAAAGACTTGGATGAGCGATTTTTCAACGCAGTTTCTGTTGATGGTGAAAGCTACGCGTATCCGCTCTACTATGAGCCGAGTGCGCTTTTTATGTACCGAACTGATATTTTCGAGCAGTCCGGACTTGATCCCGCAAGTCCGCCCACGACCTATGACGAACTGATAGAAACTGGGCTAGCCCTGAAAGATGCCAATCCGAATGTCGTACCGTTTCAGATTGCTCAGACAGCCAACGAACTTGCATGGTCGACATGGGGCGCACAGAAGGGGACCGCTGGTCATTTGCCTATCTCTGATGATTGGTCAGAAGCACTGGCTGACGATCCCGCGTACGAGCCATTATTCAACCTGTTCCAGCAACTGTACGGTCAGGGTATCCTTGCCAAGCAGCCGCTGTCCGCGTACGGTGATGCCACACCACTTGGAGAAGGCAAGTTAGCAAGTATGGCCAACGGCGCATGGGGAATCAGCCTTCTACTAAACGATTATCCTGACGAAGTGCAAAACATCGCCATCGCTCCTATGCCAACCTTCGATGGAGACTCGTCCAGGACCACATCAACCCTGGGAGGGTGGAACATCGGAGTTGACGCAAAGAGTGAATGTATTGCCGAAGCAGCCGAAGCTATCGACTACATGCTGGCCGCTGACACGTCCGTTCCGAAGGACTATTTTGTGAAGACGAAGTTCACCAAGCTTTCCCCGAGAATCTCGGTCTCTGAGGAGATTGCTGCTGATCCGGCACGGCTTGAAAATCCTTATTACGACGTTCTAGTCGAGTCAACCAAAACGGCAATTCTTGAGCCAATGTACGACTGGCAGGTGAGTATGGCCTTCGGGACCGCGCTTGAAAAAGCAATGCGTGGCGAGGAAATCGCCTCAGTCCAAGCCGAGGCTCAGGAGGAGATCACTCGTCTGATCGCCGAGCTGGATCTCGGAAATCAGCCCCATTAGGCGAATTGCGCCGGTGGCTCCAAGACGATTGGTATCCGTTTCGGAGCCACCAAGCGCTCAACCAGCTTGTCTCTAACTCGCTGTGTCCAACCAGACTTCTAGCTCCGTGATAGAGGTGAACGCTCCATCGCCTCCCGGCTCTCCGATGATTCGGACTGCATCGGCACAGACCCTTGGGAACCGGAACTCGTACGCATCCCACTCCAGAGCCGTGTAGTCGTTCGGGTAAGAGGGGGAGACGCTCACGACGTCGATTGTTCTCCACTGTCCGTCCGTGCGTATTTCGACTTGAGGACCTGTTCTAAACCAGCCACCCTGTGAGTCCTGAGGTCCCGGACAATAAATGATCCGATCGAAACAGCGCGGAGTCGGCCACTGGTATCCCCAGTAGTGAGAACCATTGTTTGGGCCGTATGCAGAATCTTCACCGATGTCGCGACGACCGTCATTTAGCACTACAGTCTGACCTTCCCGAACCCGCGCGACCAACGGGTAGGTGTCAGCATCGAGTGCAACATTGCGGGGGACGAAAGAAGACGGTGCTACATCGGTAGAACCCGGTTTCACTATCACTTTACGAAGCCCGTAGGAGTAGGCCCGTCCGCCCCGAGTCGAGGCAGGCATGAACCAGTTACTTTGCATCCACATGACAGTCCCGTCGTCTGAAATGAACTTGGAAGGGATGGTCGGTGCATAGCCTCCGTGTTTTGCGACAGGAGACTTCGGCCCCTGCCACGGCATATGACCGTAGTCGATGGATCCGATGTGACACCAGGGTCCCCACGGTCGCGGAGCCTCATAGAACTCATGCGTGAACTCGCTCCAAGAAGAGTAGATGTAGCGACGAAGGCCTGGGTTCCACACAACGCCGCCCTGCGCGATGCGTGTGTGGTCGCCTCGACCACCGAAGCCGAGTGGCTCGGGGTACATGCGGGTCTGGTCCGTAAGCACGGGCATCTTGTCTTCTATGGACGAAGACCAAATCGGCTTGTCGCCGCTATCCCCGGCGTAGAACTGCCACTTGCTGCGATCTTGGATGGAATCAATCGGGACTTTTGCAAGGAAGAGTTCTGTTGGATCCGGTTGGATGCGAGAGTGAGAGGTTCTCCAGTTACCGTCCAAACCGTATGCGTATGCCCACGGGTTGCCACCGTTTGACTGGCCCAGGTCGAGAAACATGATTGTTGTGAACTTGTGGTCGGTGAACATGGGTGCTTCGGCCCAGGACCATGTTTTACCGTAGTCATCGGAGCGCACGATCGTGGCCGTGGGTGCCTCGTCGAAAGCGTTGCCGGCATCTGGGCGTCGTAGGTCTTGGACAGCGAGATACAATTCGTCGTGGTCATTGTGGTCTCCGTCGACGGCCAACATTCCAGTAGGTTTCCTATTGAATGAGGCTGAGTCCCAAGTGGGTGCGATATCGTCACCGTCACTCAATCGCTCTCCGCTGAGGTTTGTCTCCGGATCACCATGAATCCGATTCATGACGATGTCGCTCCAACCGTGCCTGGCAAACCCGGTGCCATCTCCACATGCAGAGTACAGGGCACCATCGTCTGCCCAGGCCGATGGCCATAGGTCTCCATCGCTATCAGTCATCAGCGAGTTGGCCTGCTCTACGTGCAGGACTCTTATCTGCAGCGGACCACTGTCGGGTGAGACTGGCACCGAGTCAATCCTGAAGCTGTTGACTAAACCCACTTTGCACGTGCCCCGCACTGGCTATGATCGTGGTTCGCGTGGAGGAGTCGCCCCAACATCTGGTACGGGTCCGGCACCTAAATGGACCTCCAAGTCGTCGACGCTTGGCGTTCTTGGGCGTCGAGCTGTCGGTCGGTCCAAATAGAACATTGCAGTCGAGGCGATGTCGTCCCTAAGCGGCAAGTACCTCCAGCCACTACGCCAGCCAAGTGCCTGAATGTCGACCCGAGGGACGCCCTTTGAGAAGTTGATCGGATCCTGGATGTGGAAACGATACATACCGAATCGTTGTTGGGACACGTACAGGCCGTCCGGTCGGATGACCTGAGGCATGCCCAGATATGGAGTAGAGAAGGTTGTGTAGCCGTCCCCAGGAACATCAAAGTTCCAGGCTCCACCGAAGTAGTCCTCTGTCCCGGTACCACAAATTGTTGGATAGTCGGTGTCGTCGTCAAGGTAGAACTTGATCTCGCCTTCGCCCCACCAACCGTTGGAGTTGCTACCCCACGCAATGTAGGTACCGACATACTGTCCGTGCCCCTCCACACCTTCTAGGATTACATGGGGAGTCAACTCTTCGAGAGGGTTCGATCGGCGCCACTGGGAATGGAAATACCCCTCGTTCGAGTAGTCGCCACCTAGTTCGTACGTGATTTGATAGTAAATCCGAACGTCCACTGTCGATGTATTCTCGATCGTCAACCGCGCGCTCTCTTGAAAAGGCATGGGCCAATACGAGTTGAATCCACCGTTTGGGTTGGCCGCAATCGGCTGCGAGTCTACTTGGGCGAAGACTCCCCATCCGTTGCAGAAGAAGTCGCCGTAGGGAACCTCTACAGCGGGTTCATTTGCTCCGTCCCAGAATGCCCGAAGGATAAGTGTGCGCCAGTTATCGGTGTGGGTGGTCATCCAGATGTGGGTAATCTTCCCGGCAGTCGTAATATTGGCAAGTTCAAATGTCTCTCCAGGCTTGATGTCAACGCTGGGGGAGATCTTCCAACCGGTTCCGAGATCGCGGGCACAATCTGCTCCGGTTCCTTCGGTCGCCATCCCTCCTTTTCCAGTAGATCCGTCGAAGTTTTCGGGTGAAATCGAGCGCGTTTGAACATTTCGAAGCGCACTGATAGTCGACAAACCACTTCCAAGAGGTTCTGTCATGGTCATATACCTTCTACTAGTCGGAGCACATCTCTGTGCTTGTTTCGATGCGAAACGAGACCCGCAAAATATGGGTAATCGATTTCAATAAGTTATCATCTATCTCAGATCGGTGTCAAAAATCGTCCCATCCAAGGGTGATTTAGGGACGTATATTCTAGTCAAAATAGGAGAAATCGATTTCTGCTATTGCTGGTTTAGGTAGTTTTCTCTTCAACGTTCAGGAGGGTTTCAACGGTGGACAATCACGAGCTATATGCCGATGTTTACGGCGCCAGTAGCAATAGCGACACAGATACGCGGCGGGTCTGGCGCCGTTCCAGAGGAATTCCACATACCAGTGAAGCCACCGCGTTTCCTCTCGGAGGAATTGGGACCGGGAACGTGTCGATCGGAGCGCGAGGAGAACTGCGCGACTGGGAGCTCGAGAATCACCAGGACAAGGGGCGCGATAACCCTTATAGTTTTTTCTCAATTTTCGTAAGACCGGAAGGGGAACAACCGATCACCCGGGTGTTGGAGGCCCGTCGAACCGGTCGGCTAGATCGTGACATCGGATTCTCATTTGATCAGACGGCAGGACTTCCACGTTTGGAGTCAGCGACGCTTTTTGGTGAGTATCCAGTTGTTGAGGTCGACTTTGACGACGATGAACTTCCCGTGATTGTTACTCTGCGCGCGTTTACTCCTTTGGTGCCGCTTGACGCCGATCGTTCGGGCGTTCCGGGCGCGGTTCTGAGATATTCAGTCACGAATCCGGGGCGGCTCCCTGTTGACGTTACGATTGCTGGCTCGATGAGCCACACGGCGGGACGCGGGGATGGACTGTTTGGCATGCGTGCCAAACAGAGTGTCAGGTTTCGGGAACAAGGCAATATTCGTGGTCTAGACTTCGGAGTCGACTTGCCCGAGGATGATTTTGGGTATGGCACGCTGAGCCTTACCACCACCGCAGACGAAGTAACGGTTAAGCCGCAGTGGGTTACGGGCTTTTGGCCCGATGGTTCTCGGCTGTTCTGGGATGACCTCAGCGACGATGGGATGTTGGATGCGGAACCCAGGCTGACACTTGAGGACAGGCCAAGAGGTCTGTTTGGAGCGAACGTGGCCCCAGGGCCGATGTCGGAAGAAGACCTGTTCGATCATCTTCCGCGTATCCGTACTGGATCTCTTGGGATTCCAAAACGGCTTTTTCCGGGAGAGACAGCCGAGTTTGAGTTTGTGCTCTCCTGGTGTTTCCCGAACAGGCATCGCGCTTGGCAAGGACACATGGGTCTTGAGAACACGAATGAGAACCAGGTGGTCAAGAACCACTACGCGACGCTCTGGCCCGAGGCATGGGCGGCGTCCGAGTATCTGCACGAAAATCTCGCAGAACTTGAGTCCATAACTGACAGCTACGTTGATTCGTTGTATGACTCAACGCTAGATCCCGCGATCATTGATGCCATCGGTGCAAACGTCGCGGCGCTTCGTTCCACCACCTGTTTCGTCGTCGAGAGTCCTAATCCGCAGATTGGGACGGGCCCGGTCTTTGCGGCGTGGGAGGGATCGTTCGATCACGGAGGCGCGTGTGAGGGAACCTGTACCCACGTGTGGTCATATGCTCAAACAGCCGCGTACCTGTTCCCGAGTCTCGAGCGTTCAGCGCGACGAGTCGAGTTTTTACTTGAGACAGACGGTGAAGGGGCGCAGAAGTTTCGGACGAATCGTGTCTTCGGCGGACCGCCCTGGTATATGGCTCCGGCTGTTGATGGGCAGTTGGGAACGTTCCTCCGGCTGTATCGCGAGTGGAAGTTCAGCGGGGACGACGGCTTCCTTAAGGAACTTTGGCCGGCCGCCGTTTCAAGTCTTGAGTATGCAAACAACACGTGGGATAGAAACGGTGATGGCTTGCTGGACGGCGAGTTGCACAATACCTACGACATAGAGTTCTACGGTAGCGATCCACTCGCAAACGGGATCTACCTAGCGGCTCTGCGATCTGGTGAGCAAATGGCTCGGTACCTGGGAGAGTGGGAGCTTGCAGCGCGATGGCACTCACTCGCGGCAACTGTTGCCGAGCAGATGGATGCTGTGCTCTGGAATGGTGCTTGGTATCGGCAAGTTCTGGACGATGTTGATGAACACCGATATCAGTACGGCGAAGGAGTACTGTCTGACCAGCTTCTGGGGCAATATCATGCCTATGTCACCGGGTTGGGTGAGATCCTTCCTAAGGGACGGGTGCGATCGGCACTTAGATCGATCTTCCAATACAACTTCCGTGCGGACCTCAGCCACCATGAGAGCACACAGCGTGTCTACGCTCTTAACGATGAGGGCGGGTTGCTTTTGGCATCTTGGCCGACAGGTGGACGTCCAAGAATCCCCTTCATCTACTCCGATGAAGTATGGACCGGAATTGAACACCAGGTGGCCGCGTCACTCGCTTTTGCTGGCTTGACAGACGAAGCCGTGAAGATCGAGCAAGCCTTGCGTGCTAGATACGACGGGAGCTCGCGTAGTCCGTGGTGCGAGATTGAGTGGGGGAATCATTACGCGAGGTCGTTGGCGTCTTGGTCTTTACTCCTCGCATTCACCGGAACCCAGTGGGATGCTCCAAGCAAAACTCTCAGTTTTGATCCCCGTCTCCCCCTTCCAATGAAGGCGCTGTTCACGACGGGGGATGGTTGGGGAAGCGTCACTATTGAGGAGAGTCGTCTTATCATTCGCTTGCTCGGAGGACACCTTGATGCAGACGTGGTCCGCTTCCGGGGTCGGAACGTGGGGGGACCGATTGTGCTCACTGCGAGCGGTGAGGTTCTGATTGACCTTCTATAGGCACTAATAAGGCTCTTCATAAAAGGGGCTGTAGTTGGTGTTTGAATCCTCCGGTGTGTAGGAGGCTGCGGATGATGTAGTTGCCTAGGTTTCTGAATCCTAAGGCGATTCCGCGTAGGTGTTCGAGGCGTCCGTTGATGGCTTCGGTTGGCCCGTTACTGCTGTAGGGGTGGGTGAAGTAAGCCAGGATGTCGTTTCGTCTTCGCCGCAGGGTTTGGGCTAAGGATCGTAGTTCAGGAAGTCCGCGGGTTGCTTCTGGGACAAGGGCATCGATGATCGCGGCGAGTTTGGTTCGCCCGTCACGTCTGTTTGGGTTCTCGTAGGCACTGATGATCGCTTGGTAGATACTCCAGATCCGTGCCAGGGCAAAATACCTGGGGTCGGTGAGGATTTGATCGACTTTCGTGGCTGCTTTGCCTTCTAGGAAACGGTTACGAGTCAGGAGCAAACGTCTGACTTGGAAGAGGATGTCGCCCTTTTGGCCCCTGTGTCCGGTGGTTTCTTGTTGTAATCGTTGACGACACGCGGTGATCTTGTCACCGGCGAGTTGGACCACATGGAAAGGGTCCATGACCGTAACCGCGCTGGTCAGGACTTCCCGCACCGCGGTTTTATACCCGGTGAATCCGTCCATCGCCACGGTTTTCACATTCAAGTGGAACTTCGTGTCTCGTTCTTTCAGCCAGGCTTTCAACACTTTCTTAGACCTACCGGGAATCATGTCCAACAAGCGGGCCGGTCTCCCGTCTTTTCTGGGAGTCAGGTCAATGATCACAGTGACGAACCGGTCTGAGCGCCACCCAGTGTGTTTCCAACAATGCTCGTCAACCCCGATCGTGGTGACCCCATCAAAACGGTTGGAATCACTAATCAGATGCGTGTAGCCAGCCTCAAGGACCGCTGTGTTGACCGTGTTCCACGCCGCCCCCAGATTCCGGGCGGCCGCGTTGATACTCAACCCGTCCAGGACTACTGACACCAAAGCCCAGTTGATCGCGGCAACCGTGAGTTTCCCTCCCGAAGCAGACAGTGTCCCAGGGACTTGTTCTGACCAGTACGACCCACAATCCGTGCAGGCGTAACACCGCAGGCGCACCAGTAGTTTCACGGGGCGAGACCCGTTAGGACAATGAGTTAGTAGCCGGGACCTGGACCCTCGTGAGCGGCCCTCCACCCCGCAAGTAGAGCACCAACACCCCGGCTCTACCAAGCACGCCTGGAACACCAAAACCTCACGATCCCCAAAGCGAGTCAACGCCTGTCCCGTGATTCTCACCAGATCAGTATCAAGACGAAAAGCAGACTCCAAACACGGTTCAGTAAACTGGAACACAGACCCTCCGGGCAACAGATGCAGACTTTAGACACCTACATCCTGTCAGCCAGAGGGTCACCCACCACAGCCCCTTTTATGAAGAACCACTAATAACCAGGCATCAAATGCAATTGCCGTTGATCTGGGCCGATGACATGGGTCTTTGTCTTGGCACGGAACTCGCCCTCAGTCGGTCATCCAGAGAGTTGTCATAGCAAAAGCTCCCGCACCTCTAGCCTCTAGAGTCCTGTGCGGGAGCCTTTGAACACGTCAGAATGCGCGGCTTTGCCGTCGCATCCGGTGCATCACATTGCGTTGACGCGCTTAGCCAGCTTCGACTTGCGGTTGGCTGCCTGGTTCCTGTGGATGACGCCCTTAGAAACCGCGACATCCAGCTTGCGCGAGGTCTTCTTCAGACTCTCCTCAGCCAGGTCCTTATCGCCGACCTCAACGGCTTCGCGGGTCTTGCGGACCATGGTCTTCAACTCAGACTTAACCGCCTGGTTGCGCACACGACGCTTCTCATTCGTCTTGATGCGCTTCTTCTGTGACTTAATGTTCGCCACTCAGACTCTCCTCATAAATATGCAAATAACGGGTCGATGAGGGGTTAGGTTCAGCCAGGACTAGGCGTGGGGACACCCGCAAACGGCTTTAGCCTGACACCACGCTCGACCGGGCGTGGAGTCCAATGGTCAAGACTAGCAGGGAGACAAAGACAGGCGGGCGGCCACAGCCCCCAAATCGTGTGCGTTTCGACTCACGGCAACCATATTCTCCCTGGAGGGACCGCAGTTCGGGCCCCTTCCCGTCAGTGTTACCCCCAGCCAGGCTGGTAACAGCGGCGAAGGTAACTGTGAAGCCGCCAACCAGCTTTCGAAAACCCGCGCCGATCGTGGCAAACTTGCAAGGTTGAAACGTGTTGGAGGTCCCCTTGTCCGCATCCCAGGTAACGCCCGGAGTTAACGTACCCGGAAACACGCCTGAAGCTAGCATTCGTAACTTCAGCATCATCGCGCACATTGATCACGGCAAGTCGACCCTTGCCGATCGCATGCTGCAACTAACCGGCATCGTGGACTCGCGTGAAATGCGCGCGCAATACCTCGACCGCATGGATATTGAGCGTGAACGAGGGATCACCATCAAGAGTCAAGCCGTTCGCATGCCTTGGACCGTTGACGGCGAGATGTACGTGCTCAACATGATCGACACTCCCGGCCACGTCGATTTCACGTACGAGGTCTCCCGCTCCCTTGCCGCCTGCGAAGGCGCGGTCCTTCTAGTTGATGCAGCACAGGGGATCGAGGCACAGACCCTCGCCAACCTCTATCTAGCAATGGAGAACGACCTGGTGGTTGTTCCGGTTCTGAACAAGATCGACCTGCCCGGCGCGCAGCCCGAGAAGTTTGCCGAGGAAATCGCCTCACTGATGGGGGTGGAACCGGAGGACATTCTCAAGGTTTCGGGAAAGACCGGGGACGGAGTTCCGGAGCTCCTTGACCGCCTGGTCCGGGAGATTCCTGCACCCTCGGGTGACGCTGATGGTCCTGCTCGCGCCGAGATCTTTGATTCCGTCTACGACTCCTACCGCGGCGTGGTCACGTACGTGCGCGTCGTCGACGGTCACCTGAGTAAGCGTGAGCGCGTCAAGATGATGTCGTCGGGTGCCTCGTATGAACTCCTCGAACTAGGCGTGATGTCGCCCGAACCAACTCCGGCCGAAGGCCTCGGCGCTGGTGAGGTTGGATATCTGATCACCGGGGTGAAGGACGTTCGTAAGTCGCGCGTTGGTGACACGGTTACTACCACGGCTCACGCGGCCACCGAAGCCCTTCCCGGCTACCGCGATCCGCAGCCAATGGTCTTCTCTGGTGTCTACCCGGTTGATGGATCGGACTTTCCCGACCTGCGCGAGGCTCTCACCAAGCTTCAGCTCAATGATGCGGCGCTCACCTTCGAGCCGGAAACCTCGGTTGCTCTCGGGTTTGGCTTCCGCTGCGGCTTCCTCGGCTTGCTTCACCTTGAGATCGTCCGCGAGCGCCTGGAGCGTGAGTTCAACCTCGACCTGATCGCCACTGCCCCGAACGTCGTCTACCACGTACAGAGCGAAGACGGCACCATTAAACGGGTCGACAACCCCTCTGAGTTCCCCGATGGGAAAATCAAAGAGGTGCGCGAGCCCGTCGTCTCCGCAACCATCCTCACGCCAACTGACTACGTTGGTTCGGTCATGGAGTTGTGCCAGGAGCGCCGCGGCACAATGCTGGGGATGGACTACCTCTCCACTGATCGCGTCGAACTGCGCTACACGCTTCCCCTGGCCGAGATCGTCTTTGACTTCTTCGACCACCTAAAGTCGCGCACACGCGGATACGCCTCCCTCGACTACCACGAGTCCGGTGACCAGGCGGCCGACCTGGTCAAGGTCGACGTGTTGCTGAACGGCGAGCAAGTTGATGCGTTCTCCGCAATCGTGCACAAGGATGCCGCCTATGCGTACGGCGTGCGAATGACCAAACGTCTCAAGGAACTGATCCCAAGGCAGCAGTTCGAGATCCCGGTTCAGGCGGCAGTCGGATCGCGCGTCATCGCCCGCGAAACCATCAAAGCGCTCCGCAAGGACATGCTGGCGAAGTGTTACGGCGGCGACATTACTCGCAAGAGGAAACTGCTAGAGAAGCAGAAGGAAGGCAAGAAGCGGATGAAGTCGATCGGCCGGGTCGACGTCCCGCAAGAGGCCTTCATTGCCGCTCTTACCGCCGACGCTCCGACGGGAAAGAAGTGAGCGAGCACAGTAGCGGCGAGCAAAGTCAGGGAGGCGAAGGAGTCGAACTCAAGAACGCTGAGTTCATGGCGCGAACCAAGTCCTTCACCCGGCGCTCGCGGGACCTGAAGCCTGCACTGGAACGCGCCTTTGAGAAGCACCGGGACACGTACGTGATCGAGGTTCCTCGTGATATCGGTTTGACGACCGTTCGCCCTGACTTCAGATTGAGTCCGACTGAGGTGTTCGGTCGTGAAGCGCCCCTTGTAGTCGAGGTCGGATCGGGTCGCGGAGAGCAGATGCTCACCGCCGCTGCCTCCAATCCCGAGCGCGACTATCTGGCGTTCGAGGTGTGGGTTCCGGGTTTGGCTCGGCTCGCAGCAAAGGCCGGGGAAGCGGGACTGACGAATATTCGGGTGATTGAGGCAGACGCTCAACTCGCCCTGAAATCGATATTGGATGAGGCCACTGTCAGCGAACTATGGACCTTCTTCCCCGATCCCTGGCGCAAATCCCGCCACCACAAGCGCCGACTGGTCTCGGATGACTTCGCCGAGACTGTGGCCCGAGTCCTTGAGGATGGTGGTCTCTGGAGACTGGCAACTGACTGGGAGAACTACGCGGGCCAGATGCTCGGCGTGCTGAGCCGTGCAGAGGAACTTGAGAATCCCTACGAGTTTGAATCTGTCGCGGTGCAGGACGCGATGCAAGAGGCTGGGTCATCAACAGGGCAGTCAGCTGGGCCGGACACAGAGCTGGCTGGAGCCCAGGGCGCGGCTGAGGGCACAGTCCAGGTTCCCGCCCCGGAGACCGGCGGATTCTCTCCCCGATTTGGGGGGCGGGTTTTCACCCACTTCGAGGAGCGCGGGGCCAAGGCAGGTCGGCCCGCGTGGGATTTGGTCGCCGTTCGACTGCCCAGGACGCCGTAGGAGCCGAAGATGGCGGCTTTTCCTGATGGTAGTCCGTGGCCTCTCGATGGGTCACTTGACCTCGACCTGGTTGAGCCGGTCGCGCACCGCCCGTTTGCTGTCTACGTTCACGTCCCGTTTTGTACCGTCCGATGCGGATACTGCGATTTCAACACCTATACCAAGGACTTTGGGCCGGGAGCCGACAGAGCCTCGTACACCGACTCTGTGGCGGCGGAGATTGAGATCTCCAGGCGGGTCCTTACTGAGGCTGAACTTCTTCCCAGACCAATTGAGAGCATTTTCTTTGGCGGTGGGACTCCCTCCCTGCTGGAGCCATCAGCGATCGGCGAGGTGATCACCCGCCTCGATGACACCTTCGGTGTCGCTGTCGGCGCTGAGATCACCCTTGAGGTCAACCCCGAGACCGCGACCCCTGAGCGTATTGCTGGGTTCCAGTCTGTCGGGGTGAATCGGGTGTCCGTCGGAATGCAGTCATCTGTACCCAGGGTGCTCCAAATCCTCGACCGACAACATCAGCCCGCGAAAGTGCCCGAAACGATTCGGATCGCGAAGGACTTGGGACTGCGGAACTCACTAGATCTGATTTACGGTGCGCCGACCGAGACCCTTGAGGAGTGGGAGCGATCTGTCGAAGACGCTCTCGCCATGGAGCCCGATCATCTCAGTGTGTACTCGCTGATCGTTGAGCAGGGAACCAAGATGGCCGCCATGATCGCTCGCGGAGAACTGCCGCAAACCGACCCTGACCTGGACGCCGATAAGTACCGTCTGGCTGATCGTGCGCTTGGTACCGCGGGATATCAGTGGTACGAGATCTCGAACTTTGCGATGGCTCCAGGTGATCGATCCGTTCACAACCTGGCCTACTGGCGAGATTGGGACTGGTGGGGCTACGGGCCTGGCGCGCACTCACACATTGGGCGGCAGCGGTGGTGGAATGTCAAGCACCCCCTGGCATACGCAGGTCGACTCGCTGAGGGGAACTCTCCGGGGCTCGAGGGAGAGGCCCTCGTCGAAGAGGACCGCCGCACGGAACGAGTGATGCTCGGGATCAGGACGGCCGAAGGATTGCCTGCAAAAGAGAGCCCCGCAGAGGTAGCCCTCTCCCTCGTCCATGACGGACTGATCGAAGCGGACCAACTTGAACGCGGCCGCCTCGTACTAACCCTGGACGGACGCCTGCTCGCCGACCATGTGACGCGAATGATCCTGGGGTGGCAGTAGCCGGGTTGTAGACTCATAGTGCTGGCACTCGCAGGCTTTGAGTGCCACCGAGCTGACTTAGATGCGCATGATTTGGTGACCAGGGGGTGAATCCGATGTCCACAAGCGATCGTCGACTGCACGTGTTGCAGGCAATCGTCGTTGAGCACGTTCAGACGAATGAGCCGGTTAGTTCCAAGGCCGTTGCTGAGGGGCACGTAACCGGGGTTTCCTCGGCCACCATCCGCGCCGACATGAGCGCCCTGGAGCGCGAGGGGTTCATTCAGCAGCCGCACACTTCCGCGGGCCGCGTTCCAACAGACGCGGGCTACCGCCGCTTCGTTGATGAACTCCACGGCCTCAGGCCCCTGAGTGATGAGTCGCGTCGCCGCATCGAAGAAAACCTCGGTGAGGTGGATGCGTACGAGGAGCTGGTTGGGCGGGCAGTGCGGCTACTCGCCAGAATCACCGGCCAAGCAGCCATCGCGGAGTACCCCGATCTGTCCCTGGCGGGCATCCGCCAGATAGAGGTCATTGATCTGCTAGCGAGTCGGCTTCTGGTTCTGGTGATATCGACGACGGGCCGGATTGCCAAGCGCCAGATTGATCTGCCAACTGATGTTGTGTTGACTGAGGATCTGATCAGAGAGGCCTCCACCGCTCTGACTGAGCTCAGCGAGGGTAAGACGGTTCACGAGGTGCGGAAAGAACTAGAGAGTCTGGTCGAGGCCGTCAGGCCGGAGTTGCGGGAAATTTTGGCTCCCGTCGCGGAATCGGTACGGGATATCCTCAGGCCGCTCGCAGTGTCTCGGTTTGCCACCTCTGGTGCCTCGAACCTGGCCCGTTCCGGCGGAGGATTCACCGATGTCGCCTCAGTTCTCGAGGTTCTCGAGGATCAGGCGGCCTTGGTGCGGGTTCTCGGTGAAGTCCACACTGAACCGCTGGACGTGTCCATCGGGGTTGAGAACCAGGACGACCACCTTTATGAAGCATCCCTGGTGTCGGCCACATACGAGGTGCCAGAGACGACCACGGTTCACGTCGGAATTCTGGGACCGACTCGCATGGACTATCCGCGTTCGCTAGCGGCTGTACAGGCTGTGTCGGACCGACTAACGGAACTACTGTTGGGGAAGCCGCAGTCCGAAGGACTGCTAGAAGAAGAGCCATCGAAAGAGGAAACCGCGTGAAGGACTACTACGAGGTCCTCGGCGTAAGTCGTGACGCGACCGTTGAGGAAATCCGTCGGTCATACCGTAAGAAGGCGCGCGAACTGCATCCTGACTATGCCGGACCGGAGTCTGAGGAGGCCTTCAAGGAACTCTCAGTCGCATATGAAACCCTGTCTGACCCAAAGAAACGCCAGATGTACGACCTGCGTGGTCCGGGCGGGTTCAGCGGCGGCGGGGGCGACCCGTTTGGGGGCTCATTCGGTTTCGCGGATCTGTTCGACGCGATGTTCTCCGGGAGTGGTTTCGCCTCCACAGCTCCTCAGCGCACCGCCGGTAGGCCGGGTCGTGACACCAAGGTCGCCGTCGAGATCACCCTTAAAGAGGTGGTTTTCGGCACCGAAAAGCAGGTCATTTTGGACACTGCAATGGTCTGCGGTACCTGTAACGGCACCTGCTGTGCCCCGGGGACCTCTCCAATCATGTGTACACAGTGCAACGGCACCGGTTCGGTCACTCGCATGCAATCCTCGCTACTCGGGCCAATTCGGATGGCGGTTCCCTGCAACAACTGCGATGGCCGCGGCCGGCTGATCCAGTCTCCGTGCCCCGAATGCTCGGGTGAAGGACGGGTTCGAGCGACCAGGACCATCTCTGTGAACGTTCCATCCGGGGTAGAGAACGGCAGTCGAATCAAGCTTCGTGGTCAGGGCGAGGCCGGGGCTCAAGGGGGCGCGGCCGGAGACCTCTACGTTGAGGTGAGGGTAAAGCCCGACAAGTTGTTCTCTCGCCAGGGGTTTGACCTTCATACTAGCGTCACCGTCCCGATGACCACCGCCGCGCTCGGGGTGGTGTTCCCACTCAGCACCTTCGATGGTGATCGTGATGTTGAGATCAGTCCAGGCACCCAACCAGCTGAGGAAGTGGTGTTGAAGGGCCTAGGGATAACGCGACCGGGCGGCTCCTCAAGAGGAAACCTGGTGGTGCACGTCGGGGTCGAGGTCCCCACGAAACTGGATGATCGCTCTCGGGAACTGCTCGAAGAATTGGCTTCTCACCGCGGTGAGGACAGCGGAGAGCGCCCCAGAGCAAAGTCCTCTGTATTCGGGCGGCTTAAGGACGCGCTCGGTGCATAGCTGCCCGGCGCAAGACAAGTGACTGCATCGGTTTTCTTCGCACCAGAGGTGTTGATCCAGGGGCGTCAGGTCCCACTCCGAGAGGTAACGCCCTCTGGTCCGCCCCTGGTTCTTGGTGGAGACGAGGGACGTCACGCCGTCAAGGTCCAGCGGATTCGTCCGGGTGAGCGCCTTGATCTAGTCGATGGTCACGGCTTCCGGGTTGTGGCGCAAGCGGCTGCGGCGCACCAGGACGGCATTGAGGTCCAACCAGTCGAGGTGCTTCAAGAGATGCCCCGAAGCCCGGAGCTGGTGCTGGTCCAAGCACTCGCAAAGGGGGGCCGAGACGAACAGGCGATAGAGACTGCCACCGAACTCGGTGTTGATCGGGTAATACCTTGGCAAGCAGACAGAAGCGTCGTGAGATGGAGCCCTCAGAAGGTCGATCGGGGTGTCGAGCGCTGGGAAAAGGTACTCACCGCCGCAATGAAGCAGTCCCGGAGAGCATTCCGCCCCGGGCTTGACCGACCGGTTTCCTCTAAACGACTTGCGACGGATATCGGCAGCTGGAGCAACTCCGGTGACCTGGTCCTGGTCTGCCACGAGGAAGCCACAGTTCCGTTAGCGCGGATTCTTTCTTCGATCGCCTCGGACGGACCGATTCCTTCAAGGGTGGTAATACTCGTGGGTCCCGAGGGGGGAGTAAGCCCCGAAGAACTCGATGCTTTCAAGGAAGCGGGTGCCACGCCTGTCCTCTTGGGCCCCGAAGTGCTTCGGAGCTCGACTGCCGGTCCCGCGGCCCTGGTCGCCGCGAACCTGAACCTGGGCCGCTGGTGACAGGCAGTAGTAACCCTTGTGTAACAGAGTCTGCTCCGGAGCCTGCAAACTTGGATTCACTCGTAGACTGGAGAACGTAAACCCGCATGGCAACGCAGAACGGATGAGATGACCGAACTAGGAAGTCGTTCACTTACTCGAACCATCGAAGTACCTCAGGACGTTGAACTGGTCTCCCTCCTCGGCCCCTCGGACCGGGTCATTCGGGTTATCGAGAAGGGGTTTCCCGGTGTATCGGTCCTGGTCCACGGCCGAATAATCTCCGTGGCAGGTTCTGCAGACCAGGTGGGGACCGTCGCGAAGCTGGTCGAGGAACTGGTGACGTTGGCACATGAGGGAACCATTCTTGACGCGGATGCCGTCGCCCACGCGGTTGACCTGCTTCGCAGCGACACACTCTTTGAGATGGCGCCGACGACCACCACGGGTCAGTTCCTTGGTAATCCCAGGAGAAACGTCAAGGCAAAAACACCGGGGCAACAGGCCTACATGGATGCCCTTTCGCGTTCGCAGATCGTCTTCGGGATTGGTCCGGCAGGAACCGGCAAAACCTATTTAGCGATGGCCGAAGCGGTGAACCAGTTGCTTTCCGGCCAGGTTCGCCGCGTCATTTTGACCAGACCCGCGGTCGAGGCGGGAGAGAACCTCGGGTTCCTCCCCGGATCGCTTTCCGACAAGATTGACCCGTACCTGCGTCCCCTCTACGACGCACTACAAGACTTGCTTGAGGAGGGATCACTCCCACGCCTGATGGAGGCGGGGGCGGTCGAGGTGGCACCGCTTGCCTACATGCGTGGCCGAACCCTGAACGACTCATTCGTGATTGTCGATGAAGCACAGAACACGACCGCAGCCCAGATGAAGATGCTTCTGACTCGACTCGGTGAGGGCTCAAGGATGGCTGTCACCGGCGATGTGACCCAGGTTGATTTGCGAGGTGACCAGAAGTCCGGGCTGATTCAGGCCGAACAGATCCTCAAGAATATCGATGGGATCGAGTTCCAATACCTCACCAGCGCCGATGTTGTCCGTACCCGACTGGTCGTGGACATCGTCGACGCCTATGACGAGTGGGACATGCGTCATCCTCAGTTCAGGGGCACTGATGCCAGGAAGAACGGCACTGCAGGTCGTGGCCGAGGCGTGGGAGGTAGACGATGACAGTAGAGGTCATAAATGAAACGGAGATGGACATCAACGTTGTTGAGTTCACCGACCTGGCCGAGTACGTAATGCACCAAATGCACGTTGGCGGCGGAGCCGAACTGTGCATTATGTTCATCGATCCAGACCCGATGGCTGAGCTTCACCAGCAGTGGCTCGACCTCCCGGGTCCCACGGATGTCATGAGCTTTCCGATGGACGAACTCAAGCCCGGTACGCCAGCAAATCCCACAAGCGAGGGCGTTCTCGGCGATGTCTGTATCTGCCCGCAAGTAGCGGCAGAACAGGCGCTTACTGCAGGTCACTCCACGGAAGAAGAAATGCTACTTCTAGCAACCCACGGCATCCTTCATCTTCTTGGTTACGATCACGCTGAGCCCGATGAGAAGGAAGTAATGTTCGCGCTGCAACGCAGACTTCTGCTGACCTTCCTTGCACAGAACTGATGGTATTGGGGCCTACCCCGCGAAATGGTGATAGATAAGTGGCTGGTTTAGCGAACCCTGGACTTTCGGTCGTTCTGGCGATTCTCGGCGTCCTCCTAGTGTTCTTTTCAAGCTGGGTGACCGCAGTGGACATTGCAATTTCTAGGATGAGTCTGGCCTACGCCGAGGACCTTGAGGAGGAGGGGAAGAAGGGGGCTCCCTCCCTCGCCTCCGCCCTGAAGACCCGGCGTGAAGCGTCTCTGGCTCTGCTGGTGCCACGCGATGCGTCCCTGGCATTGGGGATCCTCTTCATTACCGTTCCCCTGATCGTGCAGTTCGCGGAGCACGGGTTGCCCTGGTGGCTTAACCTGCTGCTGACCCTCGCCATCATCGGTCTGGTTATCCTGCTTTCTCTGCTCGGAACGGCAGCGCTACTTAGCGGTGAGCGCTACGTTTGGGTGGCACTGCGCGGCGCCCCTCTGGCGAATCAACTCCTTCGCAGACCGAGTCGAATCGCTGCGCTTTCCCGGGGGGAAGAACGAAGCCAGCGACGCCTTGAGCAACGAAGCACCCGACTGGACGTGGTTGAGGAACTGCGTGAGCTGGTGGACGAAGTCACCGAGGGCGACCCTTCGGATCTGGACGAGGAGGACCGGGAGATCATTCGCTCGGTGTTTGAACTCGGCCAAACCAGGGTCGGCGAGGTAATGGTGCCCCGCGGAGAGATCGTCTCGATTCACTCTGATGAGAGCGCCGACGATGCCATTGAACTGTTCATCCGCTCGGGCTTTTCACGCATTCCTGTTATCGGCAAAAACAGAGACGATGTGCAGGGAGTTCTTTACTTCAAAGACGTGGTTCGTCGTCTCCACGAAGCCGATGGTAGCGATCGTTTCCAAGCCTCTGACATCATGCGTCCTGCCTCCTTCGTCCCCGAAATGAAGCTTGCTGACGATGAACTACGGGTTATGCAGGATGAGAACTCGCACCTGGCCCTAGTAGTCGATGAATACGGGGGAATCGCCGGGCTGGTCACCGCCGAGGACATCATTGAGGAACTAGTCGGGGAGCTACAGGACGAACACGATCACTCCGCTGCAGCGCCAGAGCAGGTCGCTGAGAATGTCTGGGAGGTTCCCTCCTCATACTCCCTGGACGACCTGGCGGACCTGATAGATGTCAAGGTCGACGACGACGATGTCTACTCCGTTGGTGGTCTTCTGGCCAAGACGATCGGAAAAGTTCCTCTGCCCGGATCAACCGCGCAGGTCGGTCCACTGTTGATTGAGGCGGGGGACGAGGTTGGACGACGAAGGCAAGTACGGACCGTCACGGTGACTGTGACCTCGCCGGGCAGTGACCCGAAGCTAGATACTGAAGGCAGTGAGACGGACGGGGAAGTACATGACTGAAGACGAGACAAACCTGGACTACCGTGCGGGCTTCGTGGCGATTGTGGGGCGCCCGAACGTGGGCAAATCAACCCTGACCAACGCCCTGGTTGGACAGAAGGTGGCAATCACTTCGAACCGGCCTGAGACCACCAGGCACAATATCCGCGGGATCGTCACCCGCCCGGACGGACAGATGATTCTGGTTGACACCCCCGGATATCACCGTCCGCGAACCCTGCTTGGTAAACGCCTCAACGAGATGGTCCTTGAGGCACTCGCCGATGTCGATGTGATCGCCATGTGTCTTCCAGCCGACCAGAAGATCGGGCCGGGCGACAGGTTCATCGCGGACCAGATTTCAGGCTCGAAGGCCAAGAAGGTTGCCATTGCTACCAAGTTGGATTTGGTGAGCACTGATCGTCTGATTGAGCATCTGAGCGACATTGAGGGTTTACAAAGTGAGGGCGGGGTTCAGTTCGACGCCATCGTGCCAGTCAGCGCGGTGAAGGACAAGAATCTTGGGACTCTGATAGATGTCCTAGTTTCTTATCTTCCTCCCTCGCCCCAGCTCTATCCGGAGGATGAAATAACCGATGAGAGCGAGGAAACCCTGATCGCGGAGTACGTCAGGGAAGCGGCGCTTGAGGGGGTTCGGGATGAGTTACCGCATTCCGTGGCGGTGCGAGTAGATGAGATGGTTGAGCGGGAGGGCAAAGGAGGGTCCGGTGTCCTCGACATCTACGTCACCATCTTCGTCGAACGTGATTCACAAAAGGCTATCGTCATCGGTAAAGGTGGGGAGCACCTGAAGCAGGTGGGGGTCAAGGCCAGAGCTGAGATCGAGAGGCTGCTGGGACGCCGGGTGTACCTGCACACCCACGTGACTTCACTCAAGAACTGGCAGACAGACCCGAAAGCGCTGCGCAGGCTGGGCTTCTAGAACGGCTGGGCTTCTGGAGCTATCAGGATTTCGGTACCGCCGGGATTCCAGTGGGGCCAGTTCCCTCCCAGAAACCGGGAGACTTCTGGCGGAAGGTCTAAGCTTCCTAGTGTCGATGTTGGTGGTGTCGATGTCAGAGGGGACAAAGCGGAAAGTGGACCAGAACAAGGGCGGCAAGAGCAGAGCTGACGCGGGTACAGCGCCCGCTGAGATTCAGCATGTGCACGAATCAAGACTGTCTGTTCTGATAAATGGATTCTTCTTCCTGCTCGCAGGTGTCGCGGCGGTCTGGGCCCTTGTGGCAATATTCTTCAGCTCCAAAGACCACAACTGGACCCTGCTCTTCTTTATCATCGCTCTCTGGGCGGTTGTCGCGTACTGGCTCTTGCCTCGTATTCACAAGGTCCTCAGCGCCATGTATGTGCCCAACTACTTCATCGGTCGTTCGCGAACCAGCGATGGGATCATGGGTGATCCGATTAACGTGGCCTTCGACGGGTCCGCAGATCACATCCACCGGATGATGCAGGCGGCAGGGTGGACCCTTGCTGAACCGGTCAGCTTGAGTTCCGGGATCAGGATTGTCGAAGCAACGGTTACTGGCAAGTCGTACCCGACAGCCCCGGTTTCAACTCTCGAGGTTTTCGGGCGAATGCAGGACTTCGCCTACCAGCAAGAGATCGGCGGCAGTCCCGGGAAAAGACACCACATTCGCTTTTGGCACTGTCCTCCTGATTGGCCATTGCCAGGCGGTCGGCGGGTTGGATGGGTAGCCGCCGGCACCTACGACCGATCAGTGGGCTTGTCAATGTTCACCCTTCAAGTGACACACAAGATCGGCGACGACATCGACGGTGAACGTGACCACGTTCTGGATACCCTCCGGGGCGTTGACCCAGATCTGAAAGTCGAGTGGATTGAGGATTTTTCCACTGCTTATCACTCCCGAAACGGGGGAGGAGACCTGATTGCCACCGACGGTAATCTGGCGATCGTTGATCTTAGAGAGGTGCCGGGGACAGTGCCCGCCCCGGATCTCAAGGCGATTGCGTCTATGGCCGAAGCACCAGATCCGACTTCGGATGATCCAAAGGTGGAGATCAAGAAGATTCCTCGGCCTGGGGGAGTCTACCTCGCCGTCGCGTTTATTTTCGCCATGATCGCTTCACAGCTCCACGACGTGATCCGGTTGCTCGTGGACCCGGATTATCTGGCGTCTCTGCAAGGCCCTGAAACGACTCGGGGTGTTGTTGTCGCGGCTGGACTCGTGGTGGCGTTCCTCGGAGTGGTCCTCTACACCGCGCTCGGGCTGGGACTCTGGCTTGGGTACAGGGGTGCACGTATCACTCTGGTCATCATGCTGGGATTTGAAGTGATCTACACGTTTTCGCTCTGGGTGGCGCGCCAGTACGCGATCGATCAGCATTCGAATCTAATAAACCTGGGTATTGCGATCATAATGTTGGTAGTTCTTACATCCCCCTCGGTGACCGATTTCGCGATGGCACGAGTGGAGTTCCGGCGCCGGCGTAAGGCCTACTTGCAGCAGCTGGCCTGAGTATTGGGGCGACCAGTTCCTGGAACGGTTTGCCACAAGCCAATCAAGCGGCATACATTGCAGGTGTGAAAGCTCGAGGCCTCCTGCTTGGTTGCCGCGGCGAGTCCTGACCGGATCGGACGACTCGACGCGGAGTTAGGCGTTCCGATCTGGCGGATAAGCCGAGGACCCCAGGGGTCCAGCAACCAGGAAAAGAGCACCACAATGATTACAGCCGGACATAGAAACAACCAGAAGACCTCTGGTATGCCGGTCGCAAAGTATCGACCGTTTGGCGAAACAAACCCGATCAATCTGCCGGACCGAACCTGGCCTGATAAGCAGATTGTTGCTGCACCACGCTGGCTCTCAACCGATCTGCGCGATGGAAACCAAGCGTTGGTTGAACCGATGGATCCTTCCCGCAAGCGTCTGATGTTTGACCTGCTGGTCCGAATGGGTTTCAAAGAGATTGAGATCGGATTTCCGGCAGCCTCGCAAACGGACTTTGACTTCGTGCGCTCACTGGTGGACGAGGGCGCTGTTCCTGATGACGTCGTTGTCTCGGTTCTGACCCAGTCACGTCAGGACATCATTCGCCGGACAGTTGAGTCCCTGGTTGGGTTCAAGCAGGCCAACATTCACATCTATAACGCAACCTCCCCAGTGTTCCGTGAAGTCGTCTTCAATAACGACCTTGTTTCGACGGTCAAGTTGGCAACTTCCGGAGTCGCGCAGATTATGAGCGATGCCGAGGAGATTCTGGGAAATCACACGGTCGTGGGCCTGGAGTACTCCCCGGAAATCTTTATCGATACCGAACCTGAGTTTGCCCTCGAAATCTGTGAGGCGGTGATGGACACTTGGCAGCCAGGTCCGGATCGAGAGTTAATTATCAACCTGCCCGCCACGATCGAGCGGAGCACACCAAACATCTACGCCGACCAGATCGAGTTCATGTCCCGCAACCTGACCCGTCGAGAGCACGTGGCACTGTCGGTCCATCCGCACAATGACCGTGGCAGTGCGGTGGCCGCAGCCGAATTGGCGATGCTGGCCGGGGCAGACCGCGTCGAGGGCTGCCTGTTCGGACAGGGGGAACGTACAGGCAACGTTGACCTGGTGACGCTAGCTCTGAACCTCTACACGCAGGGAATTGACCCGCAACTGGACATCTCAGACATCGACGAGGTTCGCAGGACCGTCGAGTACTGCACTTCAATGGATGTCCCGCCTCGTACGCCATACGCTGGTGACCTGGTCTATACCTCGTTCTCGGGCTCTCACCAGGACGCAATCCGCAAGGGTTTCGCAGTGCGTAATAAACTGGTGAAGGAAGCCGGGAGCGAAGTGGCCGTTCCCTGGGGAATCCCGTACCTTCCGATCGATCCGGCGGACGTGGGCCGTTCGTACGAGGCGGTCGTGAGAGTCAACTCGCAGTCCGGTAAGGGCGGCGTGGCCTTCCTGATGTCGTCGGCGCACAACTTGGAACTGCCGCGGCGCTTGCAGATCGATTTCTCAAAGATCGTTCAGGGCAGGACCGAGGCTCTCGGAGGCGAGGTCGATGCCGATGCGATGTGGAAGATCTTCGCGGATGAGTATCTTCCGAACGATGCCGCACATGGCTTGGACCCATGGGGCCGGTTCGTTCTGGGCAAGACTTCCGTTGACGCGGACGAGGACGGGGCGCACCTGCGAGCCGAGATCCGTGACAATGGCGAGGTTGTTGAGCTACGAGCCGATGGCTCAGGTCCCATCGATGCCTTCGTCAATGCAATCCAGGAGCAGGGGTATGACTTCCATATCCTTGACTACTCCGAGCACGCGATGGGGGCGGGGCACGACGCTAAGGCCGCCTCGTACGTCGAGGCCGAGGTCGATGGTCGGGTTGTCTGGGGTGTGGGGATTGACCCCTCGATCGCCCGCGCGACCTACCGTGCTGTCATCTCGGCACTAAACCGAGCACTGCGAGACGCGAACACAGTGAGGGACTAGGGGTCCGGAACTGATCGCTGCCGGGACTCGGCTCCGAAACGCCTGCGCGCTCTTAATTGTCCCCGGCTACGCAGGGGCCAAAATCGCTGCTCGGTCGTTTTCAGAGCCGAGTCCCGGTAGCAACTGGTCTTGCGCAGGTCCCTTTCGAGAACGAAACCCGGTGATGGCGCGTCCCGTATCGAGGGGAAGTTGATTCTCGTGAGAGAATTAGCGGGTGCTTCGGACATACCGTGATCAGGCGATCGTGCTGCGTAGCTACAAGCTGGGCGAGGCCGATCGGATCGTGGTGATGCTCGGAAAGAAGTCAGGTCAGATCAGGGCTGTGGCAAAGGGAGTGCGGCGGACGACCTCTCGTTTCGGAGCCCGACTTTCCCCCTTCAATCTGGTGGATATCCAGCTTCACAGCGGGCGCAACCTTGACACGGTCACCCAGGTCGAGACCATCAGTGCTTACTCGGACTCGCTGACTTCCGACTATCCAGAGTTCACCAATGCGAAACTAATCGTCGAGACGGCACAGAAGCTCACCGAGGGGCGAGAGGAACCGACTCCCGAGCAGTTCGAGTTACTTCACGGGGCTCTCCATGCTCTTGCTGGTTCGTCGCGGCCCGCCACCCTCGTGGGAACGGCGTACCTGCTTCGCTCCATGGCGCTGGAAGGGTGGAAACCTACCTTGACCAGCTGTGTCTCCTGCGGACAGTCCGGCGACCTACGGTTCTTTTCATCCGGGGGCGGCGGAGCTTTCTGCACTAGTTGCGCGCCGACAGACGGGATGCCAATGGAGCCGGGAACCGCCACGCTTATGGAGGCTCTCATCCAAGCAAACTGGGACGGAGCTGTGGCTGAACCTACCCAGCTGTGGGAGCAGGCGCGCGACCTTGCAGGTGCGTGGGGGCAGTGGCATCTGGAACAGAGGCTCCGCTCGCTCCCGTTCGCGACCGCTGGTGCGGTCAGCTGAGTGGAGGAGATATGACGGACGGGGCATCGTTTGAGTTCGAAGAACCAGGGAACGATAGGGCACACGATTCTCAATACGACTCTGAGGGCTTTGGTGCACGTGGCGCGGGGCAACTGAAGCCTCATGATCCCGGATACGATCCGCTCGCCGCGCCGGGCAGGGGATCGGTTCGCGTACCGCGACGACTCATCGGAAACGCTCCTCGTCACGTCGCGGTAGTCATGGATGGAAACGGAAGGTGGGCGAACGCTCGCGGACTCCCTCGTACAGACGGTCACAAAGCGGGGGAGCTGTCTTTGATGGACACCGTTGCCGGAGCAGTGGAGGCTGGCGTCCAGTATCTGTCTCTCTATGCCTTTTCTACGGAGAACTGGCGGCGTTCGCCCGCTGAGGTTCGATTCCTAATGGGGTACTCGCGCGACACGATCCGAAGGCACACCGACCGGCTCGATAGTTGGGGAGTCCGCGTCCGATGGGTGGGACGTGAACCCAAGCTGTGGAAGTCTGTCATCAAGGAACTAAAGGTTGCCGAGAAGAAAACTAGGCACAACACCCAGACGGAACTGTTGCTCTGCGTGAACTATGGCGGTCGGGCTGAGATCGCCGACGCGGCGCGAAAGCTGGCCCAAGAGGTTGCCGAGGGAAGCCGGAAGCCTGATTCGATCGGCGAGAAAGCCCTGGCCAGTCACTTGTATTTGCCTGACACGCCGGACGTGGACCTGCTGATTCGTACCTCGGGTGAACAGCGAATCAGTAACTTTCTGCTGTGGCAACTCGCCTACGCGGAACTGGATTTCGTGCAGACCGCTTGGCCTGACTTTGGACGCGAAGCCCTGTGGGAACGGTTGATGGAATACGGCAAGCGAAACCGCAGATTCGGGGGCGCTGAGGATTTGGTTAAGGGTTCTTGACCCAGTGGTCCTTCGGAAGTCGAGGACACGCGTAGTGCGCTACGGAGTGGCCAGGCTTGAAAAGCCTCTTCTGAAGTGCGCTACAAAGTGGCCGTCGAACACGCCTGAAAGCCCGGACATGGGGTCCAGATGTGGCCATTATGTAGCGCACTTCAAAGACCTCTTTGACGGAATGGCCGCTTTGTAGCAGACGGTGTGTCTGGTGAGAAGCCCGTTGACGGCTGAGACTTGCAGCTCATTTCGCCTTCGATCTTGAGCCTTTCGGTGCCTTCCTTTGCCGAACCATCCTGGAACGATTGAGTCAGATGGACCTGAAGTCCATCCAGCCGACGTAGGGGTTCATTCCGAGCCCTGTGGCCGATGGGAGAGCGAACTCGTTATGGACTCCAGAATACGAGGCGCTGGCGTCTCGCTATTTGGTGCGCTCGCCTCACCATCGGACTCGCAGCAGGTAGTGCCGGAGTCATCGAACGGGCGGGCTACAAAGTTCAATGACGGCCCATCAGGCAAATTGGTCCTGGCCGATGGAATGCTAAGGCTTGAAGAAGGCGACTCGGCCATGGTCTTTGCAAAGGACGAGGGCTAGGGGTTCAAGAGGGCTAGTCTGGCTCAGTCCTCGTTCGAAGCGCCGATAACCGCAACTGCGGGAGTCGGCGCTTCTCGCCGTCGACGAACGATAACGACGGCGGCGACCACAGCAGCGATCAATGCGAGTGCGGCCCAGACCCACGGGCTTCCAGCGGCAGCCTTGATCGCGGCCTGCCACACCGCAAGCATTCCCAATCCGTACAGAAGCGCCCAGGCGACACATCCGGGGATCATTGCTGCGGTGAACTTCGCCCAGTTCATTCGCACCAAACCGGAACCGCCGAGGATTGCAGTTTGCAGTCCTACCGTAAGGAAGCACAGTGGAATGACGATGATCCCCCAGTGCTCAAGGATGTGGGCACCCTTCTTCGGAACGGGTCCGTTTGCCCAGTTCGCCAGCCCCTTCAGCCAGTCGAACTTACCCGAGGCCTTGGTCACCAGGGCAGGGACAGAGCGCGCAACCCAATAGGTTCCCTGTGCGCGGAAGAAGACCACGAAGAACAGGAAAATGATCAGGGGGACACCGCTTTGAGCCCATGATGGAATCAAGATGAAATCTCCTTACTTGCACTTGGGGCAGAGACCGAAGAGTTCCAGTTCGTGACCGGTCAGTTCAAACCCCTTTTTCTCCGAAACAATGGAGAGCAGGGGTTCAATGGCCGATAGGTCAACCTCTTCCGTGTGTCCGCAGTTTGTGCATACCAAATGGTGGTGATGACCCGTGTCCTCACAAAGGCGATACATTACCTCGCCGTCGGTTCCTCTCACGGCATCGACCTGACCAGATTCCTCAAGAATCTGAAGATTGCGATAGACAGTCGCCAGACTGACCGATTCGCCTGCACTGACCAGATCGAGGTGAACCTGTTGAGCCGAGCGAAACTCGTTACGCCCCTGAAGTGCCGCTAGGACTGCCTGGCGCTGCTTCGTCATGCGCTGGATCTGGGCCATCAGTGGTGCACCTCAACTTTTCGCTTGGATCGATCTGTCATGGTTCTCAAGAAGAATGCCATGGCGTAGACGGTAACAGCCAACACAACGATCATCGCACCTGGCGAGACATTCACATAGAACGTGACCCAAAGACCCGCGACACACAGAATGCCGCCAAGTATCGTTCCCATGGCCATGGTTCCCTTAAAAGACTTCGAGAATAGCCCCGATGTCGCCACCGGAACGATCATCAGAGCCGAGACCAGAAGTGCGCCGACCACCCGCATCGAGACCGCAACGGTCACCGCGGAGAGGATCGCGATCAGCATCGATAATCCGTTGACCGGAAGGCCGCTAGCGGTAGCGAAGTCCTCGTCCGAGGTAACTGAGAATAGGGCACCCCGCAGGCCAATTCCAAGAGTAAAAATGACTACTGCCATTGCGGCAATGATAATTAGGTCGGTCCAGGAAACGGTTGCGAGGGAGCCGAAGAGGTATGAGTTCAACTGGGTGGATGTGCCTCCCGCCAAACCGATGAGGACAACGCCTGCGGCGATACCTCCGTAAAAGAGGACTGCGAGCACCACGTCGGCGGATGTCCGACCGGACTGGCGGATAAGCTCGATCGCCACGGCGGCTCCGACCGACGCCAGTAGTGCACCTGGGACTGCCAACTGATCGACTGGCACTAAGTTCGCTGCTGACCCGACTAACCAACCGAGGGCCACGCCCGTCAGCGCGACGTGCCCTATCCCGTCCCCCAACATCGCAAGTCGGCGGTGAACCAGGTATGTTCCGACAATCGGAGCGGAGATCCCGACCAGCAGGGCGGCGATAAGCGAGCGGAGAAACAGGGGAGAAGTAAGTAGTTCAATCACAGTCGTGTCCCCTGCCTGACATCCGAACAATCCGGGTCAATCCACACGGAAGAATCGTCGTGGTGAGTTTGGTGAGTGCAGGGCCCGTCGTGAACTAGGTGGCCATATGAGAGTCGTAGCTCTCGCGTGATCATCGGGGCCAGCTCTCCAAGCTCGTGAAGGACCAATAGCGAGGTGGTTCCTGCTTCTTTTTGGTCCGAGATTATCTGTGCTAGGCGCTCGCGGTTATGAGCATCGAGTCCGGTCAACGGTTCATCCAAGACCAGTAGTTCAGGCTTCCGGACAAGCGCCCTGGCGATCAGTGCACGCTGTTGCTGGCCGCCGGAGAGGATCGCAAATGGTTCCTTAGCGCGGTGCGCCAAGCCAACCTGCTGAAGCGTGTCCTGCACTCTTTGTTTGGAGCCCGGTCCGGGCCACAGGGTCTTGTATCCCAGAAGTCCTGATTGCACCACCTCAAAGACGGACGACTCAACGCCTCCCACGGATGAGAGACGCTGAGGAACGTAGCCGACTTTCATCCACGGTGGTGTCCCCAGGGGAGAGGCATCCGCTGACCGAAGGTAGCCAAAAAGGTCAATAGTGCCCCTCTGAAATGGTTCGATTCCCATCAGTGCTTTGATCAGCGTTGATTTCCCGCTGCCGTTGTTTCCGGTTATCGCGACGCACTCGCCGGGTTCGATGCGGGCGCTGATGTCGTGAAGGACGACGTGGCGTCCATAGCCGACCTCAAGGTCATCGAAAGCGACGACTGAAGGAGGGGAGGAAGAGGATCGAGTCACCTGACAATCCTGTTCTTGTTGCGAATCAGAGTCAAGAAATCTCCGCAGTGTTCTGGCAGAAAGGCCGGAAAAAGTAACGAAGTCTACTGGAACTGGCTTCGAGTCTTTAGCGGCTCTAGCTAAACTTGGCTGGTGCCGCCGCGGGAAGTGCAAACCAGTGCTTCACGTCCAAGGGCGGCAGGGGAATCAAGGAGTTCGGCGTGAGTTCGGATGTTCGTCAGCTAGAAGCAGTCATCAGCCTTGCCAAAAGACGAGGGTTTGTCTACCCGTGCGGCGAGATATATGGCGGCACCCGATCCGCCTGGGACTATGGACCGCTGGGTGTCGAACTCAAAGAGAACATCAAGCGCCAGTGGTGGAAGACCATGGTTCGTTTGCGCGACGACGTCGTGGGGATTGACTCATCGGTTATCCTGCCGACCAAGGTCTGGGAGACCTCGGGACACGTTGCGGCGTTCACCGATCCGCTTATCGAGTGCCAGAAGTGCCACAACCGTTTCCGCGAGGATCAACTCATTGAGGAGTACGCCGAAAAGCACGGTGTCGAAGAGTCGGCAGTGACCATGGAAATGATCGCCTGCCCCAACTGTGGAACCCGGGGCGACTGGACTGAGCCCAAAGCCTTCTCCGGACTATTGAAGACATATCTTGGGCCAGTGGACGACGAGGCAGGGTTGCACTATCTGCGTCCCGAGACGGCGCAGGGAATCTTCGTTAACTACCTAAACGTCATGACCTCGGCCAGGAAAAAGCCACCATTTGGCATCGCTCAGATCGGGAAGTCGTTCCGCAACGAGATCACCCCGGGTAACTTCATCTTCCGCACTCGCGAGTTTGAGCAGATGGAACTCGAGTTTTTCGCCGTTCCTGGCACGGACGAGGAATGGCACCAGTACTGGATTGATCTTCGTACCAACTGGTATGTGGACCTCGGGATAGATCGC
>WPCI01261680.1_pt1 | contig 54319 bp, 54 predicted proteins | sample 5399871 | NCBI WGS metagenome assembly WPCI01 (sample SAMN12869469, study PRJNA574797) | sludge metagenome | isolation source: wastewater treatment of pH7 | place: China:Beijing | collected 2019-05-20 | reverse complement strand
AGCGCCACTTTTACACCGTGTATGACAGGGGTTGTTGTCCATTTGGGCCCAAACGCGTCGGAGCACCCCCAATGGGGGGTGCACCGACGCTTTATTTGTTCTGGAGTGGGGGCTCGGGCCCCGTGAGGGTACTGGCTGCGTACCGTTGGGAACGGCTCGTCGGTTGGGCTTGTGGGGGCGCTGGTTGTTGAGATGTTCGTTGATTGAGTGAAGTTTGCGGAGCAATCGAATCGAAACCACGCGCCTGCCCTCCGAGCACAACGCCGACCGTGCTCGGAACGAGCGCGCCCGCCAGCTTCGCTCCTTCCATTTTCATACCAGATCATGGCGGCTCCGCCAATTACAAGCCGTCACCCCCAGATCAGTGACCTCTTCGCGCGTACAGGATGCCCGAATTCATTGATGACGCCCATGTCATGTCATCAAATCGCCGAAACATCGCGTCTTCTCTTCAAATCTCTGACGCGATCCGGGCACTCCCATCTGGAAGCGCCTGGATCGCTTGGGTCTGCTCATAAGGCGCGTGTCTTCCGAGGCCCAACCCTTTCTGAGGACCAGCCCCAATCGGCCTTGTCGGCCCGTTCGAGAAGCTCGGACAACGCTTCGATGTCAACCTCTTTGGCCGCGACGGACTTGCGGTCGCAGTAGCCATCCTTGTCGATGTCTCCCGTCGGACTCGCGAACAGCATTGCAACGAAGGTATCGCCGTTGAGGAACGTGCGGATCATGCCCGTGAACCAGTCCACCGTGATCATCAGACCCTCTGATTTGATGGTCAGGTGCAGCGAGGTTGCCAAGAACATGGCGATGACGAGGAAGCCATCTGGAACGGGCCTTGGCCTGAGGTCACCGACGTCGTGCTTGGATTACATGCGAGAACGTGCTCGTGGACCGGAAAGTAAACGTTCCGTGAGAGGAAATTGGTGTGAGTCGGCAAGAGAGGTCGAAACGTCACGCGTGGGGCGATTGTGCGGTGCGTTTCAAGATTCTCGCCATTGCGATTACGGCGTTCTCCGAGGAGCCAGAGGAGCGAGTATCGAGGTTCGTCCTCCAAGACGCGTTGGGATGCTTTGGCGGCGAGATACCAATGGCGATCGCCTTTCGGCGAGCAGCCTGGAGCCCAGCTTCGTATCGGTGCGGTCGTGACGGCGCCCCGGGCGCGAGGAGTGGACAAGAAGACTGAGTGCGAGACGATTGGAAAGCCCATCGAGACAGTGTTTTCAATGGACTTTCACCATGTTTGGTCTCTTCCAGTCAGGTACCCGCGTGTCCACGCATGGACTCTCCTGCGGATCCCGGCACACCACCGGTAGCGAGGGCGCTTTGCGTATTGCGCGTGGCCGACACTCGGCTGCCCTGTGACTCGGGCGAGGCTCGGTCAGCTTTCGCACTCCTGCAGGGGGCAGGCATCCTTCGGTGATGCGGGACAACAGTCCGGTCGCATGGCGACTCAGGAGCCGCTGGCAATCTGGTTCGGCGCGGTTCGATGGGAGCCAAAGGTGGATGCGCCTGCATATCCATACAGATGCTGGGATGCCTGCTTCATATGCGAAGGGCGCGAGATATACGTACGGTTATGCGACTCACCAGCGTCGTCAGCGTCGATGCGGCGACAGTGATGATGCGCGCGTCAGTTGTTCAGCCATGCCGTCGGTGCTGCGGTTCCCACTCCTACGATCGTGCCTCCCACTCCTACGATCGTGCCTCCCACTCCTACGATCGTGCCTCCCACTCCTACGATCGTGCCTCCGGCACCCTCGTCACGCCTCCAGTAAGGCTCCCACCAGCATGCGCACCGACCGCCGGACCTGGTGGGGGAGGTCGGCGAGCTGTGCGTGGCCGACCCCGACGCGAATGATGTCAACGTAGAGCGTGGCGTAGATGGTGTGAGCGACGTCCCTGAGCTCTGTGGACTCGCTCCTGGGCCTCGCGCCATGGACGCGCAGGACTTCGAGAATGGCACCTTCCATCTCGGAAACCCGCGTGCTCGCGGCCTCGCGATGGGTCGGTGCGCCGAACAAGGCCTCGCGTTCGTAGGCGAGCATGTTCTCTGGGTGGTCGAATGATTCCTGAGCCAGCGGACGCAGGATTGCCAGAATCGACTCCTCGAGATCATGTCCGCGGCTGGCTTGGGCCAACCCTTCGGCGATTCCCTCGGAGACGCGGTCATTCATCACAGCCACCAACAGCTCGGACTTCGACCCTGCGTACCGAAAGAGTGTACCCACGCCGACGTCAGCGGCGCTGGCAATCTCCGCCGTCGTCACTGAATCGTATCCGCGCTCCGCGAAGAGTCGTGATGCCGCGGCGAGGATTCTCCGGCGGCGATCCGACTTCTTGCGCTCACGCAGGCCAAGTGGGGGAGTGTGCGGCTGTGAAGCCGCATCGGTGATCTCGTGCATGTCCATGGTCCTTCTATTTTGCCCGGTTGAGAGCGTGGTTTCACGCGTGAAGGCCCGATCGGCGGAACCGAGTACTCCGCCGTGCCCCCAGTGGAGTCAGCTGAGCTCCTCATTCGGGGTGAACCCACAGCCAGTTTCTGTGCCCTCGCCATCGAACGTGAACGCTCATACTGCACCACCGCCGGCGGTGCAACCAGGCTTTCACACGTTGGATCTCGTGTCGCACACCTCCCACTCTAGCGGACTAGGCTCTAAATGGAGTACGCTCCATTTTAGAAGCCGGGAAGAGTGATCACCACATCGCCCATTCCGGCGCCGGAGCACAACCGCGCATCCGGAAGATGGTAGGAAGGATTGAACATCATGGCACAGCATGCATATATGATCGGAACCGGCATCGGGAATCTTGCGGCAGGAATCTATCTGATCCGCGACGGCGGCTGGAACGGCAGTCAGATCACCATGTTGGGACTTGAGACGCATGGAGCCAACGACGGTCAGGCCACGAAGGACTTCGTGAACGAGTACGGCCACGGCCCGCTGTCGAACGACGCCGGCTTCACCAACCGCGGCGGGCGCATGCTCAACGAGGAGACCTACGAGAACTTCTGGGACCTCATGGGCTCCGTTCCCTCACTGGATCACCCCGGGCAGTCGGTGACCGAGGAAATTCTGGAGTTCGACCACGCTCACCCGACGAAGGACATCGGACGCCTCATTGACCGGGAAGGGCTGCGGGTCTCGGGCGAGAACTCATACGTCCACATGCAATTCACCAACCGGGAGCGTCTGCTGCTCACACGCCTCATGATGTTGCCGGAGTCCCGCGAGTCGGAACTCGACGACGTCTCCATCGAGCAGTGGTTTGCCGAGTCCCCGCACTTCTTCACCACGAATTTCTGGTGGATGTGGCAGACGACCTTTGCCTTCAAGAAGCAGTCCTCGGCCGCCGAGCTGCGCCGCTACATGAATCGAATGATCCTGGAGTTCTCCCGAATCAATACACTGGAAGGCGTCACGCGCACGCCCTACAACCAGTACGAGTCCGTCATCCTGCCCATGAGAGCGTTTTTGGAGGAGCGTGGTGTCACGTTCATCACCAACCGCAAGGTGACCGAAATGATCTTTGCCGATTCTCCACTTCGCGACACCATCACCGTGACGGCGTTGCGCTACGAGGAGACGGACAACAATGGCGGCCCGGGAATCATCGAATTGGAGCCGGGCGATCTGGTGTTCGACACGAACGGATCGATCACCGACTCGACATCGCTGGGCGATCTGGACACGCCGATCGTCGAAGACATGCGTTACGCACCCAGTGCCGAACTGTGGAAGAAGGCGACTGAGCACTTCTACAATCTGGGCAACCCGGACAAGTTCTTCGGCGATCGCGAGCAGTCGGAGTGGACAAGCTTCACGGTGACGACATCCGATCATTACCTCATCTCGCAGATCTCTCGCCTCACGCGCCAGCTTCCCGGCAACGCACTCAACACATTCGTGGACTCGAACGTCCTGTTGTCCCTCGTAGTTCATCACCAGCCGCATTACCACGCGCAGACGGAAGAACAGGGCGTGTTCTGGGGTTACGCCATGTACCCGCGGCGGAACGGCGATTTCGTCAACAAGCCGTTCATCGAGATGACCGGACGTGAGATGCTGGAAGAGGTACTCGGTCACCTTGCGCGCCTGGACGACGCCGCCGACCCCATCTGCAATCACACAGAGCAGATCATGGACTCGATCATCAACGTGGTCCCTTCGCACATGCCCTATGCGTCGGCGTTGTTCAACCGCCGGACCACTCTGGATCGCCCGAAGGTTGTGCCCGATGGTTCAACGAACCTGGCGTTCATCAGCCAGTTCGCCGAGATGCCCTTCGACATGGTCTTCACGGAGCAGTACTCCGTACGTGCCGCTCAGCTGGCCGTGTACACGCTGCTGGGGTTGGACAAGCCCCTGACGCCTGTCCACCACTACGAGAAGGATCCGCGAGTGATGGCTCGCGCCACGAGGACGATGTTCCGCTGAATCCGGTGTGGATTCGCTGAGGATGATTGGGCCGACGGCGGCATCCCGGTTTCGTCGACGTTGATCGCGCGAGTAGTGGCCGGCCCGACGGGTGCGAACGCCACCCGAGGTTTGCAATAGTCTGCCGTTTGACGAATGGAAATCAGCTATCCGAGGGGTGTGGAGGGGTTCGAAGTACCGAGATCAGCCGGGGCATCATACCAGTCGCGATCAGGCTGGATTGGACGGTGACGGGTTCTTCCAGTCTTTGCCGCTCGATTCGCTGTTTCGATCTGCTGGAATTTCACTGCAGCGAGCAAAGCCTTTATTCTCTGAGCGATTCGTAGCATCATCGGAGAAAATCCAGCGAGCGATCTCAGGAGTGATGATGGCGAAGATGTCCGGCAAGCAGAAATCAGCCGTAAAAAAGGCAGTTAGAAAGGAACTGAAGGCTCTCAGGAAGGAGCTGAAGGCTCTCAGGAAGGAGCTGAAGGATGCCTTCGCCATCCAGGCCGTTATCGACGAACTACAGGTTCAAGTCGAGAACATCGAGGAGAAGCTACAGAAGGAGGAAGATCGGATCGGCGCTTTGGAAGGGGAGAGAGATGTGAAAGTGTCTCCGGCCCGTGAAGATCTCGAGACGCCCTCGACCGTTCCCAATGAAGACTGGACTGTTGCGCAGCTGCGTGCTGAAGCGCGTAAGCGCGAGATCCCCGGCTATTCAAACAAGAACAAGGCTGCGCTGCTGGATGAATTGGTCCAGGCGCGGCCCGCCGACAGTTGAGTCACCGGGCAGATGAGTCACCGGGTAGCTGAGTCACCAGGCAGATGAGTCACCAGGCAGATGAGTCACCAGGCAGATGAGCGAGCCCTGAACCGAGCATTGGCCGATGGCGGCCGTGAATCCGGCTGCGCCCCGCCTCAGAATTCCACGTCACATGGTCACCAACATTGAACACATCAGGCATGTCGACTCCTCTCGCGTCAACCAATAAAACACCGAGCGCCGGACTGATGCCCGTATCTTGAAGCTGGCATCACCGACCAACAGCGCTTGTGCTGGCCCTCCCTTCGAGGCCATGTGTAGCTTGGTTGTGACGCACGCGAGGTGGTTTTCGGCAAGAATGCGGCGCTCGATGCAGGACCATTGCCAATGCATCCTCTCGCCGTGCATCTTTCTCACGGACCCTTTCTCACTGCCTCTCATTGTGTGACTCATCAGTGGCGAAAACCAAGGGTAGGAACACCGTGTCAACGATATCGATGATGGTTGCCTCGCTCGCGGGGTGCAGATTCATGAAGAGTTCGTGGCGGATCAAATCGAAGGGGAGTGTGACGATGCGGGGAGCGAGTCCATCCGGGGGAATTTCTCCGCGATCAATGGCCTGCTGGACGATCTGTTCCATTGCGGCGGCTCGGCTCCCGAGGAAGGTGGCGCGCAGTTCGGCAAGGGTGGTGCGGGTTTCGTTGAAGTAGGCGCCGAGAATGGTGCTGAAGAGTGCGGGCATCAAGTCTCCAATTTTCGCGTTGGCTGCCCGGAGTAGGGCGATGACGTCTTCCCGTAGCGAACCGGTATTCGGAATCTGGGTTGGCTTGCCCACCTCGCTGTGCCCCAAGACCGCGAGCATCAGTGTCTCCTTGTCCGGCCAACGCCGATAGAGTACTGCTTTGCTTGTGCGGGCGCGCTCCGCCACGGCTTCGAACGTGAATCCGGCGTAGCCCTGTTCCACCAGTTGCTCCCATCCGGCCTCCAGTATCGCTTCTTCAAGAGCGGCGCCGCGCCGCCGTGTCGATGTCATCTTGCCTCCGAATTAGATCCTCTTGCGTTTCTTACTATAGGCGATTACCGTAAGAAACGCTTTGGTATCTTATTGGAGGTTGTGATGAATGATTCGCAGATGGAGCTGCGCGAACGAGCTGGAAAAGAACCGCCGCACTCGGGCAATGCATCCGTGCCGTCGGCGAACAGGCTGCTTGTGGCGCTGATACTTGGCGGGATCACCGCGATTATGGACACCACAATCGTCGCGATCGGTATGCATGCACTCGTCGCCGATCTGGACGCTCCCGTGGCCACGGTCCAATGGGTGAGCACCGGGTATCTTCTCGCACTCGCTTCCACGATTCCCTTCGTGAGCTGGGCGCAGGCGAGGTTTGGTGGCAAGCGGCTCTGGTTGTTCAGTCTCGGACTGTTTGTTGTTGGATCCGCGCTCTGCTCCAGTGCTGGAAGCGTTGGCGCCCTTGTCGGTTTCCGGATTCTACAGGGCGTCGGTGGCGGAATCATGTTCCCGTTGATGCAGACTCTCGCCATGCAGAACATCGAGCCGAGCAACCGCACGAAGACCATGGCAAGCATCAGCCTCCCTGCGGCGCTCGGCCCGATCGTTGCACCCGTTCTCGGAGGTCTGGTGCTGAACTGGCTCAGCTGGCGCTGGCTGTTCCTCATCAATGTGCCGCTGGGCATCGCTGGTTGGATTCTGGCGCTCTTCTTCATTCCGAGCGACCGTCCAAGCGTCCGTGATCCGCACGAAACATCCGGTGCGCGCCTCGACGTCGTCGGTGCCATTCTGGCGACCCCCGCGCTGGCCGGCCTGCTCTACGGGCTGTCGAACACGCACTCCTCGGGAGGATTTGGCAGAGCCGATGTGCTGATCCCTCTCATCGGGGGAGTGGTCCTGTTGGCTCTGTTCGTTGCGTGGGCGTCCCACCGGGGTAAGACCGCGCTCATGGACTTGTCGCTCCTGTCGGTTCGTTCGGTCCGGTCATCCTCCGTGGCGCTCGCCTTCACGGGGGCAGCGACATATGCGGGTATGTTCTTGTTGCCCCTCTATTTCCAAGGGCTGCGCGGCTATTCTGCTCTTGATGCGGCTCTCATTCTCATTCCGCAGGGTGTCAGCACATTGATTGCGCGGTTCTTTGTTGCGAGCTTGGTGGAGAAGTTCGGCGCGCGCGCCATAACCCTCGCCGGTTGCCTTCTGACGTCTGTGGCAACCATTCCGTTTGCCTTCTCCGGAGCAACCAGCAGTCTGTGGCTTCTGGGAGGAGTCTTGTTCGTCCGAGGTTTTGGTATGGGCATAGTTCTCATACCCGTCATGGCCGTTGCCTACGTGGACATCGCCAAGGAGCAGATGCCCGATGCCTCTGCTCTCACCCGCATTGCGCAGCTTGTTGGAGGGGCCTTTGGTACAGCCATGACAGCGGTGGTGCTCACCGCGGCCGCGGATGCTTCACGTCCGGCAGCCAGCTTCGACCTCGCATTTTGGGGGACGGCAGGCATGACGCTCGTGGCGGGCGCTGCGGCAATGTTCCTTCCGGGTCGCGCCTCTGTCCCGTCTCGTCCGTCAGAGGAATTGAAACCGGCTGACCACCAACCGCGCGCGTCTTGACGTGTGTGCAGGAACGCGTCAATGAGAGCGAGCGTGACCGACGAACAGTCGCTGGGAGGCCCTCGCCGAGCCCCTTGGCAGCAGATATACATGTCCAACTGGTGAAATCATGACCGAAGTCCCCTTGTGGCAATGCCGTCGTCACTCTATTCTGAATTACGTTCATAAATGAGTTAGGTAAACCTTACCCGCAATGATCGGGAGGGTACGAAGACCGAGGAGACCCATGACGACGACGGCTGAAGTACCGAAGGCGGAACGTCCCCCGAGTCAAACGGAAGCCGAATCCGCCGTCGACTCGAAAACGCAGCAAAAGGCAGATGCACGGGCGCTGAAGGAGCTGATGCGACCAGTGGCCCCAAGTTTGACGGTTGGCAGAGTCCTTGCGGTGCTCTCCGCTGTTCTGGCCGTAGCCCCGTACATAGCTCTGGTACACATCGGTGGGATTCTTCTCGCAGCCGCCAGTGCCGGCACCGCCGTCGCCACGGACGAGGTCAACCGCTGGATCCTGATCCTCGTCCTCACGTTCACGCTTCGCCTGGTGTTGTATTTCATCGCCCTGCTCGTGACGCATCTGGCGGACATCAAGCTCGGACACCTGATCCGCCAGCGAATGGTGAAGAGGTTCTCCCGCGTGCCCCTCGTCTGGTTCACGTCCACCAACTCGGGGCGCGTTCGCAAAGCGTTGCAGGACGACATCGGCACGGTCCACCATCTCATCGCGCATCAGCCGGTTGACGGGACGGTTGCCATGGTGATGCCGCTGGCCCTCATGGTCTACGCCTTCCTCATCGACTGGAGGCTCGGCCTTCTGGCGATTGCGACGCTGCCGCTCTACGCGGGTGCCATGAGCTTGAGCATGCGAGGGATGGGGGAGAAGACGGTTCAGATGGATCAGAAGCTGGGTGTCGTCTCCGCGCGCATGGTCGAGTTCGTCACCGGCATCACCGTGGTCAAGGCGTTTGGCCGCGTCGGTCATGCCCATCGTGCCTATCAGGACGCGGCCGAGGAGTTCCAGGACTTCTACTACGAATGGGTCCGGCCACTGATCCGGGTCAGTTCCGTGGGAACGTCCCTCCTCGCGGTGCCGTTGATTCTGCTCATCAACCTTGGCGGGGGTGCGTGGCTGGCGCATCACGGTCTGGTGACCCCGGCGGACGTGCTCGCGACGGCGCTCATCGCCCTGCTGATTCCATATGGCTTGGAGGTCATGATGAACTCCATGTGGTCGGCGCAGTTGGCGGGTGCCGCTGCCAGCCGCCTCACCGATCTCCTCGAGACACCGGTGCTCGACGACGAAGCGGCGCGAGTGGTGCCGAAGGGGCACGACGTCGTCTTCGAGAACGTCATTTATACATACGGTTCGGGTGACGGTGACGGGTTTACTCTGGACCGTGTCTCGTTCAACCTTGCCGAAGGAACTATTACTGCGCTGGTTGGACCGTCCGGGTCCGGCAAGTCGACCATCGCAACTCTGTTGGCACGTTTTGACGATCCGCAATCGGGGCAGATCAGGTTGGGCGGTGTCCCGCTGAATCAGATCGATGACCTGTACTCCCATGTGGGCTTCGTGCTACAGGACCCACAGTTGCCATCCATCAGCATCCGCGACAACATCGCGCTCGGGTGTCCCGATGCCACAGATGAACAGATCCGTCAGGCGGCTCGAGCCGCTCGCGTGCTCGATGAGATCGAGGCGCTCCCGATGGGATTCGACACGGTCTACGGTGCCGATACCGGACTGTCCGGCGGCCAGGCCCAGCGAATCGCCATCGCTCGCGCAATCCTCGTGGATGCGCCGGTTCTCATCCTTGATGAGGCCACGGCCCTCACGGATCCGGAGTCCCAGCACCAGATCCAACAGGCACTTTCGGACTTGGTGCGAGGCAAGACGGTGCTGCTCATTGCGCACCGTCCGGAGGTGATCAGGGGAGTCGACCAGATCGTCCTCGTGGAGGACGGCAGGGTGAAGGCAAGCGGAACCCACGATGATCTGCTGCACGAACCCGGTTATGCCCATCTCTGGAAAGCCACCACGGCATCCCTGAACCGAGGAGCAAACGCATGAATCTCCCTCTGATTGACATCGTGCCCCGCCTGAGGCGCATGATCTCCAAGCCTGCGGCGCTGCGTCCTGCTCTGGGCGTGGCTGCGCTGTGCGGCCTGGTGGAAGGCTTGGCTCTCGCCGCACTGCTACCGGCGATCAGCTCGTTGGCCTCCGGCGCCGCCGTGTGGGGGATGAACACGGGAGGTTGGCTCTGGACCTTCGCATTGCTGGCCGCGACTTCGTTCGTGCTGAACTATGTGCAGGCGACGGGCACCTATGCGATTGCCCTCGACTTCCTCTACAGCATTCACCGTCTGATAGGGGATCAGGTGTCGAAGCAACCGTTGGGGTGGTTCGCGCGCCCGTTGTCCGGACGCTTGTCACGGATGGTGTCATCGGAGCTGATGATGGCCGGCGAGATTTTCGCCCACATGATCGGGCCGTTGATTTCCCGGTTGAGTTCTGCGGCGGTGCTCGTGGTTGCGGCCTGGTTCTGGAATCCGCTTCTGGGACTGATACTGACGGTTTCTGCTCCGGTATTCTTGTTGATCACCTTGGCATCAACCCATTTCATGCGTCGCGGCGGTGCGATTCATGAGCCCGAAGAAGTGAATCTTGCGAACCGGATCGTGGAGTACGCCCAATGCCAAGGTGCGTTGCGTTCGTGCGGCCGGAGCGACAACTTCGAGCCGCTGAACAACGCACTCGAAAAGACTCGGGCGGCAAAGGTCCGAGCACAATGGACCGAGACGGTGGGGATGCTGCTCAGCGGCGCTGCGACGCAAGGTGTGGTTGTTGCACTGATCAGCGTCACCGGATCTTTGGCCGTTTCAGGTTCGCTGCAGCCGATCCCCGCATTGGCGTTCATCGGTCTGGCGTTGCGCTTCACGTCCACGCTCTCCTCCATCACCGAGGCCGCGATGGCGGCGGAATCGCGGCGTCCCCTTCTCGATGCGATTGACGAGGTGCTCACCGCCGAGCCGTTGCCCGAGCCTTCCTCGCCAGCCGATCTTCCGGAGCCGGGCACGGTCGAATTCGATCGTGTCACCTTTGCATACGGAGCGGATACCGGGCCGGTCCTGAAGAACGTTTCGCTCTCGGTGCCGCCGGGAAACATGGTGGCTCTCGTCGGCCCGTCTGGCGCGGGAAAGACGACCATTGCTCGCCTGGTCAGTCGTTTCTACGATGCCGACTCGGGCGTCGTGAAGGTTGGAGGTGCTCCTGTCGCGGAACAGACGACTGAACAGCTGATGGGACAGCTGTCGATGGTTTTCCAGGACGTCTACTTGTTCGATGACACGTTGGAGGAGAACATCGCCGTTGGCCGCCGGAATGCGAGCCGCGAAGAGATCATGGAGGCGGCCGCTCTGGCAGGTGTCACAGAGATCGTGGAGCGGCTTCCGGAGGGCTGGGATTCACGTGTTGGTGAGGGTGGCCGTGCTCTCTCGGGTGGTGAACGCCAGCGGGTTGCCATTGCACGAGCCCTGCTCAAGGAGTCACCGATCGTTCTACTCGATGAAGCGACGTCGGCGCTTGACGTTGAGAACGAGGCAAACATCGTTTCCGCCATCGAAAAGCTGCGCACGCATTCCACTGTTCTGATCATTGCGCACAGGCTGGACACCATCGCGGCGGCAGACCAAATCGTCTCGCTCACCGATGATGGTGGTGTGGAAGCGCAGGGAACTCATGATGAGCTGCTTGCGGCTGGCGGCACGTACGCTCGGTTCTGGGAACGCTTGCACAGTGCACAGGGGTGGCAGCTCACCGGAGTGTGATGCGATATCCTCGATCGATGAACGATTCGTTGGGGATGCCGGGCGGGCGCGATGGATCCGACCGGAGCGCTGCATCTGCCAACCGTGGACCATCCGGTGGGCCACGGTTGGGGCGCAAACCTGCCTTTTCTGCTGACGACGTCGTGGCGGCAGCCGTCGCCGAGGGTATCGACCGGTTCACGCTCTCGGCGGTTGCCCGCAGGCTTGGTGTGGTCACGGCGGCGATCTACCGGATCTTCCCTTCGCGTGACGATCTGGTGATCGCCTGCTTGGACACAGCGGGCGCGACGATCGAGCTACCTGAACCGAGAATGCACTGGCGCGAGACGTTGCGGCTGTGGGCCGACGAATGTTGGCGTCTGTGCGAGGATTATCCGGGCTTGAGTCGCTTGGTGTTCGCGTATCCGGCCGCACCCACGCGCATCGCGAGTGTTGTTGAGGTGTACGCGGGCAATCTGGCAACTCAGGGCAAGTCCCGGCGGCAGGCCATGTTCGCGCTCGATTTCCTCGGCGACACGGTGTTCTCCTGCCATCTCGGGGTGGAGGCCATGCGATCGGTGAACGGGAACGGCGAGACCGGACTCGATGTTTTTCGCGATGCCGTCGGTGACTCGGACGCACTGTTTCAGCCGGAAGAGTCATGGACGGGCCGGAAGGTGTTGGACACGAAGGTTGAATTCATAATCACGGGTCTGGAACAGCACTGGCCCGAGTTCTGAGCCGAGTGTGTCGAGGAGCTGGCCTCAGTCACGGAAGCACAGCCGGGTTGCCTGCCTGAGGCCACGCTGGTTGGTGGTCGCCCTCTGGTCGGAATTGGGTGAGAGTTTGTCGCGTGTCGCGTGTCGCGTGTCGCGGTGCGGCGTGGGAACTGTGGTGCGGTGCGGGGTGGGAACTGTGGTGCGGTGCGGCGTGGAAACAAGGACGGCCGCTTTTGCTGATTTACAACCAGTCCGGAAAAGGACTCCTTGTCAGAAGCAACGGGCCGCCGCACCCTGGGACGTTCGCATGCGTCAAGGCTCTTTTCGGAGCCTCTCGCATACGTGTACAAATGCTGTGATGGCCGCTCCATATACGTAGGGCGCGAGATATACGTACACTCCTGCTCCAGATGGATGTGTTGCGGCCATTGGCGATGCTCAGGTGGACAGTGGTGGAGGTAAGGGAGTGCTATTCGGCACCAGCTCACTCAAGGTGGCCCCGCCAAGCCGCCGTGCTTCGCGGCTGAGATGGGCTTGATCGGCATAGTGGGCGATTGCTGCGGTTTGCCCGAAGGAAATGCCGGAGTGGGCAAGGCTCAGCGCATGCTGGAACCGGTGGATGGACGCTAGTGTCTTTGGACCGTAGCCGAAGACTTGGCCGCTGAGTCGGCGCAGGGTGCGCTCAGAGATATCGTGTTGTTCAGCCGTCTCGCGCACGCTCATGCCGATACGTGCAGCGCTGTCCAAGGAATGTGCAAGGGCTAGCGTGTCTGCCTCTGGCTCAGCTCGCAGCCACAATGCTGTTGCAAGTAGTTCGAGAGCGGCGTCCGGCGCGATGTGCATGGCGTCGAGCAACCGAGCTGGAATCCGAACCACGTCCGTCAATGCAACACGCTGATTGACGAGTTCGTCAGCGGCAACACCGAGAAGGGCGAATGCAAGTCCGGGCGCCAAACGGATTCCCCGGGTAACCGATCCAGGTGATACCTCCATGACAGTGGCGGTGGTGTCCGGTCCCGCGAACAGCAGTTTGCCATCGAAACACACGATGTCCATCACGGCGTCAGGGAGCACACGGTGCTCGGTATTGTCCGCGACCACTTGCCAGAGGATCGTCCCGGGAACGGGGCCGGGATACGCATGGTAGCTGCTCACAAACCTTTCCTCTCCGTGGTGAGCTCTTCGTGCACTCTTGCGTCGATTGTAAGCCGCGGCGCAGATGTCCGAAACGTTCAAGACGTCGTCTCGGACCCTGATCTATGGTTCTTGCATGGCTGAGTTCACCACTGTAGAAATGTATTCCTCCGACGCCGCCTCCTCGGCCGCCTTCATGGCCGAGGTCTTCCAATATCCGAACACCCCTTACGGCGATGCCTATGTGGATGTGCATGTCGGAAATGGATTCACGGTTGCGTTCCAGACAACACGCGGCGAGACCACGCCTCCACCCTTGACGATATTCGAGGTCGGGGATCTCGAGAAAGCGCGCGCGACAATCACCGCCGCGGGTGGGGTTGTTACCGTTGAACCCTTCGACTTCCCCGGAGGTCGCCGCTTCCAGTTCCGTGAACCCGGCGGAAACGAGCTGGCAGTGTGGGTGAGAGCCGAGGCATGAAACAAAACGTTGGCAGGCTCATGCACTGCGCGAAACGTGCGGTGGAAGGCGCTGGTGATCCCTCCGGATTCTCATCCGTCCATGCAGGAGAGAATTTGCTCGTTGGTCAGGTCCTCGAGTCTCGGCACATTGTTCTGGGGGCATCGGTGTTGCCGTGTTGTCACCTCGGCAACGGCATAGAGTAGCGGTGGAGGCGCAAGAGGCGCAGAGTTGGTGGTGACAGAGAACTCGAGGTCAAGATGCAGACGATATTGGGTGCAAATGGTCAGATCGCGGTCGAGCTCGCGAGAGCGTTGAACCTGGAGCATACGGGCGAGTTGAGGCTTGTGAGTCGCAATCCACGCAAGGTCAATGACTCCGATATCCTGACGAGTGCCGACCTCCTCAATGCCAAGCAGACATTCGCGGCTGTCGAGGGCAGCAGTATCGTCTACTTTACCGCTGGCTTGCCCGCGAACACGGAGCTGTGGGAGAAACAGTTCCCCACGATGCTCAAGAACGCATTGGAGGCGACCCGCGCCTCGGGTGCGAAGTTTGCCTATTTCGACAACACCTACATGTATCCGCAGGACGACCGTGTCCAGACCGAGAACACGCCTTTCGAGCCGGTGGGGCGCAAGGGAAGGGTTCGCGCTGAGATGGCGTCGATGGTGCTTGATGAGATGAAACGGGGAGAGATCCCGGTCCTCATTGGGAGGGCTCCCGAGTTCTACGGGCCGGGCAGGACGCAGAGCATCACGAATGCTCTGGTCATTGACAAGCTCAAGGCCGGAAAGAGACCCCGCGTGCCGGTGCGTGATGACCGCCTGCGGACGCTCATCTGGACACCCGATGCGAGCCACGCGTTCGCCCTTTTGGCCAATACTCCGGATGCCTTCGGGCAGACGTGGCATCTACCATGTTGCGAGGAACGGCCAACCTACGAGGAGTTTCTCACGATGGCGGAGAAGGCATTCGGTCGTGACGCCACCTATACGGTCATCCCCAAATGGGCCATGATTGCCGCCGGCCTCTTCTCCGCACAGGTGCGGGAACTCAAGGAACTGCTGCCTCGATATGAGCATGACAATCGCTTTGACTCGGCAAAGTTCAAAGCGCGGTTCCCACAGTTCGAGGTCACCAGCTATCGCGACGGTCTCGATGCCATCCGCGCAGAATCCTCGTAGTAGCCATCTGGAAGAATCAAAGGAACCGAACGATGGATGAGTGGATTGATCTGACGAAGCCTCTCGATCACTCGATGGAGATTTATGAGGAAGGGAATTACCGAGATCCGGCATTCCGTTCGATACCGTGGGCTGATCACACCGCGCAAGGATTTGAGGTGTGGCAGTTGGGGCTGGGAACCCAGACGGGTACACACATTGATGCTCCACGTCATTTTGATCCCGAGGGCGCCACCATCGATTCGCTGGACCCGACTGAGTGTGTGGGAAGTTACCGCCTTCTTCTGCCGGATGAGGTGGACCGATGCGAGGAATACGATTGGTCCGCCGCCACTGCCATTGTCGTTGATGCTCGATCATCCCTGCCGATGGCTCCGGCGGCGATCGAGGCCTTGGCAGCCTGCCCGCCGCGTCTGATCGTGCTGATCGGCGAGATCGCCGTTGCACATCCGGACTCGCTGTTCTTCCACCGGCATTTGGCTCGGCACGGAAAGTTCCTGCTCGAAGACACCCGCTCCGATGTTGGACCAATTCCGCGGGAGGGACGCATCGTTGCCCTACCACTTCGTCTGGTTGCCCTCAGCGGCTCACCTGCCCGCGTGCTTCTCAGCAAGCATGATCCTGCGACATAGCGGCATCATACCCATGAAAGGACCAGATCCAGAGCATGCGCGGTATCCGCTACATGTTCTCGCTGCTGGCCTTCCGCTGCTCCCGTCAGTAATTCAGGCCCCAATGGGGCGACGCCGATGGCTTGCCCCGCTTTGGTGAGCATACCGAGGTCATTCTGACCGTCGCCGATTGCCAGTACGTTGTTCCACCCGACGCCCAGATGCTCGAGAAGAATGTCTCCGCCTTTTGTATGCGTAGCAATCTCGGGAATCAAATCGGCGTAGGTACTCCCAGATTTCACAACGCCCACTGCGTCCCATGCGTCGATCCGCCGGAGGAGAGAACCATGATCCTGGCCTTCGGTGAGGAACAAGACTTTACCGATGTCCTCGCGACCAATGATGGGATCGATATGAGGTGTATCACCAATGAATGTTTCTTCGTCGCGAACTCGTTCGCTGAACTCACGCACCAGCCATTTGCGATCGTTGTACGCCCAAGTCTCGATTCCGGCGTGATCAGCCAGGATGATGGCTCGCTCCACCAGTTGAGGATCCAGCGTTCGGTGTCCCAACAACCGCCAAGGATCCTCGTCGCTCGGTTCGCGCGCGAGCACGGTTGTGCCACTGCTGCTGGCGATCAGCGAAACCGCGGGCATCTCCTGTGTGAGCGTGATGAGACTTCCCGTTGGTCTGCCCGAACAGAGCGCGATCTGGAAGCCATTGTCCGCGAGGTGCGTTATGAGCTCATGAGCCCCGGGATTCCATTGGCCCCGGTGCATGAGAGTTCCGTCCACATCGATCATTGCCAGTGAGCCAGACACGGGTTGTCCGTCCTTCCATGTGAGGAAAACATTGCTCAAGTCTCCCATATTCCGTCTTTGTTCGGTTTGCAAGGGTCACTTGCGGTTGCTACGCCCCGCCACAAATAGTCCCGTATTGGATCAGTGACTGTGCGAAGGGGGGGGTGCTCCGGTGCGGTTGCCTCACGAACCGTACCCACGAGAACACTTATCTCGGAGTGCCAGCTTGGCTGACGATCAACCTCTGATAACGCGCACGAATCACGGGAAGATCGGGATGAATGGGGGCGAACTCCGTGCCAGTTTCGCCTTCAAAGGTCAGGCCTCCTTGCTCCACGACTTCGATGGTTCGCGCCACCCACTCCCGTCCGACCTCGGCAACTCCTTGCCACAAAGAGATCGAGTATTCCACGTTCGTTGGGCGTTGTAGGCCGGGATTCCTGTCCAGGGCTGCGGTGAACCGTTGCTCCGAATCTTGGCGGATGCGTAGAAGTTGGAGGAATCGATCTCGGGTCAATAGGCTCGAGAGTGCGGCGCCCATGAAGAAGTTCAGAGGTGTCGCAGGATCCGGGACTGCGATGATGCGCTCAAAGATGCGGTCGAGTTCCTTCTGTCCGGCAGGGGACAGGGTGTATACCGTGACGGTGCGTGCGCCATCGGCAACCTTGTGGGCAATGAGAAGCTCCTGCTTTGCAAGCGACGTGAGGGTTGAGTACACGGACCCGGATTTCAGGCGGCCCCAGCGCCCGGCACCCCATCCCACCAGTTCTTCGCGAACCTGGCTACCATTGATCGGTGCAAACACTTTTACTGCTGCAAGCACCAAAAGTCGCGTTTCCACTGCTGCCATGATCTCAGGTTACCTTCGGCCAATATACGGGGATGCGAGCCGTGGCTCGTTGGGTGCACAGAGCCATGAGATTGCCGGAGTGGCGTGGGTTTCGGACACTCCGCAGAACAATCATGGGAAAACGAAACAAACATGGGAAACCATCCGCAACTTTTCGCGGGTCCATGACATCAGTGCTGGGTCGTTTCGCTGAGAACGGCGAGTGCCACACCTCACGCTTCCGCCAGAGGCCAACAGAACGGCGAGTGCCCACAACTGCGCTGTCCGCAGCTGCCATTGGCCCCAGAATGGCTGGGGAGAAGAGGATCCTGCGGGAAGTCGTCCGCGGACAAGAGGAGGATGCCTGACCGATCGCCCCAGTACGGGTGCCCGCGGCAACGATCGTGAAGGTAGGAATCGCGCGGCCAACCAACCAATGGTGCCCATGAAACCAAGCGGTGGATCCCAGCGCGGTGATGTGATCAGATCAATCGATGGATGCCGGGACTTCTGGTGATTGCGCCTGCGACTTTGCTGCCGAACGCTTGCGCAATACGCTGATGATCACGGGGAGAACGGAGATTGCCACGATCACGATGGCAAGCAACTCGATGTTCTTGGCGATACCCGGAATGCCACCGAGTAGGGTTCCGACCAACACCATGGACGAGACCCACGTGAGAGCGCCCAAGGTGTTCCACACGAGGAAGTGCTTGAACGGCATCCGCGCGGTACCTGCGGCGACTGGCACATAGGTACGTACAATGGGAACGAAGCGTCCGAGCACCAATGCGAGCGCACCGTATTTCTCGAAGAAAGCGGTGGCTTCCTCGAGGCGATCGGTTCGTAGTACGCGTGCGTCCGGTTTGAAGAAGCGCGGTCCGAACGAATGCCCCAGATGGTACCCGACCTGATCGCCCGCAACAGCAGCGATCGATGCGACTGCCCAAATCTCCCAGTGAGTGAGTCCCAGACTCGACGCGAGGATCGCAGCAGTCACCAAGAGGGAGTCGCCGGGAAGAAATGGGAACAGGACACCGGATTCGATGAAGATGACGACGGCGATGCCTGCCAACGCCCATGGTCCGAAGGACTCGAGGAGTGTTTCGGCATTGAGGAGGTTGTGTATCGCGTCCAAGTGGCTCTCTTTTCGTTGGTGGCAGTGCGATGTGGCGGGCAACCGGAAAGGAGTCCGTGCCGTCCGCCTCTCCAAATCCCTAATTTACGCCTGCTGCATGCAAAAATTCAGTGTCGGGGAAGTGACCTCTCGCATGCCCGGAAAACCCGTGTCACCCCACAATGAGTAGGGATGTTTGGCGAGCATCACACAATCGAATGTGGACCGCCATTGCATCGTCGAATACCCACCCCTAAAGTTAGGGACGCCTAACCTGACGAAGGGGAGGCTGGGCGTGGTGCCACCCGCCCGTATTCCACGACGCGGAGATATAGAACATGCGCATTCGTCATGCCTTTGCGGCCACACTGGCCGGTGCCCTCACGTTGGGCCTTGCGGCCTGCTCTTCCGATACGGATCAGCCTGCCGGTGATGCCAATGCTTCCTCGCAGACCGATGCGGCAGAATCCGGGGAGTTCCCGATCGAGATCAAGCACGCCCTCGGTACCACAACAATCCCAGAGAAGCCCGAGCGCGTCGCAACCGTCGCTTGGGGCAACCAGGATGTGGCCCTCGCGCTTGGAGTTGCCCCCGTTGGGACCGACACGCAAGTGTGGAACTGGACCGGGGATGCAGACCTGGGACTCTACCCGTGGACCACCGACGCATTGAAGAACCTTGGAGCGGACGATCCCGTCATCTTCTCCAACTCCGACGGCGTTGATTTCGAGGCGATCTCGGACACCAACCCGGACGTGATTCTGGCAGCGCAGTCCGGACTCACCCAAGAGGATTACGACACGCTGAGCGAGATTGCTCCGGTCGTTGCCTACCCGGAGATCCCCTGGTACACGCCGTGGCGCGACCAAATCCTCATCAATGCCAAGGCTCTGGGGCTTGAGCCCGAGGGCGAGCAACTGGTTGCCGACATCGATCAGCAGATTGCCGATGCAACTGCGGATGCATCCGCGATCGAGGGCAAGAGCGCAGCGTTCTTCTACATCAACTCCGCTGATTTGTCCACGATTTCGCTTTACACAGGTGGCGATCCGCGCACCGCCTTCCTTGGGGATCTCGGTTTCGAAATGCCTCAGGTGGCAGCCGACGCGGCCGAAAAGGGCTCGTTCTACCTCGACATCACCTCTGAGAACGCGGACCAGCTCGCCGACGTGGACGTCATTGTCTCCTACGGTGGCGATGAACTCCTGACCGCTCTCCAGGCTGATCCGATGTGGAGCACCATCCCGGCCGTGAAGAACGGTGCGGTTGTTGTAGTGGGTGAAGGCGATGCGTACAGTGCTGCCGCGACCCCGACAGCGCTGTCCATCCCGTGGATTCTCGAGGACTACGTGGCGCAGTTGAACGACGCTGCCGCCAAGGTTCAGTGACTGCATCTGTCATGGCGCAACGCCGCGCGTCTACCTCGACGGTGGGCGCGCGGCGCCATCTGGCGCTCATCGCCGTTGGCGTCATCGCCATTGTCATCGCGGTGATGCTCTCCCTTTCCTTCGGATCGCGGCCGGTCAGCCTTTCGGAGATCGCCGAAGGACTGTCAACCTGGTTCCGTGGCGAGACCCCGACCGAACTCGGCCCTCTCGCCGTGCAAGGTCGTGTCCCGCGCACCGCCCTCGCGCTCATGGCTGGCGCGGCATTGGCTCTGTCCGGCGCCCTCATGCAGGCCATTACCCGCAATCCGATCGCTGATCCCGGAATTCTTGGGGTGAATACGGGAGCGTCGCTCTTCGTCGTGTGTGGCATTGCCTTCTTCGGCATTTCCTCGGCATTCGAGTATCTGGGTCTTGCCCTTGTGGGGGCGATACTCGCTGCACTGTTCGTTTATGTGGTGGGATCGATAGGTGCCGGTGGGGCAACTCCCATCAAGTTGGCTTTGGCGGGAGCCGCCACCACGGCCGCGCTCTCCTCGGTCGTCAGCGCGATCCTGCTGCCGCGGGCCAACGCGATGAACGAGTTCCGCTTCTGGCAGGTCGGGGGAGTCGCTGGAGCCAACTGGACCACGATGGCCACCATCGCCCCCTTGATCGTGGTATCCGCTGCCGTTGCTCTGGCCAGTGGACCTGCTCTGAACGCTCTTGCCCTGGGTGACGACGTCGCCGTGGGCCTGGGCGTGCGGGTGGGGCGCACGCGTGCCGTCGCCGCCCTTGCCGGAGTGTCCTTGTGTGCTGCCGTGACAGCCGCCGCAGGCCCCATCGGATTTGTTGGGCTCATGGTCCCCCACGTGGTGCGGCTCGCCGCTGGGCCCGATCAACGATGGCTTCTTCCCCTGTCCGCTCTGGGCGGTGCCGTGTTGCTGACGCTCGCGGACACGATCGGCAGGGTCATCGGATATCCCGGCGAAGTGGAGGCGGGCATCGTCACTGCTTTCGTCGGCGCACCGGTCCTCGTGATCATCGCGCGACGAACAAGGATGAGGGCTCTGTGATGGCTGTGGAGACGTCTCCGACAACCTTTGAAACACACCTGATACGAGTGCGTGCGGGGCGACTCAAGCGGAGTCGTCGTGCCAAGGTGGCCATTGCCCTCCTTCTCCTGCTTCTCTTCGCGCTGATTTCCGCGATGCTCATGCTCGGCAACACCATTTATCCGGTTTCGGACGTGTTGGCAGTGATTGGCGGAAAGGATGTACCGGGTGCCTCCTTCGCCGTGGGCACGCTTCGCATCCCCCGCGCGATCACGGGCGCCCTTGCGGGCCTGGCCTTCGGTATCGCCGGCACCACTTTCCAGACGATGTTGCGCAACCCGCTTGCAAGCCCGGATGTCATCGGCATCACCTCCGGTGCCAGCGCCGCCGCCATGTTCGCCCTCGTGGGTTTGCATTGGACCACCACGGCAACGATGTTCTTCGCGCTGGTTGCGGGAGTGGCCACCGCCGCCGCAATCTATCTCATGGCGCGCAGTGGAGAGTCCACGGGTGGCAGGCTCATCCTGATTGGGATCGGTATCGGCGCGATGCTCGATTCGGTGGTCGCCTTCCTCGTGCAACGGGCCGCCGAGTGGGACGTCGCCGTCGCCATGCGGTGGCTCACAGGCAGCCTCAACGGTTCACGCATGGAGGCCATCCCGCCCCTTGCGATCGCCATCGCGGTCCTGTTGCCCGTGGTCATTGCACTGTCACGGGACTTGAACGCTCTCGAACTCGGCGATGCCTCTGCAACCGCGCTTGGGGTGCGAGTGGACAGATCTCGTATTCTGCTCGTTCTCGCTGCGGTTGCCCTGGCATGTTTTGCGACGGCGACCACTGGCCCGATTGCATTTGTCGCTTTCCTGGCAGGGCCCATCGCGGCGCGATTCGTCGGACCGGGAGTTTCTCTCGTTGTCCCGGCCGCTCTCACCGGTGCGTGCCTCGTACTGGCCGCCGATTTGCTGGGTCAGTTCGCGTTCGACACCAAATTCCCCGTGGGAGTCATCACCGGTATCCTCGGCGCTCCCTACCTCCTTTATCTTCTTGTCCGTACCAGCCGCCGCGGAGGTTCCTCATGACCGCACAGCATCTTCTCCAAGCAGATTCGCTCGTCTCGGGATACGGCGGCAGGGCCGTGGTCAACGGGATCGATCTGGAGGTACCCGCGGGCAAGGTCAGCGTCATTGTGGGGGCGAATGCCTGCGGCAAGTCCACCTTGCTCAAGACTCTGTCACGCCTCCTTCCGCCGCAGGACGGCGACGTTCTTCTCGACGGCGCACGGATCGATCAGATCCCCACGAAGGAACTGGCCCGCACGCTGGGGCTGCTTCCCCAGCAGCCGATTGCCCCGGAGGGCATTGCGGTTGCCGATCTGGTTGGCCGTGGGCGCCACCCTCACCAGAAAATGTTCCGTTCATGGACAGCCGAGGATGACCGAGCCGTCACGGAGGCGTTGATGGCCACCGGTGTGGTTGACCTCGCCGATCGACCCGTTGACGAACTCTCGGGTGGTCAACGCCAGCGTGTCTGGATCGCGATGGCTCTTGCCCAGGAGACCGATGTGCTGCTGCTGGATGAGCCGACCACCTTTCTTGATGTCACGCACCAGATCGAAGTACTTGACTTGCTGACCGATCTGAACCAAAACCGCGGCACCACGATTGTCATGGTGCTCCACGACATCAACCTGGCGGCTCGCTATGCCGATCACCTGTTCGCGGTGCGCGAGGGCAGGTTGATTGCCAGCGGTGCGCCGGGCGACATCATGACCAGCGAGCTGGTACGTGAGGTGTTTGACCTGGATGCGATCGTCATCTCCGATCCGGTATCAGGCTCCCCACTCGTGCTGCCGCGTGGGCGCCACCACGTCAAGAACCCCAATGTCTGAGGCAACCAATGGATATCTTCCCTGTACGTGTGCGACACATAGCTGACTTGACCCCGCACATGCGCCGCATCACCGTCACCGGCGAATCGTTGGATCGATATGGCGATCCCGGCTACGACCAGCGAATCAAGGTGGTGTTCCCGAGCGAGACCGCAGATCTGGACGCAATGCCCACCGGTCCCGACTGGTACCCCGAATGGCGCGAACTCGATCCCGCCGGCCGGCCTCCGTTTCGCACCTACACCACGCGCGCGGTGCGCCACGAGGTGCTTGAGGTTGATATCGACATGGTGGCTCACGATGTTCAAGGGCCGGCTTCCCGTTGGATCCGGGATGCAGCGACCGGAGACGAACTGATGATTGTGGCCCCCTCGGTTGCCGACGAGCCTCCTCACCTCGGTGTCGATTTCGTGCCTCCCGCCGAGGTGGAACAGTACTTGCTGGTGGGGGATGAAACCGCCGCTCCGGCGATAGCCGTAATCCTGGAGCAGCTGCCTCCTCACGCGCGAGGGGTTGTTGTTGTCGAGTTCCCGGAGGATGAAGACGCCTCCTACATCCCCGACCATCCGGGTTTCGTGCGCCACGTTGCCGGAAGGGGAAGCAGGCCGAGGCACGCCCATCTCGAACGCACGGTCCGTGAGATTCTGCCCGGCCTGTGCCCGGTGGGACGCGGAGGAGAAGTGGAGGAGGTGGACATTGACGAGGGGTTGCTGTGGGAGGTGCCTCGCACGAAGAAGGGTGGAGCAGCCCTGAAATCCGCTCCGTTGTACGCCTGGTTGGCGGGAGAGGCGAGTGTGATCAAGTCACTGCGTCGATTCCTCGTCTCAGACCACGGGGTGGACCGGCGCGCAGTGGCCTTCATGGGCTATTGGCGTCTGGGCCGCGCGGAAGGCAACTGAAGCGGAAGGTAACTGAAGCAGGCGCATCGCCTTCCTTTCGCCCGGGGAAGCGGTTAGGCTTCTTGCAATCACTGCCCGCATTAGAGAGGTAAGTCACATGAGCACCCTTTCCCACCCCCTTGTTACCGCGCTCTCTGCCGCTCTGACTGATGCCAGCGGCCTTCTTCGCGTCCCGATTGAAGAGGTCGTCGTGGAACGCATCGACGGCGTCGAATGGCCCGATGCTTGTCTCGGAGTACCTGCTGGTGGTGAGTCCTGTGCGGAGGTCGTGACGCCGGGCTACCGCATCCGTCTGGCAGATGGAATCGTCTATCATGCCGATCAAAATGGCAATGTCAGGTTGGCGCGAGGCGGCAACCCGCGGACGGACACCGAGATTCGCTTGTCCTATGTTGTCTCCGGCGGCATAGGCGGCTGGACGTCCAAGTTCGAGATCGACAGCGCCCAGTTGACGGATGCCGAGGAGCAGGAGCTTCGCCGCCTCATTACCGAGGCAGATTTCTTCGATGTCCCGAACGTTGAGCCGACCACGATCATCATGGACGGCTTCACCAGGCGTCTCTGGATCGCCGTGGGGCGCCGCAATCACGAGGTTGTGCGTGGCGACGGCATCGAAGTAGATGACACCGCCGGGTTCCGTGCTCTCGTGGCGTGGGCTGAGGAGCGTACACCCCCGATCTTCCCAAGGGCCACCTCAGAGCTTTCCTAGGAGGCAGGCACCTCATCGGCCGTTGATCAGCTTCTCGTGGGTTGCCTGTCAAATACGTTCATGTGTGCCATGATGTGTGGCTCGAGGCACTGGCCCGCTACTGTCGGCACTCGTATCGGTGGTGTTTTTGGGAGAGAAACCCGGGGTCTTGGCTCTGGTCGGTGGATTGACGATCATTGTCGGAACTCTGGTCGTCACGGGCAATGACCTGTTTCATGGACGGAGCGATTCGTTCGATCGGCCTGACCCACGATGTTCGGGCATGGCCGTCGCCGAATACGCGCTGTGACACGATCTCTCGGTGTCTGATAGACAAGGTCCGCCCATCGTGGACTCTCGTGCGTGGTGCAATCGTTGTTCATGGCACCGAGGTTATCTGCAAACGGCGGTTGTTCCTGCCCTCGCGGCGCTGGCCTCCTCGAGGTCGCCATTGTTGCCCTGCTCTCGCCGCTGGCGCACATCAGGGTGCTGTTCTCAATGGGGGAACTTCGGTGGGGGTTTTCGCTCCGCAAGTGGGCATGGAGCGTTGAGCCGTGCCAATTAAGGCACGGCTCAACGCTGTGCACCCATGAAGAAAATGAGAAGGCCCTCAACCCCAAGCCGTTCCGCCCAGGACCAGGAAAACTCTGAATCAATCATCCAGGAACCTCCGTCCGTGCGGAGATACCTTGCAGCCGAAGGTCATTTCTTCGAGCGTGGCGTCGCGGGCTCAATAATGACCCAGTGGCGACGGATGGAGCGACTGAACGTGCCAACACGACGAAGGTGCCTCGGAATTCTCGTACTCGACGTGATACCTTCATCACATGCGTGTGTCAGAAATCATAAACAGGAAGGGTCGCGACGTTGTGACGTTGCCGCCAAATGCAACAATCAATGACTTGGTACGACTCCTTGCGGATCGTCGTATCGGGGCCGTCGTGGTGGTACAACCGGAGGGTTTGGCCGGGATCGTGTCAGAACGTGACATCGTGCGTTTTGTCAAGGAATCGGGGGATTTGTCAGATCCCGTCTCCAACATCATGACCTCTGATGTGACAACCTGCGAGCCCAGCGACGACATTGCCGAACTCGCCCGTGTCATGACTGCCAAGCGCATCAGACACGTGCCCGTTGTGGAGAAAGGGAGTCTGGTGGCGATCATCTCCATCGGCGATGTCGTCAAGGGACGCCTGGACGAACTGGAAGCCGAGCGGGAGCATTTGGAGAATTACATCCGTAGCTAGCTTGCATCGGTATGGCGCCTTGAGCGGCTCTCCGGCAACCACGTGATCCCGAGTGGTTTCCCGCTGGCGGAGAGCTGGGATTGGCCCATTCGGGGCGGTGCCGCTCCGTGATTGACACGAGGTTGCCGGGCCGGAGTCCTAGCCGCCAGAGCAAGTCGCTGTCCACGGAGATCCAATGCCCGCGGGCACAGTCCGCAGTTTGACGCTCCACGGTGACCATCCAGGCGTTCGAATCCTTCTCCATGAATTGAGAACCACGGTGCGTTACATGCCGTTCGAATCCATAGTCCACGCCCGCCCACCGACCTTGAGAAGGTTGCTCTCGGAGGCGATTGCGGTGAGCGACACGACCAAGGTGGCTGCGGGGCTCTTTGGAGCGTGGGTGGTGCACGACGCCGAGGAAATGCTCACGATGTCGGAGAACTCACGCTGGATTCTGAAGGAGATTCCTCGGTGGTTGCCCATCCCGGAGGAACTGCGCATGGGCGGTGTTTCGCAAGCTCACGTCAACATGAGCTTGATGCTCATGGCAGGCCTGATGGGAACGGCATCGTTGTTGGGAGTACGCAGCTCGGGACGCTCCGCCTTCTTCCGTGGTGCGCTATTGGCATTTGGCGCGCACGGTTTCAGCCATATTGGCGCCTCGGTTGTGACCGGACGGTACACCACCGGCGTGGTCACGGCTCCGGTCGTCGTGATCCCATACTGGTTGTGGGCGAGGGGAGTGTTGCGCGAGCATGGCATCGCCGATCAGGATGGTCCCGCGCGAGTGATGGCTGCGCTGAACCTTCCGCTGCTCTTCGGCGTGCATGCACTCAGCCATCGGATCCTCACGGTGCGAGCAGGCAGATAGTGCGCAGATGCGGCTTGGGGCAACAGGCTGGTCCGTGCACTCCCAGCTTTCTTCGACACAATGGATTCCATGAGTTGGAGTGACGCATGGTCCGCGCTGCTGGCCCGACTGGCGAACAGTTTTGGGGCACACACGATTGCATACGAGACCTGGACCATGTTGATTGTGTTGGCGGCCGTGGGGATTGTCGTGGCAACGCCAATATGGACTCACGTACGTCAGATCGTCACCGTGGTGCACGAACTGGGCCACGCCGTCGTCGGTATCCTGTGCGGGCGGCGATTCAACGGTTTCGTGATCAATCGCGACATGTCCGGACACACGGTGACAACCGGGCGTCCTCGTGGCCCCGGTATCATTTTCACGACTCTTGCGGGCTACCCGATGCCCGCGTTCGTTGGTGCGGCGATGATTGCTGCGTCAATGGCGGGACGGGCGCAGCTTGTTCTTCTCATTGGGACGCTGCTCGTCGTGGTCGCATTGGTTCGCTCGCGCTCCCTGTACACCGTCCTGGCATTGTTGGTTCTTCTGGTGGTGAGCGGCCTGCTGTGGTGGTCCGAGAATGCCGTGGCCTCACCGCTGGTTGTCTTCGCGGTGGGTGTCCTGTTGCTCATCGGGGCATGGCGTCAATTTGGTTCCGTGGTGGCGCACGGTGGTCGCAGTGACGATCCGGGAGCTCTTGCCTCGCTGACCATTCTTCCGAAGTCAGTGTGGAACCTGATCATCCTCGTGCTGATTGCCGCCCCCACGTGGTGGGCAGTGTCCTCAATGATCGAACTCTCATTCGCCTGATGGAGTCACGTCGGCGGCCAGATGCCCCGGAAGCCGAGCTGGTTCACTCGCCGGTGAACCCGATTCTTGAACGAAAGAATAGACGCGTTCCAGATTTGGGCGTGGGTGGATACCACAGACGTAGACTGAGGGCAGGACAAATGGGTCCTCCCAGCTGACGAATGTCAGCATCACGGAAACAGGAGAATGCATGGCGTCGCGTAGGCACGAATGGTTGACGATACCGAATGTTCTCACCGTGGCGCGCCTTGGACTGTTGATCCCGCTGGCCTCCATGATTCTCACCGGGCAGCAAGGTTACTGGCCGCTCGTTCTCATCATGGCGTGGTCTGGCTCTGATTGGCTTGATGGTTTCATCGCGCGAGAGTTCGGGCAGTCGAGCAGGGTCGGTGAGATTCTCGATCCCATCGCTGATCGCCTTGGGATTTTTGTGGTGACGGTGTGCCTGTGTCTCAGCGGGGTGCTCTCTTGGCTCGTTCCCGTTGTCATCGGGCTGACCGATATCGGTGCCACGTTGTGTGCTGGACGCGCCGCTGCAGCCGGAAGAATCCACGTCAACCTGCTGGGCAAGGCGCGCTCCGCAGTCCTCTTTCTCGGACTCGTCTTTCTGGTTGCCAGCACCACGTTTGCCGCCGGGCTTCGGGTTGTGGCCTTTGTGCTGATCGCAGTTGGAACCGTCCTGCATGTGCTCGCGGGGCTGAGCTACATCTACGAAGCACAAAACAAGGCGCGGCAGGAGGCTGCTGGCGCATCCCTGGATGATTGATTTCGAGTTTTTCTGGTCTTGGGCGAAACGGCTTGGGGTGAGGGGTTTTAGTTTTCTTGGTGGGTGCCCCGCGTGGAGCGGTGCCAATCAAGGCACCGCTCCACGCTCCATACCCACTTGCGGAGCGAAGGCCTGCTCCACCTCGGGAATCAAGCATCCAGGGCCTCTTCCATCGGGTACCGCGCGAAGCATCCGCGGAGTCTTTCAGCGCGAACGCCTGGCAAGGACGACGCCGTCGATCAAGGTCCCGGACTTTCCGTTCGGGCCGGTTGCCTCGCGCTCGCGTGTCTCGCAGGCCAGAACGTCCCAATCCTCGTCGAGACGCAGGACCGCCAGATCCTCCGAGGGTGAGGGGAACCGGTGGTGGTGATGCTCGGGAACATCAGTCCAGTCAGGTGCCTGCGCGTGGGAGATGACCAGCAAGCATCCGCCCGGCGCGACCGATCGGGCGGCCCCGCGGAGAATCTCGTCGCGGGGGATCTCCACCTCCCATGAGTGAAGGAACGAGGACGTTACGAGATCGTAGCTCTTCTGTGGCCTCCAGCCGGCCAGGTCGGCGGCAACGAACTCGTATGATTCCGCGTTCAGTCCGTGATCCTGGGCTGCTTGGTGGGCCCGTGAGACGGCGGTGGGTGAGACATCGACGCCGGTGACGGACCAGCCCCGCCGAGCGAGCCAGATGGCGTCCCCGCCTTCTCCACATCCGAGATCCAGTGCGCTGCCGGGTTCCAAATCTGCCGCGACATCGGCCAATACCTTGTTGACCTTGCCCGACCAGATCGGGCTCGAGCCGGCGTACCGCGCTTCCCACACGGCTTCGGTCGAGATCTCCGCGTCGCTTTCCGATGCCTGGTTTTCGGCCAGATCGAAGTCTTCCGAGGTGAGCATCCAGTTCACGGATGCGCCGGTGATCGTGCCGGCTCCGATGGACATGGGTACGTTCGCCGCCGCGCTGGCCGCGTTGCCCACCGCCCATATTCGGGACGAACTGGTTTGTCCCGCTCGTCGGTTTCAAGGAAGATTCCTTGTGGGGTCTTGACCTTTGCCAGGTCCAGGTGATCGAGGAACGAATCGTTTGCAATGGCGGACGGGGCCACAAAGAGTGCGTCGAGGGCGACGACGTCGCCCTCGCGCGTCTGTACCTCGCAGATCGTTGTTCCCGCGCCGAGAACCCGCTCAATGGGGGCGGTGACGACTTCGACGCCGCGCGAGCGCAGCCGCTTCCGCGAGGCCGCGGTGACCTCACTCTGCCCCGTGAAGACGACAACGTGATCGCTCCATTGGCGGATGAGTTGTGCGTGCATCAACGATTCGGAGGAGGGTGCCAATACGCCGAGTCTGCGGCCACGAACTTCCCAGCCGTGGCAGTAGGGGCAATGCAGAACGCTGGTGCCCCAACGCTCGACCAAGCCCGGGATGTCCGGGAGCTTGTCCGTCAGCCCGGTGGCAACAATGAACTGACGCGCGAAGAGAATCTCCTCGCTGTCGCTGTCACTGTCGCTGTCGCTGTCGCTGTCGATGCTGGTACCCGGGCGAGCGCTCGCGGTGACGCGCAGGCCGCCGTCGACCTCGTCCACACGCTCCACGCGTGTGGAGCGAACCTCGATACCGTATTCGTCCAGCTCGCGTCGAGCCCGGGAGAGGAAATCTTCCGGAGCGATTCCCTCGTTTCCGAGCACACCGTGCATGTGTGCGGCGAAACGATTGCGTGGCATTCCGGCGTCAAGAACCACGACGCGGCGGCGGGCTCTCCCGAGCATGAGTGCGGCCTGTAGTCCGGCAGGCCCACCTCCGGCAATGATGACATCCCAAGTTTCAGACATGGCTCAACTGTGCCGTGCACTTGTCATCCTTGCAAGTATCCTTGCAGAATTGGCAAGCGCGCTGAGTGTGAGCGATGACTACCCACGCGGTGAAGGGGGATGAGGGAACATGATGGAAGAGTTGCACCAGATCGGCCCCAGACTGCGGGCGACGCGGCATTCGCGGGGCTGGACCCTCGACGAGCTCGCGGCACGGGCGGGAATGTCCGCCAGCACTCTCTCGCGGCTTGAGTCGGGCAAGAGACAGGCAAGTCTGGAACTCTTGCTTCCCTTGACACGTCAACTGGGAATTCACGTTGAGGATCTAGTGCCCACGGAGAATCGTGATCCGCGGGTGCGGCGTCCCGCGATCATTCGCGACGGAATCGTGATGGTGCCGCTGAGCCCGGAGTCCTCGCGGATTCATACCTACCACATCACCTACCCACCGTTGAGAGAGGCGCCGAGAGTGCGGGTTCACGACGGTTACGAGTGGCTCTACGTTCTCAGTGGAGAGCTCCGCCTCCGCCTCGGCGAGCAGGATCTGGTCCTGATCAAGGGCGAGGCGGCAGAATTCGATACGAGAACCCCTCACGCGATGAGTGCGGCGGGAAACAAGCCAACGCAGGTCATCAGCATCTTCAACGACGACGGCGTCCGGATCCACACGCGTGGCGGTGATGCGCCCGCCCCGCCGGAGGGCACGGCGTGATGCGGCGTATGCTCAGCGCAATTCCGTACAGTCACCGGAGACATCTCCGGTGATGCTGTTCCGTGAACCGTGAGTGTTGCTGACGAGGCATTCCACATTGCCGTTGACAGCGTTGTCGACGAAGGTGAGATTGCGAGCGTTGTTGACTGAAATGTTGCCGTTGATGTCTGAATCCTTGACCACGGCGCCACCACCCGATGAGAGTGCAACATTTCCGTTGACGGTGGCATTCGTGATGACAATTTCTTGGCTGGCGGTGGCGTCAAGACTGCCGTCGATGGTCATGTCAATGAGCTTGAGAACTGTGAACGATTCAAAGGTCAGGTTGCCGTCAACTGCCAGACCCGTCAGGACGCAGACCTCTGCATCTGAGGACTCACTCTGCGAGGCGCAGAGTTGGTCCGCCTTGGAGGAGCCCGAGTCCGGGGAGTTGGCTGACTGCCCTGCGACCTCGTTCTCGGGCGTGGACGGTTGCGCTGTGGAGCTCGACGGCGTCGTCGTAGGCTGTTGCGCGGGGCCGGAGGAACAGCCAGCCAAGGACAAGGCAATGGCCGCGATTGTCAATGTGTGCAAGAGTCGACGCAAGTTCTACTCCCGTTCGAGAGGGATGTGTCCGAGCCACCGTACTCGATGAACGGGGGATGGGGCATCCTGAACGTACGCGTTTCGCAGGCGCGGGTGGAGCCTGGCAGATCGCCACCCGGGGATACCGGTAGATCTCCACCCGCGTCGGCTCAGTCGTTCTTGGCGGTCACCTCCAGCAAACGGCCACGGAACGCAACATCTCCCGTGGCCGTTTGTTTGACCGACGCGAACTTGCGCGCGTTGGTCACGAGCACCGGGGTGATCATGGAGTATCCGGCGGCCGCGATGGCCGAGCGGTCGAATGTCACCAGAGTGGTGCCGGCCGTTACTCGTTCTCCTCGTTTGACGTGGACATCGAAACCCTTTCCTTCCAGTTTCACGGTATCCAGACCGATGTGAATGAGGATCTCCACACCGCTGTCCAGCCGGACTCCCACCGCATGGCCGGTGGGGAACGTCAGGATGACGGTGCCGTCCGCGGGAGCAACCACGCTTCCCTCGGAAGGATTGACTGCCACGCCGGGACCAACGGCCCCACTGGCAAACCCTGCGTCGGGAACCTCGGCAAGTGGGACCACCAGTCCCTGCAGAGGCGAGTAGACCTCGGTGATGGAACCGGGAGCCAGCGCAGGCGCCTTCTGTGCAATTTCCGCCGGTGCCGTGCCATGCTCGGAGGGAGAATGTTCCGCAGCCGAGCCAGCCGGAGGAGGAGCTGCCTGGCCGGACATGATCTGTTCCATCGAGTCTTTGACGAACTGGACGTTCAATCCATAAATGACTTGGTAGGACTTGCCGCCGGGTCTGATCGTTCCGGCGGCACCCGCGCGTTTGAGTGCGGCCTCGTCTGCCTTGCTGACGTCCGCCAGCTCCATGCGCAGGCGTGTTGCGCAGTTCTCGAGCTCAAGGATGTTCTCCTTGCCGCCGAGGGCATCGAGGAAATGAGCCGCGGTTGCCAGGTAGCTGGTGTCCACGGGGCCGTTTTCGGACTCTTGGTCGGGATCGTCGTCCTCGCGACCGGGAGTCTTGTACTTGAACTTCAGGATCATGAATCGGAAGATGAAGAAGTAGACGGTGAACCAGAAGATACCCATGAGCGGGATGACCCAGGGGTTCTGGGCCATGGGATTGACCCAACCGAGAACCAGGTCGATGAAGCCGCCCGAGAATCCGAAGCCCATGCGAACCGGAAGAATCGCGCTGACGAACATGGATATGCCCATGAACGTGGCGTGAAGGAGGTAGAGGACGGGCGCCAGGAACATGAACGAGAACTCGAGCGGCTCTGTGACCCCCGTGAAGAACGCCGATACGGAACCTGAGAGCAACAGTCCGTAGGCGATCTTCTTCCTGCTGGTCTTGGCTGTCATGTACATGGCCAAAGCGGCGCCGGGCAGTCCGAACATCATGATGGGGAAGAATCCGGTCATGTACTGGCCGGTGACACCGTAGGTACCGGCTCCCGCGAGGAAGTTGTTGAGGTCATTGATCCCCGCCACATCGAACCAGAACACCGAGTTCAGTGCGTGGTGCAGACCCAACGGGATGAGCAGGCGGTTCATGAAACCGTAGATTCCCGCACCGATTGGTCCCAAGGTCACAATGAACTCGCCGAAATTGACAAGTCCCGTGTAGACGATCGGCCAGACGAAGAAGAGGATGGCGCCGGCAACAAGAGAGCTGCCCGCGGAGACAATCGCGACAGAACGCTTACCGGAGAAGAAGGACAGCGCGTCCGGAAGTTTCGTGTCCTTGAAACGGTTGTAGGAATAGGCGCCGATCAGGCCGGCGATGATACCGATGAAGACGTTGTTGACGACTTCGAAGGCGGGATTGACGTCTTCCACATCGATGTTCTGGAATAGTGCGACGGTGTCCGGATTGAGAAGAGTCTGCATGGTCAACCACGAGACCAGCCCGGCCAGCGCCGAGGTTCCGTCAGTCTTGGTTGCCATGCCGAGCGAAATACCGATCGCAAAGAGAATGGGCATGTTCTCAATGAGCGCGCCACCAGCGGCGGTCAGAAAAGTGACTCCGACATTTTCGCCTGCGACGGCCCTTATCCAGTAGCCAATGCCCATCAGGATTGCGGCGACAGGAAGTACCGCAACCGGCAGCATGAATGACCTGCCAAGTCGTTGCATGAATTTCATATGCGGCTCCTAATACTCAGAATTGGTTAGCTGAGTATTACACACGGAGCATGTCCAAAATGGACGGATTCAAGATCAGTTTTTGTTCTACATGTGAGTCACCTTGAACGGGCTGGTCACGGGTCTGTCATGGGGTCAGTGGTTGCGCAACATGGAGATGAGTTCGGCCTTGCGTTTTCCGGAGTAACCGGTGATGCCGAGCTCCTTTGCGCGTTTGCGCAGCTCCTTGACGGTCCAGTCCTCGTAGCTCCCTGCTTTTCCGCCGCGCCTACCGACGGCAGCGCGCCCCTCCTTGGCGGCGGCGTTGGATATTCGGGCGGCCTTCTCCTCGGAAGCTCCCTGATCGCGTAGTTCCTGATAGAACTCGGGGTCCTTGATGCTGTTGGATACACGTTCTCTAGCCATGATTTCTCCTTCATCGGTTGAATCGACGATAGGAGGGTGGCGCAGCTCACGCAAGAGGTATCGCTCCTCGCTTAGCTCCGGGATGCATGAGTGTCCGGTGGATGACAGCTCGCAAGGTGCCATCCACCGGATGTCACGTCAGTTGGATGCGCGCCGATGGGCTCAGTCGAACCAGTCGCTGAGCCCATCGGCGGTCCCAGCCCAGTGAAGGGACTGCTCCTGTTCGCTCCGTGAGAGCAAGCAGTCCGCGAACGCCGCCTCGATCTCCGCCCGCCGCTCCTCGGTTCCAGTGACCACCAGATGTGTACGTGGCTGATCGGGCCAGTCGCCCGCGCTCCCGAAGGTGATGAGGCCGCCGTGTGCGTTGAGAGCGCATATGGTGTCCGGGCGCGTGGGTAGCCAGAAGCAACCGCGCACGCAGACCTCGCCATGACACAGCTGGCTCAGGGAGTCGATGAAACGATCGGGATGGAATGCGCGATCCGAGGTCAGGTCCAGCGTCCAGACACCTCGTTCGCTTGGGCCACCCCACGCCGCCGTCGTCGCCGGATGGATACGCCTGATGCCCACCTCGACGTCGTGGCGACCTCCCAGAATGGTCTCCGCTTCCACCTCACTGAGGGAAGGGATGAGAAGTGAGTCATGTGGCCGGAAGTGCTCCACGAGGTCCATGGCTCGCGCATCGTTTCCGGTTGTGATGACGATGTCGCTGTACCCGATGTTCATGAGCTGAATCTCGCCCACGCACCTTTCGTCATCCTCGAAGAGTTCCATGCCTCGCTCCGCGAGGGAGATATGGCAGAGCAATTCATCCGTGATACGGCTCAGTTCGCATACGTGCATGACGGAGGTGACGGACCATCCCAGTTCCTCGACCTCGTCGCTGAAGAGCGGAACAATGGTGGCGGATTCAACAGCGGGCGGCAGCGCAAGAATGACGTTGTCGGGAGAAACGTCCCCCAGGAACGGAATGATCGCCTCGCGAAGCGAACAGGCAATGCATGAATGAGCCAGAGGTACTTCGTAAACCTCCTGATCGAAGCCGGTCGAGTAGGCGAGGGTGGTGCCGTCGTCGTTCAAATCTACGGCCAGAACTGGGCAAACGTCGGACAGTGACAGGACAGCGATGCTACGGACGAGGGGATCGGCCGCCGTGAGAACCGAGATGCGCAATGGAAACCTCCGAGAGACATAGCTCTCTTGTTGAAAACGATAATCATTACTAATATGGTCGCGTGAGCAATTACTGTCAAGTCACTGGGGCGAAGTCCTCATTCGGAAAGTCCGTGTCCCACTCTCACCGGCGCACCAGCCGCCGCTGGAAAGTCAACGTGCAGACCAAGCACTACTGGGTGCCGTCGTTGGGTCGTACCGTCAAGCTGCAGGTCTCGCCACGAGGCATCAGGACGATCGACAAGCTGGGAATTGAACGAGTATGCCAGGACATCCTGGCGAAGGGAGAGAAGATCTAATGGCACAGAGCAAGGACATGCGTCCGGTCATCACCGTTGAGTCCACCGCTGGTACCGGCTACCGGTACGTCACCACCAAGAACCGCCGCAACACGCCAGAGCGCCTGCGGATTCGCAAGTACGATCCCAAGGCACGCCGCCATGTCGAGTTCGTGGAGACGCGCTGATGGCCAAGAAGTCGAAGATTGCTCGCAACGCCCAACGTGCGGTGGTGGTCGAGAAGTATCGCGAGCGGCGTGAGGAACTGTTGAAGACTCTTGCCAGTCCGTACACCCCCGAAGGGGAGAAGGTCGAGGCCCGCAAACGTCTTCAGGCCCTTCCCCGCGACGCCTCGCCCACTCGTCTGCGCAACCGAGGGTTCTCGGATGGCCGCCCGCGGGGATATCTGCGCAAATTTGGATTGTCCCGTGTGCAGTTCCGTCAGGCCGCGCTGTCCGGGAATCTTCCCGGTGTCAAAAAATCGTCTTGGTGAGCCCCACGCGCGATCAACCCCACAAGTGACACCAACAAGCAAGGCGACTCAGAGAGGACCACTCATGAAACCAGGAATCCATCCCGATTATCACCGTGTGGTGTTTCGGGACAAGGGAGCCGACTACGCCTTCCTGACCAGATCCACTGCCACCTCCGCGAACACGGTTCTGTGGGAGGACGGCAATACCTACCCGGTGATCGACATCGAGATCTCCTCGGCCTCACATCCGGCATGGACCGGCAAGCGCCGTCTCGTCGATACGGCAGGCCGAGTGGAGAAGTTCTGGAAGCGTTACGGAAAGGAGGGACAGGCATGAAAGTACGTTCGTCGTTGCGCTCGCTGGCGCGCCAACCCGGTTCCAAGGTCGTGCGCCGCAAGGGCCGAATCTACGTCATCAACAAGACGAACCCTCGTTTCAAGGGCAGGCAGGGATAGACCTGAACCAAGGCTGGCAGGGCTTGAGGCTTTCCGATCTCCTTCGCGCCTCAGGCCATGCCACAAGGGCAGTGCCCACCCACAACCTCCCGGGGTGGGCACTGCCCTTCATCTCTGGCTATCCTTCAAGGAGATGTCGAAGCGAAGGAGACACCGCGATGGTGCAGCAGACTCCCGATCCACACGCACTCAATCCAACGACCCGGCCCGAACTCACCAACGTCATCTTCCTGAAGAATCAGATCACCTCGCCCTTCATCGAGATCGGCGATTTCACCTATTACGACGACGAAGGTACTCGCCCACCCTTCGAACAGGCCAATGTCCACTATCTCTACGGCCCGCAGCGTCTGCGCATCGGTAGATTCACCACGATCGGTCCCGGTGCTGACTTTCTGATGCCCGGCGGTAATCACCCCATGGTTGGCGTCTCAACCTATCCCTTCACCATGTTCGGAGGCAGATGGACCGAGGCGACGCTTGACGCCTTCATGGGCCTGGCGCAGGTCGGGGACACCGTGGTGGGCAATGACGTGTGGATCGGGCGCGAAGCCGTCGTGTTGCCGGGAGTGACCATCGGCGACGGAGCGGTTGTTGGGGCTCACGCCGTCGTCGCCAAGGACGTCAATCCCTACGAGATCGTCGTGGGCAACCCGGCGCGGGTGGTGAGAACTCGTTTCGACAAGGAGCAGGTTGAGCTGTTGCTGCGTTTGTGCTGGTGGGACTGGCCCGTTGAGGCGATCACGCGGCACGCGGCTCTGATCATGACGGCAACGCCGGAAGAACTCGCCGCAGCACACGAGCGTGAACAGTACGGCGATGGCCACCGAAAAGAATGACATTTGCCGAGAATCACGAGGATCCCGGCCACATGAATGTTGAGTGGCCGGGATCCTGATCGTCTCGGTTCAGAGTCTCAGGTCAGTGACGCCTCGTAGATCGAGGCAATGGAGTCCGCCAGCGCCTTGTCGAACTCCTCATCGGACATGGCTTCGGTCAGGCCCTCGGTCAATGCACGAGAGAAGCTGGCGATCAAGTGATGGTTTCGAGCCAAGTGCTCGTTGGCTTCCTCACGTGAATAGCCGCCGGACAACGCCACGACCCGCACCACGGACGGATGGTCGATGACCGAAGCGTAGAGGTCGTCGCGGCTCGGGATGGTCAGTTTGAACATGATTGGCAGATCGAAGCTCTCCGTGGCGAGACGCCGAGAAATCTCGTCGAAAAGGATTTCCTCGCACTGTTCCTTGTCCGGAGCCTTGATGTCCACCTCGGGTTCAAGAATTGGGACGAGCCCCGCAGCGGTGATGCGGTGCCCCAACTCGAATTGCTGGGCCACATTCGCGGCGATTCCCGTGCGGTTGGCGGACTGGATGACGGAACGCATCTTGGTGCCGAAGATGTGAGCCCTCTTGGCCCGTTCGAGTAGTTCGTCGAGGTCAGGTATTGGTTTCATGAGACGCACGCCGTCCGCGGCGTCGGAAAGGCCCTTGTCCACCTTGAGGATCGGCAGGATGCTCTTGCGTTCCCAGAGGTAGTCGGCGGCGGGTTGTCCATCGAACGTGCGATCCATCGTCTTCTCGAAAAGAATGGACCCCAGAACACGATCACCGCTGAAGGAAGGGCTGGTGACGATGCGCTCGCGCATCGCATGCACCAGATCGAACATCTCATCATCGGTGGAGTAGCGGTCGTCGTCGATTCCGTACAGTTTGAGGGCGCGTGGAGTGGATCCGCCACTTTGATCCAGAGCGGCAATGAAGCCTCGGCCCTCTCTCATTCGTTCAAGTTGCGTGCCAAGCATCTCGTCCTCCCAACGATAGTCTTATCGGTGTCACAATTCACAATACGCTGGTGAGTATGAAAGACAAGGGGTAGGCGGGCCCGAAAGCACCGATACAGAACGCGGAAGAGCATACGCGAGAGAGCCCACCCTATGAGGAGGAATCACCCGCCAGTTCTCTGACTGCTCGCGCGGTCTCGACCACCGAAAGGTTGGGCAGATAGGACTTGGTCACCGCCAGTCCGATTGCCGGCAGATCGAGCACCGAAGGGAACACCATGACCCATGAGCGGACATCCGGCTGGAATTTCTGCTTGAACCTGTGCAGTGACTGGAACCCGTAGACAGGTTCGAGCGTCCGGCTCAGAAAGGTCAGAAGATCATTGAGGGGCGCGGACGGGCCGTCATCGCTGCCATTGCCGGCCAATGGTGCCCCGCTGAGAGACATGAACTCGATACCCGCGTCCTTCATGTGCATGGCTGAGCGGGCGATGAGGAACTCCATGAGGCCAGGCATCGAGTCCGAGCGCCGGCGCATGAAATCGAGAGTCCAGCCGACGACGGTGCCGTCCCGCCATGTTGGAAGCCAGCTGAGGACTCCCTCCACTCGCCCCTGCGGGTCCGTGGCCACCATGAGCCGCACGTCCGGATCATGCAGTTGATCCAGCCCACCCAGAGTGAAACCCATCTCCGGGAGAGGATGATCCGAGACCCAGTCCTGGGAGAGTTCGACGATCTGTGCGTAGGCGCCGACGGTCAACTCACTCCAGGCCGTCCAAGTGGCGCTGATCTCTTCACGCTTGGCTCGCGAGATTGCACTGCGCACATCCTGCCAGGCCTTGCCGACGGTCTTCCATTCCTGAACGTTCACTACACTTTCCTGGGCGACCTCGATGCTTTGCCACCCGAGGTCCTCGGTGACGGGCGTGAACTCGCTCGCATCCACCGAGTACCAGATTGCCTGCAGGCCCTGAGTATCGGCAAACTGATGAAAACGAGTGACAACGCCCATCATGTTGGCCCGGGGCGCGCCAAAGGGAGAGGACAGCGTCAAGGCGATGCCGCCGACCGCTCGGTAGGCAACAATGGCTCCGCTCACCGGATCCTGCCAGAGCCGATTACCCGGCCATGTTGCCATGAAGGCCAGATGGGACCCGCCTCCGATGCGCAGGCGCTCGCGAATTCTTGCCTGAGAAGGTTCCTTGTTCCACAGGCCGGCGGTCAGAAGGCGATGGACAAGGAAGATCAGGGCCAGCCACATTCCGATCCCGATGAGGGAAAATATCAGCTTGCTCTCGAACGTTGTGGGGACGACGGCGATGCCGAGGCTCATCCGAGCCGAAGGCGGCAGTGGGAGGGCGATCCCAGCCCAGAAGAGTTCGCTCACAGACGAGTGGGGCAGGAGATGGCGACGTACCAGCAAGCCGACGGCCACCAGCGCGCACGCGCTCGCCACGACAATGAGCGCGGCTACGCCGCCACCAAGGATCGCGCCTCGGCGCGAGAGCCGCACATCGAAGGACCGGCGCCGATGTATCAGCCAGAAGGCCACGCCGAAGTTGACCAAGATAACGGCGGCGATCTGAGCGGCCAACTCCATTTGCTGGATGATGGGTGCCCTGTCAATGAGCTGCACCCGGTGTGCAGGAGTGCCCAGAAAAGTGATGGAGACTCCGAGGGCGTTGCGCAAGAGCATGAGCGCTGCGATCCATACGGCGCTGCGACGGCCACGCAGTAGCCCCCAAGCCGCCAGCAGCAGCAAGAGGACCGGGACAAGCTGAATCCACGCCGCGCCATGGTGGCGTGCCCCCAGTCCCCACACGAGCCAGTCGCCGCATTGTTTTCCCAGAGCGAGAATCGAACAGGAGGCGTCGCTCGTCTGGGAGGCACCGTCGTCGACCAAAACGAGGGCGGGTGAGAGCAATCCGAGGCTGGCGTGGGACAGAACGGAGACAATCGGCCCCAGAGCCAGTGTGGCGACCAGAGTCGATCCCACAACCCTGTCCTCGTGCCCGGGGCTCACCAGTTGGTACCCCACCCTGATCGGCCTCTCGGAAGCTTGCCGGAGTCTCCTGCCAACCGCCCACCCCAAGCCGAAGGCGATGGCACGGCAGATGTCGCTTGGCTGGCCCGAGTATGCAACGACGACGGCGACGTACGCCCCAATCGTCACCAGACCACGGTGGCGCCAAACCGGGGGAGCGGCTGCGAGATAGCTGGACAATGCCGCGACGAGACCGATGGAAGGATCGCCAACGAGCAGCTGGCGGGCGTTGGTGGCCCACGGTTCCCCGACCAGTGCCAGGAATTCGACCAGTGCCGCGCCCAGGATGATGGACAGGGTTCCCAGCCCCAGGAAGCTCGCGAGAAGACGGCGCGAGCCGAAAAGGCGTTCAAGCCGGGGCATCACGAACGCCAGCAATACCAGTTGCAGCAGAAAACCGTCGAATCGCCCGGGCACGAGCAGAGCCGTGGCGGGAGTCCAGATTCTGCCGTGCGCCAGCTGGTCCCAGGTGAAGGTGAACCATTCGTGGATCGCGCCCTGAGTCTGGGGAACTCGCGCGAGAACTGCCATGACCGCCAGGGTCAGAAGAAGAACTGTGCTGACGGGGCTGGTGCGCGGGGTGGGCAGAAGTTCGCGCAGTGTGCCCGTCAATCCGCTCGGTGCTTTCTTGTCGGAAGCATTCTTGCCCGAATCATTGTGGCCGGTATTCATTGCGGGAGTCCTAGGTTGGAAATGATGAACGGGAAGGAACTCTTGATTGCGAAAACCGCGGTGTGCCAGTTGTGGCCGGTGCCGGGGGAGTAGATCAGGGTGGCGTCCACTCCGTGTTGACGGGCTGCCTCGACCAAGGTCTTGGACCACGCGGAGTACTTGGCGTCGTCTTCACCCACGTAGAAGGCGGCGCTCATGTGGGGGAAGTTTCCCTGCGCCTTCAAACGCGCGAGCGGCGTATTCGCATCGAACTTGGCCTGATCGCCGTCGAACGCGCGCTGGACCGTGCGCGAACCGATGGTTGGTTCCAGTTGCGGGGAGATGGGGACCAGTGTGTCGACGACGTCCGGATGCCCAAACCCCAACTGAATGGTGCAGGTGGCACCCTGAGAGAATCCCATGAATGCCGTGTGAGTGGCGTCTTGGGCAACCGGAAGGTTTGTGCGAATCCACGGGATGACATCGTCAATCAAATAGGTTTCATTTTGCCCGAGCTTCGAGTTGAAGCACATGGGATTGGACTGCGGAGTGCCGAGCTGGTCAGGGGAGACCACGATGGGTGCAAGGCCGCCGTGGCTCTTTTGATACTCCTCAAGAATCTGCGTGAGATGACCGGAGTTGAACACATCCTGCGGGGAGCCGGGCTGTCCACTGAATGTGACCAGCAGGGGAAGACGGGGCGGATGCGCCGTGAGTGCCGCCGGTGGCAGGTAGACGATCGCCGGGCGCGCCTTGAATCCGGATTGTTCTGGCGGTACGAGGGCCTGGACCAGCTTTCCCTCCTCCGGCATGTCCGAGGGCGGCGTCCAATCCGTTGTCAGGGCGACGGCGTCCGCCGTGTTCAGGTCAGGTAGGGAGGGTAGATCGGTGGTGGTGAACATCGTGAGGATTTGATCGGGGGAGACGAAGTAGCCTATGTCCCGATTGACTCCCAGCCCCGCGGCCACGACCGAGACGAATACGAGCCCCGCCGCGGTGAGTTGGTGCCACCAGCGGCGCCTTTCTCCCGGCGTTGCCAAAGCGCCGATGGCGAGCCCGATGAATGCCCCTGCGAATACCACCCACGCAGTTGTCGCAAATGAAAGGACAAAGTCCCCGAAGAGTGTGAACACGTCCGCGACCAGCCATGTGGTGGTGCCGAAGAGGAGAGCGCCTGCGCCGGCACCGCTCAGAGCCCACCGCAATGATTTCGGAGCTTCCGCGGCACGCTGGCGGACAACGAATGTGGCGAGGAGGAGAGTCAGGGTGAGCACCGCCACCAGTAACGGTGTGCCCAAGAGGGGAATTGTCCAAAACCATTGCACGGCTCAAGAGTAGACCCATTGCGCTGCATGGAAATCATGCTGGGGTATGCCTTGTCTGAAGGTTGTCGTATGATGCGCGCGGGAAGATGGGGCGCGTGTGGCACCTCGTCGGCGTGGATCCGCTCTGGTGACGGCCACTGTAAAATGAAGCGGTCCTTCACCTGAGAAGATGAAGGACCCTTGGCTCCCGCGACTGGACTCGAACCAGTAACCGTCCGATTAACAGTCGGATGCTCTGCCATTGAGCTACGCGGGATTGCTTGCTGCCCCGCGATACTACACCACGGCGATCCCTCCGTTCAAATGGCGGCGCTTGCCATTGTGGCCCGATGCATGCTGCATCAAGGCGCTTCCACCTCCGAAAATTTGGCCTTCGTGGATCCAACGGATTCGGCGGAGGTCAGAACGTCGGCCATTCCTTTCTCCGTATTCGGCCACAAGGTGTTCAAAACGGTGCAATGGGAAGCATCGTGAGGTCTCGTCCTTCGAGAGTCGAGATGGAGAAACGTACAACGGTGTCGTCGGCGAGTTCCGACTGTCCCGACACCCAGAAGGCGCGCTGGCCCCAGTTGTGTCCCCAGTCTCGTTTTTTGGAACGATTCCGCATAGTCTTGCCGTACATCATCGGATGGGAGAAGAAACAGGTGGCCATCATGCAGAAGATCGTTCCCAATATCTGGTTCAACAAGAATGCTCTGGAAGCGGCCGATTTCTATACCCGCGTCTTTCCCGACTCCAGTTTTGAGGTGCAGAGTCATTATCCCTCGGAGAACTTGCCCGACTTCCAGAAGGACTTCGCCGGGCTTCCGCTCACAGTCGGCCTGAAGATTGAGGACCTGGAATTCTCCTTCATCAACGCTGGAGACGAGTTTCGCCCCAACCCCTCAATCTCCTTCATGGTGAACTTCGACCCGTTGCGTTTCGCCGCCGAATCCGGCATCGCGGCGAACTCCGAAGAAGCTGCTCTGGCTGCCCGCCGCGCACTGGACGATGCGTGGAATGCTCTGAGCGATGGCGGCAAGGTACTCATGGAGCTGGGAGAGTATGACTTCAGTCCGCACTACGGGTGGGTGGAGGACCGCTACGGCGTGTCCTGGCAGCTCATCCTGACGAACCCGCAGGGCGATCCGCGCCCCTTCATCATCCCGGCGTTCTTGTTCGGAGCCGATGCCCAGAACAAGTGCCGTGAGACGGTTGAGCACTACCTGAGTGTTTTCCCCGATGCGGCATGGGGAAACATCTTCACCTACCCTGCGCCCATGGGGCCGGTGAATGAAGACAACATCATGTACTGCGATTTCAGGCTTGCGGGGCAATGGTTTGTCGCGATGGACTCGGGGACTGAACAGGCCGAGACCTTCACCTGCGGTGTCTCGTTCGAGGTCAAATGCACGGATCAGGGGGAGATTGACCATTTCTGGCAGGCTCTCTCAGCTGTCCCGGAGGCCGAGATCTGCGGCTGGCTCGCGGATCGTGCGGGCGTCAGCTGGCAGATCCTCCCCGAGAACATCGGGGAACTAATGGAACGGCCCAACGCCCATCAGAAACTCATGGGCATGAGCAAAATTGTGATCGCCGAGTTCTGAGTTCCCGAGGTTGCCTTACCTGCCCATTTCGAGACAAGAAGGTTCGGGGGCGCCGCGAATGCGGCGACCCCGAACCTCTACCGGCAGTCTGCCATCGTCGCGGGGCTCGCCGCCGAAACAGTCAGCCGAGAATCTTCGCCTTCTCGGAGTCGAACTCTGCATCGGTGAGTACTCCCAGAGAGCGTAGTTCCGCCAACTCCTTGAGTAGCGCAATGCGTCTCTCCGGATCAATCGCCGATGTCGTGGCAACAGGCGCCACGGGTGTAGCTTCCCTTGGAACGGGAACCAACTGGGCGGCTTCCACCGGCTGCGGTACGGGTACGAACTGAGCTGCACGAGCTTGCTCCCGTGCAGCTCGTGCCTGGTCCTGTGCGGCAAACTTCTGTGCTTGTTTTCTCTGCACGCGTCCATGCACGGAACTGGCGACGGCGGCGCGGCCTGCGGTACGTAGCAAACTCATGATGCTTCCTCCTCAAGGAGCGCTTCCAGATCCTCACCATATACTGGGATCTCAGAGACAAGACGGGCACCTTCGGATTCGAATGCGGACGCGACGTGGGCGAACGTCAAGTCTTCCTTCAACAGGACCACTGCCTTCTCCCCGATGGGAAGCTCGTTCACCGCAAGTAGGATGTCGTCGTCGTCCAGAATTGCAGAGGAAGCACCGACAATCTCATCCCCACCAAGATGCGCAACTTCTGCCATTGAGAGATGGCGGAAACCGTCCGCGTGGCGCTCCACGAAATCGATGTCCAGCAGCGCGATGTGCCCGGCGCGGGCCAACTCCACGATACTTCGCCACCCGGCGGAGACCCCATGTTCAGGCAATGAAAAGGCTACGACATCAATTGCGCCGAGGTAGTCGCCGCTCATGCCAGCGCCTTGGCTTTGATGACGTCGAATTCCTGCTGCGTAATTGTGCCCTCACCAAGCAACTGACTGGCGTCAGCAATCGTGCGAGCAGGATTGCTGGTATGCGCCGTTAGCCGGATGTAATCGTCCATCGCCTTTTGTGCTGCAATCATGGAATCATGACGGCGCTGCTCCATGCCCTTGCCGCGAGCGACCAGATAGATGAGCGCACTGAGGAATGGCAGCGCAATGAGTGCGACAACCCACAGCGCCTTGCCCAATCCCCCAAGAGAGCGATCGCGGAAGAGGTCACCGAGGATATTGAACATCACCATCAAGTAAGCGACGAAAACAAAGACTTCGATGACAATCCAGAAGAACATCCAAAAAGAATTCCAGTCCATGTGTTTCTCCTTCAAAAGACTGCGGTGAACTCCTGACCAAACGTTGCAAACAAGCATTGCCGGCGGTCCAGAGATGAAGTAAGAATACACCGACGAGAGTTTGGGAAAGGTTGGTTTCAGTGCGGGGTCCGAAGTGATCTCGGGGGGGGGCTTTCTCCGGCTACTATTTGTCGCGCGATGTCTTCTTTGCGGCTGCACGCTGCACGAGTTTGCTCTCATCACGCTTTCGCAAGTACTTCTTGAGGAAGATTCCCACCAGAATCCACGTGCCGAGCGCAGTGACAATCCAGACCAGAACTGGGCCAAGAACCCATCCCAAACCGTTGATCTGAAGACCACCGGGGAAGAGCGTCGCAATGAAAAGCGCGAGGAAGGTTGAAACCAACCCGATACCGCCGAGCATGGCCGAAGCGTATTTCCGTGCGATGGAGAACACGAACGGTGCCAACACGGACTGCGCCACGGTAAAGACCAGAACGGCGATCAGGAACCCGGCCAGCCTGACAGTCACCCATTCGTCCAGTATCAGATGCGCGAGAAGAAGGGCAATTGCGGAAGAGACCAGATTTGTTGCGAACGTCAACAAGAAACGGACCATGTTGAGCCCCTTCGGATATTTGTAGAGCGGATCACACTCTTAGATTAGCTTGAATGACTCAGAAAAGGAGCCGCTCGAAGCTGCTTGTTTTGCGAACCACGGTCATGCCTTGAGTTGCGGCGAGAGAGTCGACATGCGTGGAAGGGTACGGTCACGCGCGCAATGCGGAGCCCAGATGAAGGAAAGTACGCGGCGCTTGCGACCATTCCAGTCTTGAGCAGCACTCGGGGCCAGCTACTCAACCACTTCCTGGTGAAGCAGCGCGACAAGGCGTGCGGTGTCGTCGTCGTCCCAGCCCTGTGGCGGAAGGATCTGCGCCCACGCAACTGCTGGATTCTGACCGTAGTCGTGGCCGTGTCCGGGCATTTCCATCGCATAGAGCTGGTCGATGCCAACCTGTAGCAGCGTTACTCCTGGAATCCAGATCATCTGATCGGAAATGTAGGGGCCGCGCTGGCCGGATTTGAGCCAATCCGGCTTGCTGAAGGCGAGTGAGGGGTCGAGCCACGTGACCGGATCGTTGTCGTGCTGCAAGTATCCGATCCGAGGTGTCGTCCACGTCTGCTCGCCGGGCCAATCGGAGCCTTCGCGTGAGAAGCGGACTTCCTCGCCCCGATTGTAGATGGGGAGATGGGCGGGGGAGCCGGTGTCGCGATTGGCCGTGAATTGCTGCCAGTTGGGGTTCATCCCCGCCGGACCGACGTACAATCCGCCGTCGGTGCGATTCGCAAGATCCTGGGCGGAGTTGAATGTGCTTTCCGAACCGAAGGAACCGAGGCTTTCGCCGCTGACAACGAGAAGAGGCCGTTGATCCTCCGGCAGGGCGTTCCAATGCTGGTAGACCGCTTCGAACAGTGCGACACCGGCCTCCGGTGCGCGATGACCTGCTGCGAGGTAGGACATCCAGCTCGGCAGATAGGAATATTGAATGGCGACGGTCGCCGTGTTCCCACCCCACATGTATTCAAGTGCCTGCACCTGGTTCTCGTTGAGCCAACCGCGACCGGTTGCGGTTGCCACGTTGAGGACGGCGCGATCGAAGGCTCCCATTTGCTCCAGTTCGCTCACCGCGGTGGCGGCCTGTTCTTCCAAACTCTGATCACTCATTCCCACATAGGCCCGGATGGGCTGCTCGGCGGGTGCGTCCGTGAACGCGGCAACTTGCGCACGTGAGGGGGTGTTGAGGATGAACTCACGACCGAACATACCAAGGGACTCCCACGATGAGAGAGAGTCCGGATTGCCCGACAACTCGGGAATGGCCGGGGGCTCGGTGTCCGTGTAGGTTTCGTCATTGAGGGTGGCGAACACCTGGTTCGCATAGCTTGCGGCCCGGTCGATGATGAAGCCGTTGGTAAGGCCGACTACGAGCCAGATCGCGAGAATTGCACCGAGTAGCGTGCTCAGACGCTTGGAGAGGAAGCGATGCAATAGTTTCCCGCACGCGAGAATGAGGCGCTTGACGGCACGGGAAATCACCAGCAGAACCGCAAAGAGGGTGGTTGCCACAACGATCCACAGCGGGATGTCCAGGAGATTGGTGCGTTGCATACCGATGAGGTCACGCTGGGACTGCTGCCAGATGTACGAGAGGATCACCATGATCACACTGATCGCGATGGCAATGATGCCGATGATCTTCGTGACACGCGGGCTCCACGGCTTCGCATCAATGACCCACTTGAGTAGGGCCCCAATTCCGTATCCCATGAGCGCGGCCAAGGCGCTGGTGAGTCCCTGAAAGAGTGCGGGTCGGGGAAGGAGCGACGGTGTCAGTGACAGCCAGACAAAAATCAACGCCGTGAGACCCGGGAAGAAGGGCATGGCGTAGGGTTTCAGCAGCGGTGGGGTTGTCATTGCGCGGTCCGATCGACATGGGTGCCACAGATGGTGGCAGCGATAGTTGAATGGTACCGACGCGCACGCACTCACAATTGCTTTTGGGACATGACACGGTGAGGTGCCGGGCCCGGCCTACGACGCCAGTTCGAGCAGTCGCGAGTGCAGCGCCGTTTCTCCCGTGATCTCAGGATGGCATGTGGCTGCCAGAAGATTCCCGTATTCGACGACGACGGCCTCGCCGGCGTGGCTGGCCAGCACCCGTACATCGGGATCCACGCCCGTGATCCGCGGTGCCCGAATGAAGGCCGCGGTGATGCGGCGACCACCGAGATCCAGCTCGGCCTCGAAGGATTCCAGTTGGCCGCCGTAGCCGTTGCGCGTGACTGTCACTGGTAGTCCACCGATGCTCTCGGGCAGTGAACCAGCTGGTTCGACGCGGTTGCTCAAGAGAATGAGCCCGGCACAGGTGCCGAGAACGGCCAGTGTTCCTTCGTCGATGCGAGCTCTGATGGCGGGGAGAATGCCGGTGCGTGAGGCCAAGCGGGACATCGCCGTACTCTCCCCACCGGGAATCACGAGTCCGGATATGCCCACCAGATCGGCGATGGTACGCACCAGTCGAGTGCGGGCGCCCAAGCCCTTCAAGATTGCGACGTGCTCGGCCACGGCTCCCTGAAGAGCCAGCACGCCAATGGTCGGGGGTGCAGGCGTAGAACTCTCTTCCATCACCAACCGCGCTCGGCCAGACGATGCGGAGCGGGTAGATCGGCCACGTTGATGCCCACCATGGCTTCGCCCAACCCACGTGAGACGCGAGCAATCTCTGCCGGATCATCATGGTGTGTGGTGGCCTCGACGATGGCGCGAGCGCGCGCCGCCGGGTTTCCGGACTTGAAAATGCCGGAGCCGACGAAGACGCCGTCGGCACCCAACTGGCGGACCAGCGCCGCGTCGGCCGGGGTCGCGATGCCACCGGCAACGAACAGCACGACCGGAAGCCTGCCCTCCGCGGCTACTTGCTTGACCAGCTCGTAGGGGGCCTGCAGGTTCTTGGCCTCGACGTAGAGTTCGTCCTCGGGGAGCGCGGCCAGTTTGGCGATCTCGCTCTTGATGGTACGGATGTGAGTGATCGCTTGGGAGACGTCGCCGGTCCCGGCCTCACCCTTGGAGCGGATCATTGCGGCTCCCTCGGTGATGCGACGCAACGCCTCGCCCAGATTGGTGGCACCACAGACGAAGGGCACCTTGAAGTTCTGCTTGTTGATGTGGTGCACGTAGTCGGCGGGGGAAAGGACCTCGGATTCGTCGATGTAATCCACGCCGAGGGACTCAAGTACCTGTGCCTCCACGAAATGACCGATGCGGGCCTTGGCCATGACGGGTATGGAGACGGTTTCAATGATTTTCTCAATCAGGTCCGGGTCACTCATGCGCGCCACGCCGCCCTGGGCACGGATGTCTGCGGGAACCCTTTCGAGAGCCATGACGGCGACGGCGCCGGCTTCCTCCGCGATGCGGGCCTGGTCGGCTGTGACGACATCCATGATGACACCCCCCTTGAGCATCTGGGCCAGTCCGGTGTTGACGCGGGTTGCTGAAATGGTCATGGCGATCCTTTGCTGAAGCGATGAAGTGTCGACGTCAAGAATCTCGCACTTACTGGACTATCAACAGATCCAGTGTGGGGCACTTCTAATGGACCAGTTGGTAGGATGGGTACATGTTTGCGTTGGACCGGGACTCCGGGGTTCCCTTACCCGCCCAGATTGCGGCGCACGTCCGTTCCCTGATTGCGCAGGGAACGATGCGGGCTGGCGACGCCATACCGTCATCGCGGCAGCTTGCAGGCAACCTGGAGGTGTCGCGAGGAACCGTTGTCTCGGCATACGATCAGTTGATCGCCGAGGGATACCTCGTCACTCGGCCCGGCGGGGCGACCAAGGTGCATCCTGATGCTGTCGAGATGCGGGGGACCGGAGAACTCGATCCTCGCGGTGCACAGGGAGATCTGGCGCCGAGAACATCTCGCACGAGGAACATCGGCGCGCACTCCGGTGGAGGGGCGAGCGATGGAAAGCACGCAATGCCCAGCGACCGGCCCACGACGGAGCCAGGCCCGGGACGCATTCCTCGCTCGTCCCGGGAAGGCGTTCGGGACGTCATCGACTTGCGGCCCGGGTTCTCCCGTGAGGAAGTGTCCGCCGACTCGATGTGGCGCGAGGCGTGGCGAAGCGCGGCGGGCTCGATCGGCGATGACAGCTCTGGACGTGGCCTGTCGGCCACCCGTGCGGCAATCTCGGAGCATCTCCGCCTCACACGTGCCCTGAGCGTTGATCCGGATGACATCGTGGTGACCGGAGGTGCGCGTGAGGGACTCTTCACACTGTTGTCCTGCGTGGAAGAACTGGGCCTTCGTCGCTGCCTGGCCATCGAGAATCCCGGCTACCCGGGTCTGCGCGGAGTCATCCGACGTTCCGGCATCGAGGTTGTTGACATCGGGAAGGAACTTCCGCCGATGGCTGGGGCCGCCCTCGTGACACCCAACAGGCTCTATCCCCTTGGCGGAAGCATGCCCGCTCCGGATCGCATGGAGTTGCTGCGGAGCGCGGAAAGGAACGGAATACTCATGATCGAGGACGACCTCGATTCCCAGTACCGCCATGTGGGACCACTCATGCCGACCCTGTGGGAACTCGCCCCCACGGCCGTTGCCCATCTTGGTACCTTCAACCAAGTACTCAGCCGGCAGGCGCGGCTGGGATACCTCATCGTTTCGCAATCGCTCCAGGAGCCTCTTCTCGCGTTCAGACGGGATCTGGGCATGATGCCCTCCGCGATCGCCCAACGCGCTCTGGCGACCTATCTCAACCACGGGGGGCTGAGGCGATACCTGGCGCGAAGAAGGCGGGACGTTGCCCGCCGCAGGGGACTGGTGCTGGAAATGCTCGGGTGGGCCGAGCTCCGGATGCATGCGGAAGCCACGGCGATCGTTCGTCTGCCACAGGACATTGCACGTGCCGTCGTCGCCGAATGCACGAAGGGCGGTGTACTCGTGGACTCGCTCGCCACCTATTGGAGCGGCGGCGCCGAAACGGGCATCGTCTTCTCCTACGGGCAGGGGACGGTCGATGAACTGCGTCAGGCGATCGCGCACATCGATGCTGCAATCAAGGAATCGGTGACAACGAGCAAGAGCACACCAAGTGCCTGATGGCGCGAGTGCGGTGGAGACTGATTCATCGTGCGCGATCATGTCAGCGGTGATGACATGACGACCACCTCCCGCGCCGTTGCGGTTGCCGCCTCGCGGATTCCAATAGACTGACAGACATCGAAAGGGGAAGACATGCCGTCACCTGGCGCCGTGATCCTTGGTTTGGGATTGTTGTTGCTCGCAACGGGAATCATTGGATTCATCCGTGAGCGTCGTCGAATCTCCAATGTCGTTTTCGTTGTCTTCGGGGCAGGATTCACGTTGCTCGGGACCATCCTGTTGGCCGACGACGGCAGCGGTGCGAGTCTCTGGGTCGTTCTCGTTCTGAGCGCCATCGTGTTCACGCCGATTCTGGGCTACCCGTTGCTGACCTTGTTCTTGCTGGCCAATGGGCTGACAATGATCCGCAAGGAGAGGCGCACACTGGGCAATCTACTCTCCCTCGTGGTGGGGATCGGATTGGTGTTGTTGCCGATTGTCTTGCTGCTGATTGGAGCTTTCGAACGGCGGGGCTACATCGACGGGTCGTTGGGAATGGCACTGGGACTCTTCCTTTTTGGTGTGGTGCTGTACTTCGCCTTCTGCTTCCTCATCTTTTTGCTGGCGTCCCTTGCCTATCGCAAGGTCCCCTCGGACCTGCGGGCCGAGTACGTCATCGTGCTGGGTTCGGGCCTGATTGGCACGCGAGTGCCACCGCTGTTGGCGTCGCGTCTGGACAAGGGCATCGAGATGGCCAACGCTCAGAACCCGCCAGCAAAGATCATCCCCAGCGGAGGTCGGGGACCGGGAGAGCAGATCAGTGAAGGCGAGGGAATGGCCCGATACCTGGAAGCGCACGGGGTGCCTCGATCGCGTGTCCTCATTGAGGACCGGGCGCGCAACACACGCGAGAATCTCATCTTCAGCCAGGAGTTGCTCCCCACCCCGAACACGCGCGTACTTGTGGTCACCAACAGCTATCACGTGTTCCGATCGGCACTGTTGACCAGGGATCTGGATCTCAACGCGCGGGTCGTGGGCTCGCGTACTGCTCGCTACTACATTCCCAGTGCATTCCTGCGCGAGTTTGCCGCGGTCATGAAGGAATACCTGCGTCTCAACAGCACCATGCTGGGGCTGTGGACACTGATGATCATCGCTCTGCTCGTCGTGAGTCACATGCCGTTCTGACACGACTCGGGAAAAGCTGCTGTCGCTGAGCACAAGGCGCTGGCGATATCGTGGGGCCATGACTATTCACGTACGCGATGTCGTCGCAGCCATGGAGCGCCTCTTCCCTCCAGATACCGCCGAGTCGTGGGACCGCGTGGGCCTTTCCGTGGGTGATCCGGGTGCGCGGGTGCGTTCCATCGGGTTCGCCGTGGATCCCTGTGAAGCCAGCGTCAGCGAAGCCATCGAGAGTGGTGTGGACATGCTCATAACGCACCATCCGCTCTACTTGCGAGGCACGCACAGTGTGGCAACGACGACTGCGAAGGGCTCGTGGACCAGCAGGCTCATCAAATCGGACGTGGCACTTTACAGCGCGCATACGAATGCCGACGTCGCCGTCTCCACGCTTGCGCTCGCGAATCTGCTTGGTGTGAGCCTGGAGCGCCCCCTCGACATGGAGACCGGAATTGGAGGAGTCGGGTCAATCGCGCGGACCACGGTGGAGAACTTTGCGAAGCAAGTCGCAGAGGTGTTGCCCCGGGTTCCCGCGGGCGTACTGGTGGGTGGGGAGCCGGGCACTCGGGTTGAGCGGGTGGCAATCTGCTCAGGATCGGGTGATTCGCTGCTCGCCGCAGCAAATGCCGCCGGTGCCGATGTGTACCTGACTGCGGATCTGCGCCACCATCCCGCCACGGATCACCTGTGGAACGGAGGATGCGCGCTGGTCAGCGCAACACATTGGGCGACCGAATGGCCGCTGCTCTCCCACATGAGGGACCGCCTTCTGGCCGATTTGGGGGAACACGGTGCGGATCTGCCGGACACGTTCATCTCCGACATTCCCACCGACGCCTGGTTTGCGCGGATCCAAGTGCGTTGATGCCGCTCCGAGGCGTGGGGCGGCATGTGCTCACGTCCACCGACATGGTGATTCGTGCGTGAACTGTGGCACAGATTCGGTAGGCTCGGAACATGGCTACAGCACCCGCAGCAGATCAGCTCAAACTTCTCGACGTGGCTGAACTCGATTCTCAGATTGCCAGGCTTGAACGCGACAACGTCAAGCACCCTCTTCGTGAGACCCTGGGGGCCATGATGAACGCGGCCGCTGCCAGGGCGCGAGACAAGGAAGCCGCCGTGGCCGCGGTGACACGGGCGGAAGAACAGCTGGCTGCGGCGGAGACGAGGTGTCAGGGTCTCCAAGAGCAGATCACTGACAAGGACGAGAGGCTCAACGCGGGCACAGGCATGACCTCGCGCGATCTACTCGTTTTGCAGCAGGAGATCGCGGGGTTGCGTGAGCTGCTGTCCACGGCCTCGGATGTCGAGTTCCAGGCTTTGGAGAGCTTGGAAGCGGCTCAGGAAAAGGTGACCTCGCTGGACGTGGCGCTCACGGCCCTCAAGGAGGACATGCTCACCAAGCGGGTGGAGCTCGAGGACGCGGTTTCCGAGATCCAGTCGCGCCAGGCCGTGCTGTCCGAGCAGCGCGATGCAATCTATGAACCGCTAGCTGAGGATCTCAAGAGGATCTATCGGCACTCTCGCGAATCCGGTGGCTATGCCGTCATGGCCTTGCGCCCCGACGGGACGACGGGAGCGGGAATCCATCTCTCACCCGTGGAAGTGGCGCAAATTCGCTCACTCGCTGAGGATGAGATCTACCTGTCGGAGGATTACGACGCCATCATTGTGCGTCCACCGGCCTGATCGCGCCGTCACAATCTCCGGAGAGTTTCTCGAACTCTATGGTTGGCATGCGAACTCTACCGTTGGAACCGCGACTTCGGCCGCCAAGTGTAGATCTCGGCGCGATCCTCCATGGGACCGTCGAACTGAGGGCACACATGTCCCGGCAGGCAAACGTGTGCCCTCAGTTCGAGCGGCTCAGTCAATGCGCGCAAGTGCAGTCATGCATCACAGGTGCAGCGTTCCTCGGCGGAGAATCCGGCGAGGGCTTCCTCAATGTGTTCGCCGCAGCCGGTCCAGGTGATCTTGCCGCAGGAATTGCAACGGATTGGTGAGCACATGGTGCTTCCTTTCGTGTGGAGTTGTGTGGATTGATGAACCAAAGTACTGGTCTTCACCGTACTCCGGATGTGCTGAATGTCAGATTCGTGTCTTGTTCGCCGTGCTCGAGAACATCCGTTCCGAGCATGGCCCGCACCGTCAACATGCCCCCGGAGAGGGAGGCGGTATCGAAGCCGGCGTTGGCAAGAATCCGGTTGGCGATGTGGGAACGCACGCCGGACTGGCACAGGACGCGCACCGGACGCCCGTTGGAGGCGATGCGCACCTCCTCCATGCGCTTGCGCAACTGCGTGTGCGGAATGTTCAACGCCCCGGGCAGATGCCCGGTGGAGAACTCTGTCATGGATCTCACGTCGAGGACAAGTGCTCGCTCGCGCCAATCCTTCCATTCTTCGGCATACCAGAGGGGCAGTAGCCCATCCATCACGTTCGAGCCGACCATCCCCACCATGTTGATCGGATCCTTCGCGCTGCCGTAGGGCGGGGCATAGGCGAGGTCAAGATCGATGAGGTCGCTGACACCCATGTGGTTGCGGATCGCCGTGGCCAGAACATCGATCCGCTTGTCCACGCCGTCCTTGCCCACCGCCTGGGCACCGAGCACCATGCCGTCGCTTCGGCGGATGTGAACGATGAGGTGAATCTGTTCGGCACCGGGGAAGTAACCCGCGTGCTGTCCCGGGTGCAGGTGCAGCGTGTGGAAGCGGATGCCCGCCTGCCGCAAGGAGGCCCGGTTGGCGCCGGTCATCGCCGCAGTGAGGCCCCCGACTCGCACGATGGCCGTGCC
>WPCI01097252.1_pt1 | contig 54424 bp, 59 predicted proteins | sample 5399871 | NCBI WGS metagenome assembly WPCI01 (sample SAMN12869469, study PRJNA574797) | sludge metagenome | isolation source: wastewater treatment of pH7 | place: China:Beijing | collected 2019-05-20 | reverse complement strand
TTTTCTGCTTTCGCAACATTCACGCTCGCCATTTCTAGCCACGTTGTAGTTCAATCAGCTTTAGGGATTGCCCGCAGTTAACCCTCACTACTAGCCAATCACTTGACTAGCAGGGCTTACTGATATATTTAATTAACTTTCGTTATAATTGGTTAAATAAATCATAACAGTTAGTTACCCTTTCGTTTTCTCAGCGGACTGTACAACATCAACCGCCGTTTTCACATCCGCTAAGTCATATGTAGAATGTACTTTCATAAAACGTAATTGCTTATTTTCTACTAAGTGAATTAAATGACGAAACGTTTCTTGCCATTTATATGGTGACACTTCTTTATTCCAATGTCGTAAATGAAATATGTTCGCGTGCACTTTTGCTTTCGTGACAATCTCTGCCCAGTTAACTTGTACACCTGATAGAAGGCCGATCGTTAAAAAATGCCCGTTTGGACGTAAGGAGGAAGCTAATTCATTTCCATCTGGTCCCCCGATAGAATCAATTGCAGCATCCGCACCGAGCCCGTTCGTTAATTCCATAACGGTTTCATAAAGCGGGGTAGTGGAAGTATCGATTACATGATGAGCGCCAAGCTGAAGTAATTCGTCTGTATGTTTACTATTTCTTGTTACGGCAATGAGTTGGAAATTTAAAATTTGCGATAACTGCGCAAAAAGATGGCCAATAGCGGATCCACAAGCATTTACTAATAAAACGTCATTTCGTTTTAAGTTTAGCGTTTCTGTACATGTAACCCACGCTGTAAGGGGATTAATATACATTTGTGCCGCTGTGAAATCATCAATGGTATCAGGAATAGGGATTACAAAATCAGCTGATGTTTTCACATATTCTTGCCAAGTACCTTCTCCGCGTAACGGTAAAACACGTTTGCCGATCAGGTCTCTAGAAACAAAAGCTCCCACATCTTCTACAATACCAACACCTTCATAACCAGGTATGTTAGGTAACGGAATTCTATGTGCATACGCTCCGGTTATTGGAATTAAGTCAGATGGATTAATCGGTCTAACTAACATACGAACTAGCACTTCATTATCTCTTAATGGTTCTATATTTTTATATTCAACTTGTAGTACATCTTTTGGATTGCCAAACTTGTGAAATTGAATGTGTTTTCCGTGCAAGATAAATGTGCCCCCTTAGTTTGATTGGGTTTATTATAGCATTTATAGCTTGTGCACATATCGCGTTAACGATAGATAAAAGTGAACAGAAAGGTGTTATATATACATTTGATGGAATTGAGAGAGAAATTTTAAATAAGGTAAATTTTCCAGAGTAATGTAGTTATAGGAGGTAATTAATAGTTTTTTTTACAAATAAACACTTATTATTCCATATAAAGGTGAAAAGGGAGTATTTACCCCAAAAATGTCGTTTTTTAATTTTTCCTTCGACAAAATACGACATAATACAATCAGGTCATCTGATATGATAAGTTCGTAAATCTTACATATTATCATTGGAGGAAATATTCATGGGTAAAATTTTTAAGTTTGGATGTTTAGGATTCATCGGTTTAATCGTACTAGGTATCATTGGATCGGCATTAGGTGGCGGAGATGATGAAAAAGAAAAATCTTCTACAGAGCCAAAGCAAGAAACTAGTGCTCCAGCTACTAAAGAAGAACCTAAAAAAGAACTTTCTAAAGAAGGCGAGTCTTCTAAAGTTAAAATCGCTGTAGGATCTGTTGAATCAGTGGATTCTGTAGGTGGCGAATATTTAAAAGAAAAAGCACAAGGTGTGTTTAAAGTAGTTGAAGTTACAGTTACAAATAATCAAAAAGATGCTATTACTGTTGATGCTAACAGCTTCAAATTAGTTGATAATAAAGATCGTGAATTTACGTACTCTACACAAGCTCAAACAGCTTTCGATGTAGGTAACGGTGGTAAGTCTGATTTCTTCTTAAAACAACTTAACCCTGGTTTATCTCAAACAGGTAAAATAATCTTTGATGTTCCTGCCGACGCACAAGGATTAGTTTTAAAAGCTCGTGGCGGTATGACAGGAAAAGAAATTAAATTAAAAGTGGAATAGTTAAAGGCACTCAAATGAGTGCTTTTATTTTTCCTTCCCAAATACAATTTAACAATTACGCATAAATGGAGGAATCAGCATGAACAAAAAGGTAATCGGAGGGATTTTAGGTGTTATTGTAATCATCATAGCTCTTGTGAGTATGAACGTATTACAAAAAAACGCTAAAGAAACCGAAGAAAAAAAGAAGCGTGAAGCTAGTTATGTTCAAGCAGCAGCGGAATTTTATGATAATATCGGACTAATGGGATTTGTTGCTGATCTTGTTTTACCACAATATTCACAGGCCTGGTCTAAAGCTATTGATGATCGCCGAGATTTTAATATCGCTGTAAATGCTAAGAAAAACTCAAATGATACAATAATTTCCCAAGCAGCTGTAATATATAATGATATGGAAGGGCAATTAAAAACTGTTTCTGAAGCTGCAAAAGAAAATCCAGATAAGTATAAAGAACTTTATGATGAATACAAAAAGATGTATGGGACCATTACATCTTTAAAGGAACAAACTGAATCACCTAGTGGGACCTTAATGACATTTAACCAAAATGCAAATATGTTATTTCAGGAATACAAGAAGTATAAAGGAAATATCGATGTGGTTGTATCTGAGGATATAAAAAGTGAAGTTGAAAAGTTAAAAGAAAAAAACAAGAAATAATTAAAATCGTAATTGAAGTTTTCAAAAGCAAGAAGCTACTTTTAGAGTAGCTTCTTCTATTTTTTATTAAGCCGAAGCTCTCTTCATTCTCTCAAGTAAACTAGATAACACATGCGTACGATACGATTCTAGTTTTTTGCCTTCATAAGTACGGATACCTAATTTTTTTAGTTCTTTTACATACCAACCTTTGCTTCCGAAATACATGTGATCGCTCCCCTTCAACTTTGTTTTTATTTGTTCTGATTGCATATGGAGGTACAGGATTATAATGAAGGAAATGAATTTCGCGCGAAAATGGTTAACTTTGTTGCAAAAGACATATATACTAAAGATAGTATACAACGAGGTGGACAAGACGTGATTATAGAGAAGCACGAAATTCAAATTGACCAAATTACGAGCGGTAAGGTGAATATCTTTACTTTCTATCGAAATAGAAAGCAAATTGATGATCATTTTTTACGATTGCAAGAACCATCGCTTACAGCAAACTACTTCTTCCATTTTCATTTTGATGCAGAGAGCTTGCATCTACTGCAGGAAGAGTTTCAGGGCGTATATCCGTACGACGGTAGTGAAACGATTCACGACTGGACGGAAAAGATGAAAGCAGAATTGCAACATCAGATCCAAACAGGAAAATGGAATAAGCGCGTACGTATCGGTAATCGCATTCTAGATGTGGTGTTTACGTGGTGTGACGAAGATATAGTAGAATGAAAAAGAAGCGGATGACGCTTCTTTTTTTAGCGCTGGAATAAAACGAGCTTACCTGCAGAAGATGTGCAGCGATGTGTTTTTTCATACAATCCTTTTTCTCGTAAAATAGATTCACCTTTTGTTTTCGCTTCTTTTTCAGTTGCCGCCTCGAATGATTCGTCTAATGCTTTTGAACCATCTTTTTCAAAGACTGTTAGAACGTATACTCCCATGAAAATTCCCTCCAATAATAAAAATCAGAATCTTATAACTATTTTGGCATAAATCACTAGAATATGCAAAGAAATATATGACATTGCGTGTTAAAATAGAGTGAAAGTTTTATGGACACTAGATTTACTATTTGTAGTAAAGTACGGAAAAGAAAGGATCGTTATTTGTGAAACAAGTGAAGTTTATACATGCGGCTGATTTGCATTTGGATAGTCCGTTTAAAGGAATGGAGATGAATGTACCGCAGTCTGTTTGGAAGAGAATGAAGCAAAGTACGTTTGAATCGTTCGAACGTATTGTTGATAAAGCGATTCAAGAGCGCGTTGATTTCGTATTGCTAGCCGGGGATTTGTATGATGCGGAGACGAGAAGTTTGAGGGCGCAAGTGTTTGTGCGCGAGCAAATGAAGAGACTATCGCAGTACGATATCCCTGTTTTTATTATTCACGGTAACCACGATCATTTAGGGGGAAGCTGGGCAGCAATTGAATTTCCAGAAAATGTTCACGTGTTTACGGAGCCTTACGTAGAAGAGAAATCATTTTATAAAAATGGTGAGTTGTTAGCTTCTATTTACGGGTTTAGTTATTTGCAGCAAGCGGTAACGGATAATATGACAGCGCAGTATACGAAAATGAGTGATGCGCCTTTTCATATTGGCATGCTTCACGGAAGTGTGGAAGGGGATGCAGAGCATAATCGCTATGCACCGTTTCAAATTCGTGAGCTAAAAGAAAAGCAGTTTGATTATTGGGCTCTCGGCCATATACATAAACGTGAAATTTTATCAGAAGAGCCGTGCATTATTTATCCAGGGAACATACAAGGGCGCCATCGTAAGGAAACGGGCGAAAAGGGCGCGTACTTGATTGAACTCACGAAACAAGGAACGCAATGTTCATTTTTCCATACGGCGGATGTTGTGTGGGATGAGATAGAAGTGAGTATCGATGGACTTGAAACTGTTGATGAACTTATGACGAGCGTATCGAGTGCGATGAATGAGTGCCGAAGAGAAGAGGAAGGAACGCTATTAACGGTCTTATTTACAGGACAGGGGCCACTTTCTCCTTATTTACGCGATGAAAAACGTGTGGAAGAGATTTTTCATATTTTAGCAGCGGGCGAAGAGCGAAAAGATTTCGTATATGCGATGAAGTGGAAAAATGAGACGGTTTCTTTTGCAGAAATCGAGCGTTTGAAAGAAGAAAATCATTTCGTCGGTAGTGTGCTAAAGGAGTTAGAAGCTTTCACAAATATGGACGGAGTATTGCGAACCATTTGGACATCTCCTGTAGCGCGTAATAGTATTGAATCTTTTACAGAAGAAGAGAAGAAAGAGATTCAGAAGGAAGCGGAAAATATTATTTTAGAACAATTATTCCAGCAAGAGAGGGATAAGAAATGAGAATTGAAAAACTCCATATTTATGGGTACGGAAAATTAGAAAATGTGGAAATGGATCTTTCATTGCTGACCGTTTTATATGGTGAAAATGAAGCGGGGAAATCGACAATTCGTTCATTTATGAAAAGTATTTTATTCGGTTTTCCAACGAGAGGACAACGCCGTTATGAGCCGAAAGAAGGCGGCAAGTATGGCGGTGCGATCACTGTACAAACAGAGAAGTACGGCCTTTTGAAAATTGAACGATTACCAAAGACAGCCAATGGCGAGGTAACCGTTTATTTTGAAGACGGGAAAACGGGTGGCGAAGAAATTTTACACGATATATTAACCGGGATGAATGAAAGTTTATTTGAATCGGTCTTTTCTTTTGATATGCATGGCCTTCAAAACATTCATCAGCTAGGCGAAGCGGATATCGGCAATTATTTATTTTCGGCAAGTGCAGTCGGAAGCGATGCGCTATTACAGCTCGATAAAAAGCTAGAAAAAGAAATGGATCAGCGCTTTAAGCCGAGCGGGCGTAAACCGGAAATTAACGTGTCACTGCAAGAGATGAAGAAACTTGAAGAGAAGATGAAAGAGTGGCAAGGGAAAATTGGCACGTATGAAAAACAGGTCGAACAGTTAAAAGAAAGTGAAGAGAAGCTTGCTTCTGTTCGCGCAGAAAAAGAGAGTGCAGAAAAACGAAAGCAAGATTATGAAATATTAGCAGCGCTTGAGCCTCTCGTTATTGAAAAGCGTGCGTATGAGAAAGTGTTAGAAAACGAGAAGGGGCAGTTTCCTGTAAACGGAATGGCGCGTTATGAAGCGATTAAGGCGAAGATGGAGCCGCTCCAATTACAAGTTGATTCGCTCCATAAAAAAATAGAGACAGTGCAATCGGAAATGGAATCGATTCAAATAGATGAAGAGTTTTTACAAAAAGAAAGTTATGTAGAAGAACTTCGCATGCAGCATATGTCGTATGAAAATGCACGCCAAGAAATGCGTGATATAACAGGAACGATTACGAATATAAAAGAAGAGCTTGCAGAACTCGAGCAACAAATCGGTGCTACTTTTGAAAAAGAAACAGTCCTTTCGTTTGATATGAGTTTGGCAACGAAAGAGTTAATTACGCAGGCAGTACAAAAGGCGCGCGAATTAGAAACGCAAAAAGCACAGCTTGATGATCGTTTTAAAGTAGCGCAAGAGCAATTAGAAGAACAAGAAGAAAACATAAGACAGATTCAGAAGCAAATGTTAGCGGATGAAGAACGAAATGCGTTAGTTGAGAAAGAAAAATCGTTCCAAGATGCGGCGTTTATCGGTATGGGTGCTGAGAGAATGAAGCGTAAGTATGAGGAAAAAGCAGGAGCGGCGATGCAAAAGAAAAAACAGTGGCAAAGAGTTTGTCTTCTGTTACTTCTTATTAACACATGCGTGTTATTCACAAGCTTATTTATAGATAACCGAGCACTCTTATTTATTAGTGTCATTATTTTTGTAGGGATTGTTCTTGCCCTCGTTTTATATAAAGATCCGTCAAGTGGATTACAAGAAGAACTTCTTACTCTTCAGCAAAGTGCTGGCGGGAGACAAAGTGAAGAAGCGATGTCTGTTCGTTATGAGTTAGAAAAAGACGAAGAGATTCGTAAGTTATTTGAGCGTGAGTCTTATAAATTGCAGCAAATGGAGCGAGCGTATGATAAAGTCGTTTCATCGTATGAGGAATGGGAGAGAGAAACGTTCCGCACGAGCGAACAAGTAAATGTGTATAAAAAGCGCTATACGTTCCCTGAATTTTATACGTATGCGCACATATTGCCGGCGTTTGAGCGTATGGAAAAAATGCAGCAATTATATCGTGAATTAGAGAAACAAGGCACGCGAAAATCTTCATTATATGAAATGATTTCCCAATTTGAACATAAACTAGAAACTGTTATCGGTAGTGCGGAGTATAGTAAGCTGCACGAGGCACAAAGCCGTATGCAAAATGAGAAAGAGAAGCGCCAAACTTGTAAGCAGTTAAAAGAAAAACTGACGGAATGGCAAGAAGAATATGAGTTCATGCAAGAACAATTAAAGCAATTACTAGTAGAACGAGACAGTTTATGGCATATTGCAGAAGCTACAAATGAAGAGATGTTTTTAGAAGCAGGTAAACTAGCGGAAAAACGTGAAGATGCGGAGAAGCAAGTAGGACGTTTATTACCGCAAATTGATCTTTTAGAACAACGTTTAACGAGTTTATCATTAGCTGAACATTATGAAGCTGACGGTTATGATGAAAAATTAAAGCAAGAACTGACAGCCGCGCAAAACTGTCTGGCACAAGAAAAAGAACTGACAGAGCGTATTGCACAGCATCGTATGGAAATTGCGAATTTAGAAGAAGGTAGTACGTACGGAGATTTAATGCATGAATGGGAAATGAAAAAAGCGCAAGTGCGTGAACAAGTGAAGAAGTGGGCTGCTTATGCGGCTGCAAAGACAGTGTTAACGAAAACGAAGCAATATTATCATGAAGTACATCTTCCTCGTATTTTACAAAAATCAGAAGAGTATTTCGTCTATTTAACCGGCGGACGATATAGTAAAATCTTTTCACCGTCAGAGGCGGAGCCGTTTATTGTAGAGCGTAACGATGGTATGCGTTTTTATAGTCATGAACTAAGCCAAGCGACAGCTGAGCAGTTGTATTTATCGCTGAGATTTGCGTTAGCAAAAACATTTGAGCATGATTATCCATTTATTATTGATGACAGTTTCGTGCACTTTGATGCGGTAAGGACGAATCGGACGATTGAACTTATAAAGGAAATTGCAAAGGATAGACAAGTGATCTTCTTTACATGTCATGCGCATTTACTCGCGTATTTTACAGAAAAACAGATTATAAAATTAACACATATGCGTAAAGAAAATGAGTTGTAGTGTGCTATACTAAAAGTAACTGATTTGGTGGAGGAATTCGAATGAAAAAGAAAATTGCAGAGTATGAAGTTGGTGAACAAGTCGATATTTTCTTGTTAATTAAAACAGCGACAAAAGGTATCGCGAGCAATGGAAAGCCATTTTTAACAGTAATCTTACAAGATCCAAGTGGAGATATTGAAGCGAAATTGTGGGACGTATCACCAGAAGTTGAGAAACAATATGTAGCGGAAACAATCGTGAAAGTGGCTGGAGATATTTTAAACTACAAAGGCCGTATTCAATTACGTGTGAAACAAATTCGTGTTGCAAATGAAAATGAAGTAACAGATATCTCAGATTTCGTAGAAAAAGCACCAGTGAAAAAAGAAGATATGGTTGAGAAAATTACGCAATACATATTTGAAATGAGAAATCCGAACATTCAACGTCTAACAAGACATTTATTAAATAAGCATCAAACCGAATTTTTAGACTATCCAGCAGCGACGAAGAACCATCACGAGTTCGTATCTGGACTAGCTTATCACGTCGTATCGATGCTTGATTTAGCGAAAGCTATCTCAAATCTATATCCATCATTAGATAAAGACTTGCTATATGCAGGCGTTATTTTACATGACCTTGGTAAAGTAATCGAGTTGTCTGGTCCAATTTCCACAACGTATACGTTAGAAGGAAATTTATTAGGCCACATTTCGATTATGGTGAACGAAATTGGTAAAGCAGCAGACGAGCTGCAAATCGATGCAGAAGAAGTATTAATTCTTCAACACATCGTCCTTTCTCACCACGGAAAAGCAGAATGGGGTAGCCCAAAACCACCATTAGTAAAAGAAGCAGAAATTCTGCATTACATCGATAACTTAGATGCAAAAATGAACATGATGGACCGCGCATTAGGACGCACAAAACCAGGTGAATACACTGAACGTGTCTTTGCTCTTGATAATCGTTCGTTCTATAAGCCGTCGTTCCATAATTAATAGTATGAATAAAGTGGCCTCATTAAGTGTTAATACGCTTAGTGGGGCTGTTTTTGTATTGAACATTAATGTAGAAGTGCATGTGTTATATGGAAGAATTGATCTCAAGATGTTTTTTTCTGGACTTATCGTTCCAGAAAAATTATACTGAATTATATAATAGGGGGGTGTTATTAATTGGGTAGAAAAATTAGCTTTAACAAAGAACATGCACTAAATAAAGCTATGCATTTATTCTGGGAGAAAGGTTATGACGCTACATATATATCAGATCTTATTGAAACGATGGGTATAAGTCGCTCTACTCTTTACGATAGCTTTGGAGATAAGGATGCACTATTTAAACTCGTTTTAGAACAGTATAAAAACTATGGTTCTCAAAAGAGAAATTTACTTTTTAGTGATACAAATACGAAAGAATCACTGAAATCCTTTTTTTATCAACATATTGAAAAATGTTATTCAGATGACATTCCAAAAGGTTGTATTATAACTAATTCTTCATTGCTGATTGGGCAAATTGATCCTTCCATAGAAGAAATACTCATAAATGATTTTAATGAACTTGAAAAAGCATTTAAGCAAGTTATCGAAGAAGGAAAAAAGAAAGGAGAAATTTCACAAGAGGATGACACTGAATTAGTTGCATATTCTTTATTAAGTTTAAATCATAGTCTTAATTTAATGTCTATGTATAAAAAAGAGAAAAAGCTAGCATATAATTTAGTTGATAAGGCTATTGCAGAGCTATAGTCTTTCTTTTTTAATTGTTTTGGAACGAACGTTCCGAAAGTGGAAGGAATGATAAATTTGACTAAAAAGACAAATTTTCTAATATTCATTTTAGCAATTAGTTGTGGCTCACTTGTTGCGAATATTTATTATGCACAGCCAATTGTACAATTCATTGCAAAAGACTTGAATATCGCTTCGGATTTATCTGGATTGCTCACTACTTTGACGCAAATTGGATATGGATTGGGCTTGTTTTTTATCGTACCAATGGCAGATTTATTCAAAAGTAAGAAAATAATAGGTATTCTTATCGGACTCACTATTATTTCATTGATTGGTACGCTAATTTCGACAAATGGAATTGTTTTTTTAATACTAACAACTGTAATTGGTATTGGAGCCTGTGCAGCTCAAATGTTAGTTCCGCTAACAATGAGGATTGTACCTATTGAAGAGACGGGTAAATATGTGGGTAAAGTAATGAGTGGTTTATTAATTGGGATTATGATTGCTCGCCCATTATCTATCGGAATAACTGAATGGTTCGGCTGGAGAATGGTATTTCTTTTTTCACTAATCATTCTAGTTGCTGTATTACTGTTACTTATAAAATTTTTGCCCAACTATGAAGTAGTATCAAATAGTAACATGTCATATTCAAATTTAATAGCTTCTATGGTAAAACTGCTACTACATACTTCTCCGTTACAACAAAGAGCTTTTTATCACGCATGTTTATTTGCAACATTTAGTCTTTATTGGACAGTTATTCCAATCTTATTACGGTCAGAACCATTACATTTCTCAAATAATGAAATTGCATTGTTTGGATTTGCTGCAATAGCTGGAGCTTTATTAACTCCTACTATTGGTAAAATCGCAGATAAAGGCTATATTTTTACAATGACTAATGTATCAATGGCGCTCGTACTATTATCTATCGTACTATTATTTTTTGTTCAAGATCATTCACTTTTTAGTGTGATTGTAATACTTATTTCAGGTATTAGCATCGATATTGGTGTAGCAGGAAATTTATTATTAGGTCAAAAAGTTATCTTTAGTTTGAATCCTGAGATAAGAAACAGACTGAATGGATTATATATGACCATTTTCTTTTTGGGAGGAGCCTTTGGTTCATGGATTGGAAGTTATACGTACTATAAATTTAATAGCGAAGTACCGTTACTCATTGGAGCGGCTTTACCTTTAATCGCCTTATTTGTGCATTTAATAAAAAATAATGCGATACATTTATCAAAAACGAAAAATAAATATATGTCTTAACGTTATACAGTTTAGACAATGAAAGTACTTGAATGAAATAGTAGAACAAAACCATCGTTCTATAATTAAGCTTGTAAATAGAACGGCCTCATTAAGTGTTAATACGCTTAGTGAGGCTTTTTTTTATAGGAAGTAAATCATAAGATACAAAAAATATCTCGAATTTGAGATAAATCACTTGCTTTTTAATCACTTGAGGTGTAAAGTGATAGTAACGAAAGCGATTGAGTCATATGAAAAACATACACTCAGTTGCTTTCGAGTTAAAAACGAAAGTAACTTATGCAGTAAAAACTAAGATGAATTTACAAAAATATAATGAAGAATAAATTGAAACGTTAAAAACCATATTAGTTGTGGGAAATGTTATTTTTTTAGTCATCACTTGACTAGTAAAACGAAACGGAGGAATAAACAATGTATGAAATTAAAGGGCATCATCACATTTCAATGGTTACGAAAAATGCAAATAAAAATAATCACTTTTATAAAAATGTACTTGGCTTACGTCGCGTGAAAATGACAGTAAACCAAGATGATCCGTCAATGTATCATTTATTTTATGGAGATAAAACAGGAAGTCCAGGTACGGAATTAACGTTTTTTGAAATTCCTTTAGTAGGAAAAACATATCGCGGTACGAATGCCATTACTCGAATTGGATTACTTGTTCCTTCAGAGGATAGCTTGCATTACTGGAAAGAACGATTTGAGACATTTGATGTGAAACATAGTGAAATAACAACATATGCAAATCGTCCTGCTTTACAATTTGAGGACGCTGAAGGTCTTCGCTTAGTATTACTCGTTTCAAACGGAGAAAAAGTAGAGCACTGGGAAACTTGGGAGAAATCAGAAGTTCCTGCAGAGCATCAAATTCAAGGAATGGGTTCTGTGGAAATGACAGTTCGTAGACTTGATAAAATGGCGAGCACACTTACAGAGATGTTTGGTTATACAGAGGTTAGCCGTAGCGAAGAGGAAGCAATTTTCCAGTCCATTAAAGGAGAGGCTTTTGGAGAAATCGTTGTGAAATATTTAGATGGTCCTACTGAAAAACCGGGCCGCGGTAGCATCCACCATTTAGCAATTCGTGTGAAAAATGATGCAGAGCTTGCTTATTGGGAAGAACAGGTGATACAAAGAGGCTTCCAGTCTTCAGGAATCATCGACCGTTTCTATTTTAAAAGCTTATATTTCCGCGAATCAAACGGAATCTTATTTGAAATTGCAACAGATGGACCAGGATTTACAGTTGATGGAGATGTGGAACATTTAGGAGAAAAACTTGATTTACCACCGTTCCTAGAAGATCAGCGTGCAGAGATTGAAGCGAATTTAGTACCTATAGAAGAGAAGTAATAGAAGAGAAAATATAAATTTTAAAACCATTGGAGGAATATAAAATGAACCAATTAAAAGGAATTCACCACGTTACAGCGATTACAAGTAGTGCAGAAAAGAACTATGAGTTTTTCACTCACGTTTTAGGAATGCGTTTAGTTAAAAAAACAGTAAACCAAGATGACATTCAAACGTATCATTTATTCTTTGCAGATGATAAAGGTAGTGCAGGAACAGATATGACATTCTTTGACTTCCCAGGTATTCCAAAAGGAGTACACGGTACGAATGAAATTTCAAAAACTTCATTCCGTGTTCCAACTGATGTGGCATTAGAGTATTGGGTAAAACGTTTTGACCGTCTTGAGGTCGAACATACAGGAATTAAAGAGCAATTTGGTAAGAAAACTCTTTCTTTCGTTGATTTCGATGATCAACACTATCAATTAATTTCAGATGAACTTGATAAAGGGATCGAATCAGGTACACCGTGGCAAAACGGACCAGTTCCATTAGAATATGCAATTACTGGTTTAGGACCTGTATTCATCCGTATTGCAAACTTTAGTTTCTTCAAAGAAGTGTTAGAAAAAGTTTTATTATTTAAAGAGGTTGCGCAAGAAGGAGAATTCTATTTATTTGAAGTAAACGAAGGCGGAAACGGTGCATCTGTCATTGTAGAACATAATACGGTTCTTCCAGAAGCACGACAAGGTTTTGGTACAGTGCACCATGCTGCATTCCGCGTAGAAGATCGCGCTGTATTAGAAGAATGGATTGAGAGAATCAGTAGCGTAGGGCTTCCTTCATCTGGCTACGTAGATCGTCACTTCTTCGAGTCATTATACGCAAGAGTTGCACCACAAATCTTATTTGAATTTGCAACAGACGGACCAGGATTTATGGGAGATGAGCCATACGAAACACTTGGCGAAAAATTATCTTTACCTCCATTCCTAGAGCCAAAACGTGAAGAAATCGAAAAATTAGTTCGTCCAATTGATACAGTGAGAAGTACGAAGGAATTTATTAAAGAGTAAAAGTAGAGGTAATAAGTAGGAGAGCAAGTAGTTTTAGCTGATAGCTGGAACTGCTTGCTTTTTTTGTTTTCGCTTTATAAGTATTTTGCTAAAATGAATGTAAAACTGATGGAGGAATAGAATGACGAAAATTAATGGGTATACTTGTAGATGCTGCGGTACATATCATGAAGAAATTCCAACGAGCTATGGATCAGCAGCTCCTTTTTATTATTATGATGCTGAACCTGAAGAGCGAGAAGATAGATTTGAAATGAACGATGATTTATGCGTGATGGATGGAGAACACTTCTTTATGCGAGGGAGTATTGAAATTCCTATCATTGGCACAGATGAACATTTCATATGGGGTGTATGGGTTTCATTAAGTCAAGCAAATTTTGATAAGGTGAATGAATGCTGGGATAAACAAGAACTGTTAGAGCCAATGTTTGGGTGGCTTTCTACAGATTTACCATATGAGCTGGAAACAGTCAATTTAAAAACGATGGTTCACCCAAGAGCCGATGGCATTCGTCCTTATATTGAACTAGAGCCGACAGACCATCCTCTAGCAGTGGAGTTTAGAGAAGGAATAACGATGGAACGGGTACAAGAAATAGCGGAACAACTGTGTGTAAATAACGAGGATGATGAGGAAGAGTGCTGATATTTGTTCAGTGCTCTTTTTATTATATGGAATAAAATAATTGACTTACTTTTCATTTGTAACTATAATGGTTACAAAGAAACTGTCAGTAATAGAAATGAGTAATATTTTTTTAATATAGTTGTAACCATTATAGTTACAATTAAAAATAATTATAAAACAACCAAATAATGTAAAAACTTTAAATAGCAACAAGAGAAAGGAGACGGGAATGTTGAAACGGTTTAAGTTTTATATGATTAGCGGTATTGTGCTCGTTTTACTTATCGTATGTAACTTCGTTGATAAGCCAATCGCGAAGGTTGGAGAAGTGAAAGATACTGTTATGATGAAGCTGAATACGAAAGAGAGTATGGCGCAAATTGATGGGCAGACGATTTATTTTAAGAAAATTGGTGAGGGGAAACCACCTTTACTTATGCTGCACGGGTTTGGTGGTTCTTCAGATGGATTTAGTGATATTTATCCGGAACTTGCGCGGGACCACACGATTATTGCAGTGGATATTTTAGGGTTTGGGCGTTCTTCTAAGCCAATTGATTTTGAGTATTCGTTTCCTGCACAAGTGAATTTATATTATAAGTTAATGAAAAAGCTCGGATACGATCAGTTTGCGGTGCTCGGTCATTCAATGGGCGGAGAGATGTCACTGAATTTAGCGTATTTATATCCGGATGCAGTGACGCATCTCATTTTGGCGGATGCTACAGGGATAGAGTCTTTCCAGCAAAAAGAAAGTTATGAAGTGCCGCCGTTATCGACAGACTTACAAACTGTAACTGAGATTACGGATTACAATAAAAATGAAGTGAAAAATAGTCGTGACGATAAAGAGCACTATGATCAGCTGACGAAAATGAGAGAGCGCCGCATTGCGATGGAAGCCGATAAAATTAAGGTGCCGACTTTAATTATATGGGGACGACACGATAAGAGTGTTTCTTGGAAAAATGGTGAACTGTATCATGGACTATTTGCAAATAGTACGTTTCATATTATTGAAAAGGGATACCATGCACCGTTTCGCCAGGAACCAATCGAGTTTATGGAATATGTACAAGCGTTCTTCGCGAAGAATCCACAATGATAAAATTTTAAGCATAAATCTACTTCTTTCCTCATACAGTGAAACTAATAAGGCTTGTCTAAGGAAAGGAATGAAGTAGAGTGGAAACTTTACCATGGTGGGTGTATCTTGTAATCGTTGGGATCGTATTAAGTGGCTACATGGTTTTATATACTTCAAAAAAAGAGCAAGAGATGGATAATGAGTTTATTGAAAAAGAAGGCGAAGTGTACATGAAGCGCTTAGCAGAAGAGCGCGAGAAACGTAATCAGGATAGTGATAAAGATTCTGTATTGCTTTAATAGAAATGTTGAAAGGCTATTATCTAGTAGAAGTTTACATCTAGGTGGTAGCCTTTTTCTTTGTTGGGAAGCATGTATACGAAATTCATTATGAACTTTTATTGAGGGCATTTATATATATGTTTCTTCATAAGAATGGAACTAGCGGGGTATTTTACTGGGGGGGATTAACAATGCATAGGGATGAAACTCCATTACATCCGGATACAGGTGTTACATCTGTAATGTTTGTTGAGCGTTCATTAAATGAAATTCGTTTTTGGTCTAGAATCATGAAGGAGCATTCTCTTTTTCTTCGCTTAGGGTTTAGATGCGAAGATACGCAACTAATTGAAGAAGCGAATCAATTTTATCGATTGTTTGAACATATTGAACAAATAGCGCATTCCTACACAAATGAAACAGATCCTGAGCAAATCAAAAGATTTAATGCAGAAGTACAACAAGCCGCAACTAATATTTGGGGGTTTAAACGAAAGATTTTAGGGTTGATTCTCACATGTAAATTGCCAGGACAAAATAACTTTCCACTGTTAGTTGACCATACGAGTAGGGAAGCTGATTATTTTAGAAAACGTTTAATGGAATTAAATGAAGGGAAATTAGATGCTCTTCCTGATGCTATTATTAAAGAAAATGTTTTCTTTTTGAGGATTATGGCAGACCATGCTAAATTTATTGGTCATCTTCTTGATCCATCGGAAAGAAAGCTTGTAGATACAGCACGAAATTTTAGCAATGATTTTGATGCATTAATGTATCAAGCAATTGACTTAGAATCTATGAAACCACAATCCCAAACAGTCCCTCTTTTAGATCAATTTTTAGATCAAAATCGTGTGTCGGTTGCATCTCTTCGGGACTTTAAGAAAACAGCACGTGATTTAATTGAGCAGTGTAAAATAAAGAGTATCATCCACCCATTATTGGCAGACCATGTCTTCCGTGAAGCTGATAGATTTCTTGAAATCATTGATATGTATGATGTTCATCTTACAAATATTCAATCACAACCTAGATATTAGAAGATGAAGAAAGATAGTATTTTACTTTCGGTTGAGAAGTTAACAATTTATTGTTAACTTCTTTTCTTTGTGATTAAAATTTTCTTTTAAGGACTACATAAATCCCTTTGATCAAATATATAATTATTTTTAGAATAATATATTTTATTTATATATATAAATAAAAACGTTATGAATATACAGTTAATATATAGATAGTAGATTTTAATAAATTATTCGGGGGGAATTTATTAGTTAAGTATATTAACTTTTTTGTGCTAAATTTTACAAATAAAGGGGTATTAGTAATCATGAAAGCAAAAAAATTAGTAAGTTTAGCATTACCAGTTATGTTATTGAGCGGTTGTATTACAATTGAAACGGATGGTAAGAAAGCCGAACCAAATAGATGCTGTTAGCTATCACAAAAAGCCAATGTGCATATGCGAATGGAAACAAAGACAGGCCATAGTATAGAAAAAATCTATATTATGGCCTGTTTTTATATATACTTTGGTTTTCTTATGCATATGTATTTTTAGATAATCAAATAGATTAACATAAAAATGAAAATGTAATTGATTTTTACTAGAGAGTAATTTATATTCAATTTATGCAATATATAGTTTTAACATTATTGGGAGGGATGTATTATGAAAAAAAGTAAATTTCTTAATTTAACAACGGCCGCCACACTAAGTTTAAGCCTTTTATTCACAGGAGCTGTATCCGCCGCTACTGAAGAAAAATTCAGTCCAAAACAAATTAGTTTAGATAAAGTTACATCTGAAAAAATTGATATGTATCAACTAAATCAAATTCAAGATACATTTACAAAAAAAACTGAAAATCAGGTAACTTTTTATTGGAAAAATACACAAGGTATAGAGGAATCAATTGATTTATCTGTTCGAACAGATGCTAGAGGAAATATAACTTCCGTAAACGAAGTCACTACACATGACAACCTAGTTGATTCTCTAGTTAAAAAGAAAAAACCAGGGAAACCAGGGAAAGGTTCGAGTCCAAAGGTACCATATAAATTAAATGGTGGAACAAATAAATCTAGCTTTATTAACGAACACGCTTATAATAGACATAAATATAATCCAAAAGAAAAATCTACTTCTAGCAAAACTCAGTATGGTCGAGATGTTGACGTGAAAAAGTTAAGGGAGGAAACAATGCATAATTATGAAAATAAGTGGAGTCAAACGGATAACAAGGGTAACAGAACAACAACTTATGCTAAACAATTTGATGGTAATTTAAGCACTTCTGATTCATCAACAAGTCATCATAGGGTTATAATCAATCATTCTGACTCATCAAGAAGTACACAATTCCCATTGTACTTAAAGAACTAACATGAATACAAAAAAATTTCAAACCTATGTGGCGTTGTCAACAAAAGACTGGAGTGCTGAAACATTTGTAAGAACCTTAGAAGAGATTGTATCTTCGGCAAAAGAATATGAAAATGATTATATTGAAGTCCATCAAGTATTAGAAATGGTAGTAACAGAAGTTGAAGTTGAGTATGTAATCATTTTAAATCATACGAGAAACTTAGATGATTTGGGGAAATATCTTAAATAACACATTTCAAATACTGTTTATAAAAAGTATGTAATCAGTATGACAAAGGAAAAACTTTCGGTCGTTTTACGTGAAAAGAAGGCGAAGTTTATAGGAGACGTTGAGAAGAAGAGCGAGAGAAACGGAATCAGGATAGTAATAAAGATTCGGTGTTATTATAATAGTAGAGAGAAGTTATCTGAAAAGGGTGTGAGATACAGTCTGTTTTAGATAGCTTCTTTTATTAATGGAAGTTTGGATATTTGTATCTATAGAGAGAAAAAATTAGTGTAAAGTTGATATGAGAAAGAGTGGGAATTATTTTGAATTAGAATTTGAAAGGAACTGGATAGGGTATTTTTTGCTAAAACAACGAATAATTGAAACTTTATATAGTTGATTCTTGATGATTAAAATAAAATGAATGATATATGTGTTGATATAAAAAAATCATTGGTTTTTTTATAGGTTTTTGAAGATTTTTTGTTGACTATAGTCAACGTTTTTGAAGAATAAATTTAGTTTAAAAGAGGAAATTAGATAGGTTTTTGAAGAATAAATTTAGCTGGAATAGGGGATTAAATAGGTTTTGGAGATTAGATTTAGTTTGAATAAGGAATTAAATAGGGTAAATAATAGATTTTTTTATGGAAGGTGTTTTTTGATAGTTTATTTATGATGGGTGTATTTTTGTTTGTTACAAAAATCGTTGTCTGGATATTAAATAAGTTTACTGGGGCGAGCATTACACTTGTAGCAGATGCACCGTATGTAATGAACTTTTTACCTCTCATATTAATGGTTATAGGTGGTATAGGATCTGATAAGTTGAAGAAAATATATATAGATAGAGGAAATAATTCCCCACACTAGCTGTTCTTTCTACTCAAATTGTGTACTATAAAGGATAGGACGACATAAAGAAGGGGATATAGAGAATGGAATTTCATGAACAAAAGATTTTGCCGGCAGTGAGGCAAATTAAAGATTTGGAAAAGCTATTACATAGTTCGTATGAGTATATCGTTATTTTAGATATTCATGTCGGTCAATTGAAGAGTGTTATATCACTTGCGAAGCAATATTGTAAAAAGGTGTTTTTACATGTGGATTTAATTCATGGCTTGCAGAGTGATGGGCATGCGACGGAGTATTTATGTCAGGAGTTTAGACCGTACGGGTTACTTTCAACAAAGGCGAGCGTCATTATGAAGGCGAAGCAAAAAGGTGTTGTGGCAATTCAGCGTATCTTTTTAATCGATTCGAGTGCAATGGAGAAAAGTTGCAATCTTTTAGAAAAGACGAAGCCGGATTATATAGAGGTGCTCCCAGGAGCGTTAACGGATGTGATCGCTGAAGTGAAAGAGCGTACTGGTGTACCGATTTTAGCGGGTGGTTTCATTCGTACTGTTGATGATGTAGAGAGAGCTTTAAATGCTGGTGCGACAGCAATTACGACATCAAAACGCGAACTATGGAAACATTACCAAAAAAAGTGACGAAAATGTGAAATAATTCTGTTGACACCGCTTTCATTAACGGTTAACATTATAGACAAGTTAATAAACGTGACGGAGAAAAGTAGAGATCCACATTTCATTGTTTCTATATAAATTTATATAGAAGCGTGCAAAGCTGTGGGTCTTTTTCTTTTGACAAAAACGAATGGCCATTCATTTTACCTCTATCACATTTGAAAGCGTTTAAATTGATTGTGGAGGGATACTATGTCAGCATTTTTAGGAGAGTTAATAGGGACTGCGTTGTTAATCGTACTTGGTGGCGGCGTTTGTGCTGGTGTAAGTTTAAAGAAGTCGTTTGCGAAAGATTCTGGTTGGATTGTTATTACAATGGGCTGGGGCTTAGCGGTAGCGGTTGCAGCGTATGCGGTTGGATCAATTAGTGGGGCACATTTGAATCCAGCTTTGACGATAGGATTAGCATTTAAGGGAGCGTTCCCATGGAGTGACGTACCTGGCTATATCGCAGCACAAATGATTGGGGCAATTATCGGGGCAGTTATCGTATATTTACATTACTTACCACACTGGAAAGAAACAGAAGATCCAGGAACAAAGTTAGGTGTATTTGCAACAGGTCCAGCAATTCCGAACACATTTGCAAACCTTTTAAGTGAAATGATTGGGACATTCGTTTTAGTATTTGGTATATTAGCAATTGGTGCAAATAAATTTGCAGATGGATTAAATCCATTTATCGTAGGTTTCTTAATTGTAAGTATTGGTTTATCATTAGGTGGAACGACAGGATACGCAATCAACCCAGCACGTGATTTAGGTCCGCGTATCGCGCACTTCTTCCTTCCGATTGCAGGAAAAGGCGGTTCAAACTGGAAATATGCATGGATTCCAGTAGTAGGTCCAATTTTAGGTGGATCACTTGCAGGATTATTCCATCAAGTTGTATTTGAAGGAAAACAAAATGCAGCACTTATTTATGTGATTATTGCAACTGTGATTGTACTAGCAATCTCTTATATGACAAGCAAAAAAAGTGGAAGCAATACAAATAGTAGAAAAGTAGCATAAGGGGGAAACCATTATGAAAAAATATATTCTTTCATTAGACCAAGGAACAACTAGCTCACGCGCAATTCTTTTCAATAAAAAAGGTGAAATTGTTCATTCAGCTCAAAAAGAATTTACACAACATTTTCCAAAGCCAGGCTGGGTAGAGCATAACGCGCAAGAAATTTGGGGATCTATTTTAGCGGTTATCGCAACTTGTTTAAGTGAAGCTGATGTAAAGCCAGAACAAATCGCTGGTATCGGTATTACGAACCAACGTGAAACAGCGGTTGTATGGGATAAAACGACTGGTAAACCAATTTATAACGCAATTGTATGGCAATCTCGCCAAACAGCTGAAATTTGTGATGAGTTAAAAGAAAAAGGTTATAGCGAAATGGTTCGCGAAAAAACAGGTCTTTTAATTGACGCATACTTCTCTGGTACGAAAGTAAAATGGATTTTAGATAACGTTGAAGGTGCAAGAGAGAAAGCAGAAAACGGCGATCTATTATTCGGAACAATTGATACGTGGCTTGTATGGAAACTATCTGGTGGTAAAGCGCACGTAACAGACTACTCAAATGCGTCACGTACATTAATGTTTAACATTCACGACTTACAGTGGGATGATGAGCTTCTAGACATGTTAACAGTACCAAAGAGCATGCTTCCAGAAGTACGTCCATCATCTGAAGTGTATGGAGAAACAATTGACTATCACTTCTTCGGTCAAAATGTACCGATTGCAGGTGTAGCTGGTGATCAACAAGCGGCATTATTTGGACAAGCTTGTTTCGGTGAAGGTATGGCGAAAAATACTTACGGAACTGGTTGCTTCATGTTAATGAACACTGGTGAAAAAGCAGTAGCTTCTGAGCACGGTCTATTAACAACAATTGCATGGGGAATAGATGGTAAAGTAAACTATGCATTAGAAGGAAGTATTTTCGTAGCAGGTTCTGCAATTCAGTGGTTACGTGACGGAATGCGCATGTTTAAAGATGCAAGTGAGAGTGAAGTGTACGCTTCTCGCGTTGAATCAACTGACGGTGTATACGTTGTACCAGCATTCGTAGGTTTAGGTACACCTTACTGGGATAGTGAAGTACGCGGCGCTATGTTTGGTGTAACGCGCGGTACGACGAAAGAGCACTTCATTCGTGCAACACTAGAATCTTTAGCTTACCAAACAAAAGACGTATTATGCGCAATGGAAGCAGATTCAGGTATTGAACTAAAAACATTACGCGTTGATGGCGGAGCAGTTAAAAATAACTTCTTAATGAAGTTCCAAAGTGATATTTTAGACGTTCCTGTAGAGCGTCCGGTAATCAATGAAACAACAGCTTTAGGTGCAGCGTACTTAGCTGGTCTTGCGGTTGGATATTGGAAAAACCAAGATGAAATTAAAGAACAGTGGCATATGGACAAACGTTTTGAACCAACGATGGAAGCGGAAACAAGCGAAGAGCTATATGCTGGATGGAAAAAAGCAATTGAAGCAACAAAAGCTTTCAAATAATCATAAACAGTGTTATAATGGTGACAAGTTAATAATTCGGTAGGAGATTTGGAGAGACCACAACACGCTATAGAGGCGAAATCTATAGCGGAGTTTGTGGTCTCTTTTTTCGTTATCAAAGGGAGGAATTACCATGAAATTTTCAAGTAAACAACGTAAAGACGTATTAAACGGAGTAAATAAACAAGAATTAGATGTGATCGTAATTGGTGGAGGTATTACTGGTTCTGGTATTGCATTAGATGGAGCAACACGCGGGTTATCAACAATTGTGTTTGAAATGCAGGACTTTGCAGCAGGTACATCAAGTCGTTCAACGAAGCTTGTACACGGTGGTCTACGTTATTTAAAACAACTTGAAGTGAAAATGGTAGCAGAGGTGGGGAAAGAGCGTGCGATCGTATATGAGAACGGTCCCCATGTAACAACACCAGAGTGGATGTTACTTCCGTTCCATACAGGCGGTACGTTCGGATCATTCAGTACATCAATTGGTCTTCGTGTATACGACTTCTTAGCAGGTGTAAAACGAAGCGAGCGCAGAAAAATGTTTAGCCGTGAAGAAACGCTGAAGAAAGAGCCTCTTGTAAAACAAGAAGGATTAAAAGGCGGCGGTTACTACGTTGAATATCGCACTGATGATGCGCGTCTTACAATTGAAGTAATGAAAGAAGCAATTGAGCACGGCGCAAAAGCTGTTAACTACGCAAAAGTAGACGGTTTCTTATATAAAGATGGAAAAGTATGTGGTGTACGTGTAATCGATTTACTAGACGGAGAAGTATACGAAGTTTACGGTAAGAAAATTGTAAACGCAGCTGGTCCTTGGGTAGATACACTTCGTGAAAAAGATAACTCGAAAAAAGGAAAAGTACTTCAGTTATCAAAAGGTGTTCACTTAGTAATTGATCAAAAACGTTTCCCATTAGGTCAAGCGATTTACTTCGATACACCAGATAAACGTATGGTATTCGCGATTCCGCGCGGAGGAAAAACATATGTAGGTACAACAGATACGTTCTATGATAAAGATGCAGCTGTACCACAAATGACAACAGAAGATCGCACATACATCATTAATGCGATTAACTACATGTTCCCAAGCGTAAAAATTACGGAAAAAGACATCGAATCAAGCTGGGCTGGTGTACGTCCGTTAATTTATGAAGAAGGTAAGAGTGCATCTGAAATTTCTCGTAAAGATGAAATTTGGACTTCTGAATCTGGTTTAATTACAATCGCAGGTGGTAAATTAACAGGATACCGCAAAATGGCTGAAATGGTAGTAGACTACGTAACGAACTTACTACAAAAAGAAGGCCATAGTGCATATCCGAAGAGCACAACGAAACATATGCCAATCTCTGGTGGACATGTAGATGGCTCTAAAGGGTTACCAGCATTTATCGCGAAAAAAGCAGGCGAAGGTACGAAATACGGTTTAACAACAGCACAAGCAGAAGAATTCGCGAAATTCTACGGCTCTAACGTTGACGTACTATTCGACTTAGCAAAAAAACATAAAGACGAAGCGAAAGAATACAACATGCCACTAGACGTTCTAATCCCACTTGTATACGCAATGGATTACGAAATGACAGCAAAACCAGTTGACTTCTTCGTACGCCGCAGAGGCGCTGTATTCTTCAACATCCACTGGGTATACGAGTGGAAAGAAGCAGTAATCAACTACATGGCTGCGAAACTAGGCTGGAGCAAAGAAGAACAAATGAAATACACAGCAGAACTAGAAAAAGCATTAAGAGACGCTGTCATTCCTGTAGATCAACAAGAGCATGCAGCTGCGTTAGCATAAAATAGAGAAACACCTGAAGAGAAACTCTTTAGGTGTTTTTTTATCTTGACTAAAAATAAATAAAATGTGTTACAATGATGGTAGAGTATATAGTATGAATTTTGCATAAAATAAAGAAGACAGAAGCCTGAGAAACTTCTGCCTTTGTAACCTAACTTGCTATTGTGGTGGTAGTAGGTGCGGTTATAAGACAATTACATTAACGTTTTAGCCGAGAACCGCCCTTACCTGAACTGGACCCGAAAAGTTAGACATATATTTAAGCAGCTAATAAGGATTGAATTCTGTATTTTACAGGAGGCAATCCTTTTAATTTTGCCTTAATCCTTTTATTATTGTAATAATAAATATAATTCTCTAGTTCTTCCCTAAAGTGTTCCATACTTTCAAAATCTTTAAGATAAAGTAATTCAGATTTTAATAAGCCAAAGAAATTTTCAATGACTGCATTATCTAAGCAATTTCCCTTACGGGACATACTTTGAGTTATATTATTTTCTCTTAAAATATATTGATATCTATCCATTTGATAGTGCCAACCTTGATCTGAATGAAGGATAGGAGTATCTTCTTTATCCAAGCATTTTAAAGCCTTATCTAACATCCTTTCGACTAGAAGGAATGTAGGGCGTTTCTCAATATTATAGGAAATAATCTCACCATTAAACAAGTCTAGAATAGGAGATAGGTAGAGTTTTTCACCAAACAAATGAACTTCAGTAACATCTGTAACCCACTTTTCATTAGGCTTAGAGGCCTTGAAATCACGCTTCAAGACATTTGGCGCTACCTTCCCAACCTTCCCGCGATAAGAGCGGTATTTAGTGATTCTTACCAACGATTTTAACCCTAATTGATTCATTAAGCGAAGGACGGTTTTGTGGTTAATGGTATAGCCCTGATTACGTAATTCAAGTGTGATACGCCTATAGCCATATCGCCCTTGGTGTTCCTGAAAAATCTGCTTAATACTTTCTTTAACCTCGTTATATTTATCTTCACGACTCATTTGTTTCACCCAGTAATAATATGTACTACGAGCCATTTCAGCCGCTTTAATCAAGTCGATAATTTTATATTCATGCCTTAACTCATATATTATGTGTGCTTTGTCTTTTTCAGAGATTGTTGTTTTTGTTGAATTAAGGCGTGTAACTTTTTTAAATAAGCATTTTCCATGCGTAAGTATTCAATTTCTTTTTGTAAATCATTTTGAGAGTTAATATTTTGTTTTTTCTTAGGTGCAATAGCCTGTTTCTTCTTCACAGTGGAGTACCCCTTACTTGTTTTACGAAGAGCATCTATCCCCTGTGATTCTAGCATTGATCGCCACTTCCTAACGGTACGAGGAGATGGAACGTTGAACATAGCGGCCGCTTGTAGGGGCGAAGCTCCTGTATTGTTCATAAAATTCAATACTTCCATTTTAAACTGAATGTCATACCTTGTACATTTAGAGTTTAAGGACTCTATTCCTTGTTCTCTAGTACGTGCCACCCACTCTTTTAATAACGATATACTGACTTGATATTTTTTGGCAGTCACTTTAAAAGAATCATTTGTATTTAAATAATGTTCAACGGCATTTCTTTTTAATTCGAATTTATATTTTCTAGACATAATAAAACCGCACCTCCAATTGTTAGTTATTTGTCTAACAAATTGGGTGCGGTTCAACCTTTTCCACGAAGCAGGGTGGTTCTCGCTTTTTTGTATACAGAAATTAGCCATGGACCAACGTATCTTCTACCGATGACAACGCCAGCTCCGGTTAGGATACCATACACTAATTTAATGACAAACATCGCGATCATATTATCACCTCCCCCTTTTTTCAAGATGGAAGAGATGATTACCACACCTACTAGTTATAGCTTATTAAGTCACGTATTCATTGTATTATGTTTTAAAATAGGGAACAAGACATATAGATAAAAAGCCCTAGCGTTCAAACTCAAACCCCCACTGAAAGGCTTTATCTCAGTGGGGGTAGTTGACTCCTTGTTAAATAAACATAACTAAAAAAATAAAGATACTGATAACAATATCCAAATGAAATACACGGCAGAACTAGAAAAAGCAATAAATCAACAAGAACAAACAGCTGCGTTATGTATAGAACTTCAAATACTACACTTGTATGAAGAATGTATCGGTTTTGATATTATCGATCCATCTTTGTATGGCCATGAAATATTAGATTCTTTAAGTGAGTGTTAGAAAGAAGGAGGACTCGATTAAATCGGTTCTCTTTTTCATTTAGCGATAGGAAACGAAGACGCCCCTCTTATTGCAAACTTAAAGAGCGCCGTGGGAGAAAGACGCTCTTTAGGTGAATGTAGTGTAATAACTATTCGGTTTATTATATGTAAGTTGCTGAGGAAGTGTTTTATAAAAAACGTTATTACCCTCTGTATTTTTTATAAATTTATAAAACTTTTCCATACAGTGCGTCGTCTAATATATGGGAAGGAGGGAAGGCTGTGGATGAATTAATGATAGAAGCGTTTGAAATAGAAGATAAGGAGGACCTTATCGACGAAATCATGAACAAGTATGGACAAGAAGTCTTACAGCTTGTGTATTCATATGTGAATAATAAAGAGGTTGCGGAGGATTTAACGCAAGATATATTTGTGAAATGTTATAAATCTCTTCATACATATAAAGGGAATTCGAACTTAAAAACATGGCTATGGAGAATTGCAATTAATCATTGTAAGGACTATTTAAAAAGTTGGTATAACAAAAAGGTCATCGTGACAGAGGATGACTTTACGTATATGGGGAGTCAAAAAGAAAGTGTGGAACAAACTGTCATTCAAAATGCGGAGGATCGTGAACTGGCTTCTGCAGTAATGAATTTACCGATAAAATATCGAGAGGTGATTTATCTATTTTATTATGAGGAATTATCAATTAAAGAGGTTGCTATTGTAATAGAAGTGAAGGAGAACACGATAAAAACGAGACTGAAAAAAGCAAAGGAGCTTTTGAAGAAAGGATTGGAGGAATAGTCAAATGGAAGATCGATTAAAAGGCTTACGAAAATCAATGGAGAACACAACTTTTAAACATTTGAGTTTTTCTGATCAGCACCAGAAGCGGGTGCATAAAAAAATCAATCAATCGTCCGAAAAAGAAGAAGATATCCTTTTAGCAGTGTTGCAACTTCTTATGAATGAAAAAACAGGCTATGAATTGATGCAGTTACTGCGGGGGAGAGGAATTCAAACATTCGAAGGTGATGAAGGATCTCTATACACTTTATTACATCGTCTAGAGCAGAATCGCTTTATCCAATCTAGCTGGGACCACGCGGAAGCTAAATATTATCAATTGAATGATAAAGGAAATAAAATGCTGCGAAAGGCAGAGAAGAATGCTACGAAGGCACGATTTATATTAAAAGGATTAGTACAGGAGTGAGAACAAATTGAACAAAAAAGGGGAGCGTTTTTTAAAAGAAGTTACGAACCATATTAAATCAAAAGAAGCAAAGGACTTAGTGGCAACGGAACTAGACTTTCACTTGAAACAGACGAAGGATATGTGGATAGGGAAAGGGTTAAGTGAGGAAGTTGCTGAAGATAAGGCTGTTGAACAAATGGGGAGTCCGATTAAACTGGGGCAGGAACTTAACAAACTTCATAAGCCAAAGGTTGATTGGTTTTTAATTGGTTTATTAGTGGCTGCGATGGGGTTAGGGTTTTTGCCGGTTATAGCTTTTGGATATATGAATGATTTACTAATGGATAAAGTGATATTTGTTGTTCTTGGTATTGCAACAGCGTTAGGGATGATGCTGATTAATTATCGGAAGTTAGAGAGATTAGGATGGTTGTTTTATACAATTGGTGTACTTATCTTGTTAATGCTATACTGCTTTCCGAATGCTGGGATGCTTGGAGAACCGATAATAAAAGTTGGTCCTATTGCAATTGACCGTTTAATGGCAGTGCCGTTCTTTTTTCTAGCTTGGGCTTCTTTTTTCAATAATAGTAGGATAAAAGTAATGCATCTTGTGGCTCTTTATTTATTTTCTTTGTATTTATTTTTAATTGGCGCAGCTTTTTCAGTGATTTTTATTTATATCACGATGGTATTCGTTATGCTTTGGTGGAGTAAGTTAGGGAAGAAAAAGGCATTAATTATTACAATTGTACCAATCTGTTTATTGATTATAGGGGCCTATTTTTTCTGGCACACAGTAAAAGGAGTTTATTTGGATAGATTTTTAGGGTATTTGAATCCAGAGCGTGATGCACAGGGCGCAGGATTTATGTATATACGTTTAAAGGAGGTAATGTCGTCAGCAGGTTGGTTTGGTACATACGGAGATGTAAAGTTCATCCCTAATCCAGATACTGATTTTGTATTTGCAAGTTTGACTTATTATTATGGATATGTGCTTGCACTGGTCCTTGTCTTAATTCTTTCTCTTTTTGTAGCACGGTTAATCTTCATATCTTATACAATAAATGACCGATATGGTAAATTGCTTCTCATTGGAGGCATGACTCTTTTCGTAGTACAATTCCTTTATAACGTCGGTATGATTTTAGGTTTATTACCGATTACTGCTATATCATTACCTTTTATTAGTTATGGATTAACACCAACTGTATTTCATGCGCTTTTAATGGGAATCGTACTGAGTGTATATCGACGTAAAGATATGTCGTTTAGAATAAGAAAAACACCTTGATACTTATATAAATTGCATGTAAAAGATTGTATTATTATGATCAAGTATAGACATAAATAGAGAGCAGAAGAGGGGTATGATAAATAACCCTCTTTTCGTGTTTAAATAAGTGCACTCTCTTTAATAGAAATACATAATTCAGAACGAGAAATTGATTCAGCTAGCTGCTGTAAATAGGCGTATTCTTCCGCGTCTTTTTCGGAAGTGTTAGGATCCAATACAGGTGAAGAAAGAAGTACATCAATCGTAAGTATGTCTGCATCATGAGAAATGATGTTATAACCTGCAAATACAGGTTGTTTTAAGTCTTTTACTTTTTGAATCATCTGATGGAATTTCGTAACACTTATATGAATTTGTGCGAATGGAAAGCATTTTTTGGTAGGATTCTCGATGGTCTTTCTAATTTTATAATCGTATACATAGTAGTACTTTTCTTGCTGCTTGAGTGTTTGAAACTCTTTCGTTAATAAGTGGTATTTGTCTGTAAGTCCAGTTGTAAGTGCATCGTGTTCTTCGCCAACTAATAATGTGAAAGGTCTTGGTGAGGGGATTGCAATGGTGCGGACGTTTAGGTCAGTAAAAGTGTGCTTAGATTGTAAAATGGTATGTAATTTTTTGGAAGGGAATTCACCGTCATAAATAGCAATAAAATAATGGTTCATCTTTTCGCTCCTTAACTTTTTTCTAAACTGATATATTCTACTTTAAAGGTGTAAGTCCTGCATAAAAAAGAAAACACCTTGATTGTTATCAAGGTGTTGTAATAAGCTCAAAACTCTCCGAATCAGCCTCAAGAATAAAAGGACTAACCTCGCCAACGCTATAAAGTTGTAATTCATGCATTGCGCGCGTACAAGCAGTGTAGAATAATCTACGAACGCTCTCATCGCTGTATACATCTTTAGAAGCATTGTAAATAATAACAGCATCAAATTCGATACCTTTCGCTAAGTAAGCGGGGATCACGACGATGCCTTGCTCATACTCAGCTGAGTTACTCTTCACGAGTTTAATATTCTCGATATGACTAAGCGCTTCGTATGCAGCGGCACTTTCAGCTGCGGATTTACATATAATTGCGATCGTATTGTGCTGCTCTGTTTGTAGTTCAGCAACTTTGGCAGTAATATGCTCATGCAGTTGGCTGTCACTGGATGCTTTCATCACTGTAGGTTTCTCGCCGTCACGTTCAAATGCGTGAATGTTTTTTCCTTCCGGTACGAGAGCCCGTGTAAATTCAATAATCGGTTTTGTTGAGCGGTAGCTACGAGTTAAGTTAATGCCGTTCGTTTCATCCGGCCCGTATAAATTTGTAAGTGTATCGAAATTCACCGTTTCACTCGCATGAGCAAATATTGCTTGGTTAAAGTCTCCAAGTACCGTCATTCTTGCAGCAGGGAAGAGACGTTTTAAAAACTCGAACTGAAATGGTGAATAATCTTGCGCTTCGTCTACGAGTACGTGCTTAATCGATCTATTTGTTTGGAAGCCTTCAATTAACTCTTTTAAAAGTAAAAATGGAGTTGCGTCCTCGTAATATAGCTTTCCTTCATCTAACATGTTTACTGTTAATGAGCAAATGTCATCCCATTCTTTCGGTTTTTCTCCAGTAACCCATGATGCATCTGTGAAGAGCTGTTTATATATGCCTGTGAAATTGATAAAGCGCAATGTTTGAACACCTTTGCGAAGTGGTTTCAATTTTTTACGGACAATCATACGTCCAAGTACTTTCGCTTCTTTCTCAAAATCGTTAAAGGAGTTGTCGTCAAACTCACCTTTTTTCTGTAAATATTTATAAGCCTTTTGATATTCATCTTTACTAAGTAGTTCAATTTCTTCTTCTACCCAAGGCTTTTTCAGTTCTGCTTTTTCAAGTGCATCTATTTGCTTATTTAGCCAATCCGTTAACTTCTCAATTCGGCTATGGAAGCGGAGAGAGGAGTCAGTATTATAAAATTGCTCTGTAATTTCTTTCGCAGAGACAATTAGCTTTCCTCTAAATTTCATTCCTCTAAATAGCATGCCTGATGATTCAAGAGATTGTCTGTACGCTCGAATCATTTCGAAAAATTGAGTAGATGCTTTAAAGCGAATGCTTGCATTTCTTGTTTTATAGATAGGGCTATTTGTTTCAGTGAGCATATATTCTAATTGCTCGTATGGATCTTCCACGTCAAATGACTTACTTAGTCTATGATTTAAATATTCTTGGAATGTCACTTGCTGCATATTTTCTTCGCCGAGTTCAGGTAGTACGTTAGATACGTAGCTATTGAACATAGAGTTAGGGGAGAAGAGAATAATTTGATCTGCTTTTAGCCATTCGCGATATTTATATAGTAAGTAGGCGATTCGTTGCAGGGCAGCGGACGTTTTACCGCTACCAGCAGCTCCTTGCACGATAAGAAGTCGGCCTTCATCGTGACGAATAATTTCATTTTGCTCGCGCTGAATCGTAGCGACGATACTTTGCATATGTTTGTTTGTACCTTTTCCGAGCGCTTGTTGCAAGATCTCATCGCCAATTGTAAGGCTCGTATCGAACATAGAATCAATCTCGCCATTTTGAATAATATATTGTAATTTTTTCTCCACGTTACCGTGGATTACGCCTCCTGGTGTACTATATTCAGCTGGTCCTGGTGGATAATCGTAGTATACACTCGAAATAGGTGCGCGCCAGTCATATATAAGAAAGTTTTCTCCACTAGCATCCGTAAGTGTAGCAACGCCAATATAAATTTGTTCCGCAGCAGATTCTCCTTCTTCTTTGAAATCAATTCGTCCGAAATAAGGTGCTTTATGCATGCGTTTTAGTGCGGCAAGTCGATTAAAGGTGTGCTTATGGGTAATTTGTGTGACAGCTAGTGACTGAGCTTGTTGTCTTAAGTTGATAACTGTTTCAAGATAATCATCAAAAGTATCAGTATTCACTTTCACGTCATCCCAAAAGTGTTTACGAATATGGATTACTTCTGCCCGGCGTCTGCCAGTTTCGTTTTCCAGTTTATCAATTTGCTGCGTAATCGTTTCGATTACGGTATCCAATCTTTTTTGCTCTAAATCAAGTTTTTTGTTCATACGGTAAGCACTCCTTTAAAAGTGAAAAATAGAGGTTGACTGAAGATGTGTTTTGGTGTAAAATTAAGATACGGATAAATACGTTCTTTATATTTAGTGAAACGTGTTTCTGTACTAATTTAACATAGTTTTTGAATTTAATCAATGATAATAAGATAAACCTTGGTTCCGTGTGGCGTGGATCAAGGTTTTTTTGTGTTTTAAGAGGGGTTCGCAGTTATTGTCAGTTTCTGTCGGTAAGTCGATATATTATGAAAATCGCCGATATAATTGGAGTTGTGGTCGATATATTTAAAAAATCGCTGATATAATTCATTCAGAGGACCAACTATATAATTTCATTTACCGAATCTAGATATAACTACCGAGAGAAGAGGGGATAAAAAAAGCTCGGGCCTAAGCCCAAGCTTTTTATTTCATTATTTCTTTTCTTCTTTTTTAGCGTCAGTTTTCTTCTCTTCGAAAAGATCTTTCAAATCTTTATCGTCAACTTTTACGTCAGCTTTTTTGATTTCTTTCATCATAAGATCGTTCATGAATGCGCCATCTTGTGCTTTCTTTTGAACGATTTCTTTTTTGATGTCAGCTTTAGATTGTTCGAATGATTTTTCTGGCTCTTTAATGTCTGTTACTTTAATGATGTGGTAACCGAATTGTGATTTCACAGGTTCGCTTACTTCATCTTTTTTCAGTTTATAAGCAGCCTCTTCGAATTCTTTAACCATTTTGCCAGGTCCGAAGAATCCTAAGTCTCCACCTTTTTCTTTTGAACCAGTATCTTCAGAGTATTGTTTTGCTAACTCTTCGAAAGATTTACCTTGTCCAAGTTCTTCTTTAACCTTTTTCGCAGTTGCTTCATCTTTTACAAGAATGTGGCTTGCTTTAATTTCAGGCTTGTAGTTATCTTTTAATTCTTTATCAGTGATTGTTTTCTCAATAGCTTTTTCTTGCGCTAATTGAGCACGTACACCAGTTTTTAACGTTTCTTCTTTAATACCTTGTTGTTTTAATAGTGTATCGAATTGATCACCGTATTGTTTTTTCATTTCATCGAACTTTTTGTCTACTTCTTTGTCTTCAACTTTGTAGTTTTTAATAAGTACTTTTTCCATAACCATGTTGTTTAGTACTTGTTTACCAGCTTGTGTCTTCATTTGCTCGTAGAATTCTTCTTTTGTAATGTCACCAGCTTTAGATGTAACGATTTTGTCTGATGATGATGTTCCACATGCTGATAATGCGATTACACTTGTTGCGGCTAAGGCAAGCATAGCTTTCTTCATTCGATAAACACTCCTACTATTATGTATTTTTAATTTATCCTATACCAATGAATTTTAGTTCATTAGAGCCCGATTAAGTCTCACTGATACTTTTGCTTTTTTTGTTGGTAAAGCTCGCTTAACAGGGCTTACCGAGGCTTTAGGATAAAGTTAAGATGCGTGTCATGTATTTCATAGTATAAGCAATATGTACAAAATTTAATATATCATATTTCGACGTGTTTTCATATTGATAAAGAAAATTTAACCAGTACGTGTCAGATTTTGAAGGTGTACCATATTGGGCGTATGCCGCATATACAGAATAGAGGAGGGGATGGGGATGAATTCTCAACTTATTTTATTACTTGTACTGTTTATTTTATTGGTTATAGTAGGTATAATTTGCTTATAGAGGAAAAAAGTGAGGAAGGGGCTTTCCTTCCTCACTTTCCATGAAATATAATTTCTATATAACTAGAAATTAATAAAATTGTTATACATACATTAATAACCCGAAAGACACCGGGTTGGCGGCTCGCAGATATTTGTTTTCGTTCACACAGTGTATGTGTCATGAAATTCGTGTAAAATATAACAAGAAGTGCGAATGCGACAAAAACAACTGTTATAAGTGTCATGAGGCGAGACCTCCTTTTGGCTAAAATACATATACTTTATATATTGTATCATACGATATTTTGTTCGTGTTATAAAATTCAGAAATAGAAGACTTTGTGTTAGAAAGTGAGGGAGAAAATGGACGTTGTTAGAAGATTAGAACAAGCTGAATACTACGTAGACCTACTATTTAAAATGATTGATGAAGAAAAGTGTCCATTTTATTCTTTGATCATAAAGAAAAAAGCTCGTAAAAAAGATATTGAACGTATACTAAATCTTTGTGAAATACTGAACGAACAATATGTAGTGGAAAAAGCAGAAGGACTTCTTTTGTTCGATGCGCTGTTAGATCAATTTGAAAAAGCGCTTCCACATCAGCTCGAAGTACACGAAACTGCGGAAGCGCTAGCAAAACAAGGTTTATTCAAACCGCTTATGAATGAATTCTTAAGCATGATTGCGAAAAAGTAAATAGATTACTTCTTAACTAACTTTTGATCGGATTCTGTAAAGTTCTCTTCAATATCTTCTAATGATTTCTCAAAAATATCGATGAAGTCTTGTCCGTAAATGTTACGCAAGATAGCAATCAGTTCGATATTTTCTGGGAACTTCCCATAAAAATTACGAAGTGCAAGAGCCCCATTAAACACTGAATTATTTTCAGGGTCATACTCCTCCATTAAGCGAAGTAGTAATTCTTCCCCTTTGTCTGTAATTTCGATGTACGTATTTCGTTTATCATCTTCTTTTTTCGAGAATACAAGATAGCCGCGTTCTTCCAACTTTTTCGAGAAGTTAAACGCCGTTGATACGTGCATAACTCCAAACTTAGCAATCTCAGAAATAGAAGCCCCTTTTAAATGATAAGCGATTGTTAAAATATGATGCTCATTAATGTTTAAATCATAAGGTTTAATCCACATCTGCCAATCTTTCTCTACACATTTCCATAACGCTTTCGATAATTGAGCAATGCGTTGGCTGAAAATCATCGCTTCTTTTACCGAGTAATCTTTTTCTCCACTTTTCATATACTCACCCACTTTAACATTCTTTTTCATTACTATCTATTATGCCAGTAAAATAAAAATTAATAAAGTCTTTTTGTGAGAATTGTGAAAATTTTTTGGAAAAATGACATTCTATACAAATCATGCATAACTATGGAAGCGGTTTATGAGTCGTGAATACATGTGTTGTCCATACATGTTAAGTGATAACATATATTGTAAATGCATAAAAACACGGCATATCTATGTGATATGCCGTGTTAAGGTCAATTTATATAAAAAATATTTGTTATATGCAAAAAACTAAGCAGGAATTTGTTTACGCTTTTTCCGGAACAGCTTCTTGTAGTTTCTCAATTGATTTTTGAATGTCCAAAATCTCTTTCTCAATATGTCGTTTGTTTTGAGAAATATCTTGCTTCCAGTTAGAAAGTGTATCGTGCATATCGTCTTTTAATTCTTGGAACACTTCTTTACCTTCTGAAGCAGTTTCAACGATTTGACGTTTTAATAATTTTGTATCAGCTGTAATATCAGCTAAAGTCTTTTTAATATCATTTCCTTTTTCTTTTAACTTACCGCGCATGTCTTTGCCCGAAGAAGGAGTTGAGAAAAGAACAGCTAGTCCAGCAACTGCTCCGCCGCAAATGACACCTGTAATAAAGGATTTAGCTTTTGACATAAAAGGAGACCTCCTTATTTTTTGTTCGTATTCATGATGTGAAAAAATATGCATATCTTTAAGACGAGGGAAAGGAAAGTGTGCAGTCCCCAGCATCTTAAGTGGAGAAACAAGCCGTGCCATATTTAATCACGTTAGGAAAGTGGCTTGTTATGTATGACTTCTTATTATAGTGTCACTATTTCACACTATTTGCAATTGTACTTGCGATGTTTTGTAAATTTTCCATTGTGTATTCATTTTGATGTGATTTCCAAACAGCACCGAAACCATCGTTTTCACCGTAGCGTGGAATTAAATGAAGGTGGAAGTGGAACACAGTTTGTCCAGCTTTTTCACCATTATTATTAAGTAGGTTAAAGCCAACTGGATTAAACTCTGCTTTAATCGCATTTGCGATTTTCGGAACGACAGAAAAAATGTGTGATGCGATTTCTGGCGTTAACGCAAAAATGTCTTGTTTGTGAACTTTTGGAATAACAAGAGTATGTCCTTTTGTTACTTGACTAATATCTAAAAATGCAAGCACATGTTCATCTTCGTATACTTTTGAGCAAGGGATTTGCCCGTCAATGATTTTACAAAAAATACAATTATCTGCTGTATGATTCATCGATCTCATCCTTTCAAATATCCTTAGCCGTATTTTACCATAATTACATAAGAGAACAAACACGAAAAACAGGAAGCTGACTCAGCTTCCTGTTTTCTGAAGATGGATTGAAAAAGCATTATCGTAATTTACGTTTCGCAGACACCTCATTTATTTTAAGAAATGCACGGTAAATCGGCTAAAGTTTCTGCCGTAGACACCCCATTTTCAAGTGAAATGAATTGCAATCTTTTTAAATGAAATTGTTTACTTTTTAAAACAGTATATGCTCTTTCGGAGACACCCCGTTTCGAAAATAAAACAAATAATCTGGTTATGTGTAAATTCCTTTGTCCAACTTGGACACCCCATTTCATGATGACTTCACTATGTTGTTGTACTCATCAATAGGTGGTCGCTTTTTCAATGTGTTCCTTCTTCCTTAATTATGATGTCCGCTTTCGGGAAAATATATGCGAACAAATTTAAATTTTTTTGAATGCATCGATACTATGTAGTACAGCGTAATTTTTGGTAAGATGAATATAGAACGAATATAAATGAAGAAAGTGGTGTCGTATGAGCGAGTTATTGCGTGTAGAAAATGTTACAGGAGGATATACGAAACGACCTGTATTAAAAGATGTTTCGTTCTCTGTGAATAAGGGTGAACTTGTCGGCTTAATCGGTTTAAATGGAGCAGGTAAAAGTACGACGATTAAACATATTATCGGTTTAATGGAACCGAAAAAAGGAACTGTCACGATTAATGGGAAAACAATTCGTGATGATATGACAGCGTACCGTTCTAGTTTTTCGTTCATCCCAGAAACACCTGTATTATATGATGAGCTAACGCTAGAAGAACATTTGAAGCTAACAGCGATGGCTTACGGTGTCGATGAAAAACAATATGAAGAACGTGTAGGACAATTATTACAAGAATTCCGTATGAAAAATCGTTTGAAATGGTTTCCGTCTCATTTCTCAAAAGGGATGAAACAAAAAGTAATGATTATGAGTGCGTTTTTAGTAGAGCCATCTCTTTACATTGTGGACGAACCGTTCGTTGGGCTTGATCCGTTAGCAATCCAATCACTCCTTCAAATGATGGACCAAATGAAAAAGAGCGGTGCAGGTATTTTAATGAGTACACATATTTTAGCGACGGCAGAGCGTTATTGTGATTCGTTCATTATTTTGCATCAAGGCGAAGTGAGAGCGAAGGGAACATTATCTGAGCTGCAATCACAGTTTCATATGCCGGATGCAACGTTAGATGATATTTATATTGCATTAACGAAGGAAGAAGATTATGAATAGCACAGCATTATGGAAAGAACGATTTCGTCACTTTCTACAAGAAGTTCGTACATATAGTAAATACGTATTTAATGATCATTTAAAATTTATTTTCGTATTCATTATCGGCGCAGGAGCATATTATTACCAGCAATGGTTACAAACGTTAACACCTTCGTTTCCGACGGCCCTCGTTATGGCAGTGTTGCTTGGGCTCGTATTAACGACCGGATCCATTCAAACGTTGTTAAAAGAAGCGGATCTCGTTTACTTACTGCCAGTGGAAGAAAAGTTAAAACCGTACTTCACAAAGGCATTTCTTTTTACGTTTATGATTCAGTTATACATAATTGCAATCGTAGCAGCAGCGCTTGCTCCGTTATACTTCCAACAAATGAAGCAAACAGGAGCTGGTTACATATGGATCGTACTCGCATTTGTCATTGTAAAAGCGTGGAATTTATTTGTAGCGTGGGAAAAGTCATTTTTAACAGATCAAAATATACAAAGAGCCGATTGGTTCATTCGATTTATTTTAAACGCCTTATTTGTTTATTTCCTTGTGGAACGTACTTCAGTTATGTTTATTGCCGGAATCATCCTTCTGATGGTGTTATACCTCGCTATTCTGCATCAAATGGTGAAGGGGAAACCACTAAACTGGGAGTATTTAATTTCTGAAGAAGGTAAGAAGATGATGCTGCTGTACCGCATCGCGAATATGTTCGTTGATGTACCAGCATTAAAAGAGAGAGTAGCACGTAGAAAATGGCTTGATTTCATTCTTTCGATGATCGGTGAAAAGCGTACCTATTTATACTTATATACGAGAACGTTCTTAAGATCTGGTAATTATTTTGGCTTATATGTGCGCCTGCTCGCTCTTGGCGGAGTTATTCTTTACTTCATTCCGTTTTTATATGGACGATTTATCGTAAGCCTTATCTTCCTATACTTAATCGGTTATCAGCTATTAACTTTATGGAAACATCACCGCATGAAAATTTGGCTTGATTTGTACCCAGTAGGCGGAGAAGAGAAGAAGAAAGATTTTCTTACTTTATTAAATGCAATTCTCATTATTGGCAGCGTTGTATTTACAATCATATTTGCACTTGCTACGAAAGATTTCATGATGACGGGAATTTTATTAGTCGTAAGCATAGTATTTAGTATCGGTTTCGTTTATCAATACGGGGCAAAACGTATTGAGCGTTTAAATTGAAGGGAATGAACCTATGATTACATATGAAGAAAAGGTTATAAAAGAACTGGAGCAGTGGAAAGCTACATTCATGAAAGATTCTTCTATGATGACACGGTTCTCAAAGAAAGTGCAGACGAAAGTACAACAGCTTATTCCGGCGAAAGTACAAAAAGTATTAACAGAAACGATTCGGATGATGGTGCAAACAATTAGTGCCGGATCGAACTTTATAAAGCCGAAATTAAAAGAGACGAACTGGTCGTTGCAAAGACGAGATGATGAAGTACGTAAAAAAATGGATGAGTATAAAAAAATAGCAGCGGCAGAAGGAGCGGGGACGGGAGCAGGCGGTATTCTCCTTGGCCTTGCTGACTTTCCGCTGTTACTCGGCATTAAAATTAAATTTTTATTCGATGCAGCAACATTGTACGGATTTGATACGAGCGATAAAGAAGAGCGCCTTTTTATCCTTCACGTTTTCCAACTTGCCTTTTCAAGTGACGACCACCGAAAAGAAATATGGAAAGCAATCGAAACGTGGGATACAGAAGAAGAAAATCATATGGACTGGGAAAAGTTCCAAACAGAGTACCGAGACTATATCGATTTAGCGAAGATGCTTCAGCTCGTCCCGGTAATCGGTGCCCCGGTCGGCGCGTATGCGAACTATCAATTACTGCAAAGACTTGGAGAAGTAACGATGAATTGTTATCGTATGCGATTGTTGAATAAGGATTAAAAACAAGGCGTCCTACATGTGTAATGTAGGACGCCTTTTCTTAGAAGCCAAGTCCGATATAGCTAACTCCAACTATAATCAATACGACAAAAAGTACAATGAGTAATGAAAATCCACTTTTGCCAGCTTGTCCAGCTTCACCGCCGCCATTACCACCACTACCGCCTTTACCACCAAGTCCCATATGATATCCTCCTTATTGTTATATATTGCTTTTGTTTTATATTTTTCTCCATTTACCAATAAATTCCTCCTGGGGCGCTAACTAACTTGAAAATCATTTCGTTTCATTTTATAATTTACTTACCGACCGGTAAGTAAAAATAAGTGAGGTACAGTATGACAAAGAATTTACAAACATCGCAAAACATTGTAGAGGCTTCATTTAAACTTATGGCAGAGCACGGCATTGAGAAGATGAGCCTTTCCATGATTGCGAAAGAGGTAGGTATTTCAAAACCGGCCATTTATTATCATTTTTCTTCTAAAGAAGCGTTAGTCGATTTTTTATTTGAAGAAATTTTCTCTGGGTATCATTTCGTGAGTTATTTCGATAAAGAGCAATATACGAAAGAAAACTTTGCAGAAAAGTTAATCGCAGATGGTTTACATATGCTCTCTGAGTATGAAGGACAAGAAGGAATACTGCGCGTCATAAATGAATTTATCGTAACTGCGGCGCGAAATGAAAAGTATCAGAAACGCTTATTTGAAATACAAGAAGAGTTTTTAAATGGTTTCCACGAATTATTGAAGAAAGGCGCGAGACTAGGCGTTGTGTCACAAGATGCAACGGAAGAAAACGCTCATACGCTAGCGCTTGTAATTGATAATATGAGTAATTACATGCTCATGGGATTTCAGTTAAAGTATAAAGAAATTTGGATTCGAAATGTGAAAAACGTCATGAAGGAGGAGTAAAGATGAAAATGCAAAAAAACTGGTGGCTCGGTTTTCTTGGATTCATTGGGGTGTATAAAATTCCAGGCATGATAGAAGCTTTTCAAGCGGATGGAAATTGGATGAAGTTAATCGGTTTCATTTGGCTACTTTGGTTCGGATATTTTATTCCTGAGAAGAAAGAAGATTGAATTTCAATTTTCTGTAAGGTTATGTAAAATATAGATTGAGACTATTCATATATTAGATTACTAGATTTGGAGTGGTTACATGGATCCATTGAAAAATGAAATTCACCCTGACATGGTCAAGGTGTGGAAAGTTCGGGCTGTAATAGAAGAAGGGATCGGTATTCTTGTCATTTTAGCTTACCTTTTCCTCATGATAAAGTTTGATTGGTGGGCGTGGATTTTGTATGTGATGATTGGGCTAACAGTTGTGTTCGCACCATTTTCGTACTTTTTATTCCCAAAACTACGTCAGCGTTATTACAGCTACCAACTAAATGAAGAAGAACTTGAAATTCAACACGGTCTTTTCGTCGTAAAGCGCGTATTAGTACCGATGATTCGTGTACAGCATGTGACGATTGAACAAGGGCCGATTATGAGAAAATACGGTTTAGCAGAATTACACATTTCAACAGCAGCAACTTCTCACAGCATCCCAGGCTTAACGATGTATGAAGCAGAAATGTTGAAAACGAAAATCGCAGAATTAGCGAAAGTGAGTGATGAGGATGTATAAGAGGCAGCATCCGATCACGATGTTATTGGAATTAAAAATAACAGATTTTATACCATTTATTATTTTTCTCCTTAGTTTAAAAGGAAAGTTCCCATTTTGGTATTTAGTTCCTATCGGTTTTGCGGTAATCACGATTGTTTCAGCTATCGTAGGCTGGTATTACAAAGTATATTGGATTGAAAATAACGTATTACATGTGAAACAAGGTCTCTTTGTGAAGAAGGAGAGCTACTTAAATAAAGAACGTGTGCAAACAATCAATACAAGCTCTAACGTGTTATATCAAATGCTTGGCTTAAAGAAAATCCAAATTGAAACAGCTGGCGGGGGCGATGATGCGGAGGTTAGCTTAGCCGGTATTACAGTAGAAGAGGCAACTGAGCTTATTGCTTTGCTAAATGAGCCAACTCTAGAAGTGAAAGCAGAAGGAACGCTAGACGAAAAAGCGGAACATGCAATAGAAAAAGAAATCGTTACAGAAGAAAAACAAACGACAGAATATAAATTGACTTGGAAAGAAATTTTACTAGCCTCTGTTACATCGGGGCAGTTTGGACTATTATTCTCGTTAATCTTTTTCGTGTATCACCAAGTAGAGGAATACATTCCGAAGTGGATAGAGAATAGCGTAAAGTCATATGTAATGCAACATGATATATATGGCTGGATTTTCATGGTAGCTATTTTACTCGTCCTTTCGTGGATTATATCTACAATCGGTTATGCGCTAAAACATGGAGATTTCACAGTAAATCGAAGAAATGACGAAGTCCGCATTTCACAAGGATTACTTGAGAAAAAAGAACTCGTCTTAAAGTTACATCGTATTCAAGGGATTACGATAAAAGAAAGTATTTTACGTCAGCCATTCGGCTATTGTGCTGTGCAAGTAGAAGTGATTCAAAGTAAGGGAACGGATGATGAAAAAGAAAAAGTTACACTGCATCCAATCATCCGAAAAGATCGAGTACAACAGTTACTCGCGCATTTACAATTACCATACGAACTGCATACAAATATGATTTCATTACCAAAAGCAGCATTACGCCGCTATCTCATTGATAGCTTCATCTTTTTCGTAATAATAGCTATCCCGCTTATTGGTATAAGTATATACTTTGAAAAGCACTTCATCATGTGGGCACTCATTCCGCTTGCGATTCTCATCTTTATACTTGGATACGCAACATTTAAAACAAATGGTTACAGTGTAAATGGAGAGCAAATTACGCTTGTATATCGTAGCATCGGAAAATATACAGGACTTGTTAGAAGAAGACACGTCCAATCAATGGAAAAGACGCAATCATACTTCCAGCGCCGCGCGGATTTATGTACGTATAAGTTTTCGAGCGCATCATCGAGTTATAAATTAGAGCATACGAGAGTAGAAGATGCGGAGAGAATGCAGGATTGGTATAAGAAGAGAATAAGTGAGAATTAAATGGAATGGCTCGTCTTTTGCGGAAGGCGGGCTGTTTTTTTATGTAAAGCTGATGGAAAATAATTTTAATTTCATATTTTCATTTTATTAATTCTATTTATTTTAATAATGTTTCTTCAAATATACGATGGTAAGGAGAAATTTTTTTGTTTTTATGAATAGAGTTCGTTCCTAAAACATTTGTTATAGGGACGTTAGTATTCTTTTAAAAGTATTCATATGATGGAGTATAGGTGGTTTATAAATCAGCAGTTTGTATTTATTACAACTTAGGATTAGAAAAGGCTGTATAATCACCCGTTAAATCGCTCATAAACGTAGCAATCGGAAGGTGGATGTGTTTCTTTTCTTAAATAAAATACTGGCAGTAAATCGATAAATATAAGTGAAAATCAGAAAAATGTCTGAAATACGGACAAGGCAATACATATATTCGAGATTGTGGTAAAATAATTGTATACCAACTTTATCCTAATTAGTAAAAATTTAGATTTCGTTTGTGATATATTTAAGCATTTGTTGTTAAATGTTGTTTTAATAATATATTTATAAGGTGGAATGGTCATGAAAAAGGAAGAATTTTTGTTGTATTCCGAAAATAGAATATTACCAACAGTTATTGAATTAGAAGGAAGATATTATCCTGCATATGCTAGTAAATTACACCCTTTTTGTATAACTACTTTGGGAGAGCATAATATTACCATCACACTTTGTGAGGCACTTAGAATTAAAAAAAAGAAAGAGCCGGTAGAAGAGTTTATGTACAGCGAAATTAGCAATATAGAGGTTTCTGTTGTTAAGAAGCCCACCGCTGTTCTTTTCCTTCCTGGGACTCGAATTAATTTAGACTTAATTCTCAATTTGAAAAATGGAAGACGACTACATTTAGAGTGCGAAACTATACGTGTTTTGCCACAAATCATAAATCTTTTTTCTAAAAAAAGTATAACGGTTAAAGATCCTTTGGATTTAGAACATATTTTTCTGTCTAAAGATTCTATTGAAGATGTCTATGAATATTTAGAGAGTAATCTTGAAAACATGGCTAAGGAAAAAGGAATAAGTATATTTCGATTAAAGCAAACTGAAGATTAATTATACATTTTAATGGATTGGAGAATTTTTAGTGGTTGAGTTTATAGGAAACCTTTTGATTATTTATTTTGTAGTTTAAGACTGATAACACTAATATACATAAATAATAGGATTCCTTTTTGATAATCAAGTGAATTAAATGCTATATAAGAAAATAACGTTGCGAAAGTTTGGAAGCAAAACCAAATCATGTTTGGGTAGATGATTCTAAATCTCCATATTATAATACGCTACAAGAAAAGCCTGTAAGAGGTAGATGGAAGTCAGCTGAAAATATGTATATCCCAGCATATGATTATGGATTCGTAATTAATTATAATACGGAATCACGTACACCATACAAAGGAAGCGCAATTTTCTTCCATGTCTCTACTTCATGGACAGAAGGATGTACAGGTGTAGATAAACAAAATGTGATTGATATTTTAAGGTGGATTGATTCAGGAAAAAATCCTGTTATTATTCAAACACCTGAAAATGAACTGATAAATTATTAAGTTAATAACCTAAAAAATTTAAGTCTACTTTCATTAGTAGGCTTTTTTGTTAAGTATGCAATTTTTGTTTTGTTGGTGTAATCCCATGCCCATAGAGCTAGCAAAATGGATTGCCCCTAAAATAATAAAAATGATATAAAATTTTCGTCTTTGGAGACAACTAATTATTAATTTGATGATTTAGTTGATTTTTTTTGTAGTTATTGAAAAACACCATAGTTTCTAGAGAGTGAACAGGGGTTTTGAATTGATTTAAAGTTGACGGAACAAAATAAAACGAATTGAGCAAAAAAACTTGCAAAACTAAAAGAGGAGTTGTATATTAATTGATGCATCAAATATTGATGTATCAATTAATGTTTTAATAAGTAAGAAGGAGGAATTTTCGAAAACGTGTTATTCAGACGATGTCGGATTTTTATATAAGCTATAAGATTAAAGCGAAGATAGAGGGGGCACAATACTGTGGAAATAATCGCAGCTATTTTAGTCGGGATCGTAGCATTAGAACATTTATTTATCATGAGCCTCGAAATGTTTTTTATGAATTCAAAAGTCGCAAAACGTGCTTTTAAATTACCGGAGCATTTAGAAGGAGATCGAAACGTAGCTATTATGTTTGCAAACCAAGGTTTATATAATGGATTTTTAGCCGTTGGTCTCATTTGGGGACTTATACTTGGTCTCAATTCAATTGGTTATATGGTTCAATTATTCTTTGTAATGTGTGTGGTAGTAGCAGCTCTGTTCGGCGGTTTCACATCTAATAAATCAATTATTGTAAAACAAGGACTTCCAGCTATATTAGCGTTGATTGCCCTTTTAATTGTGATATAGAACTAAAGCGTTTGTATAAAAGAACTCATTTTTGAAAAATACGTTATTCTTTCTTCCTATAGGCTCATAGGAAGAAAGAATAGCGTATTTTTTCTTTTTAAGGGGGTATATCCTTCAATTTAATCAAAAATGTAAATTCTTTTTTAGCGCGATTGTTATGAAAATACGTATTACATTAAGGATTGGAACCGGATTAACGCTTTAAAATATAGAAAGTGGGGAAAATAATGTAAAAAAAACTATTGTATGTTTAAAAACCATGTGTTACATTTGTGTTACAAAATAGTTACAAACTGTAACTTATATTGCAGTTTGTTTTCTTTTTGTTTTTCGGTATGTTACAAATCGGAGTGTGTATCAAATCGTCAGAAGATATATGAAGTTCAAAAGTTTTTCTATGTGTATAAGAGTGTGTGTAGTAAAGAGCTTGGTGAGAACTTTGCGCACATTATTAAAATTCCTTTCTGTCTTTAAAAGAAGAAAACCAAATATTTAGGAGTTTTAAGTAATGATAGTAAATGAAATGTACTTCCTTTCCCGCACATAAAGTACATATTTACGCTCAGTCTAATTACTACACAGACTTTTATACATATAAAGCTATTGTTTTAGGGGATATATAGGAGGAGAAAAAATGAAAAAGTTATTAATGGTAATTGGACTTACATTTTTAATGTTAGCTGGATGTAGTAATGGGAATTTTGACAAAGTAATGGATGAAGGAAAGACCGCGTTAACGAATAAAGAGTATAAAAATGCCTTATCATCATTTGAAAAAGCACTAGATGAGAAGAAAGATGATTCAGATGCAAAGGTGCTTGTAGAACAAACAAAAGCAATGATTGAAGCTGTGAAGTTAAAAGAAGAAACAAAGGTAGAAGAATCAATCAAGTCATTTGAAAAAGTAGAGAACATGAAGGATGGAAATAGTACGTTAGTAAAACAAGCGAAGGAAGAACGAACAGCATTATTAGCTATCGTCGAACAAAAAAAGAAGTATAGCGAGCAACTAGTGAAAAGTGAAGAGTTAATAAATAAGAAAAATTACGCAGAAGCGAAAGATATATTAAATAAGCTAGTTTCAGAAACAAAAGATAACAAAAATCTTGAAGAATATAATAAAAAGGCTTCAGGATTAATTACTAAAATTGGTGAAGCAGAAAAGAATGCAACGGTAGCGAAGGCAGAAAAAACTAATGTAGCAACGAATCAAAAGGTAACAACAGAGAAGCCTCAAAAGGTAGAAGCAGAAAAGAACCAAAAGGTAACGGCAGAGAAGACTCAAAAAGTAGAAACAGAAAAGAACCAGAAGGTAACGACAGAGAAGAACCAAAAGGTAGAAACAGGAAAGACTCAAGATGCATTTACTTTTGAGAAAGCGAAAGAATATATTAAAAATGAATATAAAGAAGACTATGATTATACGCTAGAAAATACGCAAGTAGAGAATGGAAAGAAATATTATCAAATTAGAGTGCGTACGACATATAAAATAGAAGGCGCAGCTGGATCAGGATTTACTGGCGTATTTAAAGTATTTGAAGATGGTACAATTGTTGAAGTGCACTAAATTAATGGAAAGGTATCCTCAAAGTGTTTGAGGATACCTTTTTAGCGTAAAAAAAAGCATCTAGCAAAAGTACTAGATGCAAATAAAAACACAAGGGAAGACAAAATTCTTCCCTTTTCCCGTAAGTAATTATATCAAAAAATTTATAAAAAACTAGCTTTATTTTTAATATAATTGATGTGTGAAGCTATGAAAGTATAAGATTACACTATTTTTGTAGTGTTTTGTTGAAAAAGGAGCCACGTATATGATTAATTTTAAACCAGAAAATTTGAACCAACTATTAAAAGTAATGTTAATTAGTGCCAATAAGTCTTACGATGCGATTAAAGAGTATGAATGTACGGGAGAAGCAGTCGTATTCTGTGTAGACTTCGAATATATTGACGTTTCTCTTATGATTGTAGATATGCTAGGAAGATCGGCTTCTAGATTTAACATTTTGCCATTTGCTAAGCCAGATACGAATGAGATAGATTACATTCAGTTTCAAGTGCATTCCATTAATGAAGGGAATTTTAAAGAAGTTCTCGATACGATGTAAAAAACTATAATTTTACAAATATGTATATACCAACTAATATATAAGTAATACATTCATATAATTGGAGTGATGAGATGCAGCCGTTAGAAAGGGAGATTCATTCTAATATGCTGAAAGTGTGGCGAATTCATGCTTTAATTGGGGCGGCAGTTATACTAGCAGTCGTAATTGCGTATTTCTTTTTTATGATCAACTTTAATTGGTGGGGTTGGTTGTTTGGCTTGTTAGTCACAGGAGCTATTCTATTTATTCCGCTTGATTATTTTGTATTTCCAAATTTACGTCAACGCTATTATAGTTACAGATTAAATGAAGAAGAAATTGAGATTCAAAAGGGAATGTTCGTTGTAAAACGCGTGCTCATTCCGATGATTCGTGTGCAGCACGTAACGATTGAGCAAGGCCCAATTATGAGAAAGTATAATTTAGCAGAATTACATATTTCAACAGCAGCAACTTCTCATAGTATTCCAGGTTTAACGAAGGAAGAAGCAGAGCAGTTGAAAAGACAAATTGGAGAACTTGCGAAAGTGAGTGATGAGGATGTATAAGAGGCAACATCCGATCACGATTTTATTAGGTATTCGAGTTGCGACTTTGTTGCCTTTTATTTTTCTTGTTTTATTTCGATCAGATGGTGAAGTAGAACCATGGTATTTCTTGCATCTTGTTCTTTTGTTTGTATTATTCATTATGGCTATTTTCTCAGCTATAAAATGGTATTTTAAAGTGTACTGGGTTGAAAATAATATTTTACATATTAAACATGGCGTCTTTGTAAAGAAAGAAAGTTACTTAAATAAAGAACGTGTGCAAAATATTAGTACGTCTTCTAACATCATCTATCAAATATTTGGACTGACGAAATTAAATATTGAAGCGGCAGGCGGCGGTACTGAGCCAGAAGTGATGTTAGCTGGCATTAGAGAAGAGGAAGCGAAGGAACTAATTGCCTTATTACATAAAGAAAGAAGCGTTGTGAGTGAAGAAGCGCCAGCGGCAGAAGGAAGTAAGACGGTTTATCAGTTAGCTACGAAAGAAATTTTAGCAGCATCTATTACATCTGGCAGATTTGGATTAGTGTTTTCTATGTTAGTCATCCTTTACACAGAGTTTAATCAATTTCTACCAGAATGGCTCATTAATAAAGTAGAAGCGTATGTGATGGATAACGGTGTTTATGAATTAATCGTTATGGCCGCGATTTTAATGGCAATTTCGTGGGTCATTTCTACAGCTGGCTATGCGTTAAAATATGCGAACTTTAAAATAGAGCGAAAAAGAAATGAAGTTCGCATCGTACAAGGATTATTTGATAAGAAAGAGTTTGTATTAAAATTACACCGCATTCAAGCGATTACGGTGAAAGAAGGCATTCTCCGCCAGCCTTTCGGATATTGTTCTGTCGAAGTAGAAGTCATTCAAAGTATAGAAGCGGCAGGAAATGAAGTGATGCTACATCCTTTTATGAAGAAAACAGATGTGCAGCAGTTACTTACGTATTTGCAGTTGCCGTATGAAATGGAAGCGGAAATCGTTCATTTACCGAAAGCAGCATTACGTCGTTATGTCATCATGGGCTGGATTACAAGTGCCGTACTCGCTGTGCCAATCATAGGTGCGAGTATATATTTTAAACAAAATATTGCGTTATTCACTCTCATACCACTATGTATTATATTTACGTTACTTGCATACGCGCGGTATACAAGTAGTGGTTATATGATACGAGACAATCAGTTAGTCATGGTATACCGAGGACTCGCGAAATATACAGGAATCATGCGAAGAAGGCATGTGCAAGCAGTCGGATACAGTCAGTCGTATTTTCAAAAGAAAGACGAGCTATGTGCAGCTGTCGTATCAGTAGCAGGGCATCGTTATAAAGTGAAACATATGCAAAAAGAAGATGCGCTTCGTATATATAATTGGTACAAAGAAAAAGGAAACACCGGTGTGTAACGGTGTTTCCTTTTTGTGTCGTCATTTGTCGATAAGTCGATATTCTTTGTCGAATCGTCGATATATTGAAAAAATCGTTGATATATTCGAAAAATCGCCGATATATTCAGAAAATCGTCGATATAATTTCACATACCGTGACCTTCAAACTTCGAACTCCAAAACCCTAAACTAACACATCAAAAGTAGTCACGAAAGACGGACGAGAGAAAATACTCTTTTGCTGTTCTGCATGTGGATGCGCCGGAGCTTGTCCTTCTGCTTGTGCGGGGCGTTTTTTATGAGCATTTTCGAATGAACGTGATTCTGTCCAGTCTTTAAAGTTTTGCTCTGTTTCCCACATCGTTAAGATGACGTATGTATCGTTACTTAATGGGCGTAGAACGCGGATCGCTTGGAATCCTGGTTCGTTTTCAATAAGGCCTGCGCGGTTTTTAAAACGGTTTTCAAATACTGGGCGACCTTCGTCTGTTACAGAAATGTTGTTACAAACGATATAGCCAGGCTGTCCTTTAAATTCTCCAACAGCGTCTAGTACATCATACTTAAGAGATCCTTCTACAGATTCTTCTGTATTTTCTTTATAAAACATATTTTTTTCATCATTTTTTGCAGTGAAATGTGCTTGTTCTAGAGGTGTTTCGTATGAAATAATAGCCTTCATTTTAATGCCCCCTTACTTATTTGTTTCTATTATATCAACTCTCTTAAAAAACTTCGAAGATTATATACATAAAGATACTTCTTTTTCAAATAATAAATGTACCATCATTTGGAAAGAAGGCCGATGTATGAAGAAAGTAAAGTGGACTTTATTAGGTGGGTTAGCAACGCTTGTACTAGCGATTGTCCTTTATAAACTAATTGTGTTAGCTGGTGGCTATATGATGGATGAAAAGCAGCTCGTTTTCCACTCTTCATCACGTATCGTTGACCAGAAAGGGAAAGAAATTACGAAATTATACGTAGAAAATAGAGACCTCGTACCAATCGAACAAATTCCAAAATACGTGCAGCAGGCGTTTGTTGCGGTGGAAGATTCTCGTTTTTATGAGCATCAAGGAATTGATTACCCGTCTATATTTCGTGCTCTTTATAAAGACACGTTAGCTGGAGGGAAGGTCGAAGGCGGCAGTACGATTACGCAGCAACTTGCTAAAAACGTCTTTTTAACTCGTGAAAAAACATTTACGCGCAAGTTGAAGGAAGTCGCAATTTCCCTTCAATTAGAGCAAAAATATACGAAGCAACAAATTCTTGAAATGTATATGAATCATATTTATTTTGGCCATGGAGCTTACGGTATTCAAGCAGCAGCAAAGTTATATTTTAATAAAAATGTAGAAGATTTAACAGTAGAAGAAGGAGCAATGCTTGCAGGTCTTCCGAAGTCGCCAAACGGTTATTCACCTTATTTTTCTCCAGAGAAGAGTAAAGAACGCCGCGATCTCGTATTGTCACTTATGCATAAACAAGGCTATTTGACTGCCGAAGAAAGCGTACGTTATCAAGGAAAGACAATCGCTCTCTATAAAAACTTAGATGAGAATGAGCTCGCATATATGCCGTATATTGATATGGTCATAGATGAAGCAGCACGTTTATACGGATTGTCTCATCAAGAAGTGCTTCGCGGAGGATATACGTTTGTCGTACCGATGGATGAAAAAATTCAAAAGGTAGCATATAACCAGTTTCAAGATGCAAGGAATTTCCCTGGGAAAGAAGAGGGAGCGCAAGGTGCTTTTTTATTAATGGATAATCGTACAGGCGGCATTAAAGCGGCGATTGGCGGAAGAAAGTACGTTCCGAGAGGGTTCAATCGTGTTTTTGCAAAAAGACAGCCCGGTTCTGTGCTAAAACCACTTATCGTTTATGCGCCAGCACTCGAAACGAAAAAGTATAATCCGTATTCTTTATTAAAGAATGAAAGACATTCTTTTGAAGGTTATGAACCTCGAAATTATAACCATGAGTATTCGAAAGAAATGACGATGTACGATGCGATTGTAGAGTCAGCAAATGTACCAGCAGTTTCTTTATTAAATGAGTTAGGGGTAGAAGAAGGAAAGCAATATTTAGAGAAAGGAAATGTTCACATTGCTGATGCTGGCTTAAGTACAGCGCTTGGCGGATTGAAAAATGGTGTTTCAACATTTGATCTTGTGAAAATGTACCGTGCGTTTTTAGCAAATGGTGATATTATTGAGCCGCACGTTATTGATAAAGTGTTAAATAGACACGGCGCAGTCATTGGAGAGTCGCCAAAAGTAGAAACGAAAATTTTCTCGAAACAAACGGCTTGGTATATGACGAAAATGTTAGAAGGAGTTGTAAAGGAAGGGACAGCGAAAGTCGGTGTATATAGCGGGGCGTTAGCTGGGAAAACAGGTACAACTTCCTTACCAAATGACGATAATGGGGCGAGGGATATGTGGTTCGTTGGCTATACGCCAAATTTAGTAGGCGCTGTTTGGATTGGTTATGACCGCATAGATGAAGAGCATAAGTTGCAAGGAGAAAGTGCATCAGCAACAAAATTGTTTAAGAAAATTTTAACGAAAGCAAATGTAGAACAGAAAGAGCAGTTTAGGAAACCAGAAGGTGTGGAAACAATCGGTGCTCCAATTCGGCTGCGCAAGATTGAAGATGTGAAAATGAAATTAGCATTTAGCCCTTTCGGTTTATTTAAAGCGAAATTAAGCTGGACACCACTTCCAGATGAAAGAATTATGTATCGTATTTATAGAGTGGAAAATGGAATTCATACGCATGTAGGTACTGTAAATGGTGCCGGGGAATATGAGGAAAAGTTCGTTAACATCTTTTCAAAACCGAGTTTTTACGTTGTGCCATATAACACACAAACGAATCGCGAAGGAGAAAAGTCAAAAGTAGCTAAACCATAGTTTTTCTCTGTGTTATAATAAGAATGTTGTGAAAATAGTAAGCGTTTTTAAGAATGTTTGTGTCAATTTAATGAACAACGTACATAATATTATGCATTTTGTTTTTACAAGCTGTATAGTAAAAAAAGATAAATATCGAACGTATTCGAAGCATTGTGGTAAGGAAGGGAGCTAGGGTCTTGGTAAGAACTATAAATGAGACATTTTTAAAAGCATGTAGGGGGGAACGTACTGATTATGTACCAGCGTGGTATATGCGTCAAGCAGGTCGTTCGCAGCCGGAATATAGAAAGATAAAAGAAAAGTATTCTTTATTTGAAATTACACATAATCCAGAGTTATGTGCTTACGTTACAAAACTGCCAGTTGATCAGTATAACGTAGACGCAGCAATTCTTTATAAAGATATTATGTCACCACTACCTGCAATTGGTGTGGATGTAGAAATTAAATCAGGTATTGGCCCAGTTATTGATAATCCAATCCGTTCTTTACAAGACGTAGAAAAACTAGGGGAAATCAATCCAGAAGATGACGTACCGTACATATTAGATACAATTCGTTTATTAACGACTGAAATGCTAGACGTACCGTTAATCGGTTTTTCAGGAGCTCCATTTACGTTAGCGAGCTATATGATTGAAGGCGGTCCATCTCGTAACTACCATAATACGAAAGCGTTTATGTATGCAGAGCCGAAAGCTTGGTTCGCTTTAATGGATAAGCTAGCAGATATGGTTATTACATATTTAAAAGCGCAAATTAACGCAGGAGCAAAAGCAGTTCAAATTTTCGATTCTTGGGTTGGAACAGTAAACGTAGCAGATTATCGCGTATTTATTAAACCGGCAATGGAGCGTATTTTTGCAGAAGTTCGCACGATGGGTGTACCGATGATTATGCACGGCGTAGGAGCTGCACACTTAGTAAATGAATGGCACGACTTACCGCTTGATGTAGTCGGTTTAGACTGGCGTTTACCAATTGAAGAAGCACGTGCACGCGGCGTTCACAAGGCGGTACAAGGTAATATGGATCCTTCGTTCTTACTTGCACCATGGTCTGTTATTGAAGAACATGTAAAAGGTATTTTAGATCAAGGGATGAAACAGCCGGGTTATATCTTTAACTTAGGTCATGGTGTATTCCCAGAAGTAAATCCAGATACATTAAAACGTTTAACTACATTTATTCATGAATACTCTAAAGGGCAGTTAGCGAAGTAAAGGAGAATTGCTGTATGAAAAAGAAAATTGGTTTGCTTGTAATGGCATACGGAACGCCATATAAAGAAGAAGATATTGAACGTTACTATACACATATTCGCAGAGGAAGAAAGCCAAGTCCTGAAATGCTAGAAGATTTAACAGAGCGTTACCGTGCAATTGGTGGTATTTCTCCTTTAGCTACTATTACATTAGAGCAAGCTAAGAAGTTAGAGAAGCGTTTAAATGAAGTACAAGATGAAGTCGAGTACCATATGTATCTTGGCTTAAAACATATTGAACCGTTCATTGAAGATGCGGTGAAAGATATGCATAACGACGGTATACAAGATGCAATCGCACTTGTTCTTGCGCCGCACTATTCTACGTTTAGCGTAAAATCATACGTTGGACGAGCACAAGAAGAAGCTGAGAAACTTGGAAACTTAACAATTCATGGCATCGATAGCTGGTATAAAGAACCGAAATTTATCCAGTATTGGGTTGATGCAGTGAAAGGTATATATAGCGGTATGTCAGACGCAGAACGTGAAAAAGCAGTATTAATCGTATCAGCTCATAGCTTACCAGAAAAAATTATCGCAATGGGCGATCCCTATCCAGATCAATTAAATGAAACAGCGGACTATATTGCAAGAGGCGCTGAAGTAGCAAACTATGCAGTAGGTTGGCAAAGTGCAGGAAACACACCAGATCCTTGGATTGGTCCAGATGTACAAGATTTAACGAGAGAACTAAATGAAAAGCACGGTTATACTTCATTCGTATATGCACCAGTTGGATTTGTTGCGGAACATTTAGAAGTTTTATATGACAACGACTTTGAGTGTAAAGTGGTAACGGATGAAATTGGCGCGAAATATTATCGTCCAGAAATGCCAAACGCATCGGATGCATTTATTGACTGCTTAACAGATGTTGTAGTAAAGAAAAAAGAATCTGTACTGTAAGAAGAAAGGGGGAGCCTGCTTGAGGAAAAAAGTTGTGATCATCGGCGGAGGCATCACTGGATTAACAGCAATGTATAACTTACAAAAAAATATTCATGAAAAAAACTTGCCGATTGATACATTACTGATAGAAGCATCGGGTAAACTTGGCGGAAAAATTCAAACCGTTCGAAAAGATGGATTTACAATTGAGCGCGGACCGGATTCTTTCTTAGCACGAAAAGAAAGTGCAGCTAGATTAGTGAAAGAATTAGGTCTTGGCGATGAACTTGTAAATAATGAGGCCGGTCAATCATTTATCCTCGTAAACAATCGGTTACATAAAATGCCGAATGGATCAATGATGGGAATTCCAACGCAAATTACGCCGTTTCTATTTTCCAGGCTGTTCTCCCCAATTGGTAAACTAAGAGCTGGTTTTGATCTATTAATGCCGAGGTCAAAGCCAGTATCTGACCAATCACTCGGGCACTTTTTCAGACATCGCCTCGGAAATGAAGTGGTTGAAAATTTAATAGAACCATTACTATCGGGTATTTATGCAGGGGATATTGATGAAATGAGCTTAATGTCAACATTCCCGCAAATGTATCAAATTGAGCAGAAACATCGCAGTATTTCACTCGGTATGCGTACGCTCGCTCCGAAAGAAGAGAAAGCTGAACCGAAAAA
>WPCI01109155.1_pt1 | contig 54952 bp, 42 predicted proteins | sample 5399871 | NCBI WGS metagenome assembly WPCI01 (sample SAMN12869469, study PRJNA574797) | sludge metagenome | isolation source: wastewater treatment of pH7 | place: China:Beijing | collected 2019-05-20 | reverse complement strand
GACCGAAGCCCTCAGACCACATCAACCAAGCACCCACACTTATCGGTTGTCCTAGTTTTTAAAGAACCGCTACCGAAGCAGCGAAGAACGAGATTATGATCAACTCAGAACTACTTGTCAACCATCCGAATCACTTTTTTTTTAAAACACCCAAAAACGATTCGCACTTCTCACTCTCTTTCCCCTCACCGCCTACGCTCTGTCTCGCTTTCGAAACATCCGCTTGCCGGTGAAGAGCCGCGCATTCTACAGACCTGAACACACTTGTCAACAACACGTAAGAAAAAATCAGAAAAAGGGATGAGCATCACAGCAGCGCTAGAACACCATGCGCGCGTACCGCCCCCTGGCACCTCAGCACTTCCGCCCTGTCTTAGAATGGCGTGACTTTATTGAAGAAGATTTGCGATGAAACACTACCTTGATCTGATGCGCCACGTGCTGGAGCACGGTGACCGCAAGAATGACCGTACCGGTACGGGAACGTTGTCGGTTTTCGGGTGGCAGATGCGCTTTCGGCTGGAGGATGGCTTTCCGCTGCTGACCACCAAGAAGCTGCACACACGCTCGATCATCCACGAACTGCTCTGGTTCCTGAAGGGCGACACCAATATTGCTTATCTGAAGCAGAACGGTGTGTCGATCTGGGACGAGTGGGCAAACGAACAGGGAGAGTTGGGGCCGGTATACGGCAAACAGTGGCGGCGATGGGAAACTGCAGACGGACGTACGATTGATCAGATCGGTCAATTGATCGAAGGCCTCCGGCGCAATCCCGACTCGCGGCGGCACATGGTGGTTGCCTGGAACCCAGGCGAGGTAGACGGCATGGCCCTGCCGCCCTGCCATGCACTGTTCCAGTTCCATGTCTCGAACGGCAGACTCTCCTGCCAGTTATATCAGCGCAGCGCCGACATCTTTCTGGGGGTGCCGTTCAACATTGCCTCATATGCCCTGCTGACACACATGGTCGCGCAGGTGTGCGAATTGACGCCCGGAGATTTCATCTGGACGGGGGGCGACTGCCACCTCTATCTGAATCATCTCGAACAGGCCCGGGAACAGCTTACGCGCGAGCCTCGCTCCTTGCCAGTGCTCAAGCTCAATCCCGAGGTGAAAGATCTGTTTGCCTTCCGCTTCGAGGATATTCAACTCGAAGCCTACAATCCCCATCCACATATCAAGGCACCGGTGGCCGTATGACAATCAACAGCAGACTGATCCTGATTGCAGCAGTTGCCCGCAACGGGGTGATCGGGCGTGAGAACGCGCTGCCTTGGCGGCTGAAAGCGGACATGCAGCACTTTCGCAACAGCACCATGGGGCACCCCATCCTGATGGGGCGCAAAACCTGGGAGTCACTGGGTCGGGCACTGCCCGGTCGGCGCAATCTGGTACTCAGCCGACGCCCGGACTACGTTGCGGACGGGGGCGAGGTGTTTACATCACTGGAGGACGCGCTGGCCAGCACTACGGGGGCAGACAAGGTGTTCGTGATCGGGGGGGCGGAGCTTTATGCCCAGACCTTGGCGCGTGCGGACGCTCTGATGCTGACTGAAGTGTGGACCGATGCCGAGGGGGATGCGCGCTTTCCCGAAATTGACTGGACTTGGTTCGAAGAGGTTTCACGGCAGTCAGCGCAAGCCGATGCGGACAACGAACATGATTACGACTTTGTCGAATACCGCAGGCGCTGAGTTCGGAGTGCAGTGATAAGCAAGCACAACGGCCGGGTACGCAAATCCGGCCGTTGTTCTGAACAGCGTACGCCCGTCAGCCCTACTTCACGCAGTCCACGTAGTACTGGACCTTTCCATCGATGACTTCACGGGCAAGACCATGGATGTCGGTTTCGAACCCGGGGAAGCGCGCATTGAAGTCACGTGCAAACTTCAGATAGCGCACGATCGTTGCGTTGAAGCGCTCGCCGGGGATCAACAGGGGGATGCCCGGCGGGTATGGCGTGACCAGCATGGCGGTGACACGCCCCTCCAGTTCATCAATGGCGACCCGTTCGATCTCGCGATGCGCCATGCGGGCAAAGGCATCTGCCGGCTTCATCGCCGGCACCATGCTGGAAAGATACATCTCGGTGGTCAGGCGTGCCACATCGTGCGCTTTGTAGAAGCTGTGAATCTGCGCGCACAAGTCTTTCAACCCCACCTTTTCATAGCATGGAAACTTGGCAATGAATTCCGGCATGACGCGCCACAGGGGCTGATTGCGGTCGAAGTCGTCCTTGAACTGCTGCAGTTCGGTGACCAGGGTATTCCAGCGCCCCTTGGTGATGCCGATCGTAAACATGATGAAGAAGGAGTACAGCCCGGTCTTTTCGACCACGATGCCGTGCTCTGCCAGATAGCGGGTGAGAATGCCTGCCGGGATACCGCCCTCGGCAAAATCCCCATCCACATCCAGCCCCGGCGTGATGATCGTGGCCTTGATCGGATCGAGCATATTGAACCCTTCGGCCAGGTCTCCAAAACCATGCCAGCGCTCGCCCGCCTTGAGCATCCAGTCCTCACGGGTGCCAAGCCCTTCCTCCGCGAGGAAGTCTGGCCCCCACACCTTGAACCACCAGTCGGCTTCGCCAAACTCGGCTTCGACCTTGCGCATCGCCCGACGAAACTCCACTGCCTCGGAGAGTGACTCCTCGACCAGGGCAGTACCGCCCGGTGGCTCCATCATTGCCGCAGCCACATCGCACGAGGCGATGATCGCGTACTGGGGCGAGGTGGAGGTGTGCATCAGATAGGCTTCGTTGAAGATGTCGCGATCGAGTTTGCGGGTTTCGGAGTCCTGCACCAATATCTGGGAGGCCTGACTCAGACCGGCAAGCAGCTTGTGGGTCGACTGGGTGGAAAACACCATCGACTCCTTGCAACGCGGCCGGTCGGCGCCAATCGCGTGATAATCGCCGTAAAAATCGTGGAAGGCAGCGTGCGGCAACCAGGCTTCGTCGAAATGCAGGGTGTCAATCTTGCCGTCAAGCATCTCCTTGATGGCTTCGACGTTGTACACAATCCCGTCATAAGTCGACTGGGTGATGGTCAGGATACGGGGTTTACGCCCGGCCGCCTCGGCCGCAAAGGGGTTGGCCTCGACCTTCTTGCGAATGTTCTCGATACGGAACTCTTCGAGCGGAATCGGACCGATGATGCCGTAGTGGTTGCGCGTCGGCGTGAGAAAGACCGGAATCGCCCCGGTCATGATGATCGAGTGGAGAATCGACTTGTGGCAGTTCCGGTCCACCACCACCACGTCACCCGGCGCCACCGTGGTGTGCCACACCATCTTGTTGGAGGTCGAGGTACCGTTGGTGACAAAGTACAGGTGATCGCAGTTGAAGATGCGTGCAGCATTGCGCTCGGAAGCGGCCACAGGCCCGGTATGGTCGAGCAGTTGACCGAGTTCCTCCACCGCATTGCACACGTCGGCGCGCAGCATGTTCTCACCGAAAAACTGATGGAACATCTGTCCCACCGGACTCTTCAGGAAGGCCACCCCGCCAGAATGGCCAGGGCAATGCCAGGAATAGGAGCTGTCCGCAGCATAGTGGGTCAGCGCCCGGAAGAAGGGCGGTGCCAGCGAATCGAGATAATTCTTCGCTTCACGCACGATGTAGCGTGCAACGAACTCTGGAGTGTCCTCGAACATGTGGATGAAACCATGCATCTCACGCAGCACATCGTTGGGGATGTGGCGGCTGGTGCGAGTTTCACCGTACAGGAAGATCGGGATGTCTGCATTGCGGAAACGGATTTCCTCGACAAATCCGCGCAAGCTGGCAATCGCATGTTCGGCGGCCTCGGGCGAGGAGAACTCCTCATCATCGATGGACAGAATGAAGGCCGACGCGCGACTTTGCTGCTGTGCAAACGAGGTGAGGTCGCCATAACTGGTGACACCCAGCACTTCGCGCCCCTCTCCCTCAATGGCCTTGGCCAGTGCGCGAATACCGAGACCCGAGGTGTTCTCCGAACGGAAATCCTCGTCGATGATGATGATGGGAAACTGAAAACGCATGCTTTTCTCCTGCGTCCTGCCCCGATGCGCACCGGGGAAACGGGGATGTTAACCGAATGATGGTTGCGGCCGTATGACTGCTCCGGAAAGTACAGAAGGGCCGGTAGCCGGCCCTTGCGTGTCCCCGTCCGTGACAGCGGCCCTCAGATCTTGGGCAGTGTCACGCCGGTCTGTCCGAGATACTTGCCGCCACGATCCTTGTAGGACGTTCCGCACACCTCGTCGGACTCGAAGAACAACATCTGCGCCACCCCTTCATTGGCGTAAATCTTCGCCGGCAACGGGGTGGTGTTGGAAAACTCCAGCGTGACGTGCCCCTCCCACTCCGGCTCAAGCGGCGTGACATTCACGATGATGCCGCAGCGTGCATAGGTGCTCTTGCCCAGACACACGGTCAGCACGCTGCGCGGGATGCGGAAATACTCCACCGTGCGGGCCAGTGCGAAGGAGTTGGGCGGAATGATGCACACATCCCCGACAAAATCCACGAAGCTGCGCGCGTCGAAATCCTTGGGGTCGACAATCGTCGAGTTGATATTGGTGAAAATCTTGAATTCGTTTGCACAACGCACGTCGTAGCCGTAGCTGGACGTACCGTATGAAACGATACGCCCAGTGTCGTTGTGCCGGACCAGATCGGGCGCAAAAGGCTCGATCATGCCGTGTTGCTCCGCCATGCGGCGAATCCAATTGTCGGACTTGATGGACATCGGTCGCGGTTTCCCCACTGCCTGGCCGGCCGGGGCCGGCAACCTGAAAAGAGTGCGTAGTGTAGGCGCTTGAACAGCGAATCGCCAGCATCCTTGACGCTGTTTTTGTGCAAGCCCGCAGCAGGCCGCCCCCTTCGGCACGAGCGGGGGCCGGCAGGCAAGCGTCATCAGGTGTTCTGGATGACGATATTGGGAAACTTGTGGGTCATGTCCTTGGCCTTCTGGGCCACCGCGATGGCGACCTTTCTCGCAATTTCCCGGTACATGCCGGCAATCCGGCCATCGGGGTCTGCGACCACGGTGGGCGCACCGCCATCGGCCTCGACCCGGATCTGCAGATCCAGGGGCAACGCCCCCAGGAAGGGAATGCCATAGTCGGCACAGAGCTTGCCGCCGCCACCGGTACCGAAGATCGGCTCCTCGTGACCACAGTTCGAGCAGATGTGGACACTCATGTTTTCCACCACACCGACAATCGGCACGCCCACCTTCTCGAACATCTTCAGTCCCTTGCGCGCGTCGAGCAAGGCGATGTCTTGCGGGGTGGTGACAATCACCGCACCCGTCACCGGCACATTCTGCGACAGGGTAAGCTGGATGTCGCCCGTACCCGGGGGCATGTCGATGATCAGATAGTCAAGATCGTGCCAGTTGGTTTCACGCAGCAACTGGGTCAGCGCCTGGGTTGCCATGGGTCCGCGCCACACCATCGGCGTCTCCACATCCACCAGAAAGCCGATCGACATGGTCTGCAGACCGTGCGCCATCAGTGGCTCCATGCTCTTGCCGTCCAGCGATTGTGGCTTCTGATCGCCGATGCCCAGCATCTGCGGCTGCGACGGGCCATAAATGTCGGCATCCAGAATGCCCACCGTCGCCCCTTCGGCGGCCAGTGCCAGCGCCAGATTGGCCGAAGTGGTGCTCTTGCCCACACCGCCCTTGCCTGAAGCCACGGCAATGATGTTCTTCACCCCCGGCAGCAGCTTCACTCCCTGCTGCACGGCATGCGCAACAATCTTGCTGCGCACATCCACATCCACCTTGCCAACCCCCGGCAAGGGTGACACCGCGGCCAGCACCCGCTCGCGCAGCAGCTGATACTGGCTGCGCGCGGGATAGCCCAGTTCCACATCAAAACGCACCACTCCGTCGGCAACGTTCAGGTTCTTGATGCAACGCGAAGACACCAGATCCTTGCCGGTATTGGGGTCAACCACCTGCTTCAGGGCTTCGGTAACGCTTTCTGCACTGACACTCATGTTTCATTCCTCGATCAAGCGGCCCACCACCGGACCTTACAGGATCAGATCATACCCAAGCTTGCCGCCCACCTCACCCACTGGCCGAACAGGGGCATTGCCGCGCCAGGCAATGCGCGATATAAAATCGCTCCGCTCATTCACCCCACATTCTGCATCCACACCATGCCCGCTCACACCCTGCGTCTGCTATTCGCCACCACCGTTCTCAGCCTGGTTGCCGGCTGCGCCACCCTGCCCACCGACACCCCGCCGGACGAAGCACACAGGACCGGCGCCTCCACCGACAGTACGGACAACCGGCAGGCCGAATGGCCCAATGAACGCGCCATGCTCAAGCAGCAACTCGCCGATCTGCCCGGCATCGCCCTGCAAGCTCGCGAGGACGGGGCCTTGCTGTTGCGCCTGCCGGCCGCCGACGGCTTCGCGCGCAACAGCGCCGACCCGGTGGATTCACTGCGTGCAATGCTCGACCGCGTGGCCGAGGTGCTGGTGCCACTGGAACACACCCAGATCAAGGTACTCGGCCACACCGACAGCATGGGCAACGAGTTGTACAACCTGCAGTTGTCGATCCGGCGCGCCGAAACCGTGATGGACTACCTGCGCAGCCGCGGCATTGCCCTCACCCGCCTGAGCGCGGACGGCCGCGGCGAGGCCGAACCCATCGCCAACAACCGCGAAGAAACCGGACGCGCAATCAACCGCCGGGTGGAATTGATCGTCCGTCCTCAGGAGTGAGGCCTTTGGCGTGAGGATTACGATGTAGTGCGCATCCAGCTTCGGAAGCCCCCGGCGCTTTTGCTAAACTTGCACCTTTTAGCCAAAGCGCCCCTCATGCCTCGCAAGATTCTCGTCACCAACGCCCTGCCCTACGCCAACGGCGACATCCATCTCGGCCACCTGGTCGGCTACATCCAGGCCGACATCTGGGTCCGCTACCAGCGCATGCGCGGCCATACGGTTCATTACGTATGCGCAGACGACACCCATGGCACCCCGGTGATGCTGCGTGCAGAAAAGGAAGGCCTCACCCCCGAGCAGCTCATCGAGCGCGTGCATGGCGAACACCTGCGCGACTTCACCGCCTTCGGCGTGGCCTTCGATCACTACCACTCCACCCACAGCCCGGAAAACCGCCATTACGCCGAAGACATCTACGGCAAGCTGAAAACCGGCGGTCTGATCGACACGCGCACCATCGAGCAGTACTACGATCCGGTCAAGAACATGTTCCTGCCGGACCGCTTCATCAAGGGCGAGTGCCCCAAGTGCGGCGCGGCCGACCAGTACGGGGACAACTGCGAGGCCTGTGGTGCCGCCTATGCGCCCACCGACCTGAAGAACCCCTACTCGGCCGTGTCCGGTGCAAAACCCGAGCTGCGCACCTCCGAGCACTACTTCTTTCGCCTGTCCGATGCACGGGCGGTCGCTTTCCTGCGCGAATGGACGCGCGGCAGCAATGCTGCCGGCCAGCGACGCCTGCAGCCAGAAGCCGCCAACAAGATGAAAGAGTGGCTGGGCGAGGGTGCCGAGGACGGTGACAACACTCTCTCCGACTGGGACATCTCGCGCGATGCGCCGTACTTCGGTTTCGAGATTCCGGGCGCTCCGGGCAAATACTTCTATGTCTGGCTGGATGCGCCGATCGGCTATCTGGCAAGCTTCCGCCACCATGCCGGCCGGCACGCCGACATCGATCTCGAGAGCTATACCGATGCGGCTCGAGCCGAGGCCGAAGGCACCGAGATGGTACACTTCATCGGCAAGGACATCCTCTACTTCCACGCCCTGTTCTGGCCCGCAATGCTGAAGTTCGCCGGCTACCGCACTCCCACCCAGCTGTGCGTAAACGGTTTCCTGACCGTAGACGGTGCGAAGATGAGCAAGAGCCGTGGCACTTTCATCACCGCGCACTCCTACATGACGCAGGGTCTCAACCCGGAATGGCTGCGTTACTACTTTGCCTCCAAGTCCAACGGCACGATGGAAGACGTCGACCTCAACCTTGACGACATGATCGCCAAGGTGAATGCAGACCTGGTGGGCAAATTCGTGAACATCGCCAGCCGCTGCGCGGGCTTCATCGGCAAGCGCTTTGACGGCGTGCTGGGCGAGACCGACCCGGATCTGGCCGGCGAATACAGTGCCGCACTCGGAGCCGGTCTCATCGCCCGCGCCTATGATGAGCGCGACTACGGTCGGGCGCTGCGCGAGATCATGCGTCTGGCCGACATCGCCAATCAGTATGTGAATGACAACAAGCCCTGGGAGCTGGCCAAGCAGGAGGGCCAGGAAGCGCGCCTGCACACCGTCTGCACCACCGCGCTCACCCTGTTCCGCGACCTGGCGCTGTACCTGAAGCCGGTGCTGCCTGCGCTGGCCGCACAGGTGGAAGCCTTCCTCAACATCGACCCCATGCACTGGCCCGACATCTGGGCGCCCCTGCCTGCCGGCCATCGGATTGCCGGCTACAAGCATCTGATGACCCGGGTGGAGCGCAAACAGATCGACGCACTGCTCGAGGCCAACCGCGAATCGCTGGCTCCGACCACCGCTCAAGCGACGGCCACCGGCAAGACAGCAGCACATTCGCAGCAACGCCACGCCGAGAAGCAGCAACATGCCGCGCAAGCGGCCGAGACGGCCATGGCACACATTGCCATCGACGACTTCACCAAGGTCGACCTGCGCATCGCAAAAATCGTCGATGCCCAGCATGTCGAGGGCGCCGACAAGCTCATCCGCCTGTCGCTCGACATCGGCGAGATCGACGAGACCGGCAATCCAAAGCCGCGCCAGGTGTTCGCCGGCATCAAGTCGGCCTACGACCCGGCCACGCTGGTCGGCCGGCTCACCGTGATGGTGGCCAATCTTGCCCCGCGCAAGATGAAGTTCGGCATGAGCGAAGGCATGGTGCTGGCGGCGTCCGACGACAATGACAAGGGCGCCGGCCTGTTCATCCTGTCACCTGACGCAGGGGCCCGGCCCGGCATGCGCGTGAAATAAGGCGGAACGCTCCTCCCTCCATGCCCCTGACCGATTCGAAACGCTGGATGGTATTGCAACGCCACGCCCCCGGGCGATGGCGCCGCGCGCCCTTGCTGCTGTCCTGCCCTCCCCTGACGAATCGCACCCAGAGGCACCATGATCCGCTTTCGCCCGAAACTGCTCGACACCCTGCCCGGTTATAACCGAACCGGTTTCACCCACGACCTGTCAGCCGGCATCACCGTCGGCGTGCTTGCCCTGCCGCTGGCCATGGCCTTTGCCATCGCCAGCGGCATGAGCCCGGCAGCCGGCATCTGGACCGCCATCGTCGCCGGCTTCCTGGTATCCGCCCTCGGGGGGTCGCGGGTGCAGATCGGTGGCCCCACCGGCGCCTTCATCCCCATCATCTACGCCATCGTGATGGATTACGGGGTGCAGAACCTGCTCATTGCCACGATGATGTCGGGCGTGATGCTGTTCGCAATGGGCGCCCTGCGACTCGGGAACATGATCCGTTTCATTCCCCTGTCCGTGGTCATCGGCTTCACCAACGGCATTGCCGTCGTGATCTTCATCTCTCAGATCAAGGACTTTCTGGGCCTGCAGATCGAGCAACTGCCCGGCGAGTTCTTCGCCAAGATGCAAACCCTGCTCGGTGCCCTCGGCACCCTGCAACCTGCCACCGTAGCCTTGTCGATGGCCTCGCTGGCGGTGCTGATCGGCTGGAACCGCGCATCCACACGGGTGGCGTGGATGAAACGCCTGCCGGGACCGCTTGCCGTGCTGATCATCGCCACGGGCATCAACGCGGTACTGATGCTGCCGGTCGAAACCATTGGCAGCCGCTTCGGAGGCATTCCCCAGGGTTTGCCCGATTTCGGCCTGCCCGAGGTGAGCCTGAGCACACTGGGCAAGCTGATTGCCCCGGCCCTGACCATTGCGCTGCTCGGGGCCATCGAATCGCTGCTCTCGGCCCGCGTGGCGGACAATCAGATCGACGACCGCCACAACCCCAACCAGGAGCTGATGGCCCAGGGTCTGGCCAATGTCGCAGCGCCCCTGTTCGGTGGCTTTGCCGCCACCGGCGCCATCGCCCGCACCGCCACCAATATCCGCTCCGGCGGACGCACCCCGGTGGCCGGCATGATCCATGCGTTTGTCTTGCTCGCCATCGTCGTCGCCCTCGCACCGCTAGCTGCACACATTCCGCTCGCCACCCTGTCGGCCATCGTGGTGGTGGTGTCGATCAACATGGGGGAATGGCATGCCTTTGCGCCACGCGAGCTGGCCCGCTACTCCAACCAGTACCGCACCATCCTGCTCGGCACCTTCTTCATCACGGTACTCTTCGACCTCACCCTGGCGGTCGAAATCGGCATGGTGCTGGCCAGCCTGTTCTTCATCTTCCGCATGTCCGACCTGACACGCATCGAGCGGATCAAGCTGGAAGACTACTACGGCCAGGCCGCCCTCAGCCGCGAGGATGGCAGCCCGCGCATCCTCGCCTACCGCCTGTTCGGCAGTCTGTTCTTCGGTGCCGCCAACAAGCTGGAAAACCTGCTGCTGATGCAGGACGGACACCCCGACGTGGTGATACTCGACATGGACAAGGTGATCAACATCGACACCACCGGGCTGGACATCCTGCAGACCCTGCATCGCAACCTGAAGAAACGCGGTGCGGAGCTGATCCTGTGCGACCTCAACTCACAACCGGGGTCGCTGGTGTTCCGTTCCGGTTTCCTCGACGAACTGGGCGACGAGAACATCGTTTCCAACATCACCGAGGCCCTGATCCGCGCACAGCGCATACAGGGCCATGACCCGGAGATTTCCTATGTCTGATCAAACCACCACGCCAAGTACCACGCCCCACCCCACATCCGGCCCTGCGCCCGAACCCCTGGCCCGCCGTCTGCTGATCAGCGGCAAGGTGCAGGGGGTGTGGTATCGGGCCAGTGCCCAGCGCGAGGCCGTGCGCCTGAGCCTCAGCGGCTGGGTGCGCAACCTGTCGGGCGGTGAGGTGGAGGCGCTGGTCGCTGGCCCGGAAGAGGCCATCGACGCCTTTCTCGACTGGGCCCGACAAGGCCCCTCCGGTGCCGAAGTGCTGCGCATCGAGATACAGGCCGACGCCCCCCCCGCGCACGACGGCTTTCACATTGCCGAGGATGCCTGAGCCCGAACGGTCGATTCAGGGATACAGCACCTCGACCGACTCCGGTGGCAGCCACTCGCGCAGGGCTTCGAGCAAGGCGTCATCCGGACGGACCTGCCAGCCCGCGCCCAGTGGCAGGTCCCCCTGCGCAACGGCGTTACGGTAACTCACGCGCACCGGGCAGGCCGGCTCACGGTACGGCGCCAGCAGCCCCTCAAGCCGGTCGATTGCGGCTTGCGGCCCGCCCGCAAGCGTCACCTCACCATTGATCTTAAGGCTGAGCGCACGGGCAAAGCGCACACGCGCCTCGCCCAGCGTCATCAGCTTGTCGACCACGATGCGCAGCCCACCGGAAAAATCGTCGTTACTGACCTTGGCCTCCACCACCAGCACCTCGTCGACCACGATCTTGCCGCGCGCACTGTCGAGCACCTCGGAATACACCGCCACTTCACGGGGGGTGCTGCCATCGTCAAGCAGCACAAAGGCCATCTTGCCCCGGTTGCCCATCTTGGTACGCACCTCCATCACCACCCCGGCAAACATCACCAGATCCCGTGAGGGCTCCAGATCGGACAACGGGCGCCGCACGAAACGCCGCACCTCGGCACGGAAGGCGTTGAACGGGTGACCGGACAGGAAGAAACCAATCGCGGTTTTTTCCTCCTTCAAGCGCTCCCGCTCGCTCCAGGCCCGCACCTGCACGAACTCGACGGCCGCCCCGGCCGCCTCGGGCAGCATGTCGAACAACCCTCCCTGCAGCGCATTCGCGGCAGCCTGTTCGGCGGCCTCCATGGCCAGCCCCACGGTGGCCAGCAACTGGGCGCGATCACGCCCTGCGTGCCCCGGAAGACCATCCATTGCACCGGCGCGGATGAGGGCCTCTACCACCCGCTTGTTGACCATGCGCCGATCCACCCGCTCGCAAAAGTCGAACAGGTCGTGGAACGGTCCCTGCTTGTCCCGTGCGGCCAGAATCGAACGCACCGCCGGCTCGCCACAACCCTTCACCGCACCCAGACCGTAGCGGATGATGTGGCGATCCACCGGCACGAAGCGATAGTCCGACGCATTCACGTCCGGCGGCAAAATGGTGAGCTTGTTGGCGACCGCATCCTCATAGAAGATCTTGATCGTGTCGGTGTTGTCCAGATCGGCCGACATCGTCGCCGCCATGAAGGCCGCGCAGTGGTGGGCCTTCAACCAGGCGGTGTGATAGGTCACCACGGCGTACGCTGCGGTGTGCGACTTGTTGAAGCCGTACTCCGCAAACTTGGTCATCAGGTCGAAGAGCTGCTCGGCCAGTTGCGGATCGTAGCCTTTCTGCTTGGCACCCTCGGCAATCGTGGCGCGGTGCTTGGCCATTTCCTCGGGCTTTTTCTTGCCCATCGCGCGGCGCAGCATGTCCGCCCCGCCCAGGGTATAGCCACCGATGATCTGCGAAATCTGCATCACCTGTTCCTGATACACGATCACGCCGTAGGTCGGCTCCAGGCAGGCCTTCAGGTCCGGGTGAAAGTAGTCGATTTCCTGCTGGCCCTTCTTGCGCAGGATGAAGTCATCGACCATGCCCGAACCGAGCGGCCCCGGGCGATACAGTGCGAGCACCGCAATGATGTCCTCGAAGCGGTCGGGAGCGAGCTTCTTCAGAAGCTTTTTCATGCCTTCCGATTCCACCTGGAAGATGGCGGTGGTGTTCGCATCCTTCAGAATCTGGTAGGCCGCCGGATCGGTGAAGGGCAACGCATTCAGGTCGAGCTTCTCGCCACTGAGCTGCTCCACATACTTCACCGCCAGATCGATGATCGTGAGGTTGCGCAGACCGAGAAAGTCGAACTTTACCAACCCCACCGCCTCGACATCGTCCTTGTCGAACTGCGATACCGGTGTGGCATCGTCACCGTCGGCAATGTAGAGCGGGCAGAAATCGGTGAGCTTGCCCGGCGCGATCAGCACCCCCCCGGCGTGCATGCCGACATTGCGCGACAGCCCTTCCAGCGGTTCGGCCAGACTCCACAACTCCTGCACCGACTCGCCGTCGTTGCCATCGGACATCATTTCCGCAATCTGCGGCTCCATCTCGTAGGCCTTGCGCAGGGAAACCGGCTTGGCCCCCTCCACCGGCACCAGCTTGGACAGCCGGTCGCACAGGCCATAAGGCAAATCGAGCACTCGCCCCACATCGCGCACCACCGCCTTTGAGGCCATCGTACCGAAGGTGGCAATCTGGCTCACCGCCTCCTTGCCATAGCGCTCGCGCACATATTCGATCACCCGGTAACGGTTGTCCTGGCAGAAGTCGATGTCGAAGTCGGGCATCGACACCCGCTCCGGGTTGAGGAAGCGCTCGAACAGCAACGCGTACTCGAGCGGATCGAGATCGGTGATGCGCAGGCTGTAGGCCACCAGCGAACCGGCCCCGGAGCCGCGCCCCGGGCCGACCGGCACGCCGTTTTCCTTCGCCCAGATGATGAAATCGGCCACGATCAGGAAGTAGCCCGGAAACCCCATCTGGATGATGGTGTCGGTCTCGAACTTCAGGCGCTCCTCATAGCGTGGCCGCTGAGCTTCCCGAACCTGCTCGTCCGGATACAGTTCGGCCAGGCGCAACTCCAGCCCACGGCGGGCCTCGAAGACGAGGAAATCATCCAGCGTCATCCCTTCCGGCGTGGGGAACTGCGGCAGGAAGTTCTTGCCAAGCTGCACGGTCAGCGAGCAGCGTCGCGCAATCTCCACCGCATTCTCGAGCGCCTCGGGAATATCCGCGAACAGGGCACACATTTCATCCTGGGTCTTGAAGTACTGCTCTGCGGTGAATTCACGCGGACGGCGCTTGTCGGCCAGCACATGCCCCTGGGCAATGCACACCCGCGCCTCATGCGCCTTGAAATCGTCTGCCGTGTGAAACTGCACCGGATGCGTGGCCACGACCGGCAGGTTCAGGTCGGCTGCCAGTTGCACGGCCGCGCCAATGTAGTTTTCAGTGCCCGGATGCCCGGCCCGTTGCAGCTCAATGTAGTAGCGCTGCGGAAAGCGCTCGGCCCAGTCCTGCGCCAGTTGCGCGGCCAGCGCCGTGTTGCCGTTGATCAGCGCCTGCCCGACATCGCCCGACATCGCGCCAGACAGGCACAGCAGCTCGGAAGCGCTGCCCGGCGCCAACCACTCGCTGCGCATCTCCGCCCGCCCCCGGTACTTGTTCTCCAGGTAGGCGCGGGTGAGCAGTTCGCACAGCTGCCCGTAACCCTGGCGATTGCGGCAGATCAGCAACACCCTGAAGGGTTTGTCGCGCTCGGCGTCATTGCTGATCCAGGCATCCACGCCCACAATCGGCTTGACGCCCTTGGCACGCGTGCCCTTGTAGAACTTCACCATGCCGAACAGGTTGGCCAGATCGGAAATGCCCAGTGCGGGCATGCCATCCGCCACGGCCTGATCGATAGCCTGACCGATCTGGACGATACCGTCCTGGATCGAGTACTCGGTGTGCATGCGCAGGTGAACGAAACGGGGTTGATGCGCAACTTTCATGAGATGTCCGGCCCGGCCGTGCCGGGAAGCAGAAGGGTTTGAAACGGGAAAGGGGGAACATCACGCAATGCGGCAACACCATACGCCGCAGGCACGGCAGATCAACGCCGGGAAGCGCCTTCGCGCACCCGCGCCAGTGCCTGACGGCGTTCATCGTCTGCCGCCATGATGGCCGCGCGCTGCGCGTCGCTCAGCCCCTGGCCAAGGTCGCGCTCGAGCACCGCCATCAGACGTGACACGGTGACGGTGATGCGACGCTCGTCGGGCATGGCCTGGCGCACCCGCTCGGGTGAAACCTGCACGATGTTCGCCACACGGGAGACGAAATAATCCTCGATGCGCTTGTTCTCGGCTTTCAGGAAAGCGGCCTGCGACGGACTCAGCGGCGGCTGAGACAGGGCGGTGATCGGCAGCGCGCACAGCAGCGCGCACAGGCCCAGTGCGCGCAGCAGGCGTGCAACGCGCGGGGCACGCAAAACGGTCGGTCTGTTCATGGCCGGCCTGTTCCGATCAGGGCAGCAGCACGGTGGAGCCCGTGGTCTTGCGGGCTTCCAGATCGCGATGCGCCTGGGCCGCATCGGACAGCGGGTAACGCTGGCGGATGTCGATATTGAGCTGACCGCCGCCAACCATGTCGAACACTTCCTGTGCGCTGGCGAGCAGGTCGTCCCGCCGGGCCGTATAGGTAAACAGGGTCGGCCGGGTCACGAACAGCGAGCCTTTCTGCGCCAGCAGCCCCAGATCGAACGGCGGCACCGGGCCGGAGGCCGCACCAAACAGCACCATCGTGCCCAGCGGTGCGAGGCAGTCCAGCGACCCCATGAAGGTGTCCTTGCCGATGGAGTCATACACCACCTGCACACCCCGCCCATGGGTGATCTCGCGCACCCGCTCGACGAAAGACTCGCGGGTATACACGATGGCATGGTCACAACCATTGGCCCGCGCCAGCGCCGCCTTTTCGTCGGAACCGACCGTGCCAATCACCGTCGCCCCGAGCGCCCTGGCCCACTGGCACACCAGCAGCCCCACCCCACCGGCAGCCGCATGAATCAGCACCGCATCGCCTGGCTGTACCCGGTAGGTACGGCGCAGCAGATACTGCGCGGTCATGCCCTGCAGCATCATGGCTGCGCCCTGCTCGAAACTGATCGATTCGGGCAAGCGCACCAGCCGGTCGGCCGGCATGTTGCGGACTTCGGCATAGGCCCCGAGCGGCCCGCCGGCATACGCGACGCGATCGCCGGGGGCCAGATCGGTCACCCCGTCCCCCACGGCTTCGACCACCCCCGCTGCCTCCAGCCCGATGCCGGAGGGCAGCGCGACCGGATACAGTCCGGTGCGGTGGTAGGTATCGATGAAGTTCAGGCCCACCGCATGATGACGCACCCGCACCTCACCTGGGGCGGGCTCGGGCAGCACCACCGTTTCCCATTGCAAAACCTCCGGACCTCCGGTTTGATGAAAGCGGATTGCGTGCGTCATGGTGTGCTCCTCAGGTTGTCAATTGGCTGCAGATGAACCGCAGCGGGGGGTGGCATTGCAGAAGCCCGGCGCCTGCAGGCAGGCCGTCACCTGCCGCAAGCGCACGGGTGGCCACTCAGCCTTCCGCCGCCAGTCGCTGCTCCTTGGCGTCGACCACGGCCAGTGCAGTGATGTTCACCAGGCGGCGCACGGTGGCCGAAGGGGTGAGGATGTGCACCGGCATGGCCGCGCCCAACAGCACCGGCCCCACCGACACGCCATCGCCGTTGGCGATCTTCATCAGGTTGAAGGAAATGTTGGCTGCATCCACATTGGGCATCACCAGCAGGTTTGCCTCACCGGACAGCGTCGAATCCGGATGCATCATGTCGCGGATCGCCGGCGACAGTGCGGCATCGCCATGCATCTCGCCATCGCACTCCAGGTCGGGCGCGGTAGTGCGCAGGATGTCGCGCGCCTCCCGCATCTTGCGGGCCGAAGCCGAGCGCGAGCTGCCAAAGTTGGAATGCGACAGCAGCGCCACCTTCGGTTCCACGCCGAAGCGCTGCAGTTCGGCCGCCGCCATGCGGGCAATTTCGGCTACTTCCTGGGCATTGGGCGATTCGTTCACATACGGATCGGTGATCGCGAGCATGCGTTTGGGCAACAGCAACATGGTCATCGACGCGAACAGCTTCGCCCCCTTCGCCAGGCCGATGACATCCTCCACCTGCCTCAGGTGGTAGTCATAGGTGCCGAACGTGCCGCACACCATGGCATCCGCATCGCCCCGGCGCAGCAGCATGCAGCCGATCAGCGTGGTGTCGCGACGCATCTTCGCCTTGGCAATCTCGGGCGTTACGCCATCGCGCGACATCAGCCGGTAATACTCGTTCCACAGCTCGCGATAACGCGGATCGGACTCCGGATTCACGATATCGAAATCCCGCTCCGGCACCAGGTTGAGCCCGACCTTCTTGATGCGCATTTCGATCACGTTCGGCCGGCCGATCAGGACCGGACGGGCCAGCTCCTCGTCGATGATCACCCGCACCGCGTGCAACACCCGCTCATCCTCGCCTTCCGCGAAGAGCACCCGCTTGTGCTCCATCGGGATGGACTTGGCCACATTGAACACCGGCTTCATGATGATGCCGGACTGGTAGACGAAGTTGCTCAGGCTGGCCATATAGGCCGGGAAATCCTCGATCGGCTTGGTCGCCACGCCCGATTCCATCGCTGCACGCGCCACCGCCGGCGCGATCTTCACGATGAGGCGGGGATCGAAGGGTTTGGGAATGATGTACTCCGGCCCGAAGCTCAGGTCGGCCCCGCCATATGCGGACGCCACAATGTCGCTTTGCTCGGCCTGCGCCAGCTCGGCAATCGCCTTCACGCAGGCGAGCTTCATTTCTTCGGTGATGGTGGTGGCCCCCACGTCGAGCGCACCCCGGAAGATGAACGGGAAGCACAACACGTTGTTCACCTGGTTCGGGTAATCCGAGCGCCCCGTTGCCACAATGCAGTCCGGCCGAACCCGCTTGGCGTCCTCAGGCAGGATTTCCGGATTCGGATTGGCCAGCGCGAAGATCAGCGGCCGGTCGGCCATCTTCTCGACCATTTCCGGCTTGAGCACACCGGAGGTCGACAGCCCGAGGAACACATCCGCCCCCTCGATCACCTCCCCGAGGGTCTGCGCATCGGTGACCTGTGCGTAACGCGCCTTGTTGGGCTCCATGTTGGCATCGCGGCCCACACGAATCACCCCGCGCGAATCGCACACATAGACGTTTTCACGACGCACGCCCAGGGCCACCATCAGGTCCAGGCAGGCAATCGCTGCGGCACCTGCCCCCGAACACACCAGCTTGACCTTGTCGATGTCCTTGCCGACCACCTTCAGGCCGTTGATCAGGCCTGCCGAGGAGATGATTGCCGTGCCGTGCTGGTCATCGTGGAACACCGGAATCTTCATCCGCTCGCGCAGCTTCTGCTCGATGTAGAAGCACTCCGGCGCCTTGATGTCTTCCAGGTTGATGCCGCCCAGCGTCGGCTCGAGCGAAGCGATGATGTCGATCAGCTTGTCCGGATCGAGCTCGTTCAACTCGATGTCGAACACGTCGATATTGGCGAACTTCTTGAACAGGCAGCCCTTGCCTTCCATCACCGGCTTGGCCGCCAGCGGTCCGATGTTGCCCAGCCCGAGCACGGCCGTGCCGTTGGTGACCACCGCCACCAGGTTGCCGCGCGAGGTCAGCTCGCGGGCCTGGGCCGGGTCTGCGACGATCGCATCGCAGGCGGCCGCCACGCCGGGCGAATAGGCCAGCGCCAGATCGCGCTGATTGGTCAAACCCTTGGTCGGCACCACCGAAATCTTGCCGTGCGTGGGCGCACGGTGGTAGTCGAGCGCTGCGGCGATGAAATCCTGATCCATGTATTCTCCCCCCGGAGACAAAAGAGATGTTCTTCAAACCCCGCCGCCGGTCTACACCCGGTTCGGCATGCGCTCGTCCGGCACCCAGTCCTCCACAGGTGCCGACATGTCCCGTTTGTCATTATTCGGCCATGGACAGGCCTGCACGACGTCCATCTCTTGCGGACGGGAACATCGCAGGCAGAAAGCGCGGCAGCCCCCGGGGGACTCGACTCGCGGCAGGGCCGTCATTCTATCGCACCCCCCCACTCTTGGGGCGGGCCGATGCGCCCCTCAGTGCGTTTTGCGCCATCGCCCCGACCCTTCGCCCCAGTCCGTTGTCCGTCCAGTGCCCCTTCTCCGCTGTCATTCGCTCTGGCACAATCCGGGCACGTTCCGGAGAGGCAGAGTCATGCGCAAAGTGGTATTCAATCAGAAGGGCGGCGTCGGCAAGTCGACCATCACCTGCAATCTGGCCGCGATCAGCGCGCACCAGGGCAAACGCACCCTGGTGGTCGATCTGGACCCGCAAGGCAATTCCACACACTACCTGCTCGGTCAGGCGAGCACCGAATTGCCGGTCACATTGGCCGACTTCTTCGATCAGGTGCTGAATTTCAAGCTCAACCCGAAGAGCACCGACGAATTCGTCATCGCCTCACCCTTCCCCGGCCTGCATGTGATGCCCTCGCACCCCGAGCTGGAAGACCTGCAGGGCAAGCTCGAATCCCGATACAAAATCTACAAGCTGCGCGATGCCCTCGACGAGTTGAGCGAACAGTTCGACATCATCTACATCGACACCCCGCCGGCGCTGAACTTCTACACCCGGTCGGCCCTGATTGCCGCCAATGGCTGCCTGATTCCGTTCGACTGCGACGACTTCTCGCGCCGCGCACTGTACTCGCTGCTCGCCAATGTGGAAGAGATCAAGGCCGACCACAATCGCAACCTGGCCGTCGAGGGCATTGTCGTAAACCAGTTCCAGCCACGCGCCACCCTGCCGCAAAAGATGGTGCAGGAATTGGTGAACGAAGGGCTGCCGGTGCTCTCACCGTATCTGTCCTCATCGGTGAAGGTGAAGGAGTCGCACGAGCAGTGCAAGCCGATGATCCACCTGGACGCCCGTCACAAGCTCTCCCAGGAATACCTCGCCCTGCATGACACGCTGGCCCGCAAATACGGCACCTGATGCAAGCACCGGCCGGCCCGGCCGACCCGACACTCAGCAGTCAGCAGTCAGCAGGCATCCAGCTTGGCCACCGACAGCAGCAGCCACTTGATGCCTGAATCGCCAAAGTTGACCTGAATCTGCGCATCGGCCCCGCCGCCTCGCGCATCGATGATCACCCCCTGCCCGAAACGTGCGTGACGCACAAGCTGCCCCACCCGCCAGCCGCCGGGCAGCGTAGCGGGCGCGGCCGGCACCGGCGCCCTGGCGGGTGGCGTGCTGCCCGACCCGCTGCTTCCGGCGCCCGCACCGCCTCTGGGGCGTTTCGGCGACAACCAGCGGGTCAGCCCCTCGGGAATTTCCTCCAGAAAGCGCGACGGCAGGTTATAGCGCGCCTGGCCATGCAGCATGCGGCTTTGCGAAAAGGACAGGTACAGGCGCTGCCGTGCCCGGGTCACCGCGACATACATCAGGCGGCGCTCCTCTTCCAGGCCCTCGCGCTCCATCGTACTGTTCTCGTGCGGAAAGAGCCCTTCCTCCAGACCACTCAGGAAGACCACATCGAACTCCAGCCCCTTGGCCGAATGCACGGTCATCAACTGCACCGCATCCGCCCCCACATCGGCCTGATGGTCGCCCGCTTCGAGCGAGGCATGCGCCAGGAAATCGGACAACAGGGCATGCGGCTGCGCCAGGGTCTGGGCCTCGGAGGCCATCTCGGCAGTGAAATTGCTCGCCGCGTTGATCAGTTCGTCCAGGTTCTCCAGCCGCTCCTGACCTTCCTTCTCGTTGCGGTAGTGGTTGCGCAAGCCCGACACATCCAGCACATGATCGACCAGTTCGGGCAGCACCAGCGCCGTGGTGTCGCGCCGCATCGCCTCCATCAGGCTCACGAACTGCGCCAGCACCGTGCCCGCTTTGCCCGACAGGTGAGGCACGGCGGCATACAGGCTGCTGTTCCAGGTGCGTGCCGCATCCTGCAGGACTTCCTGCGAACGTGCGCCGATGCCACGCGTCGGGAAATTCACCACCCGCATGAATGCCGTATCGTCATCCGGGTTGGCAATCAGGCGCAGATAGGCAAGCGCATGCTTGATTTCCTGACGTTCGAAAAAGCGCAGCCCGCCATACACCCGGTAGGGGATGCCCGCCGAAAACAGTTGATGCTCCAGAATGCGCGACTGGGCATTCGAGCGGTACAGCAGGGCCACATCGGCGCGACTCGCCCCATCACGCACCAGCGACTGGATTTCCTCGACAATCCAGCGCGCCTCGTCACCATCCGAAAATGCCTCGAACACCCTGATCGGCTCCCCCGCCCCCTGGTCGGTCCACAGGTTCTTGCCCATACGTCCGCTGTTGCGAACAATGATTGCATTGGCCGCATCCAGGATGTTGCCGTGCGAACGGTAGTTCTGCTCCAGACGCACCACGCTGCCGACCCGGAACTCACGCTCGAAGTCACGCATGTTGCCCACTTCCGCCCCCCGGAAACGATAGATCGACTGATCATCGTCCCCCACGCAGAACAGGCACGCCCCGCCTTCGCGCCCGTCATTGGCAAGCAGCTTCAACCAGCGGTACTGCAGCCGGTTGGTATCCTGAAACTCATCCACCAGCACATGGCGGAAACGTTCCTGGTAATGCCGGCGTAGCGGCTCATTGCGTTCGAGCAGTTCATAAGTGCGCAGCAGCAACTCGGCAAAGTCCACCACCCCTTCGCGCTCGCATTGCTGTTCATATTCGCGATACAGTTCGACCCGCCGACGGGTGAAGTCATCCCAGGCCTCCACCGCATGGGCGCGCAAGCCGGCTTCCTTGTTTGCATTGATGAAATGCTGCAGTTCGCGCGGCGGAAACTTCTGGTCATCCACATTCAGCGCCTTGAGCAAGCGCTTGATCGCAGCCAGCTGATCGGCCGAGTCCAGAATCTGGAAGAGCTGCAGCAGGCCGGCATCGCGATGGTGCGCACGCAGCAAGCGGTTGCACAGACCATGAAAGGTGCCCACCCACATCGACCGGGCGGTGCGCGCAGCATTCATCGGCAGCATGGCGGCCAGACGGGCCAGCATCTCCTTCGCGGCCTTGTTGGTGAAGGTCACCGCCAGAATCTGCTGCGGGGCCGCCTGACCGGTCTGCACCAGCCACGCAATCCGGGTGGTCAGCACCCGCGTCTTGCCCGACCCGGCGCCTGCCAGAATCAGCGCATGCTGCGGCGGCAGGGTCACGGCACGGAGTTGTTCTTCGTTCAGGTTGGCGAGCAGATCGGACATTGTGACTTCCTGTGTTGGCGCGCCATTTTACCCGCTGGCGCGGCCAGACACAGCCGGCCGTGCGCAACGGCGCAGACGCCGGGAACGCGTACCGGCATGGGCCACACGCTACGCACATACCCATCCGCCCCCTCATGCAGGCCGTCGCGGCCCCGCCCAGCCATTCCCCTCACCCGGCGGGCGTGGCACACTGCCGGCCTGTTTCGCAGCCACGCACGCCCCGAGCCCATGAAAAACCTCTTGCCGCTGTCACTGTTGCTGCTGACCTTGCCGGTGCAGGCCGAGAGGCTTGCCGACGGGCTGACCGATGACCTGGCCGCCTGCTCGGCCGTGGAAGCACCCGCCGCACGGCTGGCCTGCTACGACCGGCTGGCCGAGCGCCATGCCCCCGCCGGGGCGCCCCCGGAGACAGCAGAGGCAGAGCTTGCCGCCCGCCCGGCCACTGCGCCCAGGGTCAGGGCGCCGAATTTCTCCGATCCGGTCATCCACGCCGCGCCCCACACCAGTCCGCTGCAGGCCCGCTGGGAGCTGACCGCCGATGCCGACCGGGGCACCTTCGGACTGCGGCCGCACCGGCAAAACTATGCCATGGTGAAATTCACCAGCCGGGGCAACGACCAGCCGTTCAATCCCCTGCTCGAGCTGGCCCCCGGTCCGGAGCAGGGACTGGACAAGCACGAAGTGAAGTTCCAGCTGTCGTTCAAGACCAAACTGCTGGGCAATGTCCTGGGCACCGGCAGCAACCTCTGGATGGGCTACACTCAACAGAGCAACTGGCAAATCTTCAACGGCTCGGTATCCCGCCCGTTTCGCGAAACCAATTACGAACCGGAGCTGATGTGGGTCGCCCCGCTGCAGCTGTCGCTGGGTGAGCTGAAACTGCGCTACGCCTCGCTTGGCTATGTCCATCAATCCAACGGACGCTCCGACCCCCTGTCGCGCAGCTGGGACCGCCTGTTTGCCGAAGTCGGCGCCGAATATGGCAACCTGGCTGTCTGGTTCCGTCCATGGTGGCGCATTCCGGAATCGAGCGAGCGGGACGACAATCCGGACATCCAGAAATACATCGGACGTGGCGAACTGGTCGGCGTGCTGCGTCATGACAACCATGTGTATTCGCTCAAGCTGCGCAACAATTTCGACCGAAAACACAACCGCGGCTCGATTCATGCCGACTGGAGCTTCCCGCTCGCGGGCGAACTGCGCGGCTATGTCCGCCTGTTCTCGGGCTACGGTGAAAGCATGATCGACTACAACTGGCGCCAGACCTCGCTGGGGCTGGGCATCATTCTCACCGACCGGCTTTGAGCACATGACTTCACCCGCAGCCCCTGAACGCAACACCCCCGCAGCCCTCCTGTGCTGGACAGAAGACGGGCAAGCCCGCGAAGCACGCTGGCTGTGCGCAGGCGACAGCCGCCCGCCCTCGCGCATCGTGGTGGTCGACGACCAGCTGCGGGCCGATGCCGCCTACCGCCACGCCTGCTCCGGCACAGCCATGCTGTGGCGTGGCGATTATCACAACGCGCGCCAGCTGCTCGCCGCCCTCACCCGTCGTCATGCCGCTGCCGCCAGCAAGACACCGAAGCGACAGAAGCGGCCACAGCAGGACAGCCCCGACCCTGCCCCCCAGGACCCGCGCAGCCTTTTCAACCGTTACCGCCTGGCCCAATCCCAGCGCGCGCACCTGCTCGGAACGTTACTGATTCCGATGGAACCCGATTATCGGATTGCTCTGCGCCGCGCGCCCGACGTGCGCGAAGCCTGCGAAGCCGCCTGGGGGCCCCTGCACGCACCCGCCGTACTCAGCCTGCGCAGCCTGCTGGGGGTGATCGGTGCGCATGAATGGCGTCAACGCGGTGTATTCATCGATGCCTTGCAGGCCCGCATCCACCCCCATTACGGCGTGTTCTCACCGGTGCGCGGCGAATACCTGCAATTGCTGGCCGAGGCACCGTTACCCGAAGCCGCCCACACGCTCGCTCTGGACATCGGCACCGGTACCGGCGTACTGGCAGCCCTGCTCTGCCAGCGCGGCGTGCAGCGCGTGCTGGCGACCGACCTCGACCCCCGCGCGCTGGCCTGCGCCAGCGACAACCTGCAACGCCTGGGCCTGCAGGCACGGGTCAGCCTGCAGCAGACCGACCTGTTCCCCGCCGAAACCCGCGCGGCGCTGGTGGTATGCAACCCGCCCTGGTTGCCGGCACGCCCGACCACCCCGATCGAACAGGCCGTGTATGACCCCGACAGCCGCATGCTGCGCGGTTTCCTGCAGGGGCTGGGGAAGCACCTGACAGCCGACGGGGAAGGCTGGCTGATTCTGTCCGATCTGGCCGAACGACTGGGGCTGCGCACCCGTACCGAGTTGCTTGAATGGATCGATGCGGGAGGGCTCAGTGTCATCGACCGGCTCGACACCCGCCCCGTGCACCGCAAGGCGCACGACGACACGGACCCACTGCACCAGGCCCGACGCGACGAAATCACCTCCCTGTGGCGACTGCGCCTGTCCCGCCCGGAGCACCGGGCACGCTGAATCCGAACGGCGCCGGAAAACCGGAAATTTCGCCCGTGCAAGGTGACCAAGCGTAACAAGGTTGCGCGGGCGCAACAATTCGCAAGCACTAGCATTCCGGCTTTGCGAAATCATTACAATCGCACGATCTTCAATCACTTGACCGGTATCGTGCCGTGATGCTTCGCTTGCCGAACGCCTTTGTCCTGCCCCCAGTATTGCGCAGCGCAGCATCCTGGGGCGCCGCGCTGGGCTTCATCGTCCTCTGGTATTTTCTGGCGCAGGCTGCAAGCAGGCACTGGCTGGGGGTGGCCCCGTACGCCAGCACCTGGAAACACGATCTGCCTGCCCATCTGCTGATCGGGGCCCTGCTGTATGCCATGTCGCACAGCCTGCCACGGTTCATGCTGGCGGGCGCCACCGTTCTGAGCGTCCTCACCCTGAGCAATGCGCTCAAGCTCGGTGTGCTGGGCGGGCCGATCATGCCGGACGACCTGATTTCTGCCCGCAACCTGTTCATGCTGCTCGAAGGCTGGCAGTTGTGGGCCTGTATCGCGCTCGTGGCCGTGCCGCTGATGCTGCTGCTGTGGATGTTTGCATGGCGACAACCCCGGGCCTGGCTGGCCGTGCTGGGCATCGTGCTGGCGGCGCAACAACTCATGCACCACCCCGAATGGGTCGAGCGGAAGATGGATGCCCGCTTTGGCGACTGGGTATGGAACCAGCGGGGCAACTTCGAGGCGCGCGGCCTGCCGATTCACCTGTTGCAGGAAACCGCCCGCAATCTGGCACGGCGCGGCAACCCACCGGACGCCATGCAGGTGGCCCAGGCGCTCGACACGCTGGGCGAACGACCGGTCAGTCCCTTCATGCGGGTCGGTAATGGCAGTCCGCCCAGCCGCAATGTGCACATGATCGTGCTCGAATCCTTCTGGGACCCCGCCGCCTTGACTGCGTCCGGCCTGTCCGCCGACCCCATGGATCCTGCCTTCCGCGAATTGTGGGCCGCCACCGGACACTCGCACGCCCTGTCACCGGTTTTCGGTGGCTACACCGCGAATGCCGAGTTCGAAGCCTTGTGCGGTTTTCCGGTGCTGGAAAACGCCGTCTTCTTCGAAGGTCGGTTGCGCCGCGACGTCCCCTGCCTGCCCGCCCACCTGGGCGCGGCCGGTTATCGCAGCCTGGCCTCCCACCCCAACGCAGCCTCGTTCTGGAACCGGGTGAACGCCTATCGGCGCATCGGCTTCGATGCCTACCTGTCCTCGCGCGACTTCGTGTTCGATGACATGAACCGAGACTTTCTCAGCGACCGCTCGCTGTACCGTCAGGTGATGGAGCGTATCGGCCCGCTGCTTGACGCGGGAGAAACCCCGCTGTTCAACTATGTACTGACCTATTTCGGTCATCTCGACTATCCGCTCAATGCCGAACGCCCCCGGGTGATCAGCACCCGCGACGGCAACCCTCATGTCGAAGCCTACGCCAACACGGTGTACTACAAATCCCGCGAATTGATGGAAATGCTCGACGCACTGCGCGCCCGCGACCCGCGAGCACTGATCGTTGTGTTCGGCGACCACCTGCCCTTCCTGGGCACCCACCATGGTGGTTATGTCGAGTCGGGCCTGCTCGCCCGCAGTCGCGGAGAATTCACCGACGAGATGTTCCGCACCCTCACCGCCACACCCCTCATCGTCATCGACGGCAAGCGTGGCCCGCTCAAGCTCGGGGATGTGCCGATGTATCAACTGCCCTCACTGATGCTGGCTCTGCTTGGCGACAGCCGCGACAGCCTGCCCGGCCTGACCGCCAGCACCCCCGAACAGATGCAGGTACGCCCGCTGCCCGGCGTGCACTTCACCCTGCAGGGCCGCAGCGTCGAAGCCTGTCGCAACGGCAGCGACACCGAGCACCCGGTGAGCCCGGAGTGCGAACGTTCGGGCGCCTGGCTGGAAGCCGTGCGGACGCTGCGGCAGGACATTTTCAGCGGTCAGCAACATGCCCTGCGCCAACTCGGCCAACCCGACACAGGCGCCACAGTGGCCTTGAACGATGAGGACGAAACCGGCGAAGGCACCGAAACGCACCCCATGAGATGACACACGCAGACCTCCGGAGGGGTAAAGTTACACATTCTGACGATCGTCATGCGAAATCTGCTCTGCATGAAGGCAGAATGTGAACACATCATTCTCATCAAGGGAGGTCTCATCATGAAAGTTGCTGTCCTGCTCGCCTCGGCCTCGATTCTGGTCCTCAGTGGCTGCGTCTCCAATCCCTACCAGGGCGATCATGCCCGTACCGCTACCGGTGCCACCGTGGGCGCTGGCGCGGGCGCGCTGGTCGGCCGTGCCGTGTCCGGTCGCAGCGACCGCACCAAGGGCACCCTGATCGGCGCAGCCGTGGGGGCTACCGTGGGCGGGCTGATCGGACGCCAGATGGACCAACAGGAGGCCGAACTGCGTCAGCAAATGTCCGGCACGGGCGTCCAGGTCCAGCGCGAGGGCGACACCATCCGCCTGCAGGCACCGGAAAACATCACTTTCGACACCGGCCGGGCCAACGTCAAGCCGCAGTTCGGCCCGGTGCTCGACCAACTCGCCTACAGCGTCAGCCAGTACCCCAACACCATCGTGCGGGTGGAAGGTCATACCGACTCGGTGGGTGCTGCTGCCTTCAACCAGACCCTGTCCGAGAACCGTGCCAGCAGCGTGGCCAGCTACCTGCTTCAGCGCGGCGTTCCGGCCAGCCGTGTGGAAGCCTACGGCTACGGCTTCAGCCGCCCGGTAGCCGACAACAGCACCGAATGGGGACGTGCGCAAAACCGTCGGGTCGAAATCCTGCTGATTCCGCTCCAGCAGTAATCCACAAGGACGCGTGGCCCCGCCACGCGTCCTCCCTGCCGAGGCTTTCCCGTGCGCGCAGCACGGGTTACTCTTCGCGCTCACGATTTCAGTGCGCACACCATGTCCTCCTTTTTTCGCGAACACCCGCTTCGCCAGTCGCTCAGCGACGAAATCCATGCCCGTCCGCCGGTTCCGCTGGATGCGCCCGAATCGGTCAGCTACCTGGCCTTTCTGCATGAAGACGACAGCCTGCAGCGCGAAGACGAACATCTGCGCGCCCTGGCTGCCCAACTCGGCCTGCCCGAACCGGAACCGGACAAGGCACACCTGCTGCTCGAAGGACCGGACTTCCGGCTCAAGTGGCAACGCCACAACGAGTACTCCAGCTATGCCTTTTACCGTCACACGGACTCTGCCGATACCGGGCACAGTCATGCCCTGCTGGCCGTACCAACACGCTGGCGCCAGTCGATTCCCGGGCAACTGATCGTTGCCACGCATGTAGACGTACGCACAGCCAGTCAGTGCCCGCCGGACAGTCTGATGCTGCAGCAATCCCCACGCGGCAAGACCCAGGTGGCAGCCCATGTGGGCGAAGGCGCAGGCTGGGTGTTTACCGACTTTCACATTCACGACGACGGTTTTTCCCGTTTCCTGCTGGTCGACGAATCCTTCACGCCACGCCAGGCCGGCCGCATGGTGCAGCGTCTGCTGGAAATCGAAACCTACCGGGTCCTGGCCTTGCTGGCCTTTCCCGTTGCCAAGAATGTGGGGCAACTGCTGTCACGCGCCGAAAGCGAGCTGGCCGACCTGATGGACAGCATGGGGAACGCCCGGAATTCGGACGACGAGCGTCAGGTGCTGGCGCGCCTCACCCGGCTGGCAGCCGATGTGGAGCGCTCGGTGGCCCGGACCACCTTCCGCTTCGGAGCCGCCGAGGCTTACTACCGTCTGGTGCAGCAGCGCATCCATGATCTGCGTGAAGTCCGCGTGGCGGGCTTCCCATCGATTCGCGAGTTCATGGAGCGCCGCCTGAGTCCGGCAATCAACACCTGCATCAGCATCGCCCGTCGTCAGGAAGACCTGTCTGCACGCATCGCACGCAACTCACAACTGCTGCGTACGCGGGTGGATATCGAACTGGAACGCCAGAACCAGGAACTGCTCGCACAGATGAACCGCCGCGCAAAACTGCAGCTACGGCTGCAGGAAACAGTGGAAGGCCTGTCGGTGGTGGCCATCACCTATTACGGTTCACAGCTTGTGAACTATCTGTCGAAGGGGCTGAAGCCGGTGCTGCCACTGGCCCCCGAACTGCTCACGGCCATTTCGATCCCGCTGATTGCCGGCCTGGTGTTTCTGGGATTGCGCCGAACCCGGCGCCTGCTCGCACAAGAAGAACACTGAAACACTGAAAGGCACACAGGTGCACGTCCGGCCCGGACGTGCACAAAAAAAAGCGCGCTTGCGCGCGCTTTCTCCTCCTCCCGTCTGCCAGCTAGGGGCTGGCTGCCTCCATTATTCTGTTTGGTGCCGACCTCTGCGTGCCGGCTACCGAGGACGTGCCCCCCGAAACGGGACCACGTCCTGTCAGGCTCTTCGCCCGCTTATCCCTTGAGTTGCTCCAGGATCGCCGGGTTTTCCAGCGTCGAGGTGTCCTGCGTGATGTCCTCGCCCTTGGCCAGCTGGCGCAGCAGACGGCGCATGATCTTGCCCGAACGGGTCTTCGGCAGGTTTTCGCCGAAGCGGATGTCCTTGGGCTTGGCGATCGGGCCGATTTCCTTGCCCACCCAGTTCTGCAGTTCCTTGATCACGGCCTTGGCCGCCTCACCGGTCGGACGGGCGCCCTTCAGCACCACGAAGGCCACGATGGCTTCACCGGTCACGTCATCCGGGCGGCCCACAACAGCGGCTTCGGCCACGGACTCGTGAGCCACGAGTGCCGATTCGATTTCCATGGTGCCCATGCGGTGGCCCGACACGTTCAGCACATCGTCGATGCGGCCGGTAATGGTGAAGTAACCATTGTCCTTGTCGCGCACCGCGCCGTCACCTGCCAGATAGAGCTTGCCCTTGAAGTCTTCCGGGTAGTAGGTCTTCTTGAAGCGGTCGGGATCGCCCCACACGTTACGGATCATCGACGGCCACGGGCGCTTGACCACCAGAATGCCCCCCTGACCCCAAGGCACTTCGGTGCCGGTTTCGTCCACCACGGCAGCCTGGATGCCCGGGAAGGGCAGCGTGCAGGAACCCGGCACCAGCGGGGTTGCGCCCGGCATCGGGGTGATCATGTGCGCGCCGGTCTCGGTCTGCCAGAAGGTATCGACGATCGGGCAGCGGCTGCCACCGACGTTCTCGTAGTACCACTCCCAGGCCGCCGGGTTGATCGGTTCACCCACCGAACCCAGGATGCGCAGGGTGGAGAGGTCGTACTTGGTCGGATGCACGGCAGGATTGTTGTCTGCAGCCTTGATCAGAGACCGGATGGCAGTCGGTGCCGTGTAGAAGATGGTGACCTTGTGGTCCTGGATCATCTTCCAGAAGCGGCCAGCATCCGGGAAGGTCGGCACGCCTTCGAACACGATCTCGGTGGCACCGCAGGCCAGCGGGCCATACGCGATGTAGGAGTGACCGGTCACCCAACCGATATCGGCCGTGCACCAGAAAACGTCTTCAGGCTTGATGTCGAAGGTGTACTTCATCGACAGCATGGCCTGCAGCAGGTAACCGCCGGAGGAGTGCTGCACGCCCTTGGGCTTGCCGGTGGAGCCGGAGGTATAAAGAATGAACAGCGGATGCTCGGACTCAACCCACTCGGGTTCGCAGGTTTCCGACTGGCCTTCGACCACTTCGTGGAACCAGCTGTCACGACCTTCGACCATGGTGACATCGCCACCGGTACGCTTGACCACGATGACGTTCTTGATGCAGTCGCATCCACCCAGCCCCAGCGCTTCGTCAGCGATCGGCTTGAGCGGCAGTGCCTTGCCACCACGGAACTGGCCATCAGAGGTGATCAGGGCCACAGCACCGGCATCCTCGATACGGTCGCGCAATGCGTGTGCCGAAAAACCGCCGAACACGATGGAGTGAGTCGCACCGATGCGGGCGCAAGCCTGCATGGCGACGATCCCCTCGATGGACATCGGCAGGTAGATGACGACGCGGTCGCCCTTCTTCACGCCCATGCCACGCAGGGCATTGGCAAACTTGCTCACGCGGGCAAGCAGGTCCTTGTAGGTGACGCGGGTGACTTCGCCGCCATCCGCCTCGAAAATCAGCGCGACCTTGTCGCCCAGACCGTTATTGACATTACGATCAAGACAGTTGTACGAAACGTTCAGTTTGCCGTCGGAAAACCACTTGAAGAAAGGCGCTTCGCTTTCGTCCAGAACGGTGGTGAAAGGAGTCTGCCACTCCAGCAGATCGCGTGCGCGGCTGCCCCAGTAGCCCTCGTAGTCATCCTCCGCTTCCTTGCACAGCGCCTGATAACCTTCCATACCCGACACTGCGGCGTTCTTCACGATATCTTCCGACGGGTGATAAACGCGGACTTGCTGTTCGTTGGACATGCTCACCTCTCCTCAACTGAAGTAATTGGTTGAAGCTCCCCAGACTTCGGGGTGACCGAGTGTTCCCGATCTGTTCGAATGCCTGCGTAAGACTGCGGCTCGATGCGCATTAAAGGACAAGTATCTTACACAAGACTTACACGCCGCCTTTCGGACTGCATGACAACCGAAGAGGCTACCACACGCCCTCGCACACCGCCATCAGGCAGGCTGCTGTTAAAATGTTGGGCTGTCCCTCATTCATACCGGCCCAAGGGGCCATCCGGAGACACCTCATGACCGTGATTCGTGAAGAAGATTTCGTGCAGTCGATTGCCGACGCCTTCCAGTACATCAGCTACTACCACCCGCTCGACTACATCAAGGCGCTGGGTGAAGCTTATGAGCGCGAGGAAAGCCCGGCCGCGAAGGACGCCATCGCGCAGATCCTCACCAACTCGCGCATGTGCGCCGAGGGCCACCGCCCCATCTGTCAGGATACCGGCATCGCCGTGGTGTTCCTGAAGGTCGGCATGGACGTACGCTGGGACGCCAAGATGAGCGTCCAGGACATGGTCAATGAAGGCGTGCGCCGCGCCTACAACCACCCGGACAACAAGCTGCGCGCCTCGGTGCTGCTCGACCCGGCCGGCAAACGCCAGAACAGCAAGGACAACACGCCGGCGGTGGTGCATTACGAGATCGTCCCCGGCCACCATGTGGAAGTGATCTGTGCGGCCAAGGGCGGCGGCTCGGAGAACAAGACCAAGATGGCCATGCTCAACCCGTCCGACTCCATCGTGGACTGGGTGATCAAGACCGTGCCGACCATGGGCGCCGGCTGGTGTCCGCCGGGCATCCTGGGCATTGGCATCGGCGGCACGCCGGAGAAGGCCATGCTGCTGGCCAAGGAGTCGCTGATGGCGCCGGTGGACATCCATGAACTGAAGGCCAAAGCGGCCAGCGGCGCCCCCCTCACCCGCGTCGAGGAACTGCGCCTGGAGCTGATCGAGAAGGTCAACGCCCTGGGCATCGGCGCGCAGGGCCTGGGCGGTCTGACCACCGTGCTCGACGTCAAGATCATGGACTACCCCACCCACGCGGCCAGCCTGCCGGTGGCAATGATCCCCAACTGTGCGGCCACCCGCCACGTGCATTTCCACCTCGACGGCTCCGGCCCGGCCAAGCTGGAAACGCCGAAGCTGGAAGACTGGCCCGACGTCACCTGGAAGGCCGACACCAATGTCGCCACCCGGGTGAACCTCGACACCCTCACCAAGGAAGAAGTCGCCTCCTGGAAGCCGGGCCAGATCCTGCTGCTCAACGGCAAGATGCTCACCGGCCGCGACGCCGCGCACAAGCGCATCCAGGACATGCTGGCGAAGGGCGAGAAGCTGCCGGTGGACTTCACCAACCGGGTGATCTACTACGTTGGCCCGGTCGACCCGGTGCGCGACGAAGTGGTCGGCCCGGCCGGCCCCACCACCGCCACCCGCATGGACAAGTTCACCCGCATGATGCTGGAGCAGACCGGCCTGATCTCCATGATCGGCAAGTCCGAGCGCGGCCCGGTGGCGATCGACGCCATCCGCGACAACAAGTCCGCCTACCTGATGGCGGTGGGCGGCTCGGCCTATCTGGTGTCGAAGGCGATCAAGGAAGCGAAGGTGGTCGGTTTCGAGGACCTCGGCATGGAAGCCATCTACGAATTCACCGTGCAGGACATGCCGGTGACCGTGGCGGTCGATTCCAGCGGCACCAGCGTGCACAACACCGGCCCGAAGGAATGGCAGGCGAAGATCGGCAAGATCCCGGTCGCCGTGGCCTGATCATCTGACTTTTTTTCTTATGAAAGCATGCAGGCCCGCCCAAAAGCGGGTCTGTTTCTTTCAGCGCTGGCGAATGTCAGGAAGCCGTGTCAGGAGGCTGCGCGGGTGCGCCTCAGCAAGTCCTCACTCACCCGCTCGATCAACGACTCACACCCTAGCCTGGACGCCAGCCGACGGGAAGACAGATCGGCCAACGCCCGTCGAGTGACCCCCAGAGCCTGCCCCTTTTCCGGATCGACCAGCAGCAGCACCCTGCCGCTCTTGCCCACCGCCGCAACCTCTCCGCGAAAGGGTGCCCCCTCCGGCCCCGGAAGAAGCAACCACTCGCCCGGCTCGGCCTGAGCCACCGGCTGTGCCGCTATCGACACCGGCGCCAAAGCAGGATGCTGTAATACGGTCAGGGGAATGGCACCGCGCACACTCGACCACTCCGGCCGAAGAATGGGCTCCAGCGTGATCTCCGGGGGCGCCTTGCCCACCAAGAGGGCCGCATGCAGGTCCATGCACTGCCCAAGCAGCTTGCGCCGTGCTGCCTCAGCCAAGCCGAGGGACGCCAGTCCCTTCTCCAGCGCCTTGATCAAGGGCGCCAGACCCGCAGCCCAGCGTCTGCGCTGGTTCTCATCCTTGGGCACCACCGCCGAGTCGATCAGCTGCTCGGCAAGTTCGATCGCCTCCTGCCAGGACGAATGGGTGCTGCCGTGGGTATACACCACCCTCGCCAGCAACTGTATCCACCAGTGCGAGATGAAGTTGCGTACCGCAGGCTGGGTCTGATTGTCGATCAGACCCAGCACCGCACTGGACGCAAACACCAGCGCATCCTCCCTGCGATCGGCGCGCTCCGTTGCATCGCTCAGATCTTCGGCAAACTTGCGCGTCCGGGCAGCGCGTTCTTCGATAATCTGGCCAGTGGCCACCACAGCCTTCTCGAACACCTCCCGGCCAAAGGGGTCACTTCCCGGGCCACCCGCCTTGTGAACTGCTTTTACGATCGCATGCAAACGTGCCGCAAGCGGATGGTCAAAGGTCACCTCCGGTGGCAGGGTGGCTGCCAGCAAGGCGAGCCCGTCCAACAGCTTGCGGGCCGGATGAGCGGGGTCAGTCACCGCGCCCTCATCATCAAGCGTCAGACGCAGATAAGGCACCTGCAGACTGGCAATCAGCTTGCGCATCGCCTGCGGCAGCAACTCGCTGACCGCGATCGCATTGAACATCTGCTCGACGGCCTCGACCATTGCTGCAACACGAACCGGCAGCAAACCGACCAACTCGGTACTCGACAGGCGAGCCATGCCACCCGGTTTCTTGAGATGAAACTCCGCCAACCAGTTACGTGCCCGCGTCAGCATGGCCGCCGTCATGCTGGCATCGAGCTCAGCGCCTGCGCCACTGCTCTGACGCTTGCGGCGCATCAACTGCTCTCGGAAGGCCGTCAAGGGATCGTCCGGTTCGGCCGGGGGCAATCCTGGCAATCCGGGGGACGCACCTCCGCTTTCACGGACGCCCCCCCCCGCTCCGCCCTGTTTCGAAACCTGCTCAGGATACGCCTGGAACGGCCTGAACTCACCGCCTTGCGTCGCACGTCCATCGTCTTTCGAAGGCACATAGTTCTGATACGGCACCTTGTCGCGCGGGCCGCCTGAACGCTGCAGGATGTCGGTTGCTTTCGGCCTGACCACCCCCGCATCCGCAAACACCTGATTCAGCTCACGATACAACTCCAGCAAACGCACTGCCAATGGCTCCGCGCTGCGATCCACCATGCGCAGCCTCTGTACCCCGTCAAAACCCACGGCATCGGCCAGCGCACGCAAGCTCGCGCAGGCCGCCTCAGGCCCGACTGGACATTGCTCGTCAGCCGCATCCCTCTGCCCCAGCAGCACCATGAAGCGCACATGCAGACGAGGCAGTTCCGTTTCGCACAGCTCCCGTACCCGCTTGGCGAGTTCTGCCAGTTCCAGCGAAAACTCGAGATCGTGCTCATGCACCAAGCTGATGCGCGACGCAGTCAAGCCCTTTGCCGACTCAAAGCCCCTGCGGTCGCGCAGCCCGATCAATTCGTCGAACTGCTCTTCGACACAACTGGCCATGGCTCCCAGCCACTCCGGCTCTGAAAGCCCAATATCTCCCGCAAATCGGGCCAATGCCGCCACAAAAGCCTTGCGCGACGCGGCAAGAAGCTGCTTTTTCAGGTTCTGCGCATCACCGCCGGAATCAACACCATTACTGGTCTGCATAGTCAATCGACCCAAAAGAGTAAGGCTGCCCCAGATTTGTCAGACAGCCACTGAAGCGGAAGTTTAACCCGACGCCTCAAAACGGGTAACATCCAACCCACCATCATCGAACAAATCGAGGTAGTGAACTGTTGCAGACTGTTCAAAAGCACTACGTGAATACGCTATAATCCGCGCTTCGCCGGCATAGCTCAGTTGGTAGAGCAACCGCCTTGTAAGCGGTAGGTCGTCTGTTCGAGTCAGACTGTCGGCACCAATAAAATCAAGCACTTAGCCAGGCTTTGAACAGCCGGGCTTTTTGCTTTCTGGCACCATGTAGCCACTGTGTAGCCAAAATTCCCGGATGTAGCCACAGACAGCACTCGCTGGCGCAGCGCTCCGGGGCGGATTCGGCCCTGCCCAGTTCCGGCAGGATGCGGATCGCCTGGCTGTCGAGGTGGCCTGCTAGTGCGGTTCACGGCTGGCGGATGGATCGGTCAGGCGGCGGCAGTCTCACGCAGCGGGTACGGCTGGATCAGAATGTCAGCGGGCAGACCAAGGCCAGCCGACAGGCGGCGAATCATGCCCACTGACAAGGGGCGGGTTCGGTTCAGGATGTCCGACACGCGACCACGTGCGCCGATGTACTGCTCAAGGTCCTTGCGCGTCAGCCCGCGTGAGTCCATGACGTACTCGATGAACTCAATCGGGTCGGGGGCCTGAATCGGAAAATGCGCGGTCTCGTAGGCTTCCACCAGCAGGGTGAGCACCTCAAGATCGTCGGCTTCTGCGCTGCCTTCCGGGGCGTCCCACAGGCGTTCGATTTCGGCCAGGGCTTCGGCATGCTCGGCTTCGGTGCGGATAGGCTTCAGTTTCACGGCGGGGGCTCCTAGACGGTTTCGGCGTCGATACGGTCATACTCGGCATGGGCGCCGACAAACCGGATAAACATTGTGGTGGACGTGTAACGCACAGCGACCACCAGCCGGTAATCATTGCCCTTGATGTTGAACACCACGCGATTGTTTCCCAGAAAGCTGGCGTTCCGGTGTGCCGCCTTGATGTCTGCGGGCGTGCTCCATCTGGAGCGGGTCGCTTCTGCATACCAGCCACGCAAGGGCGTTTCGGCTTGCGGGTGCCGCTCCCAAAATTCGCGCAGTGTTTTCAGTGCAATGATGTGCATTGATCCACTCTAGCACGCTACCCTTTTGGTATCAATCAATCAGCCCACCATTTCAGCACGACCACAGAGGAGGCTCCTGCATCAGGGCAATCTGCTCGCGCAGTTCCAGCACTCTGTCCTGCCAGTAACGCTGAGTATTGAACCATGGAAAGGCGACAGGAAAAGCGGGGTCGTTCCAGCGACGGGCGATCCATGCCGAATAGTGCAACAGACGCAGGGTCCGCAAGGCTTCGATGAGGTGCAGCTCATTCATTTCAAAGTCCTGAAAATCCTCGTACCCCGCCAGCACATCGGCAAGCTGCCTGCTCATTTCCTCGCGTCCGCCCGACAGCAGCATCCACAGATCCTGCACCGCCGGTCCCATGCGCGCATCGTCGAAATCGACGAAATACGGCCCCGGCATTGCACCACCCTCGCTCCACAGCACGTTGCCCTGATGGCAATCGCCATGCAGGCGAATCGTAGTCACGGCCCCTGCCCGCTCAAAACAGGCGCGCACACCTTCGAGGGCCTGCTCCACCACGCTGCACCAGGCAGGCAGCAGATCGATGGGAACACAGTCATGTGCCAGCAGATAGTCACGCGCCTGCTCTCCGAAGCTCGCCACATCCAGCGCGGGGCGATGTGCAAACCGTTTCAGAGCCCCCACAGCATGAATGCGCCCCAGATAGCGCCCCATCCAGGTCAATTGTCCCGCATCGCTCAACTCCGGCGCCCGCCCGCCAATACGCGGAAACACCGCAAAGCGGAGGTCCTCGAAATGCTGCAGACTGCGCCCGGCCAGCAAGAGTGGCGGTACCACCGGGATTTCACGCTCGGCCAGTTCCTGCGTGAACGCATGCTCCTCCTCGATGGCGGCATCGCTCCAGCGGCCCGCACGATAAAACTTGACCACATGCATCGGCCCATCCTGCACGCCGAACTGATAGACACGATTCTCATAGCTGTTCAAGGCCATGATCCGTCCATCCGGTTCCAGTCCGACGCTTTCCAGCGCATCAAGAAGATGCTCGGGCATCAGCGAACTGAAGGGTTGCACATCACCTGCCTGGTTCTGGTCGGACATGGAAAAGCGGGCCCCGTAATTTTTACGCAGAAAGCAAAAAAGCCACCGCAAGGGTGGCTTTTTTGCTTGAAAATGTGGTCGGGGAAAGAGGATTCGAACCTCCGGCCCCTGCGTCCCGAACGCAGTGCTCTACCAGGCTGAGCTATTCCCCGACGAGTCTTGCAGTTAGTGATTTCTCTCAACTGCGAAGGAGGACAATTCTAGCAACGAATCTTTGAAAATGGAAGGGGGAAGATGCATTAATTTTTCAGCCGCGCGCTGGGCTTCCGCACGGGCACTATCGCGCGAGGCGTCGAGGGCGCCGGTGGCATGGATGATTTCGAGTACCGCCGGAAAATCTTCGCGACCACCGGACTCGATGGCCTGCCGTACTCGTGCCGACTGTTCCGGCGTGCCGCGTTGCATGGCAAAGATCAGCGGCAGGGTGGGTTTGCCCTCGGCCAGGTCGTCGCCCAGGTGCTTGCCAAGTGCAACTTCATCCGAGGTGTAGTCCAGCACATCGTCGATGATCTGAAAGGCCGTCCCCAGGTGCATGCCGAACGCCGCCACGTCCTCTTCAAGTTGACTGTCGGCCCCCCCCAGGATCGCGCCCAGGCGGGTGGCCGCCTCGAACAGCTTGGCTGTCTTGTAGCGGATCACCTGGAGATAGTCATCGATGCTGACATCCGCATTCTGGCAGTTCAGCAACTGCAGCACCTCACCTTCCGCAATCACGTTCGTGGCATCGGCCAGCACACGCATCACCCGGATGTCGTCCACGCTCACCATCATCTGGAACGCGCGCGAGTACAGGAAGTCCCCCACCAGCACCGACGCCGCGTTGCCGAACAGCGCATTCGCGGTCTTGTTGCCGCGACGCAGATCCGACTCATCCACCACATCGTCGTGCAGCAGGGTGGCCGTGTGGATGAACTCCACCACTGCGGCCAGTTCGTGATGATGCTCGCCGCGATAGCCCAGCGCATTGGCACAAAACAGCACCAGCGCAGGGCGCAGGCGCTTGCCGCCGCTATTGATGATGTACTCCGCAACCTGCCGAATCAGCACGACATCGGAATACAGTCGCTTGCGGATGACGCCATCGACCGCCTGCATGTCTGCGGCAATGGGTGAGAGGAGTTGCTGGGTCGACAAGGCTGCTGCGCTCGCAAAAATCAGGGATGGTATGGGCGACCAACACGCCCGTCAAGAATCTACTATCGACCCGCCCTGTGTCCGGCGGGTTCCCCGGCAGCTCATTCAAGCGCACCCAGCAGGTCGGGGCGATCGGTAATCACCGCGTTCACACCCCACGCCAGCAGGCAATGCGCGCGCTGCGGATCGTTCTCGGTATACGCCACCACCCACAACCCGGACGCACGTAACGCCGCAACCATGGCCTGGTCGAGGGTGTCGCTGGCGGCATGCAGCGCCTGCACACCCAATCGGGCGCAGCGGGCCTGCCAGTCGCCCGGCACGGCCTCGACCAGCAAGCCACGCGGGAGCGAAGGGGCATGCCGGGCCGCCTCTTCCAGCGCCAGGCCGGAAAATGAGGACAGCAGGGGCACCTGCCCCTGCTCCGTTTTTTCCCAGATGCGCGCAGCCAGGGCGGCCACCACCTGACCAGTCAACCGCTCGGCACCGCATGAAGGCTTGATTTCAACGTTCGCGCAGACCTGATTCTGTACACAGGCCAAAGCCAGGGTTTCGAATTGCGGGAGTGGCTCGCCGGCAAAGGCCGGCGAAAAGCGGCAACCGGCATCCACCGATGACAAGGCAGCGTCACTCAGATCCGCCACCCTGCCCCGCCGGTTGGTGGTGCGATCCAGGGTTTCGTCATGAATCACCACGGCCGTGCCCGAGGCATTCAGCATCACATCGAACTCCACCGCCCGACATGCATACTGCTGCGCGGTACGCAGTCCCGCAAGCGTGTTCTCGGGTGCCAGCACACCGCCACAGCGGTGCGCAAACACCTTGGGCCAGGGCCAGTCGGACATCAGCGCGCCGGCATCTGCAACTGCATCACCGCTTCATCGAGCGCCTGTTTGGCCGGCTTGCGTCCGGACCAGACGTCTTCCAGTGCCCGATCGACCAGACTCAGGGTGCCGGCCTGACCGGTCAGGATGGAAGCCGAAGAGGCTGGCGTGGTGCGCTTGTTGACGAGTTGCGCGACCGCGACCCGGATGTTCTCGAGATCATCGCCGAGCAGGTCGCTTTCAGCCGCAAGGAAGCCGGAACGATTCAATGGCAGATAGCCGGTTTCGCGCTGCCAATGCACCTGATTCTCGGGCTGCAGCCAGAAGTTCACAAATGCGGCCATGGCCTTGTATTCGGCCGGCTTGTGCCCCGCCGTCAGCCACAGCATCGCACCATCGGCGAGCGTGTTCTGCGGCGCGCCGGGCATGTCATCGTGATATGGCAGGGACGCAATGCCCAGCTCGAACCCGCCCTGGCGACGGAAACTCGGCCAGCTCGACGAAGACGCCGCAATGGTCGCGCACTCACCTCGTGCGAAGCGGCTCTCCGCCTCACGTGCGTCCGGGTAGATGCGCATGAACTGAGCGCGATGCCAGCTCGCCATCAGCGCCACATGCTTGATCTGCAGCATGCCGTTGAAGCGGGGCAGCTCACGCTTGGCTTCGGTGCGCGTCACCGGTTCGTTGTGCCAGGCACTGGCGTTCTCGATCATCACCCGGCCGGGCTCGGCCACGGTGTACGGGCAGGTCGAACCGGCATCGAACAGACGATCAAGTGCCACCTGCAGCCCCCCCCAGGTCTGCAGCGACATGTCCGGATTCAGGCCGGCACGGCGCAAGGCATCGCGGTTTACATACAACACCGGGGTGGACATGCCCACTGGCAGGGCCAGCAGCCGCCCCTGTGCATCGATCGTATGACGCGGCACCACTGGAGGCGGCTTGACCGCATGCAGTGGCAGCCCAGCTTCGCGCATGGCCGCATGCACAGGCTTGTAGCGTGGCGTACGGGCAGCCAGGAAACGCTCCGCAGCCTCACCTTCGGTGATCAGCATGTGCGCCTGTGCCCCGTCCTGCCAGACACCGGCCTCGACACGGACGACAAAGTCTTGTCGGCTCTGGTTGAAGCGGGTAGCAAGCTCGGACAAAGCCTGGTGACGGTCGGCATCAAGCTGGTGCAGCAGTACCAGCTGACGGGGACCACCCGAGGCCGGTGCCGCCATGAGCGCACTGCTGAAACCCACGCTGACCAAGGTCAGCGTCACTGCTCCGGCGCAACTGGTGCGCAAAAAACGGGCAAGAACAGATCGAATCAATTTGAAACCTCGAAAGTGGAAACATGTCCGTTGCGGACAAACAAGAAACAGGCAAGCCGGGAAAATCACAGGGGGATTGCCAGCGGGTAATCATATACGCAAGTCCCCCACTGCGGTTTTCTTCAAGATTTGCCGACGGGCTGCCGTTAAGATGACTGACCGCCCGGCAACAGGCTGAAGCATCGCCGCCCGTGGTCTTTCCAGAATTCTGAAACCTGCACCTGCCCATTGGTTGAGCGCATCATGCCCCTCAAAATGCTTCTGATCCTGACGTCTGCGTTCATGCTCTCCGGCTGCGACATGCTGCTCGAAGCACTGGAAATTCCCAATCCTGCCAAGGAGCAGGCGCAGCAGATCACCGAGGGCAAGGCGGTGGGCAGCGCCTGCCGACATGCCGGCCGTTCGCTGGAAGACTGTTACCTGCTCAACCCGGAGTCACCCAAGTCGGCCATCTTTGCGGGCTGGCGCGAAATGAACGACTACATGCTGGAACATGGCCTGGAGATCGTCCCCTCGCAACTGACCGCCGACCGCCTGCCGGCGCTCAGCCTGCCCGACAACATCATTAGCGAGGGGAGCAGCGCACCTTCGCCCAAACCCACCCATTGAGCCCCTCAGGGCGCGGGGTTTCCGAAGCGCAGATGCAGGTCGTCCAGCGCGGCCAGTTGCGCTTCATCCAGCACCACGTCCCACGCAGCAAGGTTTTCTTCAAGCTGAGCGAGCGTGGTTGCCCCGATGATGGTGCTGGCCACGAAAGGCCGCCGATACACGAACGCCAGCGCCAGCGTGGCGGGCGACAGCCCCCACTCGCGCGCCAGCGCCACATGGGCCTGCACCGCAGCCGGCACACCCGGCTTGGCATAACGCTGACCAAAGCTCTCGAACTCGGTCAGCCGGCCCGGCGCATGACGGTCGGCCAGGTACTTGCCGCTCAGATGCCCGAAGGCCAGTGGCGAATATGGAAGCAGCGACACCGCCTCGCGCTGGCACACTTCGGCCAACCCGTACTCGAACACCCGGTTGAGCAGGTTATAGGCGTTCTGGGTCGACACCACACGGGGCAACCCGTACTCCTCCGACAGCCGAACGAACTGCATCACCCCCCAGGGGTGTTCGTTGGACAGCCCGACATGGCGCACCTTTCCTTCCTGCACCAACTCGGCCAACGCCTCCAGCTGGGCGCGGATCGGCGTGCATTCACGCTCGCGGCTGGCGTCATACTGCCATTGGCCGAACATCGGCTGATTGCGCTCCGGCCAGTGCAGCTGGTACAGATCCACATAATCGGTCTTCAGCCGCTGCAGGCTGCCCTCGATCGCCGCACGAATGTTGGCACGATCGAGCGCTGGCGGGCCGCCCCGGATCCACTCCAGGCTGCGCGCCGGGCCAGCCACCTTGGTGGCCAGGACGATCCGGTCGCGCGGCTGGCGGGCCAGCCAGTCACCCACAATGCGCTCGGTGGCACCATAGGTGTCGGCACGCGGCGGCACCGCATACATCTCTGCGGTGTCGATGAAGTTGATGCCCGCATCGCGCGCGCGATCCAGCTGCGCATGGGCCTGCGCGGCCGTATTTTGCTGGCCGAAAGTCATCGTGCCCAGGCACACTGCCGAAACGTTCAGGTCGCTGCTGCCAAGTTTCCGGTAATCCATGCTTCCTCCTGTCTTTCCCGCGCCGGGCGCCGTATCATCCCGGCCTGTTCGCGCATCATAGCAATCACATCATGCCCTCACCTACCGACATGCATTTCGACACCGCCCCGGCCTCGGGCGCGATTGCCTACGGCCTGATCGCGCTGTGCCGTGCCGGCTTCGAGAACGATCTGGCCGGCGAGCTGGACGCCCTTGCCCGGCGCATCGGGCTGGACGGCCATGTGCGTGCCCGCGAGGGCAGCGCCTTCGTGGTCTTTTACTGCAACGAAGCCATCGGTTTTGAAGAACTCGCCGAGCACTGCGACTGGCGCCGGCTGGTGTTCGCCCGCCAGTTGCTGCCCTGGTTTGCACGGGTCGACGACCTGCCCGAGCGCGACCGGGCCACCCCGCTCACCCAGGCGGCCCGCACGGCGGGGCAGCGCTTTGGCGACATCGCACTGGAAACACCGGACACGGACACCGCCAAACAGATGTCCGGCTTCTGCCGACGCTTTGCCGAACCGTTTTCGGCCCAGCTCGAGAAAGCCGGCGTGCTGCGCAGCCGTGGCAAAACCCCGCGCCCCTGCCTGCATGTGCTGTTTACCGATGCCCGCACTGCGTGGCTGTGCGCTGCGCTACCCGCCAACGAATCTCCCTGGCCCATGGGCATTCCCCGCCTGCGCATGCCACATGAAGCCGGCAGCCGTTCCACGCTGAAGCTGGCCGAAGCCTTCTTCGCGCTGCTCACCGAGGAGGAGCGCAACAGCACGCTGCGCGCCGGCCTGCGCGCCGTTGACCTGGGCGCAGCCCCTGGCGGCTGGACCTGGCAACTGGCCCATCGGGGCCTGCATGTGACGGCGGTGGACAACGGGCCGATGGCACCTTCGGTAATGGCCACCGGTATGGTCGAACACCTGCGCGCCGACGGTTTCACCTGGCGCCCGCGACGCACGGTGGATTGGCTAGTGTGCGACATGGTGGAACAGCCCGCACGCATCGCCACCCTGATTGCCGACTGGGTCGCAAGCGGCCGCTGCCGACGGGCAATGTTCAATCTCAAGCTGCCGATGAAAAAGCGGCTGCAGGCGGTCGAACAATGCCGCAACATCATCCACAAGCGGCTTGCCAGCGTGGGGCATTACGAGCTGCGCATCAAGCACCTGTACCACGACCGCGAGGAGGTCACCGCCTATCTCGCCCTGCGCCAGTCCGGCTGAAGCGTGCACGCTGCATGACCGGGACAACACTGCCGCACTGCCGCAATTACGCCCTGCCGTGCACGCTCAGGCGTGTATAATTGCGGCTTCCGATCAACCGTTTCGGCCTGCCGGCCGGTGCGAGCCGCTTCCGTGCGCGCAGGCGCCGGTCACACGTTCATCCGCCCAGGGCGCAGCGCGCAGGCCGCTCGCCCCTTCTGAATACACTCTATGAGCTTTGCCGATCTCGGACTGATTCCCGAGCTGCAGCGCGCGGTGGCCGAAGCCGGCTACACGCAGCCCACCCCCATCCAGCAACAGGCCATCCCTGTCGTGCTGGCCGGTCACGATGTAATGGGCGGCGCCCAGACCGGTACCGGCAAGACCGCCGGCTTCACGCTGCCGCTCATCCAGAAACTCGCCCGACACGCCAGCACCTCCACCAGCCCGGCCCGTCACCCGGTACGCGCGCTGGTGCTGGCGCCCACGCGTGAGCTTGCCATGCAGGTGCACGAGTCGGTGAAGACCTATAGCAAGCATGTGCCACTGCGCTCGGTCTGCATCTATGGCGGCGTGGACATGCGTGCGCAGACCAACGAACTGCGCAATGGCGTGGAAATCATCGTGGCCACGCCCGGCCGCCTGCTCGACCATGTGCAGCAAAAGACGCTGCAGCTTGGCCAGGTGGAAATGCTTGTGCTCGATGAAGCCGATCGCATGCTCGACATGGGCTTCATCCCCGACATCCGGCGCATTCTCGAGTTGCTGCCCGCCAACCGGCAAAGCCTGCTGTTCTCGGCCACCTTCTCGGACGAGATCAAGAAGCTTGCCGACCAGATGCTCAAGCAGCCCAAGCTGATCGAGGTTGCCCGGCGCAACACGGTGTCCGAAACCATCACCCACCGGGTGCACCCGGTTTCTGCAGGCATGAAACGCAACCTGCTCGCCCACCTGTTGCGCCACCAGCCCGACACGCAGGCGCTGGTGTTCGTCGACACCAAGCTGCTGTGTGGCCGGTTGGCCAGCTATCTGGCCCGTCACAACATCGCCGCCGATGCGATTCACGGCGACAAGAGCCAGATCCAGCGCAGCGAAACCCTCGAAGCCTTCAAGGCCGGGCGACTGCGCGTGCTGGTGGCCACCGACGTGGCCGCCCGGGGCATCGATATCGACGACCTGCCTTCGGTGATCAATTTCGAGCTGCCGCATACCGCCGAAGACTATGTGCACCGCATCGGCCGCACCGGACGGGCGGGACGCCAGGGGCACGCAGTGTCGCTGGTGTGCGCCGAGGAAAAATCCCGCCTCGCCGAGATCGAAAAACTCATCAAACTGGACATTCCACTGGAAGTCGTCCCCGGTTTCGACCCCGAGCCGGACTTCTTTCACGAGGGAGCCGCGCGCAAGCGTGGGGGCGGTCGTGGCAATAACAGCGCCACCGCCCAGGCCTTCGACAGCAGCGATGCCCCGCGCCGGCGCGCCGAACGGCAGGACAGCCCCCGCAGCGCTGGCAGCAGCAGTGGCAAACGCCCGGGCGGGCGCAGCACGCCACGCGTGGCGGCCGACGGTTTCGACTTCAGCAAACCCTACCAGCCTTCCGCAGCACCGACTGCAAGCGCCGCGTCCAACCCCTTGGAAGGCACTTCCGCGCTGGCCAGTCTGGCTGCGACGACACCGGCCGCAGTCAGCGGTCGCCAGCAGCGGCCCATCGCCTTCCTGCTGGGCGGATTGGGCCGAAAACCCGACCCGCAGGGCTGATCCGGCGGCTTCGCCCCGCTCCGGGCGGAAAAGCGGCCGGCTTACCGCCCTTTTCCGCGCAAGGGATTTTGCGGGGCAGCGTATTCTGATGGCACAGTGACCCACGCCGGGCAACCGGCCTGCACACATGAGCCATCCGATGAAAGCCAACGCCACGCCCCAGGGCGGAAAACCGTCCGAACCTTTCGTAGCCGACTTCTCCGAAGGGCTGGAGACCGGACTGTATCTGGGCCTGCTCGAACTCATCGATGAAGGCCTGATCATCACCGGCGATGAAACCATCCTGGAGGTCAACTCAGCCGCCTGCCGCCTGTTGGAGCGCGATTACCGCGTACTGGTCGGCTGCCCCCTGTCCACCCTGTTTCCGTCGGAAAAGGCTTTTCTCGAAGCACGCGCCCGTCTGCTGATCCAAGGCGAGATGCGCGGCAGCCTGAATGTCAGCCTGCCCGGCGGACGGCACCGCACCATGCGCTTCATTGCAGCCGCCCGGCTCAGACCGGGCATGCATGCACTGATCCTGAGCCCGGATTATCTCTCCGAACAAACCCCCGCACAGCCCCCCCGGCGCGATGACCTGTGGCCACGCCTGGCGGCCATCGTCAATCAGCCAGTGCTGGTGGTCGATGCCGAGCAACGCATCAGTGCCCTCAATGCGGCCGCGCTGCGTCTGCTCGACGGCGATCGCGCCGCACTCACCGGCCAGCCACTGGCCAACGTGCTCCGGCTCGACTGGTCAAGCGCCCATCCCGAGAAGTTCGTCGCGCTCGAGCGGGTCAGCCCTGACCGGCCGTCCAACAACGCCGCCCCCGAACTGCAGGCCCGCCTGCTGAACGGCCCCAAGCCGGGCTGGCATGTACTGGTCCTCAACGCTCCGGACAACCTTTCCACCCACACCCTGCCCGCCCCCCCTGCCCAGGCACCTGCACCGCGCGCACAAACGCCCTCCGGCACCCTCCGGCAGCGCAACACGCCTCAGCACGCCGCGATCACGGCTGCCGTGCGCTCGGCCCTGCTCGACAATCAACTCGAACTGCATTTTCAACCCCTCATGGATGTCCGCAGCGGACAGGTTCTTGCAGGCGAGGCGCTGTTGCGCTGGCACCACCCCAGCCAGGGTCTGACGCCCTTCGGGCGCTTTCACGAACTGGTGCAGGATGAGGCCCTGATTGCACAACTCAGCGACTGGGCCTTGCAACAAGCCTGTCAGCTGGCGGCTCGCTGGCCACATTGTGCAGCGTACCCCAAGCGACTGACCGTGAATGTGTCGGCCAGTCAGGCCCTTCGCGGCGATCTGGTGGCACGGGTGCAACTGGCGCTGGAACGCTCGGACCTGCCCGCAGCCCGGCTGGTGCTCGATCTGGACGAGCGTGTGCTGCAGGCAGATGGCGAGGAGCAGCTGGCACGCAGCCTGGCGACGCTGCATGGCATGGGCGTGACGCTGGCCATCGATGATTTCGGACGCGGTCTGTCCTCAATTCCACAGCTCAAGCGCTACCCGCTGCAGGCCCTCAAGCTGCACCCCGAACTGGTTGCCGGAGTGGGGTGCGACGAGGACAGCGAAGCCGTGGTCGAGGCCATCGCTACAATGGCCACCGTGCTGTCACTGGAAGTCTACGCGCGAGGTGTGGAAAGCGAGGCCCAGCAGGCCTTCCTGTCGGCACTCGGTTGCCATCTGCAGCAAGGGCCACTGTTCGGCCCCCCCATGGATGCGCGCAACTTTTTGCGCAACCTGGGCGAACAGCCCCAAGGTGCCTCCCCTGCCTGAAGCAGGGTCCGTCCGACTCAATTCCAGTAATCGGCCAGACTGTTGCAGTCTTCTTCACGTCCGGTCAACTGGCTGAAGCGCGCCAGGCGGTTGCGCACAAAGTCATCGCTCACGCGCAGATTGGCACAATACTCACGCAACTGCATCGCATAACTCATCATCTGCAAATGATGCACGGTATCGGCCACGGCCGGAAAACGGTAGCGCGACGTATCCCGGAAGTCCGGCCGCGCACGCGCTTCCGCTCCTTCCGTTTCTTCTGCCTCTTCCGTCTCAGCAGGCATCGCCGCAGCATTGCCGGTCATGCTGTCGGCCGGCGTCTGGGCCAGAACGGCACCCGACAGCCAAACCCCCCAGAAGAACATCCACCACCCCGGCTTCATGATTGCACACCCATTGCACGCCAACCCCTGGAACACAGGAACTCATGTGTCATTAACCCGGCCCTTGAGCATGCTGTTTCCGTTCGCCCTGAGCTTGCCGAAGGGCACGACCGGGACTGGGCTTCGACAGGCTCAGCCGAACGGTTGTCATTAACGTTAAGGGCCGGGTTAATAATGTTAACGGCGGCGCCAGACCAAGCTTGAGCCCGTGGGGACACGAGCACCCAGCACCAAAAGGTGCCGGCCTCATGAGCCGGGAGGAATTCGCTCGGCATGACCGCTCAGCCGGTCCGCCGGTCCGATCACCCGCAGGATCTCGGCGGCCGTCGTTTCGCCGGAATCCACCTTTGTCACGGCATCGTCGGACAGCTGGCGGGCACCCGACTCCCGGGTGGCCCGGGTCAGTTCGGACAAGCCCGCCCCGCCCGCCACCAGATCGCGAAAGCGCTCATCGGGCAGCAACACCTCGTAAATGCCCATGCGACCGTGGTAACCGCTGCCGTTGCAGTGCCTGCACCCCTTGCCGGCAAAGTGTCGCATCTGTGCGCTGGCAAAGCGTCCCCCCAGCCGGGCCAGCACCACGGCATCGGGGCTCACCTCCTCCCGGCAGACCGCGCACACCTTGCGCACCAGACGCTGTGCAATCACCCCCTCCAGGGCCGACGCCAGAATGTAGGGCTTCACCCCGAGGTCGAGCAGCCGGGCAACGGTCGCCAGGGCCGAATTGGTGTGCAGCGTGGAAAACACCTGGTGACCGGTGAGGGCCGCATGAAAGGCCACCTCGGCCGTTTCGTGATCGCGGATTTCGCCCAGCAGGATGACATCCGGGTCTTGCCGCAGGATGGCACGCAGCGTGGTCGCAAAGGTAAGCCCGATCTTTTCTCGTATGAGCACCTGCCCGGCCATGTCGAGGTAATACTCCACCGGGTCTTCCACGGTGATGTAGTTCTTCTCGGCTACCGCGTTGTGCTGCAGCAGGGAATACAGCGTGGTGGTCTTACCGCTGCCGGTGGGGCCGGTGGCCAGCACAATGCCCTGCGGCTTGTCGATCATCAAGCGCACCCGCTCCATATCCTCCGGGGCAAAACCGAGCGCCTCCAGCCCGATCACCGCCGCGTTACGGTCGAGGATCCGCATCACCACCTTTTCGCCATTGATGGTGGGCAGCGTGGAGATGCGCAGATCGACCATGCGCATCGGCGACTTGATCGTCACCCGCCCATCCTGCGGCCGGCGGCGCTCGGAAATGTCGAGCTCGGCCATGATCTTGATGCGCGACACCAGTGCCGAATGCAGCTGATGCGGAATGTTGATCTTGTCGACCAGCACACCGTCGATGCGGTAGCGCACCGCCACGCTCTTCGTGCGGGGCTGCACATGGATGTCGGAGGCCCCCAGGCGGATCGCCTCAAGCACGATTGCATTCACCAGACGAATGGCCGGCGGCTCCTCGGTTTCGCGCAGCAGCACTTCGAGCGAGGCATCTTCATCCTCGTCAATGACGATTTCGATGCCCTCGTACGGGTCCTCGGCCGACACGCGCGTCACCAGGTCATCGAAATCCACCGACGTCCCGAACACCTCGGCGATCTTCTCGCGAATCTCGCTGGCACCGGCCATCACCGGCAGCAACTCCAGCCCGGAGGCAAAGCGCACGTCGTCGAGCAGCCCGGCATCCAGCGGATCGGCCACCGCCAGGGTCAGGCGCCGGCCATCCAGCCGCAGCGGCAACACCAACTGGCGCTCGCAAAAGCTGCGCGGCACCAACTCGGCCACCACCGGATCGACATTGAACTCGGCCAGCGACACCTCATCGACCAGCAACTCCTTGCGCAGGATGGACTTGATCGCATCCTCCTCCACCCAGCCCCGTGCCAGCAGCAACTTGATGAAGGGCTCCTTGCGCAGCTGCTGCTGCCGGTACAGCTCCTGGAGCTGGTTGTCGCTGAGCAAATTGCGCTTATTGAGCATGATGCCCAGCTGGCTGCGATTGGAGACAGCCAGCCTGGCCAGGGCCGAGATTTCCTTGCCCTTGCGCTCGTTATCGACCTGCAGCGCCCGGTTGCGCTGCTTCAGGTCGTGTTGCTCCAGCGCCAGCGCCACGGTCACACGCAGGTCATCGTCATTCCAGGGCTTGAGGATGAACTTGTAGACCGCCCCTTCGTTGATCGCCCCCATCACCGCACCGGTATCGGCATGACCGGTGAGCATGATGCGGATGGTGTCCGGATAGCGCTGCTTCACGCACTTCAGAAACTCCGCCCCGCTCATGCCCGGCATCATGTAATCGCTGATCACGAGATGCACGGCCGTGCCCTCCATCTGCCGCAGCGCATCGGCCGCATCGTGCGCCACCAGAACCTCGTAATTGCGTTCGAGGCGGAACACCCGGCGCAGTGCGGACAGCACCCCGGGCTCGTCATCGACGATCATCAGGCGGTAGGTCATCGGAGCGGCCGGCGCACAGCCCTCCGGTGCGTCACCGCCCCCATCGGCGCCTGCCGGTCCACGAAAAAAGTTCGCGATCAGGCTCATCGGGCCACCGCCGGCAGCAGCACACGCACCCGGCTGCCCTTGTCCGGCACGCTCTCCAGACTGATCCGGCCATGGTGCGCCCGCACCACATCGCGCGCCACGGAAAGCCCCAGCCCGGTGCCCTCGCCCACGCTGCGCGTGGAAAAGAAAGGCTCGAAGGCGCGCTTGAGCACCTCGGGCGCCATGCCCTCGCCGTTGTCCAGGATGTCGATGCGCAACACGTCCTGCCGTACCCCCTGCAGAGTCCCCTGCTCTGCACCGACCCGCACCACCACCTGTCCACCCCGTCCGCTCACGGCCTGCACCGCATTTCGGATCAGATTGAAGAAGGCTTGGTTGAGATGGCCCACATGCCCATTCACCCAAGGCAGTTGTGCGGCAACCTGACAGTTCAAGCGGACGCCTGCCGGTAGCGAGGACTTGATCATCGCGCACACCGCAAGCAGCTTTTCTCCCAGATCAAACAGCTCCTGCCCGGCACCATCCACATTCGAAAAGCTCTTCAGGTCACGCACGATACCGGCAATCCTGTCCGCCCCCTGAATGCTGTCGTCGAGCAACGCGCCAAAATCATCCAGCATGAAGTCGAAGTCGATGCGCTCGCACAGTTCGCGCAACCCGGGCGTGGCCTCACGCCCGAGGGCATCGCGCAAGGCCAGCAACGCGCTCACATAGCGACGCGCCGACACCAGATTGCTGCGCACGAAGCCGATCGGATTATTGATCTCATGCGCCACCCCGGCCGCCAGTTGTCCCACCGCCGCCAGCCGCTCGGTTTCGTAGAGCTGACGCTGGCGGGCCTCGATAAGCGCCACCTGCTCGCGCACCTGCTCTTCGAGCTTGCCCGACAGCGCCCGCAGGCGGGCTTCCGAAGCCGCCAGTTCGGCATTCTTGGCGAGCAAGTTTTCATAGTCTGCCTGCACCGCCTCGACATGCAGGTCGGCCGCCATCAAGTACTGGGCACGCTGCTGCAGGATGGCTTCCAGCACCTCCGCAGCCGCCTTCAGGCGCTCGGCCCGGTCAGCCGACGACACAAGAAAGCCGACTGGCTCCAGCTCCAGGTCGAGTGCTACCGACAGGCCATGCTCCGGCAGCACCTCCCCCCACAGCAGCGCGCCGTCCCGGTCCTGCAACACCGTTGCAGCCCCCACCAGCAGGTCCAGCCGCCCCTGCAGGCGCTTGCGCAGGCTGGCACCGAGCAGGTCCTGCAGCATGAACTGTCGGTCGAGTGCGGCCATCATTCCCCCTCTGCAGCCGGTGACACACCGCCCAGCCCGGCGACAAAGGCCGCGCTGTCAAGGCCGTGCCGCTCGGCCAGTGCGAAATCGGCATCGAGCGACCGGTACAGCACCGCAAGCAGGTTCGCAAAAGTTTCGCGCACCCCGCTGCCCAGCAGTGCCGAAGCGAACACCAGCGGCCAGGGCGCCTGTCGCCAGTCTGCCCGGATGGTGTCCTCGGGCACCAGACTGGACTCGGGCAGGTCGCGCTTGTTGAACTGGATCACCAGCGGCAGGCGCGCAAAGTCCAGCCCCACACGCGCGGCATTGCCCATCAGGTTGTCGAAGGATTCCGCATTATTGGTGGTCTGGTTGCGGTGAGAGTCGGCCACGAACACCACCCCGTCGGCCCGCGACAGAATCGCCTTGCGCGTACCGTCATGGGCCACCTGTCCGGGCACGGTAAACAGCCTCAGCTTGATCATCAGCCCGGAAGGCGCCCGCAGCCCCATCGGCAGCAGGTCGAAAAACAGGGTACGGTCATTGCGCGTTTCCAGCGTCATGATCTCCCCCTTCAACTGCGGGCCGGGCAGGTCATGCAGTCGCATCAGGTTGGTGGTCTTGCCGCTTTGCGCCGGCCCGTAATACACCACCTTCACGGTCAGCTTGCCGGCATCCTCTTCGAAATCAGCCATTCCCGCCCCCGGGCGTACGGCAGCCGATCCCCTGTCGACTCACCGAAAGACAACGCAAACGTGGTGCCTCATCCCTAGCCACGAAACATGGTTGAAGAGTAGCCGGATACGCCCGCCCGAACAACTCCCATGCCCGAGTTTGGCCTGGCACGCCCGAGCGCAGGCTGTTCGCTGGAACGCTGTGCCACGCCCTTCAAACCACTGAAGGCCGCCGCAAAATACCGGAAGCCAAACACCCGGACCTGGCGTCACAACCAAAGCACAAAGAGGACCCCAAGAATCACTGACGCATCCACAATCATTCGGAGCAAAAAGCTTTTTCTCCCCACCCTGTATATAACGAAAACATACAAGAAGCCCGCTATAAAGGAGAGAATTGCAAGGGGAAAAATCACAATCAACACACGCCCCTCTGCAAATGTTTGCGGGGAGGTTTTATACAGCAACCCAGGCACGAGAACAGCGAACAGCAGTGAGAGCAAGCGGCTTTCAAGATAATGAAGCGCCTGGTCAAACGGATTTGAGAAACTGCGAACTTTTATCAACGAAGACGCGCTCTCGTATTGCGGAAGGTGGCGTATCGGATAGACCAGCATGACCAGCAACGAAAAAATCAAGCCTCCATACACCATGTCGATCATGCCGCCCTGCTGTGTGATGAAAATGGTCAAAATTGCTCCGATCACCATAAATGGCAGTGGCGCGTAGCTTGACCCCAAGGCAGAGTGACAATGAGTGCACTCGAATATGTTGTGACGATCACCCCATGCTCCCCACGCATGCAGGAATACCACCGGAAATAAAATGGTTCGTTGATTGCAGACCGGGCACTTGAATAGCATGACAATTCCATCCATATTGAGAAGCACACACCATCAACCCATCGCATGAAAGGCTGACGTGCTCTGCCTGGAGCATAACGCACCGAACTCAGAAGTCCACAGCCAGATGCCATTGAACCTGTGCCTGCTGAATCCGCTCCAGCACAGCCTGATACTCTGCAAGCTCATCCGAGATTGCGGCGGCATTGTTCAGGGCATTGGGGTGAGTGCTGAGATAAGCCGTTGCCACAAAGTTTCATCACATAAAGAAACCTTCAACCCTTGTGTGGCCGGGGTTTCTTCGGAAAAAACGTAGGAAAACTTCTTGTGAGCGGCTTAAGGGTCCCATCGGAAGATTGAGGTCAAACGCTGGAACACATTGATTTCCCGTCTCTACCCTACGACCCTTCGGCAAATCACAAGGCAGTATCCGGGCCTTCCTCTGTGTCGGCAGCCGACTCGGTGAGACGTCGGATCGTCAGGGAGCAGCGCTGTTCAACCAGGGTCACGATACGCTCAACCACGGCATTGTCGGCAAAGTGGTGAGCAGGGGTGGCTTGGAGTTTTCGAGCCGCGATGGGAAGCGCTTTGGCCAACTCCAGAATGCGCCTTTTGGCTGGCGCCTTTGCCAAGCCAACGCCTTCTGCGAACTGCTCCCAATGTCGCGCCTGAACCTCGCTGAATTTGTACTTGCTGCCGACCTTCATCGCCATCTTGGGGGTCAATGTCGGGTACACCGCCGTCGAGAGCGTATCGTAGAACGGCGCCAAAACCGGAGTCTTGCCCGAATACAGCAACGAGAAATTCTTGGCATGCGCGTCGTGGTTGCCAATCAGCGCATTGAAGATCACATAGTCGAACAAGCGCAGAATTTGCGGTGCGCTGGGCCGGGTGACTCTGCGTACCAACTCGAAGCATCGCGCCAGATCCGGCCCGCCTTCGTTCTGGTATTTCATTTCGGGCACGATGCCCAACGCTTGACAGAAATCCTCCTGATGCAGGCGCTGCCGCTGACCTTGTGCATCCGTGACCCTGTCATAGCGTTCGACCAGCAGGAAAGATCGATCCAAAACAGTTTGGATGCTTGCTTTCACTGGTTTGAGCTGCATGGCATCGGCCAGCGCCATGCAGAAACCCTCATTGGTCACGCTGTCCTCGACCGCATGAATTGCGGGTTTCAAGATGTGAGAACTCGGCGTGCCATGGCGGGGTAGGCCAATCCGGCGACCATCAAAAACCACCGGCAGTTTGTCCTGGGCGCCCGCTAAGGAAAGCCGCAAACCGTCTTTGCCAGCCAGCATGGGCCGTCGCGGCAACTCTTCGAGGATGGCAACGACCTCCTCGTCGCTCAGCCATTGAACGGCGTCAACTGCGGTCGTCGCAGGCAAGGCCTGCCCTGGCTCGAGGAAGGTCACTGCCCCTGCACATTCGCCACCGATGTGGTCCAGCAGCGCGAAGTCGTTCTGGCCAGAAACCTGGAACTGTTGTGCGATCAGGCGCCGCATCTGCCCCTCTGGCAGCAGACCTGCGAAGAAGGGACGCGTCTGGCGATCGTCAAACGGATCCGCTTGCAAGGGAAGCGATGCCGACAGTGCCATGGCGTTTGGCTGCAACAGCCAGCCATGTGCGTAGCCAAAACTCAATCGCCCTTCGACCAGCGACAAGGTGCCGACGCGCTCGGTGAACAACCAGACTTCCAACTCATGCCCCATGGCCATCACCCCCGGTCGGGTCTTCGGCTGTCCCTGTGGGCAAGCCTTCCAGTTGGATCTCCCCGCCCAGCGCATCAATGACCTTGAGCACGCTTTCCAATCGCAAGGTGGGTTTTCCGGCTTCCAGATCAACGATGAAGCGCACCCCCACCCCAGCAGCCAGGGCTAGTTGAGGCTGCGTCAGCCCAAGCTGCTTGCGGGCAGCACGCAGTGCTTGTCCCAGTTGTTGAGGTGATCGGACAGATGTCATGGCTCTAGAGATTTCCCGTTCGGGAAATTATTGTCCAAAAACCATCGCAATGCAATATGAATTTCCCGAACGGGAAACCTGATGGATCAGAACCGCCAATTCAGCCAGAAATTCCCGATCGGGAATTTTTCTTTGACAGGCAAGGTGATGCGGGGGATATCGCTTGGCTACGGGCCCAAACCAGCGCCTTCATGGAGTCCTGCCAACTCATGCGGAAGGAAACCAAGGTAAGCGCTCCACAAACCCCATTCTTCCTGGTTTCGCTACGCTGTGATCAAATTCTCGGCGTTGAGATTCCAGGGAAGGAGGGCTTCGAAGTGTTCAACGGTGCTTGCGGTGGGCAATGCGCGCAGCACCTGCTGCAGCCACAGATAGAGTTCGATTCCGTTGGCTTTGGCGGTTTCGACCAGCGAGTAGATCAGCGGCGTAGTTCGTCGATGACGGGGCGGCTGCGGCTTTGGCGTTGTGCCAGCCGGTCGGTGTCGTTCAACTCCCGCGCGTCCTTCTCGATGGCGTAGA
>WPCI01021391.1_pt1 | contig 55036 bp, 54 predicted proteins | sample 5399871 | NCBI WGS metagenome assembly WPCI01 (sample SAMN12869469, study PRJNA574797) | sludge metagenome | isolation source: wastewater treatment of pH7 | place: China:Beijing | collected 2019-05-20 | reverse complement strand
TCTGAGCGACAGTACCCCCGCAGCAAGAGCTGCGGGGGTACTGCTTTTCACACGCTGTCGTCAAAGACTCAGCCCGTCATCCCCGGCCTGTTTCTCATCGACTTCTGGTCCGACAACGGGCCGACGCTTGACGCTGACATGCTCATAGACACCCGCGGCGATCTCGCCGCGCAGCCGTTCAGCAGCTGGCCTGTTCCCGCCTTCATACAGCGACTTCGCGCGAGCCATCTTGCGCGCGCGCAGTTCGAGTTGCTCGCGGAAGGCAGGGTGCATGACGGGGCCAACCTTCTCCAGCCATGCCGAGCCGATGCCGATCGACTTCAGTGTGGCCTCGTCCAGTCGTGCACCCGACTCAAGGATTGGCACCGCCACCTCCTCGTAGGTCGCCAGCTTCTCAAGACGCTCCTGAGCCTTGGGGGTCTTTCCCCGCAACTTCCGCAGCCGTGACCGGTAAGGCTCCTTCGCGGCCTGCGAGAGCGGAGCGTCCGCAGGCGCGGCCATGTCCGCAGCGGCAGCGTAGGACGTGGCTTCCTGGCTCTCTACGGGCTCAGGAACGCTCACTGGTGCCTCGGCTACCTCCACGGGCTCTGGGGCCGCTGTAGCGGCTTCTGCGGCCTTCTCCGCGTCGATCTGTGCGAGTGTCTTGCCGATGCCCAGCTTGGCCTTCAATGCGGCAACCGAGCGTTCCATGTGAGCATCGAGCTCTGCGTACAAGTCAGCGAACGGATCTTGCTTCTTAGCGTCCCGAGGTAGCGGAGCGTCCGCAGGCGCTGGCATGTCCGTAGCGGCAGCGCAGGACGTGCTCTTCTCGCTCCTATCGGGCACCGGGGTGGTGGGTGTGATTGTGGGCTGGGGGAGGGTTGCCTGGTGCTGCTGCACGGCTGCCTGCTGCGCCCACTTCTGCTCCAGCGCCTCTAACGTGAACTCAGCCCCGAGGGTCTCGTCGCGGCGGGTCTGGTGGCTGGTCGGCTCCACTGTGGTGGTGCCTTGGGAGCGCACCATGCCGTACCGGATGGTGTCCTTCTTTCCCCGCTTGCTGATGCGCACGCCACGGCGCGCACCCGCCTGCACGAACGAGTCCCAGTCCACGCTTGCGGGGTCCTCGATCGCCTCGCGGATACGGCCCACCAGGACGTCTTGGCTGAACGGCTCGGTGGCAGTGAACTCCTCACCGAGATCGGCCGCCACAGCGCGCTGAGTGTCCCACTCCAGCCACTTCGCATAGTCGCGCAGGTCACGGTTCCCGCGCTCACCGGTGCCGCGCACCACGGCCGTTTCGCCGCGCTCGAAACGCTCCTTGGAATCACTCGCCGCCTGGCGCAGGTCATCGCGCTGGACGTAGCCCATGTCAGCCAAGAGTTCGTCGTGTTCCTGCACTAACTTCGAGTGCGTCACCCACGCAGAGTTGTAGCTGCGGCCGGTCTCCCGCTCAACAGAGTTGATGACGATGTGGTTGTGCAAACACCCCGTCTTGCCGTCACGCTGGGTGACCACGATGGCTTCACGCCCTGGGGCCTTCAGCTTCGCCAGTGCCCGCCCCAGCTCGTGCGCCCGCAGCCAGTCGTCGGGGTCTTCAGGATCGAGCGCGCCGACGCCGTCCTTGGCGAACGCCTGGATCACGTGGTACGCCTGCACATACTGTCCGGCCCGGTCCTTGCCGTGCCTCTTTCGCACGTCGCGGAACTGCGCCTCAGCGCGATCTACGAGCGCCCCGTTGACGCCGGTGGCGACCACGTACCTCTCGCCGCGCTGGTCCTTCTTGTCGTTGAGCACGTAGCCGATCAGTGCGGCACTATTCCGTGTCGACGATGCGACCACCACGGCCGCGATCGGCTGCATCAGTAGCCCCTAGCGGAACGGGCGAGCTGGTAGCCAGCGTCGTCCAACTTCTTCGCCGTTTGCCGCAGTGCGGCGACCGCGCTCAACGCCTCGGAAATATCAACGGCAGGAACAATCTCGCCGGAGTTCAACCGGCGGCTAACCTGGTTAAGGTTGCCTCCGACCCGCGCCACCTGCATACGCAGGGCTGCGGCCTCCTCGGCCAACTTCTCCAGCGCCGCCACCACGTCGGCACTATCGCCCACGGGCGCAGAACCCATCGCCAAAGCTCTGGCCTCAATGCGCGCGGCTTCCTCCTTATCAAGGAGCAAAACGCGGTGCGCTTCGGAGAAGCTCACCGTCTTCCCGCGTGTCTTCGACAACGCGGAGCGCACAGCTTCGATCGCGGCCTCCTCGGCCGCACCGAACCTGAGCGTGCGCTGCTTCGAGAGCGTGCCCGTCCGCTTCCTCGCCCGCTTCGGCTTCGCCGCACCGGTGCTCGTCATCGTCCGCGCCCCCTCTCTCGGTGTGACCGTCACAGAATTGATTACGGCCCAAACCCTGGCGGTTTGGCCCTCCATCAATTCTAGGGGGTCATGAGGTCACACGGCAAGCAGTTTACTCGGGATACATTTTCGCTCCGCTCAATGTTCCCTCGTACTGCTTGCGGGGTGGGGCTGCGCCCCTCCCTCGACCCTCCCCAGACACGCGAAAGCCCCACCCGCCTTCCGGCTGAGTGGGGCTTCGCGCAGCGCCGTGGATCACCACGGCTTGAACGACGACCGCTCCTCATCGTCACCGTCGGGCGTGGACGCGGACGCCGGTTCGTCGTCGTCGAACTCATCTCCGACGACCGGCGCGGCCTCCGCCGTACCGGCGTCCTGAACGCCGGAGACAGCCGCGACCTTGTCGCGGATGCTCCGCAACGTCTCGGCGTTGCTCAGCACTTCGCGCAGCGCCGCGACCTGGTCCAGTGAACGTGCCTCAATCTCGCCCGCCAGCCACCGTCCAAGGTCAAGAACAGCCGCGTCGAACTCGGCCTTTTCCTCCTTGGCGGCCTCGCGCTTCAGCTCCCGCCGAAGCGCCTCCTTTTCCTTAAGCTCGGCTTCAAGGGCCGCGATCTTCTCAGCGCGGATTTGCGCCTTCGTACGTCGTGCCATGATCTGGCCTCCTCATCGTTGGTAAGTCATCTTGATAGGCGCGCCACTCGCGGATGGTGACGCAGGCTCCACGGCTCACGGCTGAGCCATTTGCCTGGTTGGGCGAGAGCGGCAGCGCCCGCCCAACCGGTGGTGCACAGAGCGGAGCGCCGTGCACCGTTTCCTTGCTCACGAGGCCGGGAAAGTGATCGGCTCGGACGTCGCCGGGCCGCCGAAAGGATTGCTCCCCGGCGTGTAGTGCGGCGGCTGCTGCATGACGACCGGCGCCGGATACGGGGTCGCCTGGTCGGTCACTCGCAGTGAGTACGTCATGCCCCGGGTCGTCTTCGTAGCGGTGTGCCCGAGCCGCTGCATGGCGTCACTGAACTTTGTCCGCCCGAGTACGTGGGCAGAGAAGATGTTCTCCGACTTGGCCCACTCTGTGTAGCGCTCGTGCAGGTCGCTCACGGTGGCACCCTGAGCAGCTCCCGCGGGCGTGCAGACTTCGTCCACGAACCGGCGCACGTCGTCCTGGCTCTCGGCGTACGCCGTCGTGGCCACGGTTACCGCAGCCGGCGTCACCAGACCGTTCTCCTGGTAGTCGGCCCAGCCCTCCACCGCCCAGGCCAGCACCGCATCGGCGCAGTCCTTGAGCTTGCTCGGCAGATGCGGGTCCTGCTTGTCCTCCGGGATCACAACATCAAACGGCACCACCCGCACCCGAGCCCACACCGCCGGGTCGTTGGCAGGCAGCTTCGGCAGAAAGTTGGTCACCAGCAGCGCCAGGAAAGCCGGGTCGAACGAGAACGGCTGGCCGTACAAGAACCGGGCCGAGAGCCGATCCCCACCGGTCATCCGCTTCATGAACGAAGCGTCGATCCGGGCCTTCTCCTCCAGCTCAGAGGACACCAGATAGCGCACCCCGCGCAGCTTCGCCGTAGCCGGGCTCGCACCCTGGGCACTACCCCCGCGCCGAACCTCGAACAGGCCATCATCAGCGGTATCGGCGTAGTCGCCGACAGCGTGCGAAAACGCGCCATACGCCACGCCCTTGCCGTTGCGCCCGGTACCCGTGGCAACCACCAGGATATGCTCCAGGACCGACCCGAACAGAGCGATCCCGTGCACCTGCTTCCAATAGCGCTGAACTTCGGGATCAGGCAACACCTCGTTGAGGAACGTGTCCCACAGATCAGAGCGCGCTGGCGCCGCAGGATCGAACGATCCGCGCGTGATCTTCGTCAGCCTGTGGCCCGCATCGTGGGGGAGCAGCTCGCCCGACCGCAGGTCCAGAGTCCCGTTGGGCATATTGAGCAGCTCAGGCCTGGCGTCGAACTCGTCCACGCGCGAGGCGATCCCTTGCAGCGACGCCGCGATCTCCAGGATCGCGTTCAGCGCATGGTTCGTCTGGGAGTTCTCCGTCAGCCGCGCCATCGCCTTGTTGTCACCGTCAACTGCCTCGCGATGCAGCCTGCGCAGCGAGGACATCAACGCCTGGCGCACCAACGCCTTGCCCTCGTCCTGGCACCAGCGAGTCCCGTCGTAGACCAGCCAACCCAGACCGGGAGCGAAACGCATCCGATGCCCATGCTCGGCGGCAAACTCATTCGCCAGCAAAACCTGCCGGTGCGACTCCCGCGCAGTGGTTCGGTACAGGTCGCGATACAAATCGACGAGGTTGGGTGTCGCGCTTGAATCCTCCATACCACCGGGGGTATTCTGGAGTGCAGAGCCGCGAAACTCTTCTGATGCCGCCTCAGCCTTGCTGGGGCGGTTTTCTTTTTGCTCGGACATCTCCTCACGCCCCCGCCCGCAGGATCTCCGCGATGCGGGTGGCCTGCTCATCGGTGAGCCTGGGAGCGGCTGCAAAAAGGTCAGCCATGGCATTAGCGAACGGGTTACTCGGTGGCTCCACTGGGCGCAGCAGCGCTTCCAGGGACTCACGCCTGATGCGCCGCATCGGACGCTTCGCACCGGGGCCGGAAATGTCGACTACCTCAAGAGCACCGGTCTCGATGCGCCGGTTGACCGTGGCGATCGAGCAACCGAGGTACTTGGCTGCCGCCCGCACCGGGACGAAGTCCGGCAGGGCTGTAGGGGTCGTTTTGGACACACTTACTCCTCATGATGAGGAGTGCTTCGAGCGGGCTTCCCCGCTCTTGTGGCCTCTACGGCCCACCATCGGTGGTGAGCCGTGCCCGGGGCGTGTCTCCCGAGCGACCTAGCCGTGTTTTACCGACGACACTCAAACTACGTAGTAGACGATACGCGAATCAGCGCGAGAAAGCAACAGACTCAGATACCCGTATCAATGTGAGCACTGTTGCGACGGCCGGGTTTGCGGGCTTGCTGGTAGCGGTCCTGAAATCGGGCGGGGTCAAAGGCATGATCACCAGCATCATCCAGACGGCGCTGAGCCTGTGATCGATCCGAGGCAGCGGGAAGGCTCCAAGTGGGAGGCGGGGATGGTCACCGTCGAAGCGGCGTTCGCTGTCACCGCGCTGGTGCTCGTCTTCTCCCTCCTGCTGGCGGGGTTGAGCACTGTTCGCGCGCAGGCAGACCTGTGTCAGCGGGCACGGGATGCAGCTCGGGCCGCCGCGCTGGGAGAGAACGTGGCCGGGGCGGTGCAGGTGGTGGCGCAGGGGCGGTGGGTGGAAGTGCAGGCCAGCGCTCCCGCCCCGGCCCTCGGCTGGCTACCCTTTGGCCAGCTGAACTGCTCCGCGCGAACCGTGGTTGAGCCGGGGGTGACCCCGTGAACATCGGCGGAGACCCGAACGTGTGGGAGCGTGGCAGTGCCACCGTGACCGCGGTGGGGATGACGCTGGCGCTGCTGCTGGTAGGTGGGGTGCTGATCGCAGCTTTGGGGGTCCAGGTGGAGCGGACCAAGACGCAGGCGGCGGTGGACTTGGCCGCCCTGGCGGGAGCGGCCAGCGCCCCCTCGGCCCTGGTTGGGTCCGCGGACCCGTCGGGGCCGTGCGCGGTGGCGGAAGAGGTGGCCGCGGCCAACCGGGTGGAGCTGGTTGACTGCTTTGCGCGGGAAGGGGACCTGTGGGTTCGGGCCGAGGGGTCGGTTCGAGTCTGGTGGGGGCAGAGCTGGGGCGTGCCCGCCCGGGCGCGGGCCGGGCCGGCCGGCACCGGTGAGCTGATCAGCCCACTGGCGAGTGAGTGACCAGAAACTCCAGTAGGGCCAGGGCGCCCGGTTTAGAGAGGGGGTGGTTCCGATTACCGCACTTGGGTGACTGAATGCAGGCGGGGCAACCGTCCTCACACGGGCAGGCAGACAGGGCTTGCGCGGTCAGGGAAACCCACTGGTGGGCGTGGTGGAATCCGTGCTGGGCGTATCCGGCTCCCCCGGGGTAGCCGTCGTGCACAAAGACGGTGGGCAGCTCGGTCTGCTGGTGCTCCGGGATCGACAAGCCACCCAGGTCCGACCGGTCGCACATAGCCAGCAGGGGCAGCAGTCCGATGGCGGCATGCTCGGCTGCGTGGAGGGCGCCGGGCAGGTCCTCGGGGCCGATTCCCGCCTCGCGCAGGGCCCGCCGGTCCAACGTGTACCAGGTGGCCATGGTGGGAAGGAAACGCTCGGGGAAAGCCAGTTCGTGGTTGGAGATGAACTCCAGCCCGGGCAGGCGCAACAGATCGTAGTCGGTGACCCGTTCACCCACATCCACACTGCCGTAGTGCCAGGTGACCAGGCCGTCGGGCGAAGTCCAGGTGTCCTCGGTACTCATGATGGTGACGGACTTGTGGCTGGCGGTGCGGGTGCGGAACCGGGTGGTCAGTTTCTCGACCACCGCGACTCGCTGAGTTCCGTCAGAGGTGAACGGGGACAGTTCCAGCACGTGATAGGTGTGCCCCTGGTGGACGTAAATGGCGTCTGGGAACAGTTCCGCATCCGCCCGGTTGCTTGGAACCGTGCCGACCACCCGCCCCGAGTCGACCTCGACAATCTGTACGTCCGCCCCCTCCCCGCGCAGGCTCGTCAGCGAGTGGGCAGAGTCGGGCAGGGTGGCGTTCCAGACCCAACGGTCTGACCGGTACCGCAGGTAGTCCTGCTGGCACAGTTGGTTCAGCAGGTCCGCGCTGCTGAGGCCAAAAGCTGGGAGCTCATCCGCGCGCAGGGGCAGTTCGGCGGCGGCCGCACACAGGTGGGGAGCGATCACCCAAGGATTGTGCGTGTCCAGAATGTTTGCTTCCGGTTCGGTCAGGATCTCCTCCGGGTGGTGAACCAGGTACTGGTCCAGCGGATTATCCCCCGCAATCAGGATGGAGATGCCGTCGGTACCGGCCCGTCCGGCTCGGCCCATCTGCTGAAACAGGGAGGCGCGGGAGCCGGGCCAGCCGGCGGTAATGGTCGCGTCCAGACCGGAAATGTCGATCCCCAGCTCCAGGGCGTTGGTCGTGGCCAGGGAACGCAGTTGCCCGGACCGAAGGGAGGCCTCCAGTTCGCGCCGTTCCTCCGGCAGGTAGCCACCGCGATAGGCGGCCGCTGCCTGCTGCCCGCTCCAGCCGAGCCAGGATAGCCGATCCTGCACCTGGGCGGCCACGGTCTCCGCGGCTCCGCGCGAGCGGACAAAAGTTAGGACTCGGGCCCCCTCGGCCACAAACTGTGAGCACAGGGCGGCCGCCTCGGTCGTGGCCGAAACCCGGATGGTTGGCAGCGTCGGCGCCAGATCGTCCGCCTCCGCCTCGTCCCCGGCCGGGTCGTCTCGCACCCCGGGTTGCCAGAACACCAGGTGCTTGGCGCCCTGCGGTGACCCGTCCTCCGTGATGGCCACCACCCGCTCGCGTCCACTCATTTGCTGGCCCACCTCCAGCGGATTGGCAATCGTGGCGGAGAGCATGACGAACTGGGGGTCGGCCCCATAGTGGCGAGCCAGACGCTGTAACCGGCGCAGCACCAGGACAATGTGGGCACCGGTCAGGCCGCGCCAGTAGTGCATCTCGTCGATGATGATGTAGCGGAGGGAAGAGAGGAACCGGACCCAACGCTGGTGGCCGGGTAGCAGCACGTGGTGCAGGTAGTCCGGATTGGACAGGATGATGTCAGCGTGGGCCCGGGCCCAATCTTTCACCTCGCGGGAAGTGTCCCCGTCCGCGGTGCTGAGGCGGACGGGAATCGTCAGGTGGCTGGCCAACTGGTTCAAATGGGTGAGCTGGTCGGCCGCCAGTGCCTTAGTTGGGGCCAGGTAGAGGGCCGTGGGTTTGTGGCGCAGCTCCGACAGGCGCCAGGCTTCGGACACGGGCCGGTCGGCGGAGAAATCCGCCAGGGCGGACAGGACCGGAGCCCACGCGGCCAAAGATTTACCCGAGCCGGTGCCGGTGGCCAGGACCACGTCCGCTCCGCCGGCCAGAGCGGTGAGCGCCTCGGCTTGGTGAGACCAGACCCGCTCGGCCCCGCCGGCACGGTAGGCCGCCTGGACCTCGGGGTGAATGGAGCTGGGCCAGGCCTCGGTTTGGGCGGGCCGGGATTCGAGGTGGACCTCGGCCACCAGGTGTCGCTCCTGTTCGGGCCCGGTGCTCGATTCCAGTTGGCCCAGCACCTCGCGCAACCGGGGTGAGGCTGGGTTAGCCATGGTGGGGGTGACCCAGGCCGAGCATCCGCTCGGCCACCGAGCGGATGTAGTTCATCGCCCGCAGCCCCTGGGTGACTCCGGTGTCCAGGTACTCCGACAGCTGACGGTCGGAAAGGCCCATCGAGCAGGGGGCAATCATGTCGGCCACCACCAGGGCGGTGTGGTCGGGGCTCTCCAGCAGGTAGACGGTGGGGAAGTAGCTCTCCCGGTTCCAGTTATCCGCGGCCGCGAACAGGGCGTACTCGGCACTTCGGTACGGGTGCTCGGAGTCCCACCGGGTCTGAATGGCCAGGATGTCTTTTCCCGGATGCCAGTAGGCCCGCAGCTGGTGGGCGTCCGCCTCGAAGTCGACCCGGTTCGAGCCGGGGTGGCGCTCGGTCGGATAGCCCAGCTCGTTCAGGGCGTGGACGAGGCGGCGGCACGTCAGCGGGTAGGGGTCGCCCGCTCCTTCAGGGGCCAGGTGGAGGCGGGCGCTAGACATCGTCTTCCTCCCAGGTCACCAGCTCGGGAAGGGCCGCCTCGGCGTCCAAAAAGAAGTCGCGCAACGAGGTCAAGCCCAAATCGAGGAACTCGTGGAACTGGGCGGAAGTGAGGTCGCCGTCGTACAGCATTGAGCTCTCCGCCATCAGGCCGTAGTGTCCCCGATCCTTCAGCGGCCACAGGTAGGCCTTGGGGAAAGCCCGGGTGGCGTTGCAGGTGGCGACCACCTCGCGGAGCCGGTGGAACAGCTCGCTGTCGTGGGCGAAGCCATTCCACTGCCCCCGCAGCTGCAGGACACAGCCGTTCTCAATCGAAAGTGCGTAGCTGGCGTTGGGGGCCACCACACACCAGCCATCCCCAACTGCGGGAACTACCCGCAGGTGTTCGCGCTGCAACAGGCGCTGGGCCCGCGGCAGCGAAATGGGATTTGGTAGTGCGGTCATAACCTTCCTTCTTGCTCGCTAACCCCAGGGTAGTAGAGGGGGCATGGCTCTGCGCGTCGATAGAAAATCGGGAAAAATGCTTACTGCTGGTAGCGTCGTGGCTCCGACTGTGCCACGGTTACCAATAGGGGAATGTCCTGCAATTCAGGGCGTGAAAGAGTGGAGGAGAGGACGTGGGCCAACTGCCACCGGGCTTCCAAGCGGCTGCGCGCCGCCGCCGCTCACTGGTGGTGCTCCTGTCTGCAATTTCGCTCATCGTGCTTTCTTATTTAGCGCTCTACACGGTGGTGGGCCAAAACATCGACAATCTGACGATGGAGGCGGTGGCGGCTTCTGCCCGGTGGTTGCACCTGCGCTTGGGGGCGGTCTCGGCCGCCGTTTCGATCCCGGCTCTCGGTGCCATTTCGATTGGGGTGGTGGCGGTGGCGATTGCCCGGCGCCGGGCCGCCCTGGCGTGGCGTGCGCTCCTGGTGGTGGGAGGGGCCAATGCGACCGCCCAACTGCTGAAGGAGATTTTGCCGCGGCCGGAACTGGGAGTGGGGATTCAGCTCGAGAACTCCTACCCGTCGGGCCACGTCACCTACGCGGCGGCGATTGCGGTGGCGCTGATCATGGTGGCGCCGAGGGGGTTTCGCTCACCGGCGGCGCTGGTCGGATGGTTGTGGACCACGCTGATGGGACTGATGGTGATCTCGCAGGGTTGGCACCGCCTGGCCGACGTGGTGGGGGCCCTGCTGATCGTGGCGCTCTGGGGATTCGCCTCCGCGCCGGCGGAGCTCCGTCCACGGGTCCAACCAGGTTTGACCAGGGCGGGCACCTATCTGGCGGCGGCAACGTCAGCGATCGGGGTCACCCTCTTCGTCGTCAGTGTGATTATCATCACACCCGAAGTGTTTGCTCCGCTGTCTTACGGAGAAATCGGCGAGATGGTCGAGGTTGGGACCCGGGAGGGCGTGTTGTTCTCTCTCGCGACCCTGCTCCTGCTCGGCGGTCTGGGCGGGCTGTTATTGAACGGGATCGATCGGCTCTCTGAAGCCCGTTAGTCAGATTCACCCTCTTTTTCCAACAGTGGGTCCCGGTCGTCAAATCGGGCGACAACCACAAGATACGGTGTGTCGCGCCGGAGCGATACACTAGATGTAGGTATTGTGGTCCAAGGTCGTCCACGAGGCCGACCCCAAAAAACTGACTTGATAACAGCCACTACACAGGAAACCGCACCGCGAAGGAGCACTCAATGAGCCGCTACGATGTTGACGCCATCGGGACCATCGATGAGTATTTGGAGCGCGCCGACTGGCGTGTCAACGCGAATGCTAACCAGGGCTATTCCCTGGGTGGCATGATCCTCAATTCAGCCGGCAAGATCATTGCCAACTACTGGCTGGAGAAGGTTTACTCTCCCCGCGCTGCGGCGGCGCACCGACGCGGAGACCTCCACATTCACGACTTGGACATGTTCTCCGGCTACTGTGCTGGCTGGTCACTCAAGCGCCTCCTGGAAGAGGGCTTCTCCGGGGTTCCGGGGGCCATCGCCTCCACCCCGCCCAAGCACTTCTCTTCCGCGGCGGGACAGGTTGTCAACTTCCTGGGCACGCTGCAGAACGAGTGGGCCGGGGCGCAGGCGTTCTCCAGCTTCGACACCTACATGGCGCCCTTCATCCGCCTGGACAACATGGAGTACGACCAGCTCAAGCAGCAGATGCAGGAGCTGATCTTCAACCTGAACGTTCCCAGCCGGTGGGGCAGCCAGTGTCCGTTCACCAACCTGACTTTCGACTGGACCTGCCCGGACGACCTGAAGGATGAGCACCCGGTAATCGGGGGCGAGGTCTGCGACTTCACCTACGGCGACCTGCAGGAGGAAATGGACCTGATCAACCGGGCCTTCATCGAGGTGATGAGCGGGGGAGACTCCAACGGGCGCGTCTTCACCTTCCCGATCCCGACCTACAACATCACCCCTGACTTCGAGTGGGACACCCCGAACGTGAACGCGCTGTTCGAGATGACGGCCAAGTACGGTCTGCCCTACTTCCAGAACTTCGTGAACTCCGATCTGAATCCCGGTGACATTCGGTCCATGTGCTGCCGCCTCCAGCTCGACCTGCGCGAACTGCTCAAGCGCGGTAACGGCCTGTTTGGCTCGGCGGAACTGACCGGTTCGGTCGGCGTGGTGACCGTCAACATGGCCCGCCTGGGGTACCGCTTCAAGAACGACATGCGGGGCCTGCTCGACGAGCTGGATCACCTGATCGACCTGGCTTCGGGCACGCTGGAAGCCAAGCGGGTTGTGGTGCAGCAAAACATCGACAACGGACTTTTCCCCTTCACCAAGCGTTACCTGGGCACCCTCGACAACCATTTCTCCACCATCGGGGTGAACGGGATGAACGAGATGGTCCGCAACTTCACCGACGACAAGCACGACCTGACCGACGAGTTCGGCCAGGAGATGTCGATCGCCATTCTGGATCACGTGCGCGAGCGGATGGTTGAGCTGCAGGAGAGCACCGGCCACCTGTACAACCTGGAGGCGACCCCCGCCGAGGGCACCACCTACCGGTTCGCCAAGGAAGACCGGAAGCACTACCCGGGCATTCTACAGGCCGGCACCGACGAGCAGCCCTACTACACCAACTCCTCGCAACTGCCGGTGGGTTACACCGACGATCCGTTCCAGGCGTTGGAAGAGCAGGAAGTCCTCCAGTCCAAGTACACGGGCGGCACCGTCCTGCACCTGTACATGGGTGAGCGGATCTCGAACGGTGAAGCCTGCAAGCAGATGGTCAAGCGTTCGCTGACCGCCTTCAAGCTGCCCTACATTACGATCACGCCGACCTTCTCGATCTGCCCGGTGCACGGCTACCTGAACGGCGAACACTTCCTGTGCCCGGAGTGCTCCGAGCCGCAGGAATGCGAAGTGTGGACCCGCGTGATGGGGTACTTCCGCCCGGTCCAGTCCTTCAACATTGGCAAGAAGGGTGAGTACAACGAGCGGACCATGTTCACCGAGTCGGCTGCCAACGAGCACGGCGAACTGGTCTCTACCCTCACGCCGGCCAGCAAATGACCGACATCGCCATTGCCGGGCTCCAGCCCCTGTCCACGGTGGACTGGCCCGGCAAGCTAGCGGCAGTCCTGTTTCTGCAGGGCTGCCCCTGGTCCTGCCCCTACTGCCACAACTACCAGATCCTGGATCCGGCTACGCCGGGGGCGGTGCCCTGGGAGGAGGTCCAACGCCTGCTGGCTAAGCGGCAGGGCCTCCTCGACGGGGTGGTGTTTTCCGGGGGCGAGGCGACCCGGCAGCGGGCAGTGGTCGAGGCGGCCGCGGAGGTGAAGGAGATGGGTTTCCAGGTCGGGTTACACACGGCCGGGGCCTACCCCAGCACTTTCGCCCGCCTCCTCGACCAGAACCTGGTCGACTGGGTGGGACTGGACATCAAGGCCCTGCCCGGCGACTACCAGGGTGTGGCCGGTCCGGCGGTGTCCGCTGACAAAGCCCAACAGTCATTGGAACTGCTGTTGAAATCCGGGGTGGACTACGAAGTTCGGTTCACCCTCTGGCAGGGGGGACTGGACTACGCGGAGAAGGTGGCGGCCTGGTGCCAATCCCAGGGGGTGGAGAACTTTGTCCTCCAACGCCTCCAGACCCAGCATCTGCCGCCGAATTACAATCCGGGTCCGGAGGTGACCAACTGGGGTCAGGCCCAGGCAGAGGAAATGCTCAAACAGTACGAGTTCCCTCAGTCCCTGGTGCGGGTTTAGCTCCGGGTCAGAAACACTAGCGGCGGCGAAGTCGGTTTGGACCGACCTCGCCGCCGCCTGTTTGTGCGACTAGGATGTTGGCATGAAGCCGTTCCTACTGGTCTCCACCCGACCCGAAGAAGAAGCCCTCGTCTCCGAATACCAGGCGTACCTGCAGTCCACCGGACTCTCGGAGGATCGCCTGGAGCTGGCTGAGTTTGACCTCGTGGGTCTGCCCCCGGTTGAACTGGGGGACTACCAGGGCGTGTTCGTGGCCGGCTCGCCCTATGGAAACATCACCGCCGGGACCGCCACCTCGAAAACCCAACGATGGGTGGCCGAGGAGTTGCGCGAGTTTTTCCGCCAGGTGTTGGCCGCTGAGATTCCCTGCCTCGCCACCGGCACCGCCATGTCGCTGCTAACCGAGCTGCTGGGCGGCAAAGTGGCTGATGAGCACATGGAGCTGTCGGAGGTAACCTGGGTAACCCAGACTCGCGAAGGGATGGAGGACCCGCTGCTGGCGGGCGTCGCCGAAGATTTCCTGGCCTACGTCAGCCACACCGAGGCGGCACGTGAGCTGCCGGCCGGGGCGGTGCGCCTGGCATGGTCCCCGAACTGTCCGGTGCAGATGTTCCGCCACGGCCAGCACATTTACGCCACGCAGTTCTCTCCCGAGTTGGACGGAGAGGCGATTCAGCGCAAAACCGAAATGTACGCGGATGCGGGCGATTTCCGGGTCGGTGACCTGGACATGCTGGTTGGAACCGGACGGCACCGAACCGGCGGGCAGCAGAGCGCCCTGATCCTGCGTAACTTCGTCAAACAGTTCAGCTAGCCGGTCCCAATTGCCACTCGAATGCGGGGGAACAAATGGTGACCCACCGCGCACTTCGGGCTGGAGGAAATAGACATTCTGATTTTGCGCCTTTTTGCCGGTCGGGCGCAAACGAATCCCACCGTTAGGGGCCGAAGGCTGGTCCGCGGACCGGCTGAGTTACGCTTGAATCCCGAACGTTGACCTGGCGGAGGCGCACCCTTACCGCCCCAACTGATCGGGAGTCCCATGCAATCACCCTTGTCCTCCATCCTGCGCTGGAAAGTGCACGGCACCGGCACCAGCATCGCCCCCGGCGAGGTGGTCCTACCGCGCGAGCGCCTGTCCTGGCCCCGCACCGTCGGGATCGGCGCGCAGCACGTGGTCGCCATGTTTGGCGCCACCTTCCTGGTGCCACTGCTCACCGGCTTCCCGCCCAACACCACGCTGTTCTTCACCGCGATCGGTACCATCCTCTTCTTTCTGATCACGGCCGGCCGACTCCCGTCCTACCTGGGTTCGTCCTTCGCTCTGATTGCCCCGATCCTGGCGGTCAGCCAAACCCTGGGGGCCAGCTACGCACTCGGTGGAATCATTGCGACCGGTGCCACCCTGGCGCTGGTGGGAATCATCGTGCACTTCGCCGGGATCAAATGGATCGACCTGGTGATGCCGCCGATCGTCACCGGTGCCATTGTGGCCCTGATCGGTTTCAACCTGGCCCCGGCCGCCTGGAACTGGGTGAAGGAGGGGGCTGTCACCGCCCTCATCACCATCGTCGCCATCCTGCTGATCACCGTCCTGTTCAAGGGGATTATCGGGCGCCTGTCGATCCTGTTCGGGGTCTTGATTGGCTACGTGGCGGCGGTTATCCAGCACGAGGTGGACTTCACCGCGGTCCAGCAGGCCGCCTGGTTCGGGTTCCCTGAGTTCCACTCGCCCCAGTTCTCCGCCTCCACCCTGGGTTTGTTCATTCCGGTGGTGCTGGTGCTGGTGGCCGAAAACGTGGGTCACGTGAAGTCGGTGTCGGCCATGACCGGCGAAAACCTGGACGACCTGACCGGTCGAGCCCTCTTTGCCGACGGTATCTCGACCATGCTGGCCGGTTCGGGCGGCGGCTCGGGCACCACCACCTATGCCGAGAACATCGGGGTGATGGCCGCAACCCGCGTCTACTCCTCGGCCGCCTACGTGGTTGCCGCTGGCTTTGCCTTCCTGCTGTCGATGATGCCCAAGTTCGGGGCCCTGATTGCCACCATCCCGGCCGGGGTGCTGGGCGGGGCAGCCACGGTCCTCTACGGGATGATCGGCATGCTGGGCGTTCGAATCTGGGTCCAGAACCGGGTGGACTTCTCGGATCCGGTGAACCTGAATACTGCCGCCGTGGCCATGATCGTGGCCATCGCGGACTACACCTGGGCCCCCGGTGGGATGGTCTTCGGGGGGATCGCGCTCGGCTCGGGGGCGGCCATCATCGTCTACCACTCAATGCGGGGAATCTCGCGGTGGCGCGGAACGAACCTGGAGGCGGCCACTCCCGCCTCGGCTCCTTCCGGCACCGAGCTGGACTCTGAGGCCTACGCGCGCAGGCACCGGGTCAGCGACGGGGTCGACGGCGTGTTGCCCGTCGAAGACGCACGCGAAACCAACGATTAAAGGTGCAGTGACGCAACCGGCCCCCCGGGTGGGGGCCGGTTTTGCCTGTTCCAGATAGGATTGACCCATGCCCGACTCCCCAAGTTCCAGTGCCAACCAGGGTGGGATGTCAACCGCTCAGCCGGAGATGTCTGACCGGATCTGGACGCTGCCCAACCTGATTTCCATTAGCCGCCTCCTGCTCCTGCTGCCCCTGACCGTCTGGTTCCTGGTGCAACAGAACTACGTAGGTGCGCTCTGGTCGCTGGTGGCGCTGGGGATCACCGACTGGCTGGACGGGTTCCTGGCCCGGCGGCTAAACCTGGTGACCCGGTTCGGGAAGAATCTGGACCCGCTCGCGGATCGGCTCTCCGTGCTGGCCGTGGTGTGGGCGCTGATTGTCGACGGGATCCTGCCGTGGCCCTACATTGTGGTGATCGCCGGGATCGACGTCACCGTTGGTCTGCTGGGCCTAGCCTGGTTTGGGGGTCCGCCGGACATTCCGGTCTCCCGGGTTGGGAAGGCGCGCACTGCCGGGATTCTGGTCAGTTTGCCGCTGCTGATCCTGGAGGCGGCCACCGGGATCGAATGGATTGGCGTCGTGGGCCTGGTGATTTTGACCTTCAGCGTGATCGGGCACGTCTGGGCGGGGCTCGGCTACCTGCGGATTATGCACGCTTTGCATCGGACCCGGCTGGCCGAGGTGGCCGCCGCGAAAGAGACTCAACAGTAGTCCTATTTGGACTGGGCGCCCTCCCCGGACTGGGATCCAGACTGAGGTCCTGACTGCTGACCGCCACTTTGCTGGGTCTCGGGCACCGACTTCGGGTCAACGGGAAGGCACTCGCGCAGCGGCTGGAGGCGACTGGTCGAGGTGGCCAGAGCGGTCAGATCGTCGGCTGGCAGGAGCCCCTGGAACCCTTCCCCTAGGGTGATGGAGACCGTGCCAATGGGAAGCTCCCGCAGCTTGATTCGAACGGGAGCCTCGAAGTAGCGGGCAATCGTGTAGGCCAGGTCAACGCTGGCTGGGCCGACGTCCAGCTGCACGTTGCCCATGAACGGGTCGGAGGCGTTGTCGACCAGAGCAATTCCGTAGCCCATTTCCTCCAGGGTGCCGGCCACAGAGCCGGCCAAGCCTGAGACGGAGGAAGCGTTCAGCACCTGGAGCTGAGCCCCGGCGACGGAAACCGGCCGGGCGTCCTCGGTCGGGCAGGGAGTGTCACCCATTTCCGCGTAGTCGATCTTCTTGGAGAACTCATTGCCAAACGGGGTGGGGATGATTCCGGTCAGGGTCAACGCTGCCAGTGCCAACGCCGCCAGCAGGAACACAATGATGATACTGAAAATGCGCATCTGGCGGCGCGCCATCGTCTCGCGGTAGATCTGCCGGGGGGACTTGTGCGGCCCGGGAAGATGTTGGGGCGCCGGCGCGTTATTCTCAGGGGTGCTCACGGTTCAAACTTACTTGATTCAGTCGCTAAAAGGTTAGCCCGCCCGCTTTGTCTGGGGATTCACCGCCGCTTAGATCGACGAAGTGGGCGGTGGGGAGGCGTTTGGTGCAGATGTCATAGGACTGGGGATTGTCGTCGACCAGAAGGAACTTTCGTCCGAGTTGCTGTGCGGCATCGCCGGTGGTGCCGGAGCCGGCAAAGAAGTCCAGCACCCAATCGTCTGGCCTGGAACTGGCGGTAATCACCCGGCGGATAATTCCCAGTGGCTTTTGGGTGGGATAGCCGGTCTTTTCCTTCCCGGTGGGGGAGACAATCGTGTGCCACCAGACGTCCGTCGGCAACTTACCCCGTTTGGCTTTTTCCGGGGTGACCAGACCCGGAGCCATGTAGGGCTCCCGATCAACTTCGGCACTGTCAAAGTAGTAGAGGTTGGGATCCTTGACGTAAACCAGGATGTTGTCATGTTTGGTGGGCCAGCGACGTTTGGTTCGGGCACCGTAGTCATAGGCCCAAATGATCTCGTTCAGAAAACTCTCGCGCCCAAAGATTTGGTCGAGCAGCACCTTGGCGTAGTGCACCTCCCGGTAATCGAGGTGCAGGTATAGGGTTCCGCTGGGGGTCAGCAGTCGCCACGCTTCGATCAAGCGCGGCTCCAGGAAGGCCCAATAGTTGGAGAACTGATCGTCGTAAGACTGAAGGTTTAGTCGGACGGATTCGTAAGTGTGTCCCCCGAACCCGACCCGGCCCCCGTCGACTGAGCGCTTAGTTTGCAGTGTGGATCGGCTCTGCTTCCGTCCCGTATTAAATGGGGGATCAATGTAAATGAGTTGAAACGACTCGGACGGCAACGCCTGCAAAACCGGGAGATTGTCCCCCAAAATGACAGTGTTTGGGGACGTTGGATGCCAAAGGGATGCCATTTCCCGACGATATCACTAGAATCCGATCAGCGTCGTGCAGTTTGAGTATGCGAACTGATCAAATGTTGATTTCGACCTCGGTAATGTGCAGCTAGTGCCCTCTGACCTGCACGTTTCCATGTGTAGCAAGGAAGTGTTGACGGGTTGAGCTGGCAGCCCAAAGTGAGGCTGTATCAACTACTTGCTACACCTGGTCGAGGGTGCTAGCTTGGTCTTACCGGTGTAGCAAGTAGTTGATACAAGGTGGAGGGAAGCACGCTCATGATGGTGGGATCAGCATTGATACTGCTGGTGGTGGTCATTCCCCTGGTCGCCGCCTGGATGATTGGCAGCGGCAGCCCCACGCGCTGGGTTCGAGTCTCGGTGGATCAGTACCACTGGTCGGCCCTGCGCTCTGCCCGTCGCCGGGGGCTGATCAGTATCGCCGTGGCGGCGGGGGCCTTCCTGCTGGCGCTAACTTCCGCCGGCACCGGCCTCGGCTTGGGTGCGGCCCTCGCCCCGAGCGTGGCCGTCACCGCCGGCCTACTGGTCTACGCCGCCACCCCGGCCGCCGGCAAACGCGTGGGGACAGTGCGAACCGCCTCCCTCGAACCGAGGCGCTGGTGGTCCTTCGTCCCCCCGGGACCGGCGCTCCTGTGGGGAGTGGCCGCGGTGCTGCTGGTTGGGTCGGTGATTTGGTTCGGAAACACCGCGGTCCCGGACTCATTTGGCCTGTCCCGTGCTTTTGGACGGGCTGACGGGGTGGGCGGATCCGCCACTGCCGGCCCCTACCCGGGCTGGTACTACGGGGGGCCGATCGCGATTGGCGCCCTGGTCTTAGCCGTCGTCACCGGGGTGGGAATCTGGCGGGTCAGCCTCTGGCCCGCCCTGCCCGGGCCCACGTTGGAGGCGGCCGACTCGCGCTGGCGGTCTCGCTCGTGCGAGGTGGTCCTCCTGCTAAGTGCCGCCTCCCTCTGGGCGCAGTTGGCCGGCATCTGGTTCATGGGGGGCCAAGCCATTCGATCGGTGGCCTGGTCACTGTCGGATCCGGGCAGCCGGCTGGTGGCGGTGGGATCAGTCGTTGCCCTCTTGGGTACGTTGGCCGCACTGTTGACGGCCGTCATGGTGGGGGCTGCTATTCGGCGAGCATTGGCTCTGCCCGCCGCCTCCTTGGGGACGCTGGTGACCGATGATCACAGTTGATGCCGATCTGTCGACCCCGCCTTTTGAGCAGATCCGAGCACAGATCGCGGCGCAGGTCCAGTCTGGCGAGTTGCGGGCGGGGCAACGTCTTCCCGCTATCCGGCAACTGGCTGCGGATCTGCGGATTGCGCCCGGAACGGTGGCGCGCGCCTACTCGGATCTGGAGGAGGCCGGGTTGATCGAGACCAGCCGGCGGTTTGGGTCCCGCGTGAAGGCGGCCGCCGCCCCGGGGGATAGCGACTTGGCCGAGCAGGCGCGAACCCTGTCGCGGACAGCGAAGCGGGCAGGGTTGTCGCAAGCCGACCTGCTGGGCCTAGTTCAAAGTGCCTGGAGCGAGATTAGTGGTGAAGGGGGGGCAGCATGAATCAGCTGCTGGTTAGGGTTCAAGTCGAGCCGGAGGAGGGTCACCGGGGCCTGCTTAGTCGTCTGGCCCGCCTCCTGGTGGCCACAGTCCTGTGCCTGTTGACGTTGCAGATGGCGATCGTGTCCTCGACAGGACGCTGCGGCCTGGTGGCCGAGCAAACGCAGTGCGTCACGATGGATTTACGTCCTTCAGGCACGGGGGCATTGCTGCTGGTGCTGGTGCTGCTGGCCGGAGTTCTGTGGGCCCGACGCCAGCCCACCGGCCGAGACGCAGACCTGGCCCTTCGCCGCCTCGCCGGGGTGCTGGTAGCTGCCACGGTGGCGATCATCCTGGTAGCCCAAGTAGCGTTCGCCCTGCTTCCTTGGCCCGCTGATCCAGTTGCCGGCCAGGTGGTGCCGGTGCCGTTTGGCTCGGTCCTGATCACGGTCAACTAGCCGGGGCGGTTACCGGTTTTGGTCCCACCAGACTCGGAACGCTGAGACCGCGAACAGCACCCCGAGGGCCAGGGCAGCCGGAGCGGGGGCGAACACTAGGCCGAGCAGTCCCACCACGGCGGCAACCAGCCAACCCGAGGTGGATCGAGTCACCAGCCCCAGGGAAACTTGCCCCAACTCGGGCACGTGTACGACCGTTCCCAACGGCCCCTGCTGCTGGACCCGGGCCAGGGCGCGCCCCCGCTCCACCAGCAGGTAGGCGCTGGCCAGGACCACCACCGCCGCCCGGTCGAACGGAAACGAGTTCGGGAAGGCGCTGAGCCAAACGGAGCCCACCCCAACCAGTGCCGGCAGGATCCAGAGGCCCAAAAACAGGGCGGTTGTCTTGGGTCCCGCGATGACGGCCATGGTCCGTCGAAGCGAGGGGCTGGTGCACCAGGTGTTCCAAGCTTTCCCCACCTTCAGGGTCAGGGCGAGGGTTCCGGCCAGGGCCACCAACCCGCCCAGACTGGGTCCACCTGCCAGTGAAGCGACCCAAGTGCTCGCGAGTACCCCGACCGCCCACCAGCAGCTAGCGGCTCCCGTTCGCTCGGCCAGCAGCAAAAACAAGGAGGCAGCGTGCGCGGTGGGTGGGGGCCAGCTCGGCCTCCGGCTCGGCGTTCCCCGCTGGTCGATCAGCGCGGAGATCGCATCGGAGTCCAGCAGGAAGATTGAGGTGTGCAGGCTCCCGAGATTGGCGTCAGCGCGGATCAGCTCCCACCGGGGGGTGCGGCGGTTGCGCTCGCGGAGACGAGGGGCGGCCAACCCCAAGCAGACTCCGGCGGTGACTACCGGGGGCGCCAACTCCAGGGCCCGGGTCAACCCCGCCTCGAACCCGAGGGCAGGCAGGAGGAGGGTCAGCGCACCCGCCCCAAAGAAACCCACCGTCAGCCACCTGGTGGAGTAGGGGGAGCCAAACCGCTGCACCACCAGCGCCAGCAGAAACAGCAGGGCCGAACCCACCCCGACCTCGAGCAGGACCTGGAGGATAGCCGCGCCACCCAGCCCCCACTCGGCAAACATCGAAAGCGCCAGCGTTAGAATCAGCGACAGTCCGAGTGCAACCAGCAGGGCGGAAATCAGCGGAGCGTGACGGGACTGCGCCTGCTGCCTGCGCCAGGTTAGCTGGGCGAGGGAGGCGCGTCGGGGTCCGAGGAACACCAATGTCAGCCAGACCAGGCCGAGCAGGACGGCGCTGGTCAGACCGGGCCAGGTGGAGGGGTCAATTCGAGGCTCGACGAGGGTGGACAGGTGGGTGCCCGCCGCGTGGAGGGCGCCGTAAAGCAGGGTTCCCCCCACCACGGAAATCGTGGCCGCATACCACCAGTCGACAGCTTTTGAACTCAACTGTTGTCCCCTGCCAGATGTAGGCGCTGAGCCGGGAGGTCGGCGAACAGTTCCGGGCGGTGGGTGGCGAGCACGACCGAGCGCTGCCCGAGTATCGCGCCCAGCGCCTCCGCCAGGACCCCCTGGTACTCCTCGTCCAATCCCCGCTCGGGTTCGTCGAGGAACAGGACGCTCCACGGTCGGACAATCATGGAAGCCAACGCGCAGCGCCGCTCCTGGCCGGTGCTGAGGGAGTGGGGGAGCCGGCGAATCAGGTGGGCCGCGCCGAAGAGGTCAAGTGCAACTTCAACCGAGGAGGACCGCTGGGATTTGCTCGCCAGGAGCAGGTAGTCCCCGACAGTGAGCTCAGGCAGCCAGGCCCAATCGTCGAAGATGGAGTGGGTGAGCTGGCGGTGGGCGCGACTGGTTGGGGGACAGTCCTCGCCACCGAGCAGGTAGGAGCTGAACTTCATTGGCTGGAGGCCAGCCAGCCCGCGCAGAAGCGTCGACTTGCCGGCACCGTTGGCCCCGGTGACGATGAGTGCTTGGCCAGGTTCAACGTTCAAGGAGAGATGCCGGATGACGGGTACTTTGCCATAACCCATCCGGATGTCGTCCACCTGCAAGCCACCGGGCATCGGCGCTCCCCTTTCGCTGTGTCTGGTTTCAGTCTAGGGCTAGTCCAGTGGCGGCTTCGCCGCCGATGTGCGAGACCCAAACATCGATCTCGCTAAGAGTCTCTGCGACGATCCTGACTCGCACCTCATCGAAGAGGAAGAGATAGTTTTCCTAACTAGGGATGAGTTCACGATCCTGCTTGGAGGCTTCCCCGAGGAATACCAGCGGTTCGTGCAGGCCTTATTTGTGACTGGAATGCGGCTAGGCGAAATCGCCGCACTGCCAGTGAAGCACTACAGCCCCTCTCCCTCTCTGGAACCCCTGCCTCCTTGCGCGTCGCCCAGGCAGGGAGGAAAACCCCGGGAAATGGCAACTGAGGCTCCGAGACCACGCCGGGGGGCCGCCCCGAAGTCTGAATCAGCGAGGAAGTCGAGGCAGCCAGCCAGACTCTGATTGAGGGCAAGGACGCTCATGATCAGAGCTTCACGACCCTTCGCCGGGGCCGGATTAGGCGCTCGACCTTCTATTCTGACGCGGGGGCGCCCGATCTGGCCCGGTAAGCGCCCCCGGCTATAACAGTGCGGTCCCCTGGAAGCTGCCCGGTACGGGATTGCCCCAATTGTGGGGTGGAGTCCGCGGTGCTGGAGGTGGGAGGGCGCAGGTGAGGCCGGGATTGCGGTAGTCGAGACAACCTGCGGGTCTGCTCTGATTGCTACTGCACGCTGGAAGGAGATTGGCGAAAATCTGCACCGATTGGGTGGTGCTTACCGTTCTGTAGCGTCTTGTCACTCTTTAGCTGAGTTGCCGGGAGGTAAGAATGCCTCATAGTGCGCGGCGCGGGGTCGACCACCTGCGCGTCCAGACGAAAGGGAGATTGTGACCCTGACCTGCGCTTTTACCCCGATGTGCCTCTTGATATATCCATATTTCCGCCCACCATTATTGAAGTTTCCAACCATCCTGTCATCCGCCGAAACCAACGGGCGTTCTTGGAGTCCAATAGAAATTCGTAAAACGATCCGAGTCACGGTTTGGTAACACTACTAGCTCTGTGTGGAAGCTCGGCTCAAAAACGGACAGTCCGTCGGTACGCTGAGGTAGGTGAGGTTGAGGTGTTGACCCACAGTCGTGGATGACGACTCAATGACAACGATGTTGAAGTGGAAGTTCGGAGGAGGCTTGACTCATCGTTTTGAGGCCAGCGAGACAATCACCTTCTTCTTTGAGGGCGTTCCTGTCGGCGATCTTTTGAAAGCCTCGATTTCTTTCGAGGCAGTCCACGGCTTAATCGACACAGGAACGTTCCCGCTGATAGACGATTATTTGGCTTAGCCAATTTTATACACCATCGACACTAAGGAGAGAGATGCCGAACTGGGAAAAAGCGTTGCATATCGTATTGCTTGGTGCTGCGACTATAATTGCTCTGGTCACTTATTCTAGGATGGGCACTTTGCTAATTTTTATTGGATACATGTTTGCACTGATTCGGCGAGCTCAAGAGTGTCCCAAACGAGATGTAGTCTCCGTCAAGCCGCTTGCAGGGGGAGACAGGTAGTCCGGCCGTTCAGGAGGCAGGACACGCAACGCAAAGAAGCTGCCTCGCCCCGGTGCCAGGCCGGGAGTTGGGCCGGTTCCAACTGCACCCCAAGTCCGAGGTTGGTGGTCCGGTAGAAGCCGGAGCTGAGCCTGGCTTGAGATTCGCGCCATCGTCAGAGCTCAGCGCGTGGCAGCACCCGGCAGGCAACACCGCGCGGCCAGGCCTTCGGCCACCGGTCCGAAGTACGATCGCCGACCGGAGGACATGGATTCTGGGGTTCTGTCGGATAGCTATGCAATAGCCGTTCAGACGATGAACCCGGCAACTGGCACGATAGCCCAATTGTCCCGCAATTGCGGTACCTCGGTTTGGACTGTGTGCCACCCATGGGGACAAGAGTTTGCGGCGACCCTCGCCAACGCTGCCAACCGGCAGTAACTAGGAGCGGAGGATGGGGGATTCGAACCCCCGAGGGCTTGCACCCAACACGCTTTCCAAGCGTGCGCCATAGGCCACTAGGCGAATCCTCCGGTGCATTGATGCTGCGTATCCGCACCAACCATGCCCAGCTATCCTACCTAGATTTGAGGTTGATTGCGAAACTGAGGCTGTGATTTGGCGAACGCCACCAGCGGGCCCGAAAGCAGGGCCGCTACTTGGCCAGGCCCTCAATCACCTCGGATCCCGGCAGGGTGGCCAGGACCTGTCCGGGCAAAACCAGCTTGGAGTGGCGGACCCCGGAACCGATGCAGGCCCAGCCTTCGCTGGCCCGCTGGTCCACCAGCAGCCGCCAAGTGGTGGGAATCCCGACCGGGGTGATCGCGCCGTATTCCATCCCGCTCTGCTCGACGGCCAGGTCGCGGGCCAGGAACGAGGCTTTCCGCACGTCCAGCAGTCGGCGTACCACCGAGTTCACATCCGCGTTAGTGGTGGCCCGGATATTGCAGGCGGCGATCCGTTGCTCACCTGCTCGTTTGCCGCCGACCAGGATGCAGTTGACCGAGAGAGCCGGGTCCAAGTCAAACGCCGAGGTCAGTGCCTCCGTGTCGGCCGCCTCCGGCGGGACCGGGGCCACGAAGATCTGCTCAGCCAAATCGGGACGGGTTTCGCGATACGCGAGCAGTGCTGCCCGAACGGGAGCGGCAACCAGATCCAGTTCGTCCCAAACGGGGACAAGTTCCAAAGTTCCGGTGCCGGGAATCTGAGGGTGCGACAAGCTGCTTCCTTCCAGACAAAGATCAGTCGGCCAACTTGATCATATCCACAGCGGTCCGAGCTCGTTCCCGCGGCTGAGATGGAACGTGTAGACTGGTCCACGATCCCCCGTGTGACGGTATCACCTGAACCTCCCCAGGGCCGGAAGGCAGCAAGGATAAGGTCGCTCTGCCGGGTGCGCGGGGGATCGCTATATGCCGGCCCGTGCGTGAACCAACGGATCAGCGAAGGGAGAATCGTGGCTGTTGCGCTGTATCGTCGATATCGTCCCGACAACTTTGATGACGTGGTGGGGCAAGATCACGTCACCGAGCTGCTGAAGAACTCTCTCGACAGTGGCAGAACCTCACATGCTTACCTTTTTTCCGGCCCCCGCGGCTGCGGAAAAACCACGTCGGCCCGAATCCTGGCTCGCTGTCTGAACTGCGCCGAGGGCCCCACCTCCACCCCGTGCGGAGTGTGCGAGTCCTGCGTTGAGCTGGCCGCTGGTGGCCCCGGATCCCTGGATGTGGTGGAAATTGATGCCGCCTCGCACAACGGCGTGGATGATGCCCGGGAGCTGCGGGAGCGGGCGTCATTTGCCCCGACCCGGGATCGGTACAAGATCTTCATTTTGGACGAGGCGCACATGGTCACCTCGGCCGGGTTCAACGCGCTGCTGAAAATCGTGGAAGAGCCGCCCGAGCACATCAAGTTCATCTTCGCCACGACCGAGCCGGAGAAAGTTATCGGCACGATCCGGTCCCGCACCCACCACTACCCATTCCGGCTAGTGGGCCCAACGGTTCTGCTGCCCTACCTCCAGTCACTGTGTAAACGCGAGGGCATCACGGTGGAAGACGGAGTGTTGGAGCTGGTGATTCGGGCCGGCGGCGGATCGGTCCGAGACTCCCTCTCGGTGCTCGACCAGCTGATCGCTGGTTGTGGCGGCCAGTCCGTGTCCTACGCGCAGGCGACCGGGCTACTGGGTTACACCGACACCTCCCTGCTGGAGTCGATGGTGGCTGCTTTGGGGCAGGGCGATGGGGCACAGGCATTCCAGATCGTGGAGAACGCCGTCGATTCCGGGGTGGACGCCATCCAGTTCACCAAGGATCTGCTGCAGTTGCTGCGCGACGTCCTCATCTGCGCCCTGGTGCCCAGCCAGGCCAAAGAGGTGCTGCCGCACGTGCCGCAGGATCGCCTCACTCGGATGCTTGAGCAGGCTCAGGCCTGGGGCACCCGCGCGCTGTCGCGGCGGGCCGACCAGATTGATGAAGCCCTGCGAAACATGAGCGGAACTGCCAGCGCGCGCCTGCAGCTGGAGCTGCTGCTGGGACGGATGCTGGCCGAAGATCCTTCCGCTGAGCACGAGGCGGCCCCGGCTCCCGCGCCCACTCCGGCTCGAACATCAGCGCCGGCCCCGGTTGAGCGAGTTGACCCCGCCCCGGTTGCACCCGTCCAGCACAAGACTCCGGCCCCCGCCTCCGAGCGGCCCCAGGGGAACGATCGCCGGCAGGCACCCCCCGCCGCCACTCGGCCCGCGGCTCCGCCCACCCCCTCGCAGTCTGAACCTCGGCGTCCAGCCGCAGCTTCCACCGGTTCGTCGAACAAAACGTTGGCCGAACAGTGGGCGCAGGTTGGGACCATTGTCGGCCAGGTTTCCCGCGTGTTTGAAGTGGTGGTCAAGGGCACGACTCCGGTCGAACTGGACGGTGCCACCCTGCGAATCGCTCCCAGTGCCTCCGTCCGAAACCGGCTCCTGTCGGGAGGGGCCGAGCTGACTGCCATCAGCGATGCCGTCAAGCAGGTGTTTGGCCCGGCCGTGGAAGTTGAAGTGGGCGAGGGTAAGCGCGCCACACCGTCCACTTCCCCCACCTCGACCACGGCTCCAACGCCCGCCCCGAGCCGCCCTGATTCTCCTAGTCGGCCGACCCCACCGGTAGCGGTTGAGCCGGAGCCCGGGTTGGCCGTTGCGCCGGATCCGACCCCTGGGTCGACCCCTCAATCGGCCCCGGAGCCTACCCCTCAATCGACCCCTGGGCCGGCCGCCGAGCTGGAGCGCGAGCCGGAGCCACCGGCTCCCCCGGCCTACGACCCGCGAGACGACGAAGTTAGCCTGCACGACCCCACCGTGGAGACCGCTCCCAACCGGGGTGTGCCCGCAATCTTGGATGTGCTTGGCGGCACGCTGATTGAAGAAATAGAAGAGGAGCGGTAAGTGTTCGAAGGTGCAGTTCAGTCCCTCATTGACGAACTGGGGACTCTGCCGGGGATCGGACCCAAGTCGGCCCAACGAATCGCCTTTTACCTGCTGGCTGAAGAAAACGAAGAGGTGGAGCGCCTGATTGGCGCCATCAAAGACGTCAAGACCAAGGTCAAGTTCTGCACCCAGTGCGGGAACGTGACCGAGAGCGAAATCTGCTCAATCTGTGCTGATCCGCGTCGGGACGAGACGGTCATCTGCGTGGTGGAGGAAGCCAAGGACATTCAGGCGCTCGAACGCACTCGCGTGTTTCGTGGGCGCTACCACGTGCTGGGCGGTGCGATTGATCCGCTGAGCGGGATCGGGCCGGATCAGCTGCGGATCCGGGAGCTCTACCGACGCTTGGCCGACTCGACCGTGACCGAGGTGATCCTCGCGACCAACCCAACAATTGAGGGCGAGGCTACCGCGACCTACATCTCGCGGCTCCTCGCCCCCCTGGAAGTCAGCATTTCCCGTCTGGCCTCCGGCCTACCCGTGGGGGGAGACCTGGAGTACGCCGACGAGGTGACTTTGGGTCGGGCCCTGGAGGGGCGCCGATCCCTGTAGCCGGCTAGACCGGGTCGCCGTTCGCGGCGGCGATGTCGGCCCGAACCTGATCCATGTCGAGTTCGCGAATCTGACGAATCAGGTCGTCCAGGGCCGGCCCCGGCAGGGCTCCGGCCTGACGGAAGATCGCAATTCCATCCCTAAAAGCCATCAGGGTCGGGATCGAAGAAATCTGCGCCCCCTGGGACAGTTCCTGCTCCGCATCGGTGTCAATCTTGCCGAACACGATGTCGGTGTTGGTCTCGGAAGCCTTTTCGTAGATCGGGCCGAACTGACGGCACGGTCCGCACCACTCCGCCCAAAAGTCCAACAGCACAATCGGATTCTCAGTAATAGTGGCTTCGAAATTTTCCTGGGTCACTTCAATGGTGCTCATTGATTCCTCCGAGCTGGTTGCCAAGTGGGCAAACTCTTTGCCTACCTTCTCTCCTCAACGCTGCCACATCCGTCAGCATTCCCGCTACTTGAATGTTGCCTTCCCCACTCGCTCAGCCAGCAGTTGAGTGACGATCGGACGGTTGGTTGGCAGCCACGGTAGGTCCAGCACGTCCTCCCACGGAACCCACCGCGCCTCCAGGTGAGAATCCCCCACTTCAGCTACCTGACCGGGAAGAATCGTTGCCCACCAGACGCGCATGGTCCGGCCCTCCAGGATCGGCCATTGCCACTGATTAGGAGCGGTCTGCACCCCGATCCCGGGCGGCGACAGTAGTTCCGCGCCCAGCGAAATGGTTGCACCCAGTTCTTCCTGAATTTCCCGAAGCAAAGCCGACTCTGGGTCTTCCCCTGGTTCCACCTTGCCGCCGGGAAGTTCAAACAATCCCCGCAACTGGGTTGGGTAGGCGCGAGCCGTGCAGAGCAGCCGGCTGGGGTTCACCTGCGAATCGACGACGGCGGCTGCCACGACTGGGCGAAGGGGGAGGAGTCGATCTGTCACCCTGCCAGCGTACGACGACTTCCAGGGGGGTGTGGTCGAGCTGGACCGGGAAGCAGGGGAGGGCCCGGTCGGTTTGGCCAAGGCCAGATGATTTTGGTACCCTAAGGGAGTCTTAAAGACGCGCGGGTGTAGTTCAATGGTAGAACTTCAGCTTCCCAAGCTGACAGCGCGGGTTCGATTCCCGTCACCCGCTCCACTCGACACTTCAGCAGGATTCCAGTAGTTTCTCGCCATCAGGCACGCTCCGCAAAACGGCTACTAGGCACATTCCCATAGGTTGACCAGCCGGGGTCATGGCAGCGGGACTTCAAAGTACGGGTAGCCCCGAGGACCGGATCTAGAGCGTATGGTTGGGCCCACCGCCGTTGGGCCTGCAGTTCGCCTCTCTCCGCGCTGGTGAATAAGAGAGTCTGTCAACAAGTCAAAGGATTGAGTCCCGTGTGGGCCGGATGTTGCGAAATAGTAACGAGAGTGAGCGGTTCCATCTACCCTGTGCGACTGGGGCTGCTACAATAAAGACATAACTCCCCGCCCTCCACTGAACAAGTGGGCTGGCGGGGTTTCTTCTGCGAGGAGGCAGAATGCCCCGACGGATGATAGTCGTGATGGACTACGAGAACGTGTTGAGGACGGGGCACTCGATTTTTGCTGCGGACAGGAAGTTGACCGACTGTACTATCGACCCATTTCGATACGCCAGTCAGATTGCCCGCATCAAGAACAAGGGGCTTTCTCTCACAGATTCGGACCGTGTGGAGGTAACGCGAGTAGAGGTTTATCGAGGTTGGCCGGATAGCAGGGCAAATCCCAAGGGTAACAGCTTGAACACGCGTCAAAAGGAGTCTTGGACGCGCGGGCATCAGGGGGTCGTTGATGTCACCCTTCGCCCTTTGCGGAAGGTGCCCCGGTCGAACAAGTGGCAGGAAAAAGGGGTAGATGTGCTTTGCGCGCTCGCATTGGTGCGGGCCAGCCGGAGCCACCAGTTCGAAGTGGTTGTGTTGGCATCACGCGACTCGGATCTAGGCCCAGCTATCGACGAAGCGTTTCGGGAGCGGGACCCCGGAGTCGAAGTTGGTGCGGCGAAATGGTACGACCCGGATGTGAAGGAGTCACGGGGTTTCCTGCCAGCAGAGCGATCCTTCCCCACGGTGAATCTCTGGCGGTCAGAGTACGAGGCATCTTTGGATCCAACACCATACATGACTCGCAAAGAGAGGCGACAGAAACAGAGGGAGAACGAAACATCGGGTTGAAGGCAAGGCTTGTTCACCTTGCTCGCCCGTTTCGAGTTTGGGTAGCAATCAGCGTCGATGGTTGCTGCAAGACAGCGGCACCGGGGCGGCTTCGGGTATCCCTGCCTTTGACGACTGCTCCCCTCGTCGCATATCCAAAGCAGAGTGCTCGCGCCAGCAATGGCAATGAGTTGGGACTCCGTTCGGAACCAGGGGCCGACTCCTTCTACCTAATCCGTGCCACCGGTGACGAGTCGAGCACTACTCGTGCAGCTGAACCAACCTTGGTTGAGAACTTGGTACCCCGCTGAATTCCCTGCAACAACCCCGCGATCCCCAGCTTCCCACCCCGCCAACCGTATGTCTGACGTAGCAATACAACGCAATAGCTCGTACCATGTTAACAAAGGTTTCTCAAAAGTTATTACGAACTGGTTTTCGGCTCACCTTCAGGCGATTCTCAGCATCGAGCCAAACGTCTCAGAGCGGGTCGAGGCCGGTAACAGTTTGGCTGCGAACCGCCAACGACAAGCCCAGATCAGTACCAAATCTGGCGTTTTGATTTAGAATCGTCTGGTCACTAATGACAGGTGTTACAGCACTTACCGCTCTGACGGCGATAGTTAAAAAATGCGCTATCACAGTCGGGGGCGGACTGTCTCATATTAGAAAAGTGAAAGGGAAGAAAGAATGCGTAAATCTGCATGGTTCGCGGTTGCGGCCGCGGCAGCGCTGGGATTGGCGGGTTGCTCCAGCGGAGGTACCGACGAAGCTCCCTCCGCGGACGATTCCGCTCAGTCTGCTCCGTCGGCGTCCGAGTCGACTGACTCCATCACCGTTTGGGTAGATGAGACCCGCCAGGGTCCGGTGTCAGAGGCAGCCAAGAAGTTCACCGAAGAGACCGGCACCAAGGTCGATCTGGTCCTGAAAAACTTCGATGACATTCGTGCTGACTTCACCGCCCAGGTTCCGACCGGCGAGGGCCCGGATATCACCGTGGGCGCCAACGACTGGGTTGGCGAGTTCACCGCCAACGGTGTGGTGGCCCCGGTTGAGCTCGGCGACAAGGCCGGTGACTTCCAGGAATCCGCCATTCAGGCCTTCACCTATAACGGTCAGGTCTACGCGGTGCCCTACGCCATCGAGAACATTGCCCTGATCCGGAACACGGATCTGGCCCCCGAAGCTCCCGCCACCTGGGACGACATGATGGCGGCAGCGGACGCGGCCGGCGCCAAGTACAAGTTCCTGATTCAGATGAACGGGGAAGAGGGCGACCCCTACACCTTCTACCCGCTCCAGACCTCCTTCGGCTCGACCGTGTTCAAGCAGTCTGACGACGGCTCCTACACCCCCGATCTGAACCTGGCCGAGGGCGGCGCCGAGTACGCCCAGTTCCTCGCCGACAACGGCCCCAAGGGTACCGACGTCTTCAACCAGGACCGCACCTACGACATCGTGGTGGACGCGTTCTCCAAGGGTGAGTCTCCGTTCCTGATTGGCGGCCCCTGGATGCTTGACGCAATCAACCAGGGTGGCATCAACGTGGCCATTGATCCGGTTCCTTCCGCGGGCGGTCAGGAAGCGCGTCCCTTCGCCGGGGTGCAGGGCTTCTACCTGAGCGCGAAGGCGCAGAACCCCCTGCTGGCCACCAACTTCCTCACCAACTACATGGCCACCGAGGACGCCCAGTACGCCCTGTACGAGGCGGGCGGTCGGCCCCCGGCGCTGAAGGCTGCCGCGGACAAGGCGGCGCAGGATCCGATCACCGCCGGCTTCATGAAGGCGGGCGAGAACGCCCTGCCGATGCCCTCGATCCCGGAGATGGCTTCCGTCTGGACCCCGTGGGGTCGCACCGAAGCTGCCATCATTTCCGGGGCGGAAGCCGATCCGGCTGCCGCTTGGGAACGGATGATTGGCGACATTCAGAAGGCGATTGACGGCAACTAGGACCTAGCTGCCAGCTAATCAAAAGGTGGGGGGCCGGGGATTCCCAGGTCCCCCACCAAGTCTCATCCGAACAGTCACAAAGTTGTGAGTCCAAAAAAGTGAGGGAATCGATGGGGAGCACCTCAAAATCGAAAACGCGGGCTTCTGTGTCACCGGGCGACGGGGAGTCGCCGGACGGGAAGAAGCCCCGGCGCACAATCAACCTGGCCGAGTGGGGGCCGGGCTACTTCGTCAAACTCGTGCTGATGGCCCTGGTGAATGCCTTCGGGGTTTACCTGCTGATCGCCTCGTTCAACGCCAAATCCTGGGGCCTGTTTGCCGCGGTCCTGGTGTTGGTGGCCCTGGCAGACTGGGTCTACTTCGCGCGGAAAACCCTGCCGCTCAAGTACATTCTGCCCGGCTTGGCCTTCCTGTTGGCCTTCCAGATTTACACCATTTTCTTCACCGTCTACGTTTCCTTCACCAACTACGGCGACGGCCATAACTCCACCAAGGGTGCAGCCATTTCGGCTCTGCTCCAGCAAAACGAGAAGCGGGTGGAGGGCTCAGCGGCCTACCCCGTCACCGTGGTGGAGAAAGGCAGCGACCTGGGGCTGGCCATCGTCACCGATGACGGGGTCCTGGCCGGCACCGCTGAGCATCCGCTGGAACAGCAGCCCGACGCCGTGGTCGAGGGAAACCGCGTCACCGAACTGCCGGGTTGGCAGGTGCTCACCACTCAGGAAATGTCCCGTCAGCAGCAGGCAATCTTTGACCTGCGGGTTCCCTACACGGACGATCCCGAAGACGGTTCGATTCGAACCACCGATGCGTTCAATGCCTTTGTTTTCCGGCCCATTCTGGAATACGACGAGGCGGCCGACACCATGACCAACGTGGAGACGGGCGTGGTTTACCACGCGAGTGATCGCGGCCAGTTTGTCGATGACCAGGGCAACGCGCTCACCGTCGGCTGGCGGGTGGGGGTCGGTTTTGAGAACTACACCAAGGCGTTTGGCGACTCCCGTTATGCGGGCCCGTTCTACTCCATTTTGTGGTGGACCTTTGCGCAGGCATTCCTCTCGGTGGCCTTCACCTTCCTGCTAGGTCTGTTCCTCGCGGTCACCTTCAACCGAAAGATCCGGGGCCAAAAGATCTACCGGGTGATGATGATCCTGCCGTACGCGATTCCCGCGTTCATTTCGGCGCTGATCTTTGCCGGCATGTTCAACCGCTCCTACGGGTTCATCAACCAGGTGCTGCTGGGGGGCGCGGACATTCCGTGGCTGCAAAATGCCTGGCTGGCGAAGCTGGCGGTGCTCCTGGTCAACCTCTGGCTCGGGTTCCCGTACATGTTCCTGGTCACCACCGGTGCGTTGCAGTCGGTTCCCTCCGAGTTGGAGGAGGCGGCCAAGATTGACGGCGCCGGTCCGGCTCGGCAGTGGTGGTCAATCAAGTTCCCCCTGGTGTTCATTGCCACCGCCCCGCTGCTGATCTCTTCCTTTGCCTTCAACTTCAACAACTTTTCACTCATCTACATGCTGACCGGGGGTGGGCCATCCTTCGGGGACCCACTGATTCCACTGGGCCACACGGACATTCTGATCACCATGGTGTACAAGATTTCGGGAATCGATGGGGGAGCCGCCAAGGACTACGGCCTGGCGTCGGCGCTCTCAATTCTGATCTTCGTCATCGTCGGCACCATCTCGGCGATCTCGTTCCGCCAGACCCGCAAGCTTGAGGAGATTATGTGACATGAGCGCGCAAACATTATCTCAACCCAACGTGGGCTCGGGGCAGACCCCGGAGCCGCCACAGAACCGTCGGTCGTTTGGCCGGTGGGCACGGGACAAAGGCTGGCGACACCTGGTTGGCATCGTGATGTCGATCGTGGCCCTGACCCCGATCATCTACATCATCTCAGCCTCGCTCAACGTGAACGGCACCCTGACCGGGTCGAACGAACTGTTCTCCACGGTGAGCCCGACCAACTACCAGGCACTGAACGCAACCATGTTCTGGAAGTGGGTCGGCAACACCCTGGTGATCGCCTCTGTTACCTCAATCGGCACGGTGCTGATGGCGGCCGCGGCTGCCTACGCCTTCTCCCGGTTCCGGTTCAAGGGTCGCCGCCTCGGCCTGACTTCCCTCCTCATCATCCAGATGTTCCCGCAGATGCTGGCATTCGTGGCCATCTTCCTGCTGCTGCTCAACCTGGGGAATGTGGTTCCGATTCTGGGGTTGAACTCGACCCTCGCCCTGATTGCGGTCTACCTGGGCGGCGCGCTGGGGGTGAACACCTTCCTGCTGTACGGCTTCTTCAACTCGATTCCGAAGGAACTGGATGAGGCCGCCATGATCGACGGAGCCTCCCATGCGCAGATCTACTGGACCATTGTGCTCAGGCTCGCGTCCCCGATTCTGGCGGTGGTGGCGCTGCTCAGCTTCATCTCCACGTTTGGTGACTTCGTCATCGCCCGGGTGATCCTGCAATCAGAGTCGAACTGGACGGTGGCGATCGGCCTCTACTCCTGGGTTTCCAGCCGGTTGGACGCCAACTGGGGACAGTTTGCCGCCGGGGCCATCATCGCCACCATCCCGGTGCTGGTTCTGTTCCTGTTCCTGCAAAAGTACATTGTCGGTGGCCTGACTGCCGGCTCAGTCAAGGGCTAGCTGGCCCAACTGGCACAGTCGGCCGCCCGGACCACCCTGGGGCGCCCTGGGCCGCCCTGGACTGCCGCGCCTCACCTGTTGGAGTCGGGCCGCTGACCGGAGATTGACACTCCGGTTGGCGGCTCGACTTCCGCTCGTTTGGCGGAGGAGGGGAGGCCGACCGGCACCTGGGAACCGCCCTCCGGCAGGACGGGTGCCCGCCCGGTCAGAGCCCGCAGTGAGTAGACGATGGCGACCAGGTCCAGGACTTCCTGCAGCAGCGCGCCCACCACCGCGGGAATCGCGCCGGTAGTGGCCACCAGCATCAGGGCAATCGACAGCGAGATTCCCAGCCAAATCGAGGTGAGCGCCACCCGGACGGTGTCGCGGGAAATGGCCACCAGCGTGACCACCGGGCGGAGCGAATCCTGCAGGATGACCACGTCGGCCGCCTCGCCCGCCGCGGTGGAGCCGCGGGCCCCCATCGCCACCCCCAGGTCGGCGGCAGCCAACACCGGTGCATCGTTGACACCGTCCCCGACCATCATCGTGGGTTTGGGGGACAGGGTCCGAACCACCTCAACCTTGTCGGCCGGGCGCATCGAGGCGTGCACCTGGGTGATTCCCACCAGCTTCGCCACCTCCTGCGCGGTCCCGGCACTGTCCCCGGTGACCATGGTGATCTCCGGGACGCCGTGATCCCCCAGCCACTGCACCACGGCGCGGCTCTCGTCGCGAATGTGGTCGGCCAGGATCAGCGCACCCAGGTAGCGGGAGCCCTCGGCGACGTACACTGCTACCTGGCCTGGCTCCAACCGGGCCCGCTTTGCCGATGGGGCCACCGCCTGAATGTAGGAGAAGCGGCCGACTCGAACCTGGTCACCCCCGAAGTCGGCTTCCACGCCCTGCCCGGTGTCCTCGCTGGCGTGCGCCGCGTTTTCCAGGGTGAGGCCCGCCGAAGTGGCCCCGGCCCGAATCCCGCTGGCCAGCACGTGGCTGGAGTACTGTTCGGCGCTGGCGGCCAACTGGGTCAGGTGCTCAGAACTGATGCCGCGCTCGGGCCGGGCTTCCACCAGCACCGGCTCCCCGTCGGTGAGGGTGCCGGTCTTGTCGAAGGCGATTGACTTGACCTTGGCGGCCTGCTCGAGAGCGGCCCCGCCTTTGACGATGATGCCGTTTTTGGCCGAGCGGGACATCCCGCCCATGAAGGCCACCGGGGCGGCGATCAGGAGCGGGCAGGGAGTGGCCAGCACCAGCACCTCGACGAAGCGGACCGGCTCCCCGCTGACGATCCACGCCACCCCGCCGATCAGCAGCGCCACCACGGTAAACGGCACGGCAAAACGATCGGCGAGGCGGACGGTGGGAGCCTTGGCATTCTCAGCTTCCTGGACCAGGCGGATGATCTGCTGATATTGGGAATCCGCGCTGCGCTTGAGTGCGCGCACCCGAACCGCCTGCGAGCCGTTGACCGCCCCGGATGGCAGTTCGTCCCCGCTGACGACGCTGACCGGCAGGCTCTCCCCGGTCAAAGATGACTCGTCAAACGAGCCGGTCGGGCTCAGCAGAACGCAGTCGACCGGAACGATTTCTCCGGGCAGGACCAGCAGCAGGTCCCCAACCTGAACGGATTCGGCCTCTATGTCGCGTACGTCGGTGTCCGACCAGTCACCGGAACTGTCGGCATTGGTCTCCCCGGCTCGGGCCAGCAAATGCGCGCTGGTCGGGGTCCGGTCCAGCAGGGCTGTCAGCTCGCGCTGGGCCCGATTGGCGGCGTAGTCCTCCAGCGCCTCCCCGCCGGAAAGCATCAATACCACAATGATGGAAGCCCAGTACTCGCCGACCAAAAGGGTCGAAATGATCGCGAGCAGAGCCAGGATATCCAAGCCAAAGTGGCCGCGGAGGATGTCCCGGATCATCCCCACCGCGGTCCAGGCGGCAAATGCGCCCGAGAATATGGCGATCAGCGCGTGAGCGATCGCGGTTTGCTCGGAGGCATTCAGAACTAGACCGACGATCAGGACGGCCAGTGCCATCGCGACCACCGGGTACTGTCGGAGGAAGGACCAGACTTTTTGCATAGCTCTACCATGGTGGGTTTGGCGCAGGATTTCAACGAAGGTTAGGCGATGCTTCCCTGCCGTTGGGACCTTGGACCCACCCGGTGGGGAACCCTGATTTTTCCCGGATAAGTGCATATTGGCTGAATATCAGTTTGCCGCCGTGGGATACTGTCCATTCGAGGACAGAACATTTATCATCGGCAAGTCAAGCTGTCGGTCCAAGCGGCAGCTGACCTCCCTCAGCGCGAAAGGTTTCCTCATGGCGTACCAGACTGAACCGCAATATCCGCAGCAACCGGACAGCGGGTACTACACCACGGTTCCCCCCAAATCATTTGTCGTAACCTGGCTGTTTGCGTGGCTGCTCGGGACCTTCGGGGTGGATCGTTTCTACCTGGGCAAAATCGGCACCGGCGTCTTGAAGCTGCTGACCGGGGGTGGATTCGGAATCTGGACGCTGGTCGACGTCCTGATCACCCTGTTCGGCGGGCAAACCGACAAGTGGGGCCGCCCGCTGGTGGGTTATGAGGAGAACAAGACCATGGCGTGGATCATCACCCTGGTCTTCCTGTTCGGCGGCGTAGTGCTCGCCATCGTGACCGGGGTCCTCAGCGCAATTTTCAGCTCTTTCTAGGCGATCCCGGCTCGGACCCGGATGGGAGCCGAGCCGGTTTTTGCCCGCCCTTCGGGGCTCTTTCCTCGCTGCTGGGTGAAGTCGGGTTCAAATTGTGGCTGAACCCCGACTTCACCCAGGGCGTTCTCATGGAAAGATAGGCTTATGCTGCTAAGTGACCGCGATATTCGGCGCGGAATTGAGGCCGGACGCATTGACCTCGATCCGCTTGACCTGGACCTGATTCAGCCCGCGTCCATCGACGTCCGCCTGGATCGTTACTTCCGCCTGTTCGACAATCACCGCTACCCGGTGATCGACCCGGCGCAAGAGCAGCCGGGACTGACGCGCGAGGTGGTGGCCACCGGGGAGCCGTTCGTCCTGCACCCGGGCGAGTTTGTCCTGGGTTCCACCTACGAGCGGGTGACGCTGGGCGATGACATTGCCGCCCGGCTGGAGGGGAAGTCCTCCCTCGGTCGCCTCGGCCTGCTCACTCACTCCACCGCCGGTTTCATCGATCCGGGCTTTTCCGGCCACGTCACCCTGGAGCTTTCCAACACGGCCACGATGCCGATTCTGCTGCACCCGGGGATGAAGATTGGCCAGCTCTGCTTCTTCGATCTGTCCAGTCCGGCCGAGCATCCCTACGGCTCCGCCCAACTCGGATCCCACTATCAGGGTCAACGCGGCCCGACCCCGTCCCGCTCCTACCTGCGCTTTGAGCTGACGGTCCTGGATGAGGACGAGTTGGAGGCGCCGCCGCCAACCGAGCAGGACCGGGCAAAATGACGGCGGCCAACCCGGAGCGGCGCTCAATCTGGGAGCGGCTGGCAGAAAAGAAGGACGAGGTGCACCCCCTCGCCGACATTGACCTTGCGCCCCTGGATGAGTCGACCTCCACCTTCCGGATCGAGCACACGGGTCAGCTGGTGCTGGACGACTCGGCCGCCTCCATTGCCGCCCCGGTGGACGCCAACCAGCCCCTCGGCGAGTTGGACGCGGTCACCGCGGCCGCCTACCACCTGCTGGTGCTGCCCCCGGGCCGGCGCGGGGAGGAAGTTGAAGCGTTGGCAATTTCCGTTTGGAACGAGGCGGGGTGGATTAACCCGGGCGTCCTGCACCTAACTGAGGGGGTCACCCTGGAGGGGCCCTGGCAGGTGAGCGAGGCGACCCATCTGGACCTGGGTTTGCAGGGGGACAACGAGTCGGTTTGGCTGCTGCGTTGCCAGCCGGTGCGCGGCGCCGCCCCGACCGAGGAAGTCATGGCTCGGGAAGAGCTGGCCCGCGCTTTTCCCGCCGGGATGCCGGTCGGGGTGGAGCTGGGTGCCCTCTCGGTCCTGCGCCGGGTCGCTCGGCGCCTGGGCGGACAGCTGCGGATCGCGGGTTCCGGTCAGGTGCTGGTGCCCGATCCGGGCAGCGCGGTCAACCTGCGGGTCTACACCGCGGAGCCGGCTGGGCAGGACGAGGTCCTGGCCGCTCTGTCAGAACGGTTTCCCGAGGTGGAGTTGGTGACGCCGGCCCTCGAGGGCCAGGGTCCCAGTCCCTACGCTCTCCTGATCAAGGTGGGGGCCGCCTCCCAGGTGCTGGTGGGCCTGCGTCCGGTCACCCAGATCCCACGCGCCCTCCGGTGGGAAAGTTGGGTGCGCCAGGACGTGTTTGTTTACGAGGTGAACTGGGCCAACCTGATTCAGCAAACCCTGCCGAACGGGCAGCTGACCCGGGTTGGCCGGCGCGAACGGGCCCTGGTCTCAGCGGCGATTTCGGGCGCCGCGGCCACGCTGGCCTCCCTCATGCGCGATGTCGCCGTGGTGGACGAAGACGATTTCCTAGTGGCGTTGGACGAGTTGGAGTCGCCAACCGAAAACTAGGCCTGGTCCTGGGCTTGGCTTCGGTGGACCCCTTCCAGCAGCAGCACCGCCACGTCCTTCACCTCCGGGGCGGGAACCCCGGTGACCGAGGCGCTGGCGGAGTCAAACATCTGCGTGCAGAACGGGCAGGCGGTGGCGACGGTGGTGGCGCCGGTGTCGGCGGCCTCCTGCATCCGGTTGGTGGCGATGCGAGTCCCGCGGGTCTCCTCCATCCAAGCCCGGGCTCCGCCGGCCCCGCAGCAGAACGAGTTCTCTCCTGACCGCGGCATTTCGATTACCGGCAGCATGGAACCGAGCAGTTCCCTCGGGGCAGAGAAGACCCGATTGTGGCGCCCGAGGAAACACGGGTCGTGGTAGGTGATCCGCTGACCCTCCGGGGGCGCGGTGGGGGTGAGGGCGCCCTCCCGGACCAGCCGGTTCAGCAACTGCGTGTGGTGAATGACCTCGTAGTGTCCACCCATCTCCGGGTACTCATTCGCGATCGTGTTGAAGCAGTGGGCGCAGGTGACCACAATCCGCTGGGCCTTCGCCTCGTTCAAAGTGTCAATTGCCGCCTCGGCCAACAGCTGGAACAGCACCTCGTTGCCCGCGCGTCGGGCCGGATCCCCGGTGCAGGATTCCCCCGACCCGAGGACGGCAAAACTGACCCCGGCCGTGTGCAGCAGTTCGGCCACCGCCGCGGTAGTCTTCTTGGCCCGGTCGTCGTAGGCTCCGGCGCAGCCAACCCAGAACAGGTACTCCACCTCGGTGGCGTCCTCCAGGTCCTCGCCGATCACGGGCACGTCGAAAGCCAGGTCCTTGGCCCAGTCCAGCCGCTTCTTGGCCGGCAGCCCGTACGGGTTACCTTTCGTTTCCATTCCCTTGAAGGGTCGGCGCAACTCGCGCGGGAAGGCCGATTCCATCAGCACCTGGAACCGGCGCAGGTTGGCGATCCGGTCCACGTGCTCGATGTCGACCGGGCACTGCTCGACGCAGGCACCGCACATGGTGCAATCCCAAATCATGTCGGGGCCCAGCACGTCCGGGACCAACTGGTCGCCGTCGGTCTGCGACACTCCCGCCGCCAGCAGCGCCCCCAGGATGTCCCCCGAATGCGTCTGCGCAGCCCGATCCCGCACCGCCAGGGTCAACAGTTTCGGCGACAGGGGCTTCTGGGTGTTCCACGCCGGGCAGACGTCCTGGCAGCGGCCGCACTCGGTGCAGGAGAGCACGTCGAGGCGGTCCTTCCAGGTCAGGTCGTCCACGGTTCCGAGCCCCAGATGGTCTTCGTCCAGTTCCCCGTCAACGGTTGGAATCGGGGCGAGCGCGCCCAGGGACTTCGACAGGTCGTCCTCCCGGCTGGTCATCAGGTTCAGCGGGGCCAGGAATCGGTGCCAGGAAACCCCCATGGAGACCTGGAGGCCAACCACGATCATCCAGGCCATCGAGACGACGATCTTCCCGGTGGAGACCAGCACGATCAGGCTGGCCCGAGTGCTGGGGGACAGGTCTGCGAAGCCGGAACCGAGCCACGCGGTCAACGGGAAATGGAAGGTGTCGCCCCGGGCCTGCAACCCGTGCAGGATCAGCACGGCCAGGCACACGAGCAGGATGACCCACTCGACGAAGTGGGCCTGCCAGCGGGTGGAGCCAAAGAAGCGGGAGGTGCGTTCGCTGGAGCCGGTCCGGAGCCGGACCAGCATCAGGGCGACGATGCCCAGCAGTCCCGCCCAGGCAAAGAACTCGGTCAGCCAGTTCCACGGGGCCCAGGTGCCAAAGAACGGCAGGACCGAGTCTGGTCGCCACACCTGCAGGTACGAGGTCACGAGGGTCACGACCAGCACCACGAAGGAGACCATCACCAGCCAGTGGGCGGCCCGCACCACCGGACGACCGCGGAAAGTCTGGTGGCTCAGCGTCTGCCAGAGGGCCCGCCCGGCCCGGCCCCACGGGTGGTGCCAGCGGCCCGACTCCGGTTGCCCCGCGGTGATGATTCCAACGATCTGCCCGACGCCTCGCCCGAAGAACCACAAGCCCACCAGGGTCATGATGATTGTCAGTACGCCCGCTGTCAGAACCATCGGGGTCGGAGCCATACCACGTACCTTTCACCGGGGAGGCGCCCCGGACAAGTGCTGGGCGCGGGCCACTCCAGGTTACCCCGCCCGACCTGCGACGTCACGAACCTTTACAATTGGAGGGACGAGGGCGGCCCGTCTGGCCGCCGACAGCCACTTCGAGGGGACCCTGAATGTTTTTCGTGCTCGGATTGCACCTTTTGGCAGCAATCTGCGCGCCCCTCCTGGTCCGGTGGTGGGGTCGACAGGCGTTCCTTCCCTTGGCGTTGGCCCCCCTCTCGGCGGTGGGGTGGGCGCTGGCCCACACCCAGCAGGCCTTCCATCAGCCGGTAATGGAGCAGCTGAACTGGGTTCCCGCGCTGGGCTTGACCGTGGCTTTCCGCCTCGACGTCCTCTCCTGGTTGATGATGCTGATCGTCGGCGGGGTGGGGGCGCTGGTGATGGTCTACGCGTCGCGTTACTTCGCCCCAGACGCCCGCTCCCTCGGACGCTTCGCCGGGGTCTTCGTCGCATTCGCCGGCTCCATGCTGGGCCTGGTCACCGCCGACCACACCATGGCCGTCTACATGTTCTGGGAGTTCACGACGGTCCTGTCCTACCTGCTGATCGGCCACCACCATCAGCGCGGCCCCGCCCGCGCGGCGGCCCGCCAGGCGATCCTGGTGACCACCTCGGGCGCCCTGGCCATGTTTGCCGGTCTGGTCATGTTGGGCCTAGCCCCCGGCGGCTCCTTCCGCCTCTCCGAGCTGGTGGCGAACGCCCAGAGCGGCGTCCTGGCCACGCACTCGCCGCTGGTGGTGACCGCGGCCGTGCTGGTGCTGATCGGGGCGCTGACCAAATCCGCCCAGTTCCCCTTCCACTTTTGGCTCCCGGGGGCGATGGCCGCCCCGACCCCGGTGTCCGCCTACCTGCACGCTGCCGCCATGGTCAAGGCGGGGGTGTACCTGGTCGCTCGCCTCACCCCAGGGTTTGCCGAGGTGCCCCTCTGGTCCCCGGTCGTGGTCACCTTCGGCCTGATCACCATGCTGATCGGCTCGTACCGGGCGCTGCGCCAGTACGACTTGAAGCTGATTCTCGCGTTCGGCACGGTCTCACAGCTGGGGCTGATGATGGCCGCAGTCGGGTTTGGCACCCAGGAGGCGATGGCCGCCGGCCTGGTACTGCTGGTGGCACACTCCCTGTTCAAATCGGCATTGTTCCTGACCGTGGGGGCGGTTGAATCCTCCACCGGCACGCGCGACCTGCGCGAACTTTCCGGGCTGTGGCGGCACAAGCCGGTGCTCGCGATCGGGGCCGGAGTGGCCGCCGTGTCCATGGCCGGTCTGCCGCTGACCACCGGCTACCTGGGGAAGGAAGCGCTGCTGACCGACCTGCTGCACCGGTCCTGGCCGGTACTGGTGATCGTGGTCCTCGGCGCAATGTTGACCCTGGCCTACTCGTGGCGGTTCTGGTGGGGGGCCTTCGCCACCAAGCGGCTGCGGATGGAGCGCCCGATCCAGCCGGTTTCCCCGATGATGCGAGTGCCGATCCTGCTGCTGGCGGCCGGGGCGCTGCTCGGCTTGGCCCCCGGGTGGTTGGAGCTGGTGGCCGCCCCGCCGGCGCAGGGCCTGCCCGGCTCGGTGCACCTGGCCTGGTGGTCAGGTTGGGGTCCGGGTTTGGCCACGCTGCTGATTGTGGCGGGCGGCCTGGCACTGATCCTGAACCGACCGAAGGTGGCCCGCTGGCAGCGGCAACTGGCCCCCCGCGGCGGGTTGGTGCGGGTCTACACCTGGTCGCTGGTCGAGCTGGAACTGGTGGCAGCGCAGGTCACCTCGCTGCTGCATCGCGGTTCACTGCCGGGCGAGTTGAGCACGATCTTCGTCACCATGGTGGTGCTGGCGGCGGTGGCTCTCACCCGGGTCGACGTGCCCTCGCAGCCGGTGGTCCTCTGGGACAGTCCGGTCCAGGCCGCCCTGGTGGTGCTGGCAATCGGGGCGGCGCTGATTGCCGCCCGCTCACTGCGACGAATGAAAGCGGTGCTGGCGCTGGCGGCCACCGGAATGCTGATCACGCTCCTGTTTGCCACTCAGGGCGCGCCCGACTTGGCCCTGACCCAACTGGTGGTGGAAGCCGTCTCCATCGTCGTCTTTGTGCTGGTGCTGAGAAATCTGCCCCCATACTTCTCGAAGCGTCCACTGTCGCTGTCCCGCTGGTGGCGCGGGCTGGTGGGGGCCAGCGTCGGCGTGGTGGTGGCGGTGGGCGGCTGGGTGGCGGCCGCCTCGCGAATTCACGAGCCGGTGTCCAACCTGATGCCGGAAGAGGCCCTGGGTTTTGGCAATGGGCAGAACGTGGTCAACGTGATTCTGGTGGACATGCGCGCCTGGGACACCGTCGGCGAGCTGTCCGTCCTGCTGGTCACCGCCACCGGGGTGGCCTCGCTGATTTATTTGAAGTCGCGCAGCGGGCAGATTGATAAGGCTCCACCCGCGGCGCTGGCGGAAGGACAGTACCTCCCCGGAGCAGCCGCGCTCAAACCGCAGGACCGGTCCCTGGTGCTCGAGGTGGCCACCCGCGTCCTCTTCCCGGCCATGCTGGTGCTGTCGATCTGGCTGCTGCTGGTGGGCCACAACAACCCGGGTGGCGGCTTTGCCGGCGGGGTGGTGGCGGGCCTCGCGTTTGTTTTGCGCTACCTGGCGGGAGGTCGGTTCGAGCTGGGGGAGGCGATGCCATTTCCGGCTGGGCGTCTGCTCGGATTTGGCCTGTTCGTGGCGGCGGCCGGCGGGGCGGCTCCCCTCCTGTTTGGGAACGCGGTCCTGCAGTCAACTCCGGTCGACTTGACCCTGGGGCCGCTGGGAGACCTGCACTTCACCACCGCCATGATTTTGGATATCGGCGTCTACCTGCTGGTGATCGGCCTGGTGATCGACCTGGTGTCGGCGCTGGGGGCCGAGATTGACCGGCACAATGAGGCCTCGCGGCCAGTCCCGTTGGAACGGAGGATCCTCTGATGCCCTCACTGGCCATGCTGCTCTTGGCCGGTGCCCTGGTGGGCACCGGAGTTTACCTGGCGCTTGAGCGAACCCTGACCCGCGTCTTCATTGGGCTGTCCTTCATCACCAACGGGGTGAACGTCCTGATTCTGGCGATGGCCGGTCCGGCCGGGTTGCCGCCGCTGCTGTGGGGGGACTGGGGTCAGATTGCGGACCCGCTGCCGCAGGCGCTGATCCTCACCTCGATTGTCCTGTCGCTCGGGACGACCGCCTTCGGGTTGGCCCTCGCCTACCGCTCCTGGCGCCTGACCGGTCACGACGAGGTGGTTGACGACATTGAGGATCGTCGCCTGGCCCGACTGGCCCAGCGTCAGCGGCGCCGGGGTGAGGATTACGGCGTTGAGGGAACTGAAGATCCCGGGGTTGACTACGACCGGTCGTCGGAGGGGAGTGACCAGTGAACCTCCTGCACGAGTGGAACTGGCTGCTGCCCCTGCCGGTGCTGATCCCCCTCCTCTCCGCGGGCTTGGCGTTGGTGGTGGGTCGACGTCCCCGCCTGCAGCAGCTGATCTCCGTCACCGCGCTGGGGCTGAGCCTGGTCATCGGGGTGATCCTGGTGCTCGGTGCGGCGGTGGCCCCCATGGCTCTCGACGTGGGTTCCTGGGCTGCCCCGATTGGGATCACCCTGGTGGCCGACAAGCTTTCGGCCCTGATGCTGCTGATCTCGCAGGTGGTTACGCTGGCGGTGCTGCTCTACACCGTGGGGGAGAACTTCTCGGATTCTTCCCCCAACGCTCCGGTGGCGATCTATCACCCGACCTTCCTGATCCTGGTGGCCGGGGTTTCCAACGCGTTCCTGACCGGCGACCTGTTCAACCTGTATGTCGGGTTTGAGATTCTGCTGGCAGCCTCTTTTGTCCTCATCACCCTGGGTGGCACCCGCGGCCGGATTCGGGCGGGCACGGTCTACGTGGTGGTCTCGCTGGTTTCCTCCGCCATTTTCCTCACCGCCATCGCCCTGGTATACGGCGCGGTGGGCACGGTGAACCTGGCTCTGCTGGCGGAGCGGCTGCCGGAGATCGACCCCGGAACCGCCCTGCTGCTCCAGTCACTGCTGCTGGTGGCTTTTGGAATCAAGGCGGCGATCTTCCCGCTGTCTGCCTGGCTTCCCGACTCCTACCCGACCGCCCCCGCTCCGGTGACGGCGGTGTTCGCAGGCCTGCTGACGAAGGTGGGGATTTACGCCCTGATTCGGCTGCAGTTCCTCCTGTTCCCGCAGAACCCGCTGACAGACCTGTTGGGGGTGCTCGGCCTGCTGACCATGCTGGTTGGGATCCTGGGGGCGGTGGCCCAGGACGACATCAAACGTCTGCTTAGCTTCACCCTGGTGTCGCACATCGGCTACATGGTCTGGGGGATTTCGCTGGCCACCCCCGCCAGTTTGGCGGCCGCCATCTACTACGCGCTGCACCACATTCTGGTCCAGGGTTGCCTGTTCCTGATCGTGGGCCTGATTGAGCGACACTCGGGCACCACCTCGGGTCGGCGCCTGTCCAACCTGGCCCGAACCGCCCCGGTGACCGCGATCATGTACCTGATCGTCGGCTTCAACCTGGTCGGCGTCCCGCCTTTCTCCGGGTTCATCGGCAAGCTGGGCCTGGCGGAAGCTTCGGTGCAGGTGGGGACCCCCATGGCCTGGGCGCTGCTGGCCGGCGGTTTGGTCACCTCGTTCCTGACTCTCTACGTGGTGGTCAAGTTCTGGAATCGCGCCTTCTGGCAAACCCCGGATTCGGGTTCTGAGCTGGCCATCAACTACGAGCAGCGGGAGCACCTGTCCGGGCGGGAGGAACGCCGCCTGCGCCGGGCCGTCCGCGCGGCCCGAACCCAGCGCCGAGCCTACCGCCTGACCGAACTGTCCCGAACCGAAGGGGAACGCGGGGCCGGGCACTCGAACCCAATCATGTACGGGGCTGCGATCGGCCTGATTGTCGTCCAGTTGGGGATGGCCTTCGGGGCCGGCGCGATCTACGGTTATGTCACCGAGGCGGCCCGCGAGATTGTCGGCGGCGACGTCTACGTCGAGGCGGTGCTGGGGACGACCGGCCGGGGCGAGGGAATCTCCAACGACGTGGGCACTCCCGCAACCCCGCCCTGGGAGACCGACCCGGCCCCGTCGGTTCCGGTCCCCCGTCCAACCGAAGGGAGTGGCCATGACTGAGTCCCGGACTCGCCCCACTCCGGCCCAGCTGCGCGCACACCGCCAGGCGCTGGCCAATCGCCGTCCCCGGCTGCACCTGGCCCTGGACCTAACCATCTGGCTCCTGTTCGTCTGGATGGCAGCCTTTGGGTCCCTGGAGCCGCTGGCTTTGATCGGCGCGCTACTGGCGGCGGTGGCCGTCCAGTGGCTGTTTCCGCTGCCGAACCGGGCGGGCATCTACCAGGTGCACCTGCTTTCCCTGGTCTGGCTGATTCTGCGGTTCATTTGGGATATGGCGCGGGCCGGCCTGCACGTGGTTTGGCTGATCATCGCCAACCCACCTAGGCACGACGCCATCTTGCGGATCCAGGTTCGCACCTCCGTCCCCGAGTACCTGGCGTTGCTGGTGGCGATGACCACCCTGGTTCCCGGCACGGTCGTGGTGGAGGTCAAAGCGAAAGAACGGGTCCTCTATCTGCACTGCCTGGACGTCGAGGGGCAGGGTGGGCTGGAGGCGTTGCGGGCCAACACGTTGGCGCAGGAGGCCCGGATTCTGCGGGCGGTGGCGCCGCGTGAGTTGCAGCGGGAAGTGGGGGTGAGCCGTGGACGCGGTTGAGATTATCTACTGGGTGGCAGCCGCGCTGTTGCTGGGGGCGGCGCTGTTCACCCTGCTGCGCCTGGCTTGGGGGCCAACCACTTTGGACCGCGCCCTGGCCGCCGACCTGCTCACCTCGGTAGCCATCGCCCTCACCGTCCTGGTGATCGTCTGGTGGAACCGGGCCGACCTGCAGGTGCTCCTGGTGGTGTTTGCCCTGACCGGCCTGTTTTCCTCCACCACCATCGCCAAGTTCATCGGGAAGGAAAGCAAAGTGCGAGGGGAACCGCTACCTTCCGCCCAGGTTGAGCAGTTCGAGGCGAAGCTGGCCGAAGAGGAAGCCTGGCTGGAACGGCGCCTGCACCTGGGCCGACACGGGACGGTGGAGACGACCGGACCGGAGCGCTCCGGCGACTACGCCGAAACCACGGAGGAGGAACAATGACGCTGCTCGGTGCCATTTTGATCCTGGTCGGAGCGTTCTTCACCCTGGTGGGGGCGGTGGGGCTGTTCCGCTTCCGTACGCTTTACGCCCGGATGCACGCCGCCACCAAACCGCAGATGTTGGGGTTGCTGTGCCTGCTGTCGGGATTGGCGCTCACGATCCGCACCTGGCAGGCCGTGTTGGGATGCGTGCTAATCCTGGCGATCCAGATGGTGGCGGCCCCGGTGGCTTCCCACCTGATGGGTCGCAGCGCTTACCGCCAGGGGCTGGCCGACGGGCCAGAACTGGTGGTTGATGAGTTGGCGGCAGACACTGACGACTAACGTCGGTCGGAGTCGTCCCAATCGTCGACGTAGTACTTGTCGTCAAAGTCCTCGTCCAACTCCTCAAACTCCTCGTTGGAGTCCTCCGGATGACCAGAAAGCTCGCGCTGTAAAGCGTCGAGATCAGTCTCTGGACTGAAGTACTTTAGTCGCCGAGCGACCTTCATCTGCTTCGCCTTTTGACGGCCGCGCCCCATGGCGTCGACCCCCTCTTACTCTTGCGGGTCCGTTAGACGGTCCCCTGGTTTCACCAAATCTGTCGTGGGGCCATTCTAGCCTGTCCGCAAATATATTCGCCATTCCCGGACGGGTGGTGACCCTAACCCTGTGCTGTGCCGATGGAGAACTCGACGCTTCCCGGGGCGTGAACCTTGCGCAACTGCCGGACAAACCGGCGCCACTCACGCCGCTCACGAGCCCGTCGTGTCTGACGGGCCACACAGAATCCGGTGGCAACTCCCGCGGCGGCCACCGCTCCCGCCGCGATCAGCACGCGCTTGATCGCTTCCCGGTCACCGTGGCGGGCCGCCTCGACCGTGTCCTGACAGTCCTGCTTGAACTGGTCGACCCGGTCGCGAACCGACTGCTTGGCATATTCGATTTGGACGGCCGGTTGCGCCTCGTGCGCCAGGGCCTCCATCGTGGCGGACAAACTGGTGCGGGCATCGTCAATCTGCTGCTTCAGCTGGGCTTCCAGCACTTTTTCCGACTTGCTCATTTGCCTAGACCTTCCTTGACCGCATCGACATTAGCCTGGATTTCCCCACCCACGTCGGGCACGTCTTTGGTGCCCCGGTTGATCAGCAGGGCGCCCACCGAAATAAGGAGAATCATCAGCAGCAGGATGATCCCCAGCGTGATCAGGGAGGCGGCCCAGGCCGGCACGATCAGCAGGAACAGCATCTCGATCGTGCGGAAGAACCAGAAGATGAAGTAGAAGAGCAGAATCAGACCGACCACGGCCAGGCCCGCGCCCGCCCCGAACTTCTTGGCGGCCTTGGTTACCTTCAACTTGGCCAGTTCAATCTGGGTGGTCAGCAGGGTTTTGGCCTGATCGAATGCGAGGCTGACCAGCCCAAACAGGCTGGCGCGCTCGGGGGGCTGGTTGAGGGCATCGGCGATTGCCTCTTCCCCCAGCAGGGTCTCGTTTGGTCCTGACTGTGTCATGGAGGTCCCTCCCTCTGGCCGGCGGCTGCCCCGAGCAGCCAATCAATGGTTATAGTGTGTCACGTTCGGGCTCGCTTTGCGGCCCGCTTGTCCGCTCGGAGGGCTCCTCCAGGATTGAACCGCCCAGGCCTTCCAGGATCTGGCGGGCCTGATCGACCACGTCGGCCGCTTTCGGGGTGAGGGGAGCGGGAGGGGCAATGTCGTCCAAGCTCAGCCGTGCCAACTCCAACTCGGTGGGAATATCCGAGATCACGGTTTCCACCTCGTTCTCGCTGAGGGGGACGAGGCGGGGGGCGTCGGCCTCGTCGAAAACGGCGGGAGCGGGCGGTTTTTCCGCGGCGTGGTGGGCTGGTTTCGGAGGTGGGGTCGGCCCGGTCTCGTTGGCCTCACCCAGCTCGCGCAGCGCCTCGAGGACGTCGTCGCGACTGGGGTGCCAGAGTTCCCCAACCACCATTCCGTCGCCGAGGAAGATCACCCGATCCGCCCACGCAGCCGCGTCGGGCTCGTGGGTCACCATCACCACGGTCTGAGAGAATTCATCAACCGCGGTCCGCAGGAACTGCAAAACGTGCAGGGTGGAGCGCGAATCCAGGTTCCCCGTGGGCTCGTCCGCAAAGACGACGGCGGGGGCGGTCACCAGCGCCCGGGCGCAGGCCACGCGCTGCTGCTGGCCGCCGGACAGCTCGGCCGGTCGGTGGGAAAGGCGATCCCCCAACCCGACTGCTTCTACCACCGCGTCGAGCCGGCCCGGAGGCAGCTTCATCCCCGCGATGTCAGCCGGCAGGGTGATGTTCTCCCGCGCGGTCAGGGTGGGAACCAGATTGAATGATTGGAAGATGAAACCCAGGTGTTCGCGGCGGACGCGGGTCAGCTGACGCTCCGACATGGTCGTCAGCTCCTGCCCGTCGAGGACCACCTGGCCGCTGGTGGCCGAGTCGAGTCCGGCCAGGCAGTGCATCAGGGTGGATTTACCCGAGCCGGACGGGCCCATGATCGCGGTGAATCGGCTCCGCTCGATCTCCAGGTCCACCCCGCGCAGGGCGGTCACTGCCGCCTCGCCCTTGCCGTAGACCTTCCGGAGGCCGCGGGCCTTCACCACCGGCTCTGAGAGTTGGCCCGGTGGTTGGGGGGCGCGCAGCACTGTCGAGCTGGACCAGGTCATACTTCCTCCGTCGCGATGAACTAGCAGGGGCGCGAGGCCGGGGACACGGTGTAGGTGTCCTGCGGGTCCAGGTTGGCCACCGGCTCGGTAATGCTGGCGATCTGCTCCATCACTTCCACCGGGATGGACACCCCCGAAGCGCGGACGGTGTCCTCCAGTTGCTCGGGACGGGACGCTCCCACCAGGGCCGCGGAGACGTTCGGGTTCTGCAGGACCCAGGCAATGGCCAGCTGAGCCAGAGTCAGGCCCAGCGAGTCCGCAATCGGGCGCAGCTGCTGGACGGCGGTGAGGGTCTGGTCGTCCATGAACTTCTGGATGAACTTGGACTCAGCCACCTGGGCGGTGGCCCGGGTCCCCTCCGGGGCCGGCTGGCCGGGCAGGTACTTGCCGGTCAGGACACCCTGAGCCATCGGGGACCAGACAATCTGGGTCATCCCCAGTTCCTCACAGGTCGGAATCACTTTGGCTTCAATGACCCGGTGCAGCAGCGAGTACTGCGGCTGGTTGGTGACCAGCTGAATGCGCAGCTCCCGGGCCAGCTGGGCGGCCTCCCGGATCTGCTCGGCGGTCCACTCGGACACGCCGATGTAGAGGACTTTGCCCTGGCGCACCAGGTCCGCGAAGGCGACCATGGTCTCTTCGAGCGGGGTCTCGTAGTCGTAGCGGTGGGCCTGGTACAGGTCGATGTAGTCGGTGCCCAGGTTTCGCAGCGAATTGTGAGCGGAGTCCATGATGTGCTTGCGGGAAAGGCCGCAGTCGTTGGCCCCGCCGGGACCTGTCGGCCAGTACACCTTGGTGAAAATCTCCAGCGACTGGCGCCGCTGGCCGCGCAGAGCCTCCCCCAGGATCTGTTCGGCCGCCCGGTTGGCGTAGGCGTCAGCCGTGTCGAACGAAGTGATCCCCAAATCGAGGGCCTTGTGGACGGTGGCGATGGCCACCTCGCTGCCCACCTGCGAGCCGTGTGTAACCCAGTTTCCCAGGGTCACCTCGGAAACCTTGAACCCTGAACTTCCCAAATACCTGTATTCAACCATGCCCCCAGGTTACCGCTGGAGGGGGGAGTCGGACAGAGGAGCCGGCGGGTGTGGCTATCCGAGCACGCGCCGAAGCTGGTCGACATCCGCACCGGAAAGACCCGATTCCACCAGGTACTGGGCGGCGGTGCCGCTGTGTTCATCCACCCAGCTGAGTGCCGACTCGATCGCGTCCGGGGGAGTGGTGCTCACAAGTTTGATTACGGAGTCATCCACCGGCATCCCCTCGCGCGAAAGCCGGTCCAGCATCATCTGGACCCAGGCCCCCGCCAGGTACCGTTCGCTTTCGCAGTAGTTCGCCACCACTGCCTGCCGGTCGGTGCCCGCCAGTTCCAGCAACAGGGCGGCGGTGATTCCGGTCCGGTCCTTCCCGGCCGTGCAGTGCACCAGCACCGCCCCGCCGGTGCGGCTGACCCGCGCCACCACGGAGGCGGCCAGGGCAAACTGTTCGCCCGCCTGAGAGAGCATCGCCCGGTAGGCCTCAGCCAGCGGCGGCACCTTGGGGCGGGCCGCCAGTTCCTCCTCCAACTCGGTCAGTTCCCGCGGGTCGAGGGAACTGACCGTAATTGGGGCTTCAATCAGGTCGATCCCGGCGTTGGGTGGAAGGCGGTGGGGGCTGCGTTCCCGCTCAGCCTCGGAGCGCAGGTCCACGACGGCCCGAACCTCCAGCTGGCGGAGGGTGGCGATTCCCCGGTCAGAAATGGTGTCCAGAGCCGCCGAGCGGTAGAGGACGCCAGCATGAGTGCGCCCGCCACTAGCCAAGGGCAACCCGTCGACCCCGCGCGAGTTTGGCACTCCGTCAAACAGTGGTGTGACAGTCATTTTGGCAGTCTATCCGAGGAGCGGTGGCCGGGCCGGCAGAGCGGTTGGTTCGATCATGTGCAGCGCGCCGAGACGGGCGTTGGCCCGGCTGGTACGGTGAGGAAATGAGTTCTGTTTCCCAATGGTTTGCTGACAATCAGAGCAACTGGAACGACCGCGCTGCGCAGCACGAGGCGGCCGGTTACGGGATTGCCGAGCTGGTGGCCAACCCCGATGCGGTCAGTTCGGAGCTGGCTCCCGACCTGCCCCGGTTCGGGTCCTTGACCGGCCGGGATGTGCTTCATCTTCAATGTCACCTGGGAACGGACACGGTGGGGTTCGCCCGCCGAGGTGCTCGCCGGGTGGTGGGGTTGGACCTGTCGGATGAGTCGCTGCGCCGGGCCGAGCAGATCACCCGTGCCTGCGGGGTGCAGGTCGAATACGTCCAGGCCAACGTTTACGACGCGCGCGAGGCGGTGCGGGGGCAGTTCGACCTGGTGTACACCTCCTTGGGGGTGCTCTGCTGGCTGCCCGACGTGGACCGGTGGGCTCAGGTGGTGGCATCGCTTCTGCGCCCGGGCGGACAGTTCTTCATCCGCGACGACCACCCGATGTACATGACCGTGGGTGAGGACGTGAGCCAGGGCCTGAAAATTGAGCTGCCCTACTTCCAGCGGGAGCAGCCCTGCACCTGGGAGTCTGAGTACAGCTACATGCCGGTGCCCGAGGGCACACCCCCGCTGACCCACCGGCGAAACCACCAGTGGAACCACTCGCTCAGCGAGATTGTTACCGCGCTGATCCGGGCGGGGCTGGTGATTGACGTGCTGGAGGAAAGCACCTGGTCGCACTGGTGCCCCTGGCCCGAGCTGATGGTGCGGGAGGCGGATGGGCGCTGGCGGCTCCGCGACAACCCCGACCGGCTCCCGCTGGAGTTTGTGATTGAAGCCCACCGATGAAAGTTCCCGATCGAAGGAGACCCCAATGAGCACTCCGCGCATCTACCGAATGACTTTCGCCTCGCTCTACCCGCTCTACCTGGCCAAGGTTGAGCGCAAAGGCCGCACCCGCGAGGAACTGGACCGGGTGATCTTCTGGCTCACTGGGCACGATCAGGAATCGCTGGCCCGCGAAATCGAGCGGGAAGTTGACCTGGAAACGTTCTTTGCCGAGGTACCCCAGCTCAACCCGAACGTGCACCTGATCACCGGGGTGGTGTGCGGGGTCCGGGTGGAGGACATTGCCGACGACACGATGCGGAAGATCAGGTACCTCGACAAGCTGGTGGACGAGCTGGCCCGGGGCAAGAAGCTGGAGAAAATCCTCCGCCAGTGACCGGGCGCAACTAGGGCTGGGCCGGGTGGCGCGCAGCCGCGTGGGCAATTCCCAGCCAGGTGTGCCGGTTGTTCCACCAGCACCACCCCAGTTTGGGTGCGTTCTTCCGAGCCGACCCGTCGCGGCCGGTGCCGTTGCTGATCCACAGGGCCGGCGTCCGCGAATCGTAGCCGCCGCGCGGGCGAGGCTTGCGGGAGCCGACGGTCATGAAGCAGTGGTTTCGCTCCAGCGTGTCCGGGTGCTGCAGCAACCAGAAGACGCCCTCTGCCGCCGTCAGGGGCACCCGGTTGGCGGCCATGATTTGCTCCCAGGCTTCGGCGGGGGAGGCGTTCTCAAACTCGTCTCCCCGCCTCGGATCCTCCAGCCAGTACCAGCCGTCCGGCAGGGTGATCGGCGAGGGGTTGAGGCCGGAAACCGCCACAAAGTCGGCCGTGTCGACGAAGTCCTCCACGATGAAGCCGCGCTGGCCCTCCCGGCAAATCAGCGGCACCAGCTCGTCCAGGTGAGTGCGGGCCGCCTCCGTTACCAGGAGGCCGGGAGCGGGCGAGCCGAGGGCCGTGGCCGCCTCGCGCACGGCGTCTGGGTTTTGCCCCAGGAGCGCGGGCACCCCCAGTTCGATCAGCCGCTCGGCCTGGTCAGCGGGAGGGGGAAGCGTCGTCATGGGCCACAGTGTAGCGGGGTTCAGCCGGCCAGTTCCCGGTAGGTGCCCTCAATCCGACGATCCGGGACAAACCAGAGGGCGGCCACGACGACGAAAGTGGTGAGGGCAATCCAGATGCCGATCCGGTCGTCTTCGACCAGGGTGGCGCTGATGATCCCCACCGTGTACAAAATCAGCGAGGTGCGGCTTTTCCAGTCGCGCCCAAGCGCCGCCTGCAGGACCGAACCCTCACCCTGGGAGTGAATGATGGTTCGCTGCAAAATCCGGTACGAGCTGGCGCACAGCAGCAGCACAATTCCGTAGACAATCACCGGGATCCGGGCAAAATGCATTCCGTCCATCCAGGCGGTGGCAAACGGAAGCAGGGAGAGGAAAAACAGCAGCGCCAGGTTGGCCCAGAGGACCCTCCCGGTCACCTTCGAGGTCAGCTTGAAGGTGTGGTGGTGGTTGATCCAGTAGATGCCGACATAAATGAAGGACAGCAGGTAGCTGAGCAGGCCGGTCCCGGCCGTGGCCCACAGGTCGGTGAGGGCGGCGCCGGATGGGACGTGGAGGCCCAGGACCATGATCGTGATGATGATGGCGAGGACCCCGTCACTGAATGCCTCCAGGCGATTGCTGGTCACACTTCCCCTCCAAACCGGTTGGCTCCCCTCTCAGGTGACAGCGTAATCGCTGCCGACCTCGGAGGGGAGCCATGTGCTGGGGGTTACCAGTCGGCCGGGTCGACTCCCGCTCGTTGGACGCTGAACTGGCCGTCGCGGTAGCTCAGCTCGGAAATGGAGGCGTTCCCCACCGATTCCCCGCCGTAGCCCTCCGGGTCCATCAGACCCAGCATGGTGGTGATGGTGCCGCCGTGGGACACGACCAGCACCGTCTCGCAGGCGTGCTCCTCTGCGGTGCGCGCCACCTGGGCGACGGCCTGGCTGATCCGCTGCTGGTAGGTGTCCCAGTCTTCCGCCTCGCCGCTCGGGTCCAGCTCGGCCAGGGTGTTCATCACGTCTTCCTCGCTGACCGAGGAGTACCAGTCCAGCGCGTCCGGGTTGCCCCAGAAATCGCCCGGGTCGCTCTTCGACTCGTCAAACGGGTAGCCCATCTTCTCCATGATCGGGAGCCACAGGTCCAGGTCGGAACCGCCATCGAAGCCGCCGTAGTTTTGCTCGCGCAGTTCGGGGACGGGAACCGGGGTCAGGTCGGAGCCTCCCTCCTCCAGGATCAGTTCGGCGGTCCGTTCCGCCCGGCCCAGGTCGGAGGTGAGGACCGCGGACAGTTCGGTCCCGGCCAGGGCTTGGCCGGCGGCGCGAGCCTGCTGCACTCCCTTTTCGGTCAGGTCGGTTTCGGACCAGCCGGACACCTCGCCGGCCACGTTGGCCTCGGTCTGGGCGTGTCGGACCAGCAGCACGGTCGTGTCGCAGCTGTTCGCGCCGCTCTGGTTGGATTGGGGGGCCTGGGCGGCCG
>WPCI01152457.1_pt1 | contig 55047 bp, 62 predicted proteins | sample 5399871 | NCBI WGS metagenome assembly WPCI01 (sample SAMN12869469, study PRJNA574797) | sludge metagenome | isolation source: wastewater treatment of pH7 | place: China:Beijing | collected 2019-05-20 | reverse complement strand
CCGTCGGTCGCAATACCGCACCGGCGATCGCCGCCGCGGCGATGCAGGCCCTGCGCGCTGGCGACGATCCGCTGCTGCTGGTGCTGCCTTCCGACCATGTGGTGCGCGATGCCGAGGCCTTCCGCGCCGCGGTGCGCGCCGCCCTGCCTTTTGCGCTCACCGGCGCGCAGGAACGCGCCATCATCGAGATCTCCGCCGATCTGGCAAGGCCGGAACGGATGCTGCGGCTGCTGCAGGGCGATGTCGGCTCGGGCAAGACCGTCGTCGCGCTCCTTGCCGCCGCGCAGGCTGCCGAAACCGGCGCGCAAACCGCCTTCCTTGCACCGACTGAAATTCTCGCCCGCCAGCATCATGCCACCATCGAGCCGATCGCGAATGCCGCCGGCTTCGCCGTCGCCCTGCTGACCGGGCGCGAGAAAGGCCGCGAGCGCGCCCGCATCCTGGACGGGTTGGCCGAGGGGTCGATCCGGCTGGTCGTCGGCACCCACGCATTGTTCCAGGAAGGCGTGGCGTTCGCGAATCTCGGTCTGGCGGTCATCGACGAGCAGCACCGTTTCGGCGTGCATCAACGATTGGCGATGACCGCGAAGGGCGAAGCCACCGACCTCCTGGTGATGACTGCGACGCCGATCCCCCGCACCTTGGTGCTGACCGCGTTCGGCGACATGGACGTGTCGCGGCTCGACGAGAAGCCGCCCGGGCGGGCGCCGGTCCGCACCATCACGCTACCTGGAGAGCGCCTGGGCGAACTCGTTGCCCGGATCCGTTCCGCCGTCGAGCGCGAGGAGAAGGCGTTCTGGATCTGCCCGCTGGTGGAGGACAGCACCAGTGTCGAGACCGGCGTGGTTTCAGCCGAAACCCGCCACGAGACGCTTGGCCGGGAGCTTCCCGGCCGGGTCTGGCTCGTGCACGGCCGCATGAGCGGAGCGGAAAAGGACCGGGCGATGGACGAGTTCCGTCGCGCGCCCGCCGGCGTTCTGGTTGCCACAACGGTCGTTGAAGTCGGTGTCGACGTGCCCGACGCGGCCATCATGGTGATCGAGAATGCGGAACGCTTTGGCTTGGCGCAGTTGCACCAGCTTCGCGGCCGGGTCGGGCGCGGCAACCGGCCGGGCACCTGCGTGCTGTTTTATCATGGTGATCTCGGCGAGACCGCGCACAAGCGGCTGGAAACGCTGCGCGAGACCAATGACGGCTTCGTCATCGCCGAGGAGGATCTGAAGCTGCGCGGCGAAGGCGAGCTTCTCGGCGTGCGTCAGAGCGGCGTGCCGGGGTTTTCGATTGCCCGGATCGAGCACCATGGCGACCTTCTGGCGGGCTCCCGCGCCGATGCGCGCGCGCTGATGGACGGAGATCCGGTGCTTGAGGGGCCGCGCGGCCATGCCGTGCGACTGCTGCTCTATTTGTTTGGTCGCGACGACGCGATCAGGTTGCTGTCGGCAGGCTGACCGGCAGGTTTGACCGGCAAGTCATCCGGCGTGACCAGCCCGGCCGAGACCACCAGCTTGGCGGCATCCTCCACCGTCATGTCGAGGACGATGAGATCCTTCTTCGGCACATACATCAGGAAGCCCGTGGTCGGATTGGGCGTCGACGGCATGAACACGGCAATGAAATCGTCATTGTGGGCCTCGAGCTTGCGCGTCACGCCGCTTTCCCGGTCGCTGGCGATGAACACCACCGCCCACACGCCGCGGCGCGGCCACTCGATCAGGCCCGCGGTCGTGAACATGTCGGCGCGGTTGGACAACACCGTCTCGAAGATCTGCTTGAGTGCCTTGTAGATCGAGCGCACGAACGGCGTGCGCTGCAAAAGGCCCTCGCCCCATCGCACCACCGAACGACCGACAATGTTGGCCGTGAGAAAGCCGATCAGCGTGATGAGCAGCAGCGCGACGACCAGGCCGAATCCGGGAACCGGAAACCCGACATAGGTGTCAGGGATGTAGCGGGCCGGAATGTACGGCTTGACCCAGGAATCGACCCAGTTGATCAGCGTCCAGGCGATGTAGGCGGTGATCGCCACCGGCGCGGAGACGATGATTCCGGTCAGGAAATAGTTGCGCAAGCGGCCCATGGTCTTGTCTCCAACGGGCGCGCCGGTGGCGCGTCAAGTCCCGGTGCCGTGCTCCTTACTCGACCGTGACCGACTTGGCCAGATTGCGCGGCTGGTCGACGTCCGTGCCCATCAGCACCGCCGTGTGGTAGGCCAGCATCTGGATCGGCACGGCATAGACGATGGGCGCAATGAACTCCGGCACATCCGGCATCACGATCGTGTCCATGGTCTTCACGGTTGCGTTTTCCGCGCCTTTCCGGTCGGTGATGAGGATGATGCGGCCGCCGCGCGCGGCGACCTCCTGCATATTGGAGACAGTCTTCTCGAACACCCGGTCATGCGGTGCGATCACGATCACGGGGATCGTGTCGTCGATCAGCGCGATCGGCCCGTGCTTGAGTTCGCCGGCCGCATAGCCCTCGGCATGGATGTAGGAGATTTCCTTCAGCTTCAGCGCGCCTTCGAGCGCCAGCGGGAACGAGGTGTCGCGCCCCAGATAGAGCACGTCCTTCACCGTCGAGAGGTCGCGCGCGACCTGCTGGATCTGGCGGTCGAGCTTCAGCGCATCGTTGGCCAGCCGCGGCGCCTCCGACAATTGCCGCACCAGCGCCTTCTCCGTTGCCGCGTCGATCGTGCCGCGCTTGGCCGCCGCGCGCACCGCGAGCGCCGCCAGCACCGAGAGCTGGCAGGTGAACGCCTTGGTCGAGGCCACACCGATCTCCGGTCCTGCCAGGGTCGGGAACACGGCGTCGGATTCGCGCGCGATCGTCGATCCGCGGACATTGACGATCGAGCCGATCGTCATGCCCTGTGATTTGCAGTAGCGCAGCGAGGCAAGCGTGTCGGCGGTCTCGCCGGACTGGGTGATGAACAGCGCAGCGTCGCGCGCCGACAGCGGCATTTCGCGGTAGCGGAACTCCGACGCGATATCGATATCGACGGGGATGCGGGCAATCCGCTCGAACCAGTACTTGCCGATCAGCCCGGCATAGTAGGCCGTGCCGCATGCCGAGATCGACAGGCGGTCAATGGCGGAAAAATCGATCGCAGAGTTGAGCTCTTTCGCCCTGCCGGTTGAAAAATCGAAATAATTCGAAAGCGTGTGCGAGATGACTTCCGGCTGTTCATGGATCTCCTTCTCCATGAAGTGCCGGTGGTTCCCCTTGTCGACGAGAAATGCGGATGCCGAGGAGATCTGCGAAGCGCGCTCCACCTCCCGACCGTTCATGTCGTAGATGTGCGCCTCGTTGCGGCGGATCACCGCCCAGTCGCCGTCCTCCAGATAGGTGATGGTGGAGGTGAATGGCGCCAGCGCGATGGCATCGGAGCCGAGGAACATCTCGCCGTCGCCATGGCCGACTGCCAGCGGCGGGCCATTGCGGGCGCCGATGATCAGATTGTCGTCGTTCTCGAACATCATCGCGATGGCGAAGGCACCGGTCAGGCGTTGCAACGAGCGGTGCGCGGCCTTGACAGGATCGGCACCGTTGCGGATCTCGCGGGCGACCAGATGCGCCACCACTTCCGTGTCAGTCTGCGAAGAGAACGCATAACCGTCGGCCTGGAGTTCGGCACGCAGTTCGGCGAAATTCTCGATGATGCCGTTGTGGACGATGGCCACGTGGTCCGAGAAGTGCGGATGCGCGTTGGTCTCGTTCGGCACGCCATGCGTCGCCCAGCGCGTATGGCCGATGCCGATGGTGCCATCGAGCGGCTCCTGATCGAGGCGACGCTGCAGGTTGGCGAGTTTTCCCTCCGCCCGTCGGCGTGCCAACCGACCGCGTTCGATGGTCGCAACGCCCGCGGAATCGTAACCGCGGTATTCCAGTCTCCGCAACGCATCGACCAGTTGCGGCGCGACTGCCTCACGCCCGACAATGCCTACAATTCCGCACATGGAAAGCGAATCCCCGTCAAATCTGTCGCAACGGCCGTTCTGGCCGAAAGTCCCACCCCGGCGAAATCACATGTGATTGCCAATTGTGTCCGTATCCGGGTGAGCGGAAACTAGCGGCAAGCGGTTGAAATCCGGTTACGGGAGCCTCAGCCGTTTGCCGATTTCGCCTTCTTGGCCGCTGACAATCGATCCCGCAGCGCCTTTCCCTTGCCTTCCAGGTTGGCCTGGCGCGCACGGCCGATCCCGAGGGCATCCGCCGGAACGTCCTTGGTGATGACGCTGCCGGATCCGACATAGGCGTTGTCAGCGATGTGAACCGGCGCCACCAGCGACGAGTTCGAGCCGATGAAGGCGCCAGCACCGATGATGGTCTTGTGCTTGAGGAAGCCGTCGTAATTGCAGGTGATGGTGCCGGCGCCGATGTTGGCCTTGGGGCCGATGTCGGCGTCGCCAATGTAGCTGAGATGGTTGGCCTTGGCGCCATCGCCAAGCCGGGATTTCTTGATCTCGACGAAATTGCCGACCTTGGCGCCCTTGCCGATCTCGGCATCCGGGCGAAGCCGCGCATAGGGGCCGATTTCGGCGCCCGCGCCCACATGGCAACGTTCCAGATGGCTGAACGCGTGGATCGTCACCTCCGCGTCCACCTTCACCCCGGGACCGAAGAACACGTGCGGTTCCAGAACGGTATCAGTGCCGATCTCGGTATCCCATGAGAAGTGCACGCTTTCCGGATCGAGAAGGGTGACGCCCGAAAGCATCATCTCGCGCCGCTTGCGCGCCTGCCAGACTGCCTCGGCCTCGGCCAGTTCCACGCGTGTGTTGACCCCGAGAACGCTTTCGAACGGCGCAACGGTAGCCGCGACGTGCATGCCGCGTGCGCGGGCGATTTCCACAATGTCGGTCAGATAGTATTCGCCCTTGGCATTGGCATTGCCGACCGCGTCGAGCAAATCGAGCGCGATGTCGCCGGAGATCGCCATCGCCCCGCCATTGCAGAAGGTGATCTGGCGTTCCTCCGGCGTGCAATCCTTGTCCTCGCGGATGGCAAGCAGTTCATCATGCTGGGTGATGAGGCGGCCATATCCGGCCGGATGCTGCGTCTGGAACCCCATCACCGCCACCGCGGCACCGCGTGCCAGCGCCGCGCGCACGTCGCGCACCGCCTCGAGCGAGACCAGCGGGGTATCGCCGAACAGCACCACGATATCATCAAAGCCGCGCGCGATGGTTGTCCGCGCTGCAAGCACGGCATGCGCGGTACCCAGGCGTTCCGTTTGCATGTGCGCATCGGCATCGGGAACGAACGGCGCCACCGCATCTCGCACCAGATCGGCATCCCTGCCCACGACAACCGCCACATGCCCGACGCCGGCCGCCGCTGCTGCCCGTGCCACATGCGCCACCATCGCCAGGCCGGCGACCGGGTGCAGCACCTTCGAGCGTGCGCTCTTCATGCGTGTCCCGTCGCCCGCCGCCAGAATCACCGCCAGCGCGGTCCTCGACGTATCGCTCACCATTCACCTCCGCATCCCGGCGCCTGCCGCCGCGACGGACCGCTCCTTATCGCAGATTCGTTGATTTTTCGAACGGAACCCGCCGCAGCCCGCTGTTCGGTTTTCGTGTTGACCACAACACGCCCCCCGCCTATTTTCCGCCCGCCTCGGCCGGGATGCCGCTCCCGGCCGCTTGTTTTGCGAGGCAACCGGCGGGCCGGTAGCTCAGCGGTAGAGCACGTGACTTTTAATCATGTGGTCGAGGGTTCGATTCCCTCCCGGCTCACCACTTTCATCCCGCCGCCCGCCCCGGTTCAAGTCCTCCGGCTTCGACGAGGAAATCGACAATCCGGTCGACGCCTTCGCCGCGCCGGAGATCGGTGAACAGCCACGGCCGGCCGTCGCGCTTGCGGTCGGCGTCATGGCGCATGCGTTCCAGGTCGGCACCGACATGAGGCGCGAGATCGGTCTTGTTGATGATCAGCAGGTCGGAGCGCGTGATGGCCGGACCGCCCTTGCGCGGGATATCATCGCCCTGCCCGACGGAGATGACATAAAGGGTGATGTCGGCGAGATCGGGCGAGAAGGTCGCCGCCAGATTGTCGCCGCCCGATTCGATGAACACCAGATCCAGATCCGGATGACGGGCGCGCAATTGCGCGATGGCACGAAGATTGATCGAGGCATCCTCGCGGATGGCGGTGTGCGGGCAGCCTCCGGTCTCGACCCCGAGGATGCGATCTGAAGGCAGCGCCTGCATGCGCACCAGAGCCTCGGCATCCTCGCTGGTGTAGATGTCGTTGGTCACCACGCCTATTGAAAACCGTTCCCGCATCACCTTGCAGAGTTTTTCCGCCAACGTCGTCTTGCCGGAGCCGACCGGCCCGCCGATGCCGACGCGCAATGGGCCGTTGGGTGATGTCATGAGCGGAAGAGCCTTGTCTCCTGCGTTTCCTGGTTCATCGCGGCGATCTCGGCGATGATGGCGTAGCCGCCGAGATCCTCAAGTGTCGAGGATTCGGCCAATGCAACGGTTTCGGCAAGAGGCGTTTCAAGCGCCGCCAGTACGGCCACCCCGCCCGACTGGCCGACGACCGACAGACGGATGGCGACCTGGACCTGATTGGCGGCCCAGGCGGCGAGAAACAGCGCGAGCGCGTTCGTAAGCGGCGCGCCGGTCGATCCGGCGGCCTCGCCGGCGGCGACCGCATAAGCTACAGGTCCTTCGTTCGGGTTGCGCCGGGTCGATACCGCCAGCACGAAGGCTGCTCCCTGCTCTGCCGTTTCGCGGCGACGCCCGGCCGAGCCGGCCATCGCCAGCGCGAGCTCGTGCAAATCGGCAATCGGAAGACCTGCCGCCGACCGCCGGAACGCCTCGGCAAAGAGGATCGCGTCGTTGCGCGCCGTTCCGTAATTCAGCGACGTTTGCAGCCAATCGGCCAGCGACGCCGCGTCCCGCACGGCACCGTCGGAGGCGGCGCGTTCGAGCCCGGCGCTGTAGGCGAACGCCCCGACCGGAAAGGCCGGCGAGAACATTGTTGCGAGGCGAATCAGTGCGGCGCTGTCGGTCATGCCGCCACCCGCCTTTCCGCTTGCCGGCACAGGAAGTGCAGACCGCCAAGCACAAGCGCGCCGAGGATGACGGTGAGTGGCGAACGACTGACCATGGCGATCCAGCCGAACGCCGCCATCTGCGTGTACCAGCCGTGCGCGACCCGGCCAAAGGCCGGCAGCCCGGCACCGTCCATGCGGCCGAGCAGCCAGACCCAGATCGCTGCCGCGGCGACCAGCACCGCGAGGTAGACTGGAACCGGTGGCGCGGCGCGCACCACAAGCAGGACGACGAACATGAGAGGCAGGCCGGCAAGACCCACCACGAAAGGCTTCCAGGCGGAGACCGGCTTCGACCTCGCCGAACGCCCGCGCAACCGCGATCCGGCGAAAGCAAGCAATGCCATCGCCGCCCACAAGGTGGCGAGCTCAGCCATGCCGGCGTCTGGGCCGGACGCGCCGGCGCCGAGGAAAAAAGCGGACGACAGGAGAACGACCACCGCTGAAAGCACCCAGATTGTCCGTTTGCCAAGCCATGGTCGATCCGCGAATGCCGGCACGGCAAGATGTGTCAGCGCGATGGGGAAGACCACGGAAGACATCCCGTGCCAGATCGTGATGAACAGTGTCCAGGGCCAGTTGACCCCGATGGCGAAGCCGTAATGGTCGAACAGGTCGAGTGGCACGCCGGTTTCCCGGAAGATTGTCTTCGCCAGCAATCCCTCGTTGATCAATCCGTAGGCCATGCCGAAGACAAACAGTCCCTGCGCCGACAGGCCAAGGCGTGCCGACCATTCGCGAATGACCAGGATCGGCAGGCCATACGCCAGCCCGAAAAAGACGAAAGCGGTCGTGCCGAACAGCGTCTCTGCCGGCGTGTTGCCGGACAGCATTTCCGGCAGGATCGCCGTCAGGCCGACAAGCAGCGAAACCGCGCCTAGACGGGCGCCGAACGCGGGCCCGCTAGTCATGAGGATGGTGATGGCCGGCATGCGGATCGCCATAGGCGCCACCGGCCGGATCGAACGCTGCATGCCGATCGGCGATCCGCGCACCGAGCCCTTCGAGCATGGCGCGCACGACCGGATCGTGGCGGATCACGATGCGATCGGCATGGAGTTCCGCCGAAAGGTGCCGGTTGCCGATGTGCCAGGCCAGCAACACCAGATGCGCGGCATCCGCGGCATGAACCTCCATCAGCATCTCAGGCGCCGCCTGGACCACGATCACCCGGCCATCATCGAGCACGAGACCGTCGCCATGGCGCAGAAGGCGCGACCGCGGCAAGTCGAGGAGAAAGCGGATGCCCTCGTCGGAGACCATCAGCATCCGGCGGCGATGCCGCGCGGTCTCGTCCAGCGTGATGTGGCCGTCGGTCCGGATCGCGTCGCGGATGACGGTTCGCGCCACGCTCACGCGATCTCGCCTTCTCGCTCCCGCACGCGCGCCAGCGCCGGACGCGCCCAGACGCGTTCTGCATAGGCGGCGACCGGGTCGGGAAACGGTTCGAACTTCGCCGATTTCGCCCATTGCAGCACATGGCCAAGCACAACATCGACCGCGGTCACCCGTTCGCCGAGCGCAAACGGGCCGTCACCAAGCCGCTGCGCCAGCGACTTCACATCGCGCGCGAATTCCCAGTTCACCCAGGGGCTGACGTCGACACGCAGATCCTCCGGGAGCAGCAACCGGTGCTTGAGCTTGATCCACATCGGCATCTCAAGCTCCGACTGGATGAAATGCATCCAGGAATCCATGACCGCGCGTTCGGCAAGCGAGGTGGCCGCCATGCCCTTTTCGGGGTGCTTTTCTCCCAGATAGAGGCAGATCGCTGCCGAATCGGCCAGCACAAGATCGCCATCGATGAGAACAGGCACCCGCCCGGTCGGGTTCAGCGCCCTGGCTTCGGTCGAGCCGGGTTTGGCGGGTCGAAGCGAATAAGGCAGCCCCAGCTCCTCCAGCATCCACATCACGCGCGTGATGCGCGAGCCTTTCGATCCCACGACTTCAAGCATGGCGACTCCTAGTAGATTTCGGTTCTCTCGGGATGGACGATCTCGATCACGCGCTTCACCAGATGCGGTGCGCAGGCCTCGCGCCACGCGGCCAGGTGCGGCTGTTTCGAATGCGCAGTCAGGTCGGCACGCGTTTCCCAGCGCTCGACGAACACCATGGTCTCGGGTTCGCTGACCGAATGGAAAAGGTCATAGGATAGGCACCCCTTCTCGCCCCGCGTCGCCGCGATCGCCGGAAGGGCCGCGGCTTTGAGGACATCGGCCGAACCCGGCTTGATGGTCAGCGTGGCAATGACATGGATCATGGGCTGTACTCCGGCTACGCAGCGACTGTCGCCGGGATCAATCGACGACGCAATCCACTTCCCGTTCAACGAGCCATTGCGGATCGACGAATGCGGACACCGCCATCGCGGTGGTGGCGGGGCGAATGGCGCCGAAGGCTTCACCATGGGCGCGAGCGGCAGCGTCGAAATGGCCGATGTCGGTCATGAGAATGCGCGTTCGCACGGCATGGCGCAGTTCACCGCCGGCCTCGCGGATCGCCGTCTCGGCGATCTCGATGCAGCGCTTCATCTGGCCATAGGCATCACCGACGCAAGCCGTGCCGCCGCCGGCGGCGATCGGCGCGGTGCCGGCGACCGTGATCGCATTGCCGATGCGCACGGCACGCGAAAAGCCGATGATCGGTTCGAGGTAGGAGCCGGATGAGACGTTCAAACGGGTCATGCGGTCACCATCAGAACAGGAAGTAGCGTTGAGCCATCGGCACCACAGCCGCCGGTTCGCAGGTCAGCAGCATGCCATCGGCGCGCACTTCGTAGGTTTCAGGGTCGACCTCGATGTGCGGCATCGCGTCGTTGAGCTTCATCGACGCCTTGGAAATGGCGCCGCGCGTGTTCTCGACCGCGACCATCGGCTTGGCCGTTCCGAGACGGTCGCGAAGCCCGGCATCGAGCGCCGCCTTCGACACGAAGGTCACGGAGGAACTCGTCAGTGCCTTGCCGTGCGCGCCGAACATCGGCCGGTAATGCACGGGTTGCGGTGTCGGGATCGAAGCGTTCGGATCGCCCATCGGTGCTGCGGCGATGACGCCGCCGATCAGTACCATCTCCGGCTTGACGCCGAAAAACGCCGGCGACCACAACACCAGGTCGGCCCGCTTGCCCGGTTCGACCGAGCCGATTTCCCTGGACAGACCGTGCGCGATGGCCGGATTGATGGTGTACTTGGCGATGTAGCGGCGAACGCGCAGATTATCGTTGTCGCCGGTTTCCTCCGCCAGCCGCCCGCGTTGGCGCTTCATCTTGTCGGCCGTCTGCCAGGTACGGATCAGCACTTCGCCAACCCGTCCCATGGCCTGGCTGTCCGACGAAATGATCGAGAACGCACCGAGATCGTGCAGGATGTCCTCGGCCGCGATGGTCTCCTTGCGGATGCGGCTTTCGGCGAAAGCGATGTCCTCGGCGATGCGCGGATCGAGATGGTGGCATACCATCAGCATATCGAGATGCTCAGCGATGGTGTTGACCGTGTAGGGGCGGGTCGGATTGGTCGACGAGGGAATGACGTTGGGAAGGCCGCAGACCTTGATGATGTCTGGCGCGTGGCCGCCGCCGGCACCTTCCGTATGAAAGGCATGGATGGTGCGGCCGGCAATCGCCTTGATGGTTTCCTCGACGAAGCCGCTTTCGTTGAGCGTGTCGGTGTGGATCATCACCTGCACATCGAAGGCATCGCCGACCGACAGGCAATTGTCGATCGCAGCCGGCGTGGTGCCCCAGTCCTCGTGCAGTTTCAGCGCCGAGGCCCCGGCCAGCACCATTTCCTCAAGCGCCGCGGGCAGCGAGGCATTGCCCTTTCCGGCAAAGGCGAGATTCATCGGGAAAGCATCCGCCGCCTCGATCATCCGAGCCAGATGCCAGGGGCCCGGCGTGCAGGTGGTCGCAAGCGTGCCGTGCGCCGGTCCCGTACCACCGCCGAGCATGCACGTGACGCCGGAAAAAAGCGCCTCCTCGATCTGCTGCGGGCAGATGTAGTGGATGTGGGCGTCCATGCCGCCTGCGGTGAGGATCTTTCCCTCGCCGGCAATAATCTCGGTTCCGGGGCCGATCACGATTGTGACACCTGGCTGCGTGTCGGGATTGCCGGCCTTGCCGATTGCCGCGATACGGCCATCGCTGAGCGCCACATCGGCTTTGACGATACCGGTCCAGTCAACGATCAGCGCATTGGTGATGACGGTGTCGGCCGCACCTTCGGCGCGGCTTGCCTGCCCCTGCCCCATGCCGTCGCGGATCACCTTGCCGCCGCCGAACTTCACCTCCTCGCCATGGACGGTGAAATCCCGTTCCACTTCGATGAACAGTTCGGTGTCGGCCAACCGCACCCGGTCGCCGACAGTCGGACCGTACATTGCGGCGTAGGTGGCGCGGGAAATGCGTGCGGGCATGGCGGTTTCCTGGGCGCTACTTCGCGCCGTTGGCGGTATGCGGGATTTCGCGGTTTTCGGGGATCGGGAAGCCAGGCGGCAACAGGCGCAACGAGGCCGTTTCGATCCGCTCGTGCAACACGGACATGAAGGTGTCCTTGTCGAGGCCCGGCGGAATCGGCGTGAGAAACTCCACGACTGCATGGCCCGGGCGAAGCGCCCAGTCGTCGAGCGGCCAGAACAGGCCAAGATTGGTTGCCACCGGTACCACAGGGCAACCATAGGCCTCGTACATGTGGAAGACCCCCTTGCGATAGGGCATGTAGTGACCGACCGGCACCAGACGGCCTTCCGGGTAGATGAGGATGCGCCGACCCTGCAGGCGAGCCTGCTCCATCTCGTCGCCCATCAGGCGCGCGCGCACTTCCGGCCCGCCGCAACTGGCCACGACGATGGCTTCCATCTTCTGCAGGATCCAGCCGACCAGAGGCAGCTTCTCCAGATGGTCGCCGGTGACGAAGGCGAGATCCTCGAACTGCGAGAACATGCAGTAACCGTCCCCCCAGCTCTGGTGCTTGGCGGCGATGATGCAGGCCCCGTCGGGAACCAGCGCCTTGTTCCGCACCTCAAGCCGAACGCCGTTGGTCACGCGCATGAGCGCCACCATCAGCCGCGCGTAGAGCCGCGTCCAGGCCATCAGCGGCTTGCGCGTCGGCCAGAGCAGCAGGGGCAGCGCCAGCACGGCCGTCAGGATCGACACGATCCAGTAGGCCGCACGGAACAGCCAGTTGCCAGCCCGGCCTGGCCGGCTGTCGCCCGACGGGATCGCGTTCTCCGGCATGGACATCGGCTCAGTTCCCGAGTCCGGACAGGTCGTCGCGGATCTCCGTCGTGCGCGACCTGGTCAGGCCGGCCATGCAGGACGACACCAGGAAGGATTCAAGCGATCCGCCCCGCGCCTGGAAGCCGACATAAGCGCACCAGCCATCACGATAGCCGATCCACGCCCTCTGCCCGGCTTTCAGTGTCTCCTCGTAGCCGGGTCGGCCGTCATCGCCTAACTCCTTCAGTTCCGCGTCGCCCTGGCGGGCAGCAGAGACCGCTTCCTTCCAGACGGTATTGAGCTCGGCGTCGGCAGCCTCGAAATCCTGCCAGGCGCACCAGTTCATGTGCTGTTGCGGCAGGTTGGTCATGTCGGTGCAGTCGATTTCCGGCTCCTCCGCGGCCATTGCCGGACCGCAGGCGAATAGCAAGGCAAGCAGGATGACACGCCGACCGGTCATGGCTCCCCCATCACGTCCTTGCGAAATCCGAGGATTCGCCGTGCGCCGGAAAAGGCAACCAGCCGCACGTCTCGCTCCTGCCCCGGTTCGAACCGGACCGCGGTGCCCGCCGGAATGTCGAGCCGCATGCCACGCGCCATCACCCGGTCGAAGGCCAACGCCGGATTGACTTCGGCGAAATGATAGTGGGAGCCGACCTGCACCGGCCGGTCGCCGGTGTTGGCGACGCGCATGTCGATTGTCGGACGCCCCGCATTGACCTCGATGTCGCCGGCTACCGTAAAGACCTCGCCCGGAATCATCCTGTCAGCCCCCGCGGATCGGTTTGTGCACGGTCACCAGCTTTGTCCCGTCCGGAAACGTTGCCTCGACCTGGACATCGTGGATCATCGCGGCGACGCCGTCCATTACCTGATCATGCCGGATCACGTGTGCGCCGGCTTCCATCAGTTCGGCAACGCTGCTGCCGTCGCGCGCACCCTCTACGACGAAGTCCGTGATCAGCGCGATGGCCTCCGGGTAGTTCAGTTTAACGCCGCGCTCCAGCCGCCTGCGGGCGACTTGCGCGGCCATGGCAATCAGCAGCTTGTCCTTCTCGCGCGGTGTCAGATGCATGGAGTCCTCATGGTGCCCAGATTCGCGGCAGTGCTGCCTCGCCGACGAGCACGGGCAACAGCATCCGCACCGCGGCGCGCAGACAGCGCCCATCGGATGCAGCGATTCTAGCAAGAAGCTTGCCAGTCTGTCCGAAATGCTGTGCCGAGACACCGTGCAGGGCGTCGGCGCCGCCGAGTGCCTCGCGCGCCGGCGCGACGAGAGACGGTGCATCCTCGGCGACAAGCAGGATGGTGGCAAACGCGCTCATGCCGCCGCCCGTGCCGGCACCGGCGAGGATGGACGTCGCATCCCCGCGAATGCGTGCCTCTTCCGCGTGGACGAGCATGCCTCCGGCCCGGATCCGCCACGAATCGTCGAACCGGTTGCTTCGAATGGTTTCGCCCATCGCCTTCCGTCCGAAAACCAGCGTTTCTGCCACGAGCAGGCGTGCCGATGCGGCGATTTCGGCAGTTATCGTACGTCGGAGTGACGACCCTTCATAGAGGATCGTTTCCTGCGGCATCCAGTAGAGACGGCTGTCCTGCCCGGCCTGAAGCTGGACATCGACACATGCGCGATCACCGGTCGACCGGTAGGCGCGCTCAGCGGCCGGAGTGGATGCGACCAATGCCGATCCGGCCGTGGCGTCAAGCTCCCAGCGCAACCGGTCGCCGCCGGTCAATCCGCCGGCGGTGTTGATCAACGTGGCTTCGAACTGGCCCGCCGCCGGCATCGGGAAACGGATCTTGGCCGCGCCAATCTGCCTGAGGGTTCGCACACCTGTCACAACACCGTCGCGACCGACCGCGAGGACGCCGGTTCCATCGACGCGCTGCATGTGCGTCCGGGCAGGATCAGCAGCATCCATCCGTTCGCGCGTCAGCACATCGTTCCCCCTTGCATGATCGCAAAGTGCGCCGGGAAGGTCATGAGCGTCAATGGAGCTTGCCGCGGGTCCAAAACAACCGGTTGCCGGACACGTCCCGATCCCCCAACATGCGTCGGGCGCGCCGCATCAGGCGTGCACCACCTAGGGAAGGCAACAACTGTGCCCGCACTCGCACGACCTTCGGTCGGCTTCATTGGCATCGGCCTGATGGGCTACGGCATGGCCAGGAACATTCTGGGCGCCGGCTACGACCTCACGTTCCAGGCTCATCGGAACCGCAAGCCGGCCGATGACCTCCTGGCCGCTGGTGCCGCTGAAGCCGATACAGCGCGCGCCGTCGCCGAACGATCAGACATCGTGCATCTGTGCCTGCCGGGATCATCGGAAGTCGAATCCATCATCCGCGGCCCGGACGGCATTGTGGCCTCCGGCCGGCGGGGACTGATCGTTGTCGACTGCTCCACCTCCGATCCCGTCTCGACCCGCGCGCTTGCCGCCGAACTGGATGCCGCCGGCATGGCCATGGCCGATGCGCCCTTGTCGCGGACGCCGAAGGAGGCGCTGGAAGGCACCCTCGATACCATGGTCGGCGCGTCACCCGAGACGTTTTCGATCATCGAGCCGGTGTTGCAGACCTGGGCCAAGGTGATCGTCCATCTTGGTCCTGTCGGCACCGGTCACACGATGAAACTCGTCAACAATTTCATCGCCATGGGGTACGCCGCGCTCTATTCCGAGGCCCTCGCGATTGCCCGTCGCAATGGCCTTGCTCCGCAACAGGTCGACGCGGTGATTGGCGCCGGCCGGTTGCGCAACGGCTTCTATGACACCTTCATGCGCTGGACGCTGGCGCGTGACCCCGATGCGCATCGCTTCACCATCCGCAATGCCCACAAGGACATGCGCTACCTGGCATCGCTGGTGTCGGCATCGGGCTCGGTGGCGCCGATATCGGCGCACTTGCGCAACCTGTTCGCCGCAATGGAGGCATCCGGCGAGGCCGATCGGTTCGTGCCGATGACCGCCGACTTCGTCGCCCGCCAGAACGGCCTGCAGCCTATCCCGAATAATCCGGAAGACTCTTGAACGCGTTTTTCAACGCCGTTCCCCAACCATCGGAAATCGAACGATAATATGGATCATCCGCGCCAATGCGCTTGCGGATGGTGACATTCAGTTCGTTGCTCCGATACCACAGGAGATCCAGTGGCAGGCCGACTGAGAGGTTGGATTTGACCGTGGAATCGAAGGAGACCAGCAGCAATTTCACCGTCTCCTCGTAGCTCATGCTCCGGTCATAGGCGCGCAACAGGATTGGTCGGCCGTACTTGGTCTCGCCGATCTGGAAGAACGGCGTGTCATCGGTCGCCTCGATGAAATTGCCTTCGGGGTAAACGAGGAACAACCGCGGTTCCGTGCCCTTGATCTGCCCGCCGAGAATGAACGAGGCGGCGAACGCATCCTGCTTCATGCCCTGCGGGGTGGAATTGGCAATGACCTCGCGCAGCGTGTCGCCGACGAGGCGCGCGGTCTGGAACATCGACGGCGTGGCAAGCAATGTCGGATTGCGTTCAGCCGGCGCCTTTGCGCGTTCATCGAGCAGGCTGATGACGCCCTGGGTGGTCGCCAGATTGCCCGACGACATCAGCACGATCACGCGCTCGCCCGGTTCTTCCCAGACATGCATCTTGCGAAACGCCGAGACATTGTCGACGCCGGCGTTGGTGCGCGTATCGGACATGAAGACGAGACCGTGATCGGTCTTGAGGCCCACGCAATAGGTCATGGCGACGTTCCGTTGATCGGCGAATCCTATTGCTCCACCGTGACGGTCACCGCAAGGGCTTCCGCGGATTCGGTGTGAACCACGCCGGACACCGGCATCGCATCGCGATAGTCGCGGCCGACGGCAAGCCGCACGTAGCGCTCATCCGGAGACTGCACGTTGGCGGGATCGAATCCGACCCATCCGAGGTCGGGAACGTGGGCTTCGGCCCAGGCATGGCTGGCCGCCTGATCGATCGTGTCCGTCCTCATCAGATACCCCGAGACGTAGCGAGCCGGGAAGCCGATGAGCCGGGCGATGGCGATGAAGGCCTGGGCATGGTCCTGGCACACGCCCCGCCCCCGCGCCAGCGCGTCCTCGGCATTCGTGGCCACATCGGTGTGCCCGGGTTCCCAGGCGATCGCTCCTCCGACCAGCCCGTTGACCTGGTGCAGCCGCTCGAGCGGACTTGCGCTGCTCGCCGCCTGCTGCGCAATCGCCTCCGACAGCGCACCCGGCGCAGTCAGCGCGGTTGGCCGCTCGTAGAGCCAGAGCGGAGCGTAGCCATAATGCGCGCCGAGCACGCCGGACCGTTCATGCGTGTCGATTTCGCCTTCCGCGACGGTTTCGATCATGTGCGGTTCGCCATGGGCGCTCACCAGCCAGGTCGGATTGCCGTAGGCGTCGGTGAACTCCACTTCCTTGCTGGCACCGTTCACCGCCACCGACCATGAAACGACGCTCTGCAGGTTGCATGACACCGGAAACAGCCGAAGCCGCTGCAAGGCATAACGCACCGGCGCGTCGTAGGTGTAGCGCGTGACGTGGGTGATCCTGAGCCGCATCCAGGGCCTCAATCGAACCGGTAGGCATCGGCGATGCCTGCGCCGAGCGCATTGTTCTCGGCGATGAAGCCGGACAGGAATTCGTGCAGGCCGACATCGAAGACATCGCGGATGGAACGCGCCTCCAGGCTCTGCTTCATCCGGTCGAGCGTTTCGTGGCACCCGTGCCGTTCGCCATAGTCACGGGCGCGGTTGGTGAGCGCCTCGTCGATCTGGCGCACGCAGAAGGCGAGCGAGCGCGGCATGCGGCGGTTGAGGATGAGGAAATCGGCAATGTTCTGCGGCCGGTACTGCGCCTCGTACATCCAGCGATAGGACCGGTGCGCGGAGACCGAACGCAGGATCGATTCCCACTGGTAATTGTCCAGCGACGACCCTACCCACGAAACCGATGGCAGGAGCACATAGTACTTCACGTCGAGAATGCGCGAGGTGTTGTCGGCGCGCTCCACATAGGTTCCAAGCTGGCAGAAATCGAAAATCTCGTTGCGAAGCTGGGTGTTGAAGAATGCGCCGCGGATGAGCGAGGTCTCGCGCTTGATGGCATTGAGAATGGTCGGCAGGTTGCGCCGCTCGATCGGCCGGCGGAACCCGGACTTGATCGCCATCCAGGCTTCGTTGAGCGCTTCCCAGGTCTCGCGCGTCAGCCCGGTGCGCACCATGCGCCCGTTGTTCCGCGCCTTCTCGATTGTCGCCATCACGCTCGACGGATTTTCCGGATCGCGCAGCAGGAAATCGATGACCCGATCCTCCTCGTATGAGCCGTGGCGGGTAAGGTAGGCCGTCTCTGCCGCCGCGCTTCGCAGCACGGAAGCCCATTCGTCGTTCCCCGCCGTCGATGTCAGCGCCATGCGCAAGCCGGTATCGACCAGCCGCGCCATGTTCTCCGCCCGCTCGATGTAGCGGTTCATCCAGTAGAGGCCCTGTGCGGTGCGCCCAAGCATGTCAGTCGTCCAGCACCCAGGTGTCTTTCGTTCCACCGCCCTGCGAGGAATTGACCACCAGCGATCCTTCCTTGAGCGCCACCCGGGTCAGGCCGCCGGGCACGATGCGAACGCGATCGGAGACAAGCACGAACGGCCGCAGGTCGACATGGCGCGGGGCAAGGCCCTTTTCCGTCAGGATCGGAACAGTCGAAAGCGACAGTGTCGGCTGGGCAATGTAGTTTCCCGGATTGGCCTTGAGCTTGGCCCGGAAGGCCTCGATCTCCTTGGCCGCGGCCGCAGGGCCGACAAGCATCCCGTAGCCGCCCGAGCCGTGCACCTCCTTGACCACCAGTTCGTCAAGGTGCTCCAGCACGTAGGCCAGGCTTTTGGCCTCGGAGCAGCGCCAGGTCGGCACGTTCTTCAGGATCGCCTTGCGACCGGTGTAGAACTCGATGATGTCCGGCATGTAGGAGTAGATCGCCTTGTCGTCGGCGATGCCGGCCCCCGGCGCGTTGGCCAGCGTGATACGGCCGGCGCGATAGACATCCATGATGCCCGGCACGCCGAGTGCCGAATCCGGCCTGAAGGTGAGCGGGTCGAGAAACGCGTCATCGATCCGGCGGTAAAGCACGTCGATGCGGCGATAGCCCTGGGTCGTGCGCATGGCGACCCGGCCGTCGACGACCCTGAGGTCCGAGCCTTCCACCAGTTCGACGCCCATCTGGTCGGCGAGGAAGGCGTGCTCGAAATAGGCCGAATTGTGAATCCCCGGGGTCAACACCGCGACCGTCGGCGTTTCGCTGGCACTTGCCGGCGCCACGGCCGCCAGCGTCTCGCGCAGGAGCTGCGGATAGTTCTCGACCGGACGGACCTTGATGTCGTGGAACAGCTCGGGAAAGAGCTGCATCATCGTCTCGCGGTTCTCGAGCATGTAGGACACGCCCGAGGGAGTCCGCGCATTGTCCTCCAGCACCAGGAATTCGTTCTCCGCGGTGCGCACGATGTCGACGCCGACAATATGCGTATAGACGCCGCCGGGCGGCTTCACCCCGATCATTTCCGGCAGGAAGGCCTCGTTGCCGGCGATCAGTTCCTTCGGCACCCGCCCGGCGCGGATGATCTCCTGACGGTGGTAGATATCGTCAAGAAAGGCATTGATGGCGACGACACGCTGCTCGATCCCCATAGACAGGCGTCGCCACTCCTGCCCGGACAGGATCCTCGGAACGATGTCGAACGGGATCAGGCGCTCGGCGGCCTCCTGCTGGCCGTAGACGGCAAAGGTGATCCCGGTGCGCCGGAACACTTCCTCCGCGTCACGCGCCTTGTCCAGGAGGTTCGCCGCGTCCTGCTGGCCGAGCCACGACTGATAGCCGGCATAGGGCTGCCGCACGGTCGTGTCGTTCGGGCGCATCTCGTCGAAGGCGGGCAAGGCAGTTCCCCTTTCCCTTTTGATTTCAGGGCGATGTTTCCCCGAATGCAAGGGCCTCAGGGCCGGAATCGACATTGCATGGCCCGTTTTCCGGTCAATGCCGCTTTCATGGGCAGGATGCCGCCGCCTTTGCCTGAAAATGCGCCGCGATCAGCCTTCGACGATACCGCCGGCCGCAGTGAGCGCTTCCGGCGTGTCGACGTCGAGGAATGCCCCCGCGCCGATCTCCACGTCGACGGCATCGTCGCCGGCCGATTCGACCAGCGAACGCGCGCCGGCATCGCCGGCAAGGTCCTGAACGGCATTGAGCAGCAATTCCGGCAGCACGACCGGGTTGCCCCGCCGTCCGCCGCACGTGGCGCGGACCACGGCGCCGGGATTGTCTCGCGCCGCCTTCAGGATCCGGTCGAGATCGCCGGTCGTGATGCCGGGCATGTCGGCGAGCATGACAAGCACCCCTGCCACATCGCCGGCTGCCTTCACTCCGACCTTGAGCGAAGATGCCAAACCCTCGGCGAAACGGGCGTTATGGACGATGCGCGCGGAGGTGCCGGCAAGTGCCCGGCTGACCTCGTCATGTTGGTGGCCGGTGACAACGACCACCGTGTCCGCCGAACTCGCGGTGGCCCGTTCGACGCTGCGGCGCACCAGCGTTTCGCCGTCGAAGCGCGACAGCAGCTTGTTCGGACCGCCCATCCGGCTGGAACGCCCCGCGGCAAGCACGATGATCGCCAGGCCCGAATTCGCGTTGTCGCCTTCCCGGGGACTCGGGCGGGTCGCGATTTCGCCGAGCAGTCCGCCCACGCCCATCCTGGCAATGTCCAAGTCCGTCAAATCCAGGCCGGCGCACAGGCGGTCGACCACCCAGTCGAAGCCGTTCTCCTTCGGGCTGCGGGCGCAGCCCGGCGCCCCGATGACCGGCTTGTCGCCGAGCCAACCAAGCACCAGGAGGTTGCCGGGATCAACCGGCATGCCGATCCGTTCGATCCGCCCGCCGGCCTGGCGGATCGCCGATGGCACGACATCGTCGGGATCGGTCACGGCCGAGGCGCCGAACACGATGACGGCGTCGGTGTCGCTGGCCACGGCCGCTATGCTGGAGGCCAGCGCGTCCGCCCGGTGCGGTACACGCCGTTCGCTGGCGACTGTGCTGCCGTGGCGATCCAGTCTTGTGGCGGTCACCCGCGCCGTCTTGTCCAGCACACTGGTTTTTACGCCAGGCAGTTCCGTCTGCACCAGTCCCACGGCCCAGGGCCGGAATCGGTGGACCGCGAAGGCGGGACGGCCGGCGAGCCTTGCCTCGGCCAGTTCAATGAAGCGCCTGGGCACGGCAAACGGAATGATCTTCACGGTTGCCACCATCTGGCCGCCAGTGACACGGCTGAACGGAAGCAGTGTCGACAGCGTGATCGTCGGATTGACCGTGTTCAGTGCCTCAACGACCGGCGCATCGACCGTCAGCACGCCAGCGAAATCGGCATGAATGTTGACGCGCCCGGTCGATGCCACTCCTGCCGTTGCGCCCGCCTGACCAAGCGCGCGGGCAATGCGCCGTGCCGCCTCGTCCTCGTGCACATCGTCGGCATCGAGCCGGGCGGCGATGATGTCGGTGATGCCAGCCTCCAGCAATGCGCGGATGTCCGCTTCGCCGATCAGCCGGCCTTTCCGCAGCCGGAGACTGCCGGCCATGACCGAATGCGCAAGCCATGCCCCGTTGGCATCGCGCGTGGCCACCGGCCCGAATTTCATGGCGCGGCCTTCAGTTCCCCGCGCGTGCGGAAGGCTTCGATCACCTCGCCGAGCACCGCCACGGCAATTTCCGCCGGGCTCGATGCATGGATCGGCAAGCCGATTGGCGCCCGGATCCGGGCCAGGTCATCCGCTGCGACGCCGGCCGCCGCCAGGCGATCGAGGCGCCGGGAATGGGTTTTGCGGCTGCCCAGAGCCCCAACGTAGAAGCAGCCGGCGGAAAGCGCGGCGATCAGGCCGTGATCGTCGACCTTCGGATCATGTGTCAGCGCGGCAACCGCGCAATACGGATCGAGCGGACGGGCCGCCAGCACCGTCTCGGGCCAGTCGGCATGGACCGGTACACCGGGAAACCGTTCCTCGGTGGCAAAGGCCGTGCGCGGATCGATGATTTCCATGTCATAGCCCGCGATCGCAGCCATGGGTGCGAGCGCCTGGCTGATATGCACCGCACCGATCACGACAAGTCGGGGTGGCGGCACATGCACATTCAGGAACACCGATCGCCCCCCCGCCTCGACGGTAACGGATTTCCCCGAACGGAATGCCTGCAGCACCGCCGCCGCAATGTCTTCGGGGCAGGTTTCGCCTTCGCGGATGATCCAGCCTGCCCCGGTGGACAGGTCCGTCGCCAGGATCGCGGCGCGGCGCGCTCGCCGCTCCGCATTGAGAAGGCGCAAATGCCCGGTTTCCATTGCTCAGCCCAGCCGTTCGACATAGACGGCGATGCGTCCGCCGCAGGACAGGCCCACCCGCCACGCCGTTTCGTCGGCAACACCGAATTCCATCAGCCTCGGCCGACCGCTTTCGATCACGTCGACCGCCTCGCTGACCACGGCGCCCTCGACGCAACCGCCGGAGACCGAACCGTGGAAGTTGCCGTCGCTGTCGATCACCAGATGGCTGCCGACCGGGCGTGGCGCCGATCCCCAGGTTTCCGTCACGGTGGCGATTGCCACCTTGCGCCCGGCATCGAGCCAGGCTTCGGCGATCGCCAGCGGATCGCGGCTTTCGTCCGGCGCGGCATTCATTGCAGCATCCTTGCCCATTGTTCCCGACCTCCCCGCGCCCTTGGCGTCTCTGCCAGCGAAGCACACAGATCCCGCAGAGCGTTGAGATTGTGCACCGGCCGGAATTCGTCCACATGCGGCAACATCGCCCGGACACCGCGTGCGCGCGCTTCGAACCCGTCGAAGCGCAGCAGCGGATTGAGCCAGATCAGCCGCCGGCAGGATTTGCGCAGCCGATCCATCTCAACGCCGAGTCCCTCGACCGAGTCCCGCTCCAGTCCGTCCGAGATCAGGATCACGACCGCTCCCTGGCCAAGGACGCGCCGGGACCAGCGCCGGTTGAATTCGCCGATGGTTTCGCCGATCCGCGTGCCGCCAGACCAGTCTCGTACCAGCCGCGCGCAGTCGGCCAGTGCGATGTCAGGGTCGCGCCGGCGCATCTGGCGGGTGAGATTGGTCAGGCGGGTTCCGAACACGAACGTATGAACGCGCCTGCGCCTTTCCGCGATCGCGTGCATGAAATGCAGGAACAGCCGCGAATACTGGCTCATCGAGCCGGAAATGTCGGCGATGACCACCAGCGGCGGGTGAAGCTGGCGCGGCGCGCTGAAGCGCGGCAGCATCATGTCGCCGCCGGTGCGCATGGCAGCGCGCAACGTGGCGCGCGCATCGGTCCGCGCACCGCGCTGGTCTGGCCGAAAACGCCGGGTCCGAACCAGGTCGTCGGGCAGGGTCAGGTTGGCAATCGCCTTGCGCGCGACCGCGATCTCGCCGGCGCTCATCTGCGCGAAATCCTTTTCGCGCAGCACTTCGCTGCCGGACGCGGTGAAGCGCGAATCGACCTCGATCTCGGGCACATCGATCTCGCGCTGCTTGCGCCTGTGTCCCTCGAACATCGCATCCGAAACCCGGGATTCGCCAGCGCGCGGCTTCTCCTTCGGCCGCATGTCCGGCGCCACCGGGGAGAACATCGCGATCATCTTCTCGACCAGTTCGCGCGAGCGCCAGAACAGCCGGAACGCCTCGTCGAACACCGGCGTATCCTCGTGCCGCTTCACCAGGACGGCGTGAAGCGTCCAGTAGAAATCGTCGCGTCCGCCGAGGCCGGCGGCGAGCACCGCGTCGATTGCATCCTTCACCGAAGCGGGACCGACCCGCAGCCCGGCCTTGCGGAGCGCCCGGGCGAAGAAGACGATGTTGTCGGCGATGCGACCGTCACGCTTCGCCGCGTTCGGCAAGCCTTGGGTGGTCGCCTGAGCAGGGAGGCCCTGTTCCATCGTTCTCTACCCGGCCGCGCTCAGCTCCGCGCGGATGTCCTGCAGCATCTTGCGGCTTTCCGCGCCGGCAATGCGGGCGATATCGTCCTGGTACTTCAGGAGCACGCCAATCGTGTCCGAAACCGTTTCCGGATCGAGCGCCACCTTGTCTAGTTCGGTGAGCGCCCCGGCCCAGTCGATGGTTTCGGCCACTCCGGGCGCCTTGAACAGGTCCATGCCTCGCAGCCGCTGCACGAACCCGACCACTTCGGCAGAAAGCCGCTGGTTGGCCTGCGGCACCTTGCGCGCCACGATGGTCAGTTCACGTTCGGCATCCGGGTAATCGACCCAGTGGTAGAGGCAGCGGCGCTTGAGCGCGTCATGGATTTCGCGCGTCCGGTTCGAGGTGATGATGACCAGCGGCGGTTCCTCGGCCCTGATCGTGCCGATTTCGGGAACCGTCACCTGGAAGTCCGAAAGGATTTCCAGCAGGAACGCCTCGAACGCCTCGTCCGTCCGGTCGAGTTCGTCGATGAGGAAGACCGGCGCCTGCCCCGGCGCGCCCGAAAGCGCTTCGAGCACTGGACGGCGGATCAGATATCGGGACGAAAACACGTTGCGCTCGATCGCATCCCGGTCCGAGAGCCCGGTGGCCTCGTCCATGCGGATCTCGATCATCTGCGCGGCGTAGTTCCATTCATAGACCGCCGAGGAGACATCGAGCCCCTCATAGCATTGCAGGCGAATGAGCCTGCGGCCGAGCGTTGAAGCGAGGACCTTGGCAATCTCGGTCTTGCCGACGCCCGCCTCGCCTTCCAGGAACAGCGGGCGCCCCATGCGCAACGACAGGAAGAGCACGGTGGCAAGCGAACGGTCCGCGACATACCCGGCACTGTCGAGAAGGGCTACCGTTTCATCGATCGACTTCGGCAGGCCTCGACTGGCCGTCATGGCAACTCCGTTGCGGCTATCCGGAGCGGTAGGCGCGCCGGTGGTAGATCAGCGGCGAAAGGCTATCGCCGATACGAATGCCTGTCACCCTGCCAAAAAGCACATGATGGGTCGCGACGTCGACGGATTCCGAAATCCGGCAGTCGAATGACGCAAGGCAACCTTTCAGCATCGGCGCGCCGGTCTCGCCCGTCTCCCATTCGCCAATGGCAAACCGCTCTTCAACCGCATGACCGCCAAGGCCGGAGAACATGTCGGCGACAGCCTGCTGGCTGGCGGCGAGCGTGGAAACGGCGAAAACGCCGTTCTTCAGGAACAGCGCGTTGCCCTCATTTGACCGGTTGACGCACACCAGCACCGTCGCCGGGCGGTCGGAAACCGAGGTGAAGGCCGTCGCTGTCAGCCCGCGCCGGCCGTGCGGCCCGTCGGTCGTGACCACATGCACGGCTTCGGCGATCTGTGCCATCGCATCGCGGTAGGTCTTCGGGTCGATCGCGGCGGCTCTCAGCAAGGGCGGGGTCCTGTCGGGGTTCCGCCCTATATAGGCCGCCGGCCCGCCCGGACAAGCCGCCTCGCGCCTGGGCGCAACAATTGCCGCCCGCGTCGCGAGACGTTACCGTCCGGCCGTGAGCACGCGCCGATTCACTCCCCTGGTCCTGTCCATGCTCGGTGTCGCGGTGGCCGCAAGCCCGGCGTCCGCCGAGCCGGTCATCGGCGTTGCCGCGCCGCTGTCCGGACCGATGGCCGTCATAGGCCGACAGCTGGCCGATGGCGCGCGCCATGCAGCGCTCCGGGGCGCCGTGCCGATCGAAATTGTCGACGATGCCTGCACGCCGGACGGCGGCAAGGCGGCAGCCGAGGAATTCCTGGCGCGCAAGGTCGCCATCGTCATCGGCTTTGCGTGCGTCGAGGCGGCGGAGGCCGCCCTGCCCCTCCTGTCGGCGTCCTCGATCCCCGTGATTTCGCCGGTCATCCGCGCCGCACACCTCACCGACCGGCGGAGGAAATCCGGCTACCTGTTCTACCGGCTTGCGCCACGCGGCGATGACGAGGCGGCGGCGATGGCGGCGATCATGAAGACGCGGTGGACCGACCGGCATTTCGCCATTCTTGACGACGGAACGCTGGCCAGCCGGGATTTCGCTGAAAGCTTTCGCCTGCGCATGGAAGAAGCCGGACTGAAACCGGCCCTCATCGATTCCTACCGTCCGGCAATCGCAAACCAGGTCGGCCTCGTGCGTCGTGTCGCGCGCTCCGGGGCAACCCATGTGCTCGTTTCAGGTGATCGCGACGATGTGGCCGTGATTGCCCGCGACGCGCGGGAAAACGCCAACGAGATCGTCGAGGTCGCCGCGGGCGAGGCCCTGCGCGCCGCTCCCGGCGAAGTACCGCTCGGCACCAATGTCATGATGGTGGCAACGCCGGTCTGGGCCGACTTCGCCAGCGCACTGGCGGGGGAACTGCGCGGCGGCGGCATCGAGCCGGACGGCTATGTCATCCCGTCATTCGCCGCCTACGGAATGGCGGCTGAGGCGCTGCGCGACAGCCCGGCGAACCCGGCGGCGGGCCTTGAAGGGCACGCGTTTGCCACTGCGCTCGGCACTGTATCCTTCGATGCGGACGGCAACTGGACCGCACCGCCTTTTGTGGTGTTTCGATATGACGATGGCGCATTCGTGGTGATGGAATGACTGGCGAGGAACGCGGAAACGGCCTCAACCTCCTGACCGACGTCGCCGGCCTCAGGGTCGGCAACGCTGAAGATCAGGCGGTCAGGACCGGATGCACGGTGGTGCTGTGCGAGCCTGCCGCGGTTGGCGCCGTCATGGTCCTGGGCGGGGCGCCCGGCACGCGCGAAACGGACCTGCTTGAGCCGCACAACATGGTCGAGACGGTTCACGCGCTGGTTCTGTCCGGTGGTTCCGCCTTTGGTCTCGATGCCGCCGCAGGCGTTCAGGGCGTGCTGCGCGAGCGTGGCCATGGCGTCAACGTGCATGGCCAGATCGTGCCGATCGTGCCTTCCGCCATCCTGTTCGATCTCGTCAATGGCGGCGACAAGGAGTGGGGGCGCACCCCGCCCTACAGGCGCCTCGGCGAGGAAGCGCTGCACAATGCCGACCGGCATTTCGCCATCGGCTCCGCAGGCGCGGGTTTCGGGGCTCTGGCGGCGGGCGTCAAGGGCGGGCTCGGATCCGCATCGGCCAAGGCGGGCCATGGTTTCGTCGTCGGGGCCCTTGTGGCGGCCAATCCGGTCGGCGCGGTGACCGTTGGCCGCACCCGGCATTTCTGGGCGGCCCCGTTCGAGCGCGACGGCGAATTCGGCGGCCTCGGGCTCCCGAGCCCGCTTCCGCCCGAAACCGCGGAGCCGCGACTGAAGTTCCGCGAACTGGTGGCAGGCGCCAACACCACCATCGGCGTCATCGCCACGGACGCGGTGCTGAGCAAGGCCGAAGCCAAGCGCCTCGCGATCGCCGCCCACGACGGCTACACCCGCGCGATCTTTCCCTCGCACACGCCATTCGACGGCGACCTGGTGTTCGCCCTTGCCACCGGCTCAAGCGGCCGCAGGCCGGATCCGGCGGATTTCGGGATCCTGTGTGCCACGGCTGCCACGACGATGGCGCGCGCCGTCGCCCGCGGCGTCCACGCGGCCGTTCCGCTGGCCGGCGACCTCTTCCCCGCCTGGCGCGATCTCGTTTGAGGACAATTGCCATGCAAAGCCATTCCCGGACCTTCGCCGTCGCAGTTGCGCTTGCCGCGGCAGTGCCGGCACACGCAGGCGACGTGGCGACACGCAATGTCATCGGTTTCTCTGCCGATGGCGGCATTTTCGCCTTCGAGGAGTACGGCATCCAGGACGGGTCGGGTTTTCCCTATGCCAACCGCTACTACATCGATTCGGCGAACGACCGGTTCCTGTCCGGCTCGCCGGTGCGCGTGCGCATCGACGACGAGAACGCAACCCTGGACGAGGCGCGCCGGCAGGCGCGTGAAAAGGGCGAGGCAGTGGCACGCGAGGCCGATCTGGCGGCCAATCCCGGCTATGTGGCGGGGGCAAACGGCATCGGCGAATGGTCGGCCGATCCGATGCACATGATCGTCAACCCCAGGCCGGTGTTTCCGGCCATCGACGCCCCGCTGGAATTCCGTATTGATGCCCTTCCCGCCCCGCCCGAGCCACGCTGCGGCGGAATGGAGGAATTGCGGGCGCTTCGGGTGTGGCGCGTGCGCATCGGCGCGGGAGCTGCGGTCGAACTGATTCACGACGACAAGGGCCTCATCCCGACCTCGCGCGCCTGCCCGACCGGATATCGCATCGCGGAAGTCCGCACGTTCTTCCCCGATGCCGGACCGGCCGTCTTCGCACTGACTCTTGCTGTCGAGGGTTTCGGGTTCGAGGGGCCGGACTATCGTTACATCGCACTTACCGGCCTGATCGATCCATGACCGGCGGTCCGGGCTTGAGGGCGCTTGTCGGCACGCTGGCATGGTCGGCCATCATGGCGGCCAGCGCTTTCTCGTGGATCGTGCGCTCGGGCTGGCAGCTTGACGGTCGCGCCGGCGAGATCATCCTGATCTTCGCCATCGGCGGCGCGGCGGCGTTCCTGCCGGCGGTCCTGATTGCCAAACGCCTGTCGCGCGGTCGCCCCGACACCGGCTTCGCTTCGGCCTTCCTTGTTCTTGCGGTCGCGACGCTCGGCCTGACCGCGCTGTTGTACGGATTGCAGTACCGCGAATACTACGCCACGTGGCATGGTCCGGTTGGCTCGAAGTTGTGGCTCAACCAGTTCGTGTTCACCACGCTGTCCGGCGTCTATCAATTCCTGGTCCTCGGTTTGCGCATGTTCCTGCCGCTCGGGCTGCCCGCGCTGATCGTCGCATCAATGGTTCTGGCGCGCACGGCGCGTTCGGCGGGGGTTACGCGGGCGCCCGACATGCGTTAACGGCTTGGGCGAAACGCCCCGAAAACGCATCCCGAGGTGAAGCAATGATCCCGCGCTATTCCCGCCCGGACATGGTGGCCATCTGGTCTCCCGAAACCCGCTTCCGTATCTGGTTCGAGATCGAGGCGCACGCCTGCGATGCACTGGCCGAGATCGGCATCATTCCCAAGCAGGCCGCACGGACAATCTGGGAAAAGGGCGGCGCGGCACAGTTCGACGTGGCGCGGATCGACGAGATCGAGGCGGTAACAAAGCACGACGTCATCGCCTTCCTGACCCACCTGGCCGAGTTCGTCGGCCCTGATTCCCGGTTCATCCATCAGGGAATGACATCGTCGGACGTGCTCGACACCTGCCTTGCGGTGCAATTGTCCCGAGCCTGCGACATTCTTCTGGCCGATCTCGATGCGTTGCTGGCGGCGCTGCGCCGCCGGGCCTTCGAGCACAAGGACACCATCACCATCGGGCGCAGCCACGGCATCCATGCCGAGCCCACGACATTCGGCGTGAAGCTGGCGTTCGCCCATGCCGAGTTCGCGCGGTGCCGCGAACGGCTGGTCGCCGCGCGGGCGGAAATCGCCACGTGCGCCATTTCCGGCGCGGTCGGCACCTTCGCCAACATCGATCCGCGCGTGGAAGAGCATGTCGCCCGGGCACTCGGCCTTTCTCCGGAGCCGGTCTCGACGCAAATCATCCCGCGCGATCGCCATGCCATGTTTTTTGCCACGCTTGCGGTGATCGCCTCGTCGGTCGAGAGGCTTGCCATCGAAATCCGGCATCTGCAGCGGACAGAAGTGCTCGAGGCCGAAGAGTATTTCTCGCCCGGACAGAAGGGTTCCTCGGCCATGCCGCACAAGCGCAATCCGGTCCTCACCGAAAACCTCACCGGACTGGCACGAATGGTCCGCTCGATGGCGCTTCCAGCAATGGAAAACGTGGCGCTCTGGCATGAACGCGACATCTCGCACTCATCGGTCGAACGCATGATCGGACCGGATGCAACCATCACGCTCGATTTCGCGCTCGCCCGCCTGACCGGCGTGATCGACAAGCTCGTCGTCTATCCCGAAAACATGCAACGCAATCTCGACCGCTTTCGCGGGCTCGTTCACTCGCAGCGCGTGTTGCTGGCCCTGACACAGGCCGGCGTGAGCCGGGAGGATGCCTACCGGCTCGTGCAGAGAAATGCCATGAAGGTCTGGGAGCAAGGCAAGGATTTTCTTGCGGAATTGCTGGCCGACGACGAAGTGCGGTCGGCCCTGTCGGAGGCCGAGATCCGGGAGAAGTTCGACCTAGGTTATCATACCAGACACGTTGACACGATCTTCCGGCGGGTGTTCGGCTGACCGGGCGCATCCCGCGCCGGAATCGCCGCGATGCCGCTTCGCCATGTCCTTCTCGCCCTTCTCGTCGCCGCCGTCTATGGCGTTGCCTTCGTGGCGATCAAGGCGGGTGTCGGCGAGATTCCGCCTTTGCTCCTGACCGGTTACAGGTTTCTGTTCGCCGCCGTTCCGTTGATCTTCGTCGTCAAGCGCCCCGATGTGGGGCTGGGCTGGCTCGCTGCGTTCGGCGTCATGCAGGGCGTGATCATGTTCGGACTGATTTTCACCGCCATCGGTTGGGGCATGCCGGCTGGCCTTGCCTCCCTTGTGGTCCAGACCCAGGTGTTCTTCACCATCCTGCTGTCGGCGTATCTGTTCCGGGAACGGTGGGCGCCAGCGCAAATCGCCGGCGCGTTGGTGGCACTCGGCGGAATCGCGGTGATCGGCCTGGCCCGCACCGAAGCCGCTCCGGCGGTACCCTTCCTGCTCGTCATCGCGTCCGCGGCCGCATGGGCCGCCGCGAACGTCATCGCCAAGGCGGCCCGGCCGCAAAACATGCTGTCGTTCGTCGTCTGGTCCTCCGCTTTTGCACCGTTGCCGCTTTTCGTGCTGTCGGCGGTGTTCGAAGGGACCCTGTTCGGCTTGCCGCCAGCAATGCCAGGCACCATCGCCATCGCCTCGATCATGTTCCTTGCCTGGCCGACAACGGTGTTCGCCTTCTCGGCGTGGGTCTTCCTGTTGCGACGCTACAATGCCGCGACCGTGACGCCGTTTGCCCTGCTCATTCCAGTGTTCGGCATCACCTCGACCGTCCTGGCCTTTGGCGAGAGGTTCGACCGATCGACCGCGTTCGGATCGTTGCTGGTATTTGGCGGCCTTGCCATCAACGTGTTCGCCGGGAAATTGTTCGCCAAGTCCGTCCTGTGAACAGCGGCCGGCGGGTGCGCGGATTCCCTGTCATGGAGAACGGGAATTCGGGTTTTGTCACTGCGCCGCATACCATGATCGTCCGTGAACTTGCCGAATATTGGCCGGCAACGGCAGCAATGCTTGCAGCGTCAGGACCGATCTGGATTCGCGGGTGCTTACAAATACCGCAAGAGACTTCAGTATTAACAATTCATTAAGCATGTTTGTCGGCATTTTAACGTAATATTAATTAAAAGCAGCACGCAGACGGACGATGTGTTAGTTTACAAATAGTTAACACGCGTACTCATGATGACACTCGCCAAGCGCCTGCATCGCCGTCTGTTTGAATCCCTTGCCGCGCTGCTCGCCGTCGGCCTGACGGCCCTGCCGGACAGCGACGCATCCGCGCAAGGTGCCGATGCCAAGGTGCGCGAGAAGCCCGCGACCGCGCCGAACCAGGCCGCCGATGCGGACGGAACCGATCCCGGAACGACCGGCGCGGTCAGCGAACTCGATGCCGCGCTGCGCGAATTCGACCGGCTGATCGACAGCGCAATGGCAAGTGCCGGTGCCAGCGGCGGTGCGATCTACCCTGTCGATCCCGGCCCGGTTATCCGCCTGACGAACCCCGGCGAGGTGATTTCGGCCGGCCTTGCGATCGAACGTTCCATCGCCGACAGCGTGACCGCGCCCGTCTCGCCAGCCGCAGTCCCCATGCCCGATCTTGCCGGGTTGCCCATTCTCGGGACGAACGCCGCTGATATCCTGTCTGGAACACCGGGCAACGATCATGTCATCGCCTATGCCGGCGACGACCTGATCTCGGGCGGCAAGGGCGCTGACCGCATCGAGGGCGGCGACGGTTTCGACATCGTGTCCTACGTGGATTCTGATGCTGCCGTCTTCGTCAGCCTCGCGCTTGAAACCGCACGCGGCGGCGATGCAGAAGGCGATGCATTGTCGGGCATCGACGGACTGTTCGGCTCTGCCTTCGCCGACATGCTGGAAGGAAATGATGGTGCAAACGTCCTCGCCGGCATGGCGGGTGACGATGTTCTCGTCGGCGGTGGCGGCGATGACTGGCTGATCGGGGGCGCCGGTGCGGATGTGCTGTCCGGCGGCGACGGCATCGACACAGCGGAATATCGCGGCGGCGGGCCCGTGACCATTGATCTTGCCGATCCTGGCAACAGTTCGGGCGACGCGGCCGGAGACACCTACCTTTCAGTCGAGCGATTCTATCTCAGCGATGGCGATGACCACTTCACCGGCGCCGATGTGGCGGTCCACGTCAATGGTGAGCACGGCAATGACATCATTGTCGGGTCAAGCATGGCCGACACCCTTGTCGGCGGTGGCGGCGACGACGCACTGTCCGGCGGTGGCGGCGATGACTGGTTCGACGGAGGGTCCGGGGCCGACCTGATCGATGGCGGTGATGGCTTCGATACCCTCGATTATCGCGCCTCGGATGACCCGATCCTGTTCAGCATCCTCGGGCCTGGCGCCGGCGAGGCGGAAGGCGACCGGATCGTCTCGGTCGAGCGCATCCTCGGCACCGAACTGGACGACACGTTCGACATGGCGGGCGCCGATGGCATCGCGGTCGAGCTCAACGGCGGCAATGACCGCTATTTTGGCGGCGATGGCGTTGATCTGGTGTCGGGCGGCGCCGGGAATGACTGGATTTCCGGCGCCGACGGCAACGACGTCATCATTGGCGGTGCGGGAGACGATTTCCTGTGGGGCGGGGAAGGGCATGACCAGTTGACCGGTGGCGTTGGCGACGACCGCTTCTACTTCGACCAGGGCGGCCAGGCGTTTACGCGCGTGACAGATTTTTCCGACGGCGATGTCATTGTCGTCGACCCTGCGGCGTTCGCCGACTTCGATGCTGTCAGCGCGGCCATGTGGATGGAAGGAGACACGACCTTCATCGCCAATGTCGGCGGGGGATGGCTGGCACTTCACGGCGTCGACATGGCGAGCCTCACGGCGTCAGACTTCGCCTTTGATGCCATCATGTGACCGGCTGCCTGGCCCTGCGTTGACAGCGGATCGCGATTCCGTCACTTCCAGCCGATCGTGAAAGCGGCCGACGCAACCATCCTGTTCATCCCGGGGTATCAGAACTCCGGCCCGGACCACTGGCAGTCACGCTGGCAAGCGCGGCTGTCGACCGCGCGTCGAGTCAACCAGGCCGAATGGTCGAAGCCCGAAGTGGCCGAATGGACGCGCACTCTCGCCGAGGCGGTCAACGAGGCCCCTCGCCCGGTGGTTCTGGTCGCCCATTCACTTGGTGTTGCCACCGCGATCCAGGCGCTGCCGCTTTTGCGCCGCCCCGTCGCCGGAGGGTTCTTCGTGGCACCGCCGGATGTAGCCAATCCCGCCATCCGCCCGCGTCACCTCATGACCTTCGGGCCCTATCCTCGTGAGCCCTTGCCGTTTCCGTCCATCGTGATTGCCAGCAGAAACGACCCGTACAGCGCATTCGAAACGGTTGAGGATATCGCTGCCGCCTGGGGATCGCTCTTTGTCGACGCGGGGGAATCCGGTCACATCAACGCCGATTCCGGTCACGGCCCCTGGCCGGAAGGATCGATCGCGTTCGCCCGTTTCCTGTCGCGGCTGCAGGGTTAGCGAACGGAAGCCCTGGCCTGGGCGATCTGTGCCGAGGCGCCGTGCAGGATGTAGGAACTGTCGGACGTCAGCGCGAACAGCCGGAAGCCGAGACCGTGGAGTTGTCCGACCCGTTCCGGCGATCCGACATAGATTCCGGCGAACCGCCCGGACGCGCGTGCCTTGCCGGCGATTTCGCCAAGCGCCGCCTGCATTTCCGGCAGGTCGGGATCGACCCGAGTTCCGTTGGTGAGTGCAATCGACAGGTCATTCGGGCCGACGAAGACGCCATCTATCCCGGGCTCGGCGAGAATGGCATCGACCTGGTCAAGCGCGCTGCGGGTCTCGATCATGGCGATCGCCAGTGTCATGGCGTTGGCTTGCTCGAACCAGTCCTGTGCGCCACGGATGCCGGCGAATGCCTGGGCCCTGGGTGCGCCCCACGACCTGAGGCCGATCGGCGGATACTTCACCGAATCGGCGAATGCACGCGCATCGGCGGCGTTGTTGATCATCGGCGCAATGATCGCCTCGATGCCGAAATCGACGAGCCGGCTTGCCATGTCGAACCGCCCGACCGGTATGCGTGCAATGGCCGGCTTGCCCGCAGCCCTGATCCCGGCAACTGCGCGCAGGATGACATCTTCCGTATGGCCGCCATGCTGTCCGTCGAGCGTGATGGCGTCGAACGGAGCGGCCGCCACGGCCTCGATCGTCAGCGGATCGGGCAGGCTGGACCACGCCGACAGCACGGGAGCATTGCCGGACAGCATTTCGGCAAGCGGTCGCGCCGGACCGGATCCCGCACCCGCTCCACAGGACATCGTCGGATCAGCCCTGCTTCACCTGGTCGATCGCCACGGCCATCAGCTCGTCCATCGTCCGACGGATCTGGTGGTCGGACTGGTCGATTCCGGCTGCATCGAAGTCGGCACGAACCTTGCGGAACACATCCTCGTCGCCTACCTCGTCGAAATCCGCAATGACCACCGATTTCGCATACTCCTCGGCGGCATCGCCGGCCTTGCCGAGTTTCTCCGCCGCCCAAAGCCCGAGAAGCTTGTTGCGGCGGGCGTTCGCACGGAAACGCATTTCCTCGTCGAGCGCGAACTTGCTTTCGAAGGCCGTTTCACGATCTTTCATGCTGGTCATCGAACTTCTCCGGGCCGAGTCTGGCCTTACATGTGGGGTCTTCCGCTTCAAACCGGAAGATGCCGCCATGTCAATGTGCAGGCAAGTCGCATCGGACGCGACCGACTGTCCGTGCCGCCACGGGCAGGCGAACGAATGAATCGTTGAGGTGACGCCGGAATTGCTCTAAGCACCCGGCCGACAAGCCCGGGCGGCGTCCGATCGCCCCGATTCCCGGGCAGGCGCGCCGCGCGCAAGCAACCGGGACAAGAGCCATGAACCGTCGCCGCCGAATTTACGAAGGCAAGGGCAAGATCCTCTATGAGGGCCCGGAGCCCGGCACTCTGATCCAGTTCTTCAAGGACGATGCCACCGCCTTCAACAAGAAGAAGCACGAGGTCATCGACGGCAAGGGTGTCATCAACAACCGGATCTCCGAGTACATTTTCAACAATCTCAACCGGATGGGCATACCGACCCACTTCATCCGCCGGCTGAACATGCGCGAGCAGCTGATCCGCGAGGTGGAGATCATTCCGCTCGAGGTGGTCGTGCGCAATGTCGCAGCCGGATCGCTGTCGAAGCGCCTCGGCATCGAGGAAGGCACGGTCCTGCCGCGCTCCATCATCGAGTTCTACTACAAGGCCGATGCACTCGACGATCCGATGGTCTCCGAAGAGCACATCACCGCGTTCGGCTGGGCCAGCCCACAGGAAATCGACGACATCATGTCGCTGGCCATCCGCGTCAACGATTTCCTCTCCGGCCTGTTTCTGGGCGTCGGCATCCAGCTGGTCGATTTCAAGATCGAGTGCGGCAGGCTCTGGGAAAACGACATGGCCCGCACCGTCGTTGCCGACGAGATTTCGCCGGACTCGTGCCGCCTGTGGGATGTCCAGACCAACGACAAGCTCGACAAGGACCGGTTCCGCCGCGACATGGGCGGGCTGCTCGAAGCCTATCAGGAGGTTGCGCGCCGGCTCGGCATCATGAACGAGAACGAGCCGCCCCGCCCCGCGACGGGACCAGTCCTGGTCTCGTCCAACCCGCGCGGCCGCGGCCGGCCACACTGACGAGGGACGGCATGATCAAGGCTCGCGTCACCGTCACGCTCAAGGCGGGGGTCCTCGATCCCCAGGGCAAGGCCATCGAGCATGCCCTGGCCAATCTCGGATTTTCGGGCGTCGCTTCGGTTCGGCAGGGAAAAGTGTTCGATGTGGTGCTCGATGGCGCCGACAAGGCGAAAGCCGAAGCAGACCTGATGGCGATGGGCGACAGGCTCCTCGCCAACAAGGTCATCGAGGACTATGCCGTCACGATTTCCTGAGACTTCGAAGCGCGTTCTGTCCCGCAGAACCGTCATTGCGGGGCTGGCGGCAATGGCCGGATTGCCGGCGATTGCGGCGACCGGACGCACGGTGGCGATCGTCGGTGCCGGGATCGCCGGCCTTGCTGCGGCACGCCGCCTCACCGAAGCTGGTCTTTCGGTAACGCTTTACGAAGCACGCGACCGGATCGGCGGTCGCGTTTACACCGACACGGGCTTCGGCTTTCCGGTCGAGATCGGTGCCAACTGGATTCACGGCGATCGCGGCAACCCGCTGGTACAGGCCGCGGCCGCCGCCGGCATTGACCATTTCCCGTTCGATTTCGACGATTGGCGGGTGCTCGGTGCCGATGACCGCGTCCTCATCGACGACACGGATCGGGCTTGCGACAGGCATCTCGATGCGTTGGCGTTGGCGATGGACAGGGCCGCAAGCCAGGCACGGCCCGGCGAATCCCTGCAACAATTCCTTGATCGCAACAAGAGCTTCGCGGCCCTGGTGCAATGCAGCCCCGATCTGGCCGAAGCGATCCAGCGCCGCGAACTCGCCGGCGACTATGGCGCTGACGCGTCGGAGCTTCCGGCGACGGTCGAGGATTTCGGCGCCGCCCATGATGGCGACGATTTGCTGGTCATCAACGGATTTGGGCGCCTTGCCGAAGATCTGGCCAAGGGGCTGACGATTCGCCTCGCCTCGCCGGTCGCAACGGTCCGGCAGGATCGCGACGGCATCACGCTCGAATTGCGCGACGGCGAACGCCGGAGGTTCGATGCCGCGATCGTCACCGTGCCGCTCGGCGTCCTGAAGCGCGGCGCCATCCGGTTCGATCCGCCATTGTCGGCGCCGCGCCTCGCTGCCATCGGGCGAACCGGGTTCAGCGCCTTCGAGAAGGCTTTCCTCGTTCTCGACCGGCCGTTCGATTTCGGCGCCCGGAACGTATCCGTCGCCGGCAGCAATCCGTGGTGCAACCTGATCGACATTTCCGACATAGCCGGGCGCCCGGCGGCTCTGGCATACTGCGGCGCCGGTGATGCCCGGCGCGCGATCGCAGCGCCCGAGGCCGACAATCGCCAGTGGATGCTGGATGCGGTGCGCAAGGCCGCAGCCGACCGGAGCCTGGACTCCATCGGGTTTCGCATGAGCCGTTGGCTGGCCGACGAATGGGCGTTCGGCAGCTACTCGCATGTGAGCCCGCAAAGCCGCCATGACGATCACGTTGCGCTTGGCGGGCAAGAAGGTGCCCGCCTTCATTTCGCCGGTGAAGCCTGTTCAACGTACAGCAGCACCGTGCACGGCGCCCTGGAATCGGGCATACGGGCGGCACGCCACCTCATGAAGGGATGACACCGTGCTGGGTTGGTTCGAACGCCATGCCACGTCCATCTCTGCGCTTTCGGCGGCGCTGACCGCCGTTCTGGCGCTTGCCGCGCTCATCGGGGTCAAGATCCAGATCGACGGCTCGGCGCGGATTCAGCGCGAACAGTCGGCCCGCGACATCTATCGCGAATATCTGAACCTCTCGGTGCAGAAGCCGGAGTTCGCTGCGCCCGACTATTGCGCGATTGCCGGTTCTGCCCAGTTTGCCTCCTATCAGGCCTATGTCGATTACCTGCTGTACACAGGCGAACAGGCGCTGTCGGTCGACCCGCAATGGCAGGCAACGATCGTTGATGCCCTCGGGGCCCATGCCGCCTACCTGTGCGATCCCGAGACCGGGGATTTCCAGGACGACGAGGAGATTGCCGCGCTTGTGAAATCCGTGCGCGACAGGCAATGCGCCAATGTCGTAGCCTGCCCGCGATGAATCCTCCTGCCCTGATCGAGTGTGTGGAATGAAAACCGCCGTCGTCCAGCTTCCCGGCCTCAACCGCGACCGCGACATGTTCGCCGCGCTGACCCTCATCGGCGGAAGCCGCCCGATCGCGCTGTGGGAGACCGACACCGCGATCCCGCCGGTCGACCTGATCGTCATCCCCGGCGGCTTTTCCTATGGCGACTATTTGCGCTGCGGCGCCATCGGCGCGCGCACGCCGGTGATGCGCGCGATCGCCGAACAGGCCGCGCGCGGTGTCCCGGTGATTGGTGTGTGCAACGGCTTCCAGATCCTCATCGAGGCCGGCTTGCTGCCCGGGGCGCTGATGCGCAACGCCTCGCTCCGGTTCGTCTGCCGCGAGGTGAAGCTGTCAGTCGCCAACGCCGCGACGCGGTTTACAAGCGGCTATCGCGAAGGCCAGGTCATCCGCTGCCCGGTCGCCCACCATGATGGCAACTACTTTGCCGATCCCGAGACGCTGGCGCGTATCGAGGACAAGGGCCAGGTCGTGTTTCGCTACACGGAAGGAACAAACCCGAACGGGTCGATCAATGACATCGCCGGTATCGTCAACGCGGCCGGCAATGTCCTCGGCATGATGCCGCATCCGGAAAACCTGATCGAACATGCGCATGGCGGCAATGACGGCCGCGCCCTGTTCGAAGCCGCTCTGGGGATCGCGGCGTGAAGCGTATCGTCGCCTTCGGTGCGATCCTCATCCTGGTTGCCTGCCAGGCGGCACCGCCGAAAACGGCTGATCGCGCCTCCGTGCCCGGCGACGATTCCGCCCTGTCGACGATGGAGCGCATCGCGGTGGCGGCGCAGAAATGCTGGTTCGCCGCCCCTGATCCGGCATTCAGGGGCATGAAGATGTCGCCGGAACTGGCATCCTACGCCGGGAAGCCGCGCATCCTGGCCGTCCCCGGCAAGAACATCGGCGGCCTGCCGACACTGGTCGTCGAGGCGCAGGGCAACCCTGCGCGGCTTTCGGCCTACGGCCCGATGATGCAGGGACCGGATGCCTCCCGCATCGCCGCCGACATCAAGCGCTGGGCGGCAAGGGATGGAAGCTGCGCGGCATCCGGTTGAGCGCCTTGCGGCGATTTTCAGCCTTGTCCCGCGCTCTCCACGTTCTATAGCAGGCGGCGATTCCGTTCCGCCAACCCCCGGGGGACTGCCGTGTCGATTCCCAACACCGTTCCCATCACGCCGGAACTCATCGCCGCCCACGGCCTCAAGCCGGAGGAGTATCAGCGTATCCTTGACCTGATCGGGCGGGAGCCGACTTTCACCGAACTCGGCATCTTCTCGGCGATGTGGAACGAGCACTGCTCATACAAATCGTCGAAGAAGTGGTTGCGCACCCTGCCGACCAGCGGGCCTCGCGTGATCCAGGGACCGGGCGAGAATGCCGGCGTGGTCGATATCGGCGACGGCGACTGCGTGGTCTTCAAGATGGAGAGCCACAACCACCCCTCCTATATCGAGCCCTACCAGGGGGCTGCGACCGGCGTCGGCGGCATCCTGCGCGATGTTTTCACAATGGGCGCCCGCCCCGTTGCCGCGATGAATGCGCTGCGCTTCGGCGAGCCGGATCATGCCAAGACACGCCACCTTGTGGCCGGCGTCGTCGCCGGCGTCGGCGGCTACGGCAACGCGTTCGGCGTGCCCACCGTCGGCGGCGAGGTGCAGTTCGATCCGTCCTACAACGGCAATTGCCTGGTCAATGCATTTGCGGCCGGCATCGCCCGGACAGACGCGATCTTCTATTCGAAGGCCGAGGGTGTCGGCCTGCCAGTGGTCTATCTCGGCGCCAAGACCGGCCGCGACGGCGTAGGCGGCGCCACGATGGCGTCGGCCGAATTCGACGATGCCATCGAGGAAAAGCGTCCGACCGTGCAGGTCGGCGATCCGTTCACCGAGAAATGCCTGCTGGAAGCCTGCCTCGAACTGATGGCGTCCGGCGCCGTCATCGCCATCCAGGACATGGGCGCGGCCGGGCTCACCTGCTCGGCGGTTGAAATGGGCGCGAAGGGCGATCTCGGCATCGAACTCGATCTCGACAAGGTGCCGGTGCGCGAGGAGCGCATGAGCGCCTACGAGATGATGCTGTCGGAAAGCCAGGAGCGCATGCTCATGGTGCTGAAACCCGAGAAGGAAGCCGAGGCAGAGGCGATCTTCCGCAAATGGGGCCTCGACTTCGCCATCGTCGGCCGCACCACCGGCGATCTGCGCTTCCGCATCCTGCAGGAGGGTGGTGAGGTTGCCGACCTGCCGATCAAGGAACTGGGCGACGAGGCCCCGGAATATGATCGCCCGTGGATCGCGCCGAAGGCGCCAGCGCCGCTGGCGGGGCCCCTGCCCGCCTGCGACCCTGCCGGAGACCTTTTGAGGCTGCTCGCATCGGCCGACCACTCGTCCCGTCGCTGGGTCTGGGAGCAATACGACACGCTCATCCAGGGCAATTCGCTGCAGATCCCCGGCGGCGATGCCGGTGTCGTGCGCGTCGACGGCCATCCGTCGAAGGCGCTGGCGTTCTCCTCCGACGTGAACCCCCGCTACTGCGAGGCGGATCCCTTCGAGGGCGGCAAGCAAGCCGTGGCGGAGTGCTGGCGCAACCTCACCGCCGTTGGCGCCGAGCCGCTTGCGGCGACCGACAACCTCAATTTCGGCAATCCCGAGCGCCCGGAAATCATGGGGCAGCTCGTCCACGCCATCAGGGGCATTGGCGAAGCCTGCCGCGCGCTTGAATTCCCGATCGTTTCTGGCAATGTCTCGCTCTACAACGAGACCAATGGCAAGGGCATCCTGCCGACCCCGACCATTGGCGGCGTCGGCCTGATCCCGGATTGGACGAAAATGGCGCGGATCCGTTTTTCCGGCGAGGGCGAGGTCATCCTGCTCGTCGGCGCACCGCCGGCGTGGGGAACGCATCTGGGTCAATCCGCCTGGTTGCGCGACATCCACGGACGCCGCGAGGGTGCGCCGCCGCCGGTCGATCTGGCGCACGAAAAACGCGTCGGCGATTTCGTCCGTGGCCTGATCCGCTCCGGCGTGGCGACTGCCGTGCACGATTGTGCCGACGGCGGCCTGGCCGTGGCACTGGCCGAGATGGCCATGGCGTCGGCGATCGGCGCAACCGTCAACGAACTGAACGACTGCCCGGTCGCCGAAGTATTTTTCGGCGAGGACCAGGGCCGCTATCTCGTCACCATCCGCCGCGACGATCTTGACGCCGTCCATGAGGCTGCCAAGGCCGACGGCATCTTCGCGCCCTGGGTGGGCAACACCGGCGGGGCGTCCTTGAAGCTCGGGGAATCGCGTGCGATACCTGTGGCGGAATTGAAGGCGGCCCACGAATCGTTCTTTCCTGCCTTCATGGACCGCTGAGGGAGCGAACTCATGCCGATGGATGCCTGCGAAATCGAGCGCATGATCCGCGAGGCCATCCCCGACGCCAGGGTGGTGATCCGGGACCTGGCCGGCGATGGCGATCATTACGCCGCCGAGGTCGTGGCGGAGAGCTTTCGCGGCAAGAACCGCGTCCAGCAGCACCAGATGGTCTATCAGGCGCTGAAGGGCAACATGGGCGGTGTTCTGCACGCGCTCGCGCTACAGACATCTGTGCCGGAGTGAACCATGTCGCTTGTCGATGATCTGGTAAAAGGCGTCGTTGACGGCGCCCTCAAGGAAATCCTGAAGAAGACCACCGGGCGGACGACCCTGACGCGCCGCCGGCGGCGCAAGTCAACGGGCTCCACGGCGACGCTGCGCCAGATCGAGAAGCTGTTGAAGCCGGCGAAGAAGCAGACCAGCCGCAAGCGCACCGTGCGCACCCGCGCCAAGACCCGGCGCCGCGCCCGCTAGCGGCGTGCCTTGCGCCGGCGCGTCGGCGGGACTATTTGCATGCAAATGGCTTTGAAGGCGGACCTTGAACCCGCCGGGAAGAGGGAAAAATGACGACGGTTCACGAATTCATCGACGGCGAAGTCAAGAGCAACAATGTCGTGCTGTTCATGAAGGGTACGCCGGGATTCCCGCAATGCGGCTTTTCCGGGCAGGTGGTGCAGATCCTCGACTACCTCAATGTCGACTACAAGGGCATCAACGTGCTGACCTCGAACGAGCTGCGCCAGGGCATCAAGGACTATGCCAGCTGGCCGACGATCCCGCAGCTCTACGTCAAGGGTGAGTTTGTCGGCGGCGCCGACATCGTGCGCGAGATGTTCCAGTCCGGCGAACTCCAGCACATGCTTGAGGACAAGGGCGTCGTCAAATCGGCCTGACGCGGACCGGGCGCCAGCACACCGACGCCGGCCTCGCGCCGGCGTCTTGCTTTTTGGGGGATCCATCGCGATGCAGGCGAACGAGGAATGGCGGCTCCGCGTCCGCCGCGGCGAGTTCGTGGCCATCATGGCAGCGCTTGTCGCGCTCAATGCGCTTGCCATCGACATCATGCTTCCCGGCATGCAGGAGATCGGTGCCGCGCTGGGTGAGTCCGACGAGAACTGCCGGCAACTGGTGATCACCGCCTATTTCGGCGGCTTCGGTCTTGGACAATTGGTATTCGGCCCGCTTTCCGACCGTTATGGCCGGCTGGCACCGCTGTTCGCCGGCATCGCCATCTATACGGTGACCGCGGCCTTCGCACCGCTGGTCACGGCGTTTGACACACTGCTCATCCTTCGGTTCGCGCAAGGTGCGGGTGCTGCCTCGACGCGCGCGCTGTCCACCGCCATCACCCGCGACATCGCTTCCGGGCGATCCATGGCCGAAATCATGTCGCTGGTCATGACGGTGTTCATGATCATGCCGATCATCGCCCCGGCCATGGGTCAGGTCATCATGATCCATGGCGATTGGCACATGATTTTCGTGTTCATGGCCGTCGCAGGCGCCCTTGTCGGGTTGTGGACGTGGCTGCGCATCCCCGAGACGCTCGCGGCAGACCGCCGCCGCCCGTTCGATCCCCGGACATTGCTCGGCGGCGCCATCGCGGTCGCCACCAACCGCGTGTCGTTCTGGTATTCCATCGCGTTGACTCTGGTGTTCGGCGCGCTGTTCGGGTTCATCAATTCCGCCCAGCAGATCTATGTCGGCGTCTATGGCCTCGGTGTCTGGTTCCCGGCGGCCTTCGCCGGCGTTGCTGTCATGGTGTCAGTTGCGTCATTCTCCAATTCGCGCCTGGTGCGCCGCTACGGCACGCGCCGGGTCTCTCATGCTGCGCTGGTTTCCTTCGCCGCCGGCGCCATCCTGCTGTTGTGCTTCTCTCTGTTGCAGGTCCTGCCGCTCTGGCTGTTCATTGCCATCTTCGCCTTGATGATGACCAGCTTCGGTTTCATCGGGCCCAACATGTCGTCCATCGCCATGGAACCGCTCGGCCATCTGGCCGGCATGGCCGCCGCCGTGCAAGGCACGGTGCAAACCATCGGATCGGCGGTGATCGGCGCGATCATCGGCCAGGCATTCGACGGATCGGTCCTGCCATTCGCGGCCGGCAGCGCCGTCGTGGCGCTGGGTGCGCTCGGCTGCGCGCTGGTGGCGGAAAACGGACGGCTGGCGCTGGCCGGACGCCGCTGAACGTCAGGCCGCAGGCGCCTGCAGAGTCTCGAAAAACACGCGCAGGAAGTTTCCGCCGATGATCTTGGCGACATCGGCATCGGCAACACCACGCTTCATCAGCGCGCCGACGATCAGCGGCATCTTCGCGTAGGTTTCAAACACTGGCTTGTAGTTGGCATCCATGTCCGAGCCGATGGCAACATGGTCGATGCCGACCTTTGCAACCAGTTGCTCGATGCGGTCGATGAAGCCGTTGAGCGTGTCGATCCCGATCCCGGCCGGCCAGGCGCCGATGTAGCCACCGGTGCCGGCGATGGCCGATGCCAGTTCGTCGGAAATGAAGCGCGGATGGCCGATCCCCAGACTGTTGAGATGCGTATGCGTCGCCACTGCCGGCCGCCGGGTCACGGCGAGCGCATCGAACGCGGTCTTCTCCGTCGCATGGCTGAGATCGAGCATGATGCGGGCGCGATCCATTTCAGCAACGATGTCGCGCCCGAGCGCGGTAAGGCCCCCGTTTGCCGGCGGCGCCGTCATCACGTCGCCGATCAGCCCTCCGGCCAGATAATGCACCAGTGTGATCATCCGCACGCCGTCAGCAGCAGCCTGGGCAATACGTCCCGGATCATCCTCGACGAAATCGGCGCCTTCGACCGCGAAAATGGCGCCCGGCTTGCCAGACGCCCGCGCATCGTCGATGTCGGACGGCGATAGCACCGCATGCACGAGACCTCGCTCGACCAGCGCGCGCAGATTGCGCATCTGTGCCTGGTAATAGGCCCAGGCCTCACCGGGCTTGAACGGCCGTATCGAGACCAGCCCCTCGCCAGCAAGCCCGAGCACGGGGAAATCCGAAACGCCGGAGAACGATGCCGCCGCAACACCACCGGCCACCATGTCGGCAACGACCTTGTCCTCGAAGGTCCCGAACTTCTGGTAGAGCCAAAGTTTCCAGTCGAGCCCGGTTGCGCCGCGTACAAAGGTCCGACCGGGATGGGCGTGGCTGTCGATGGCCGGGTGCTGGAGCAGGAAATCGCGGGCGTGAGCCAACTCGGGGTCGTCGAGGGCGAACCCGACCGGCGCCTCCTGCGGCACGACCTTCGGCCATGCCCATGCGCCGAACCCGGCGAGACCCGCTGCGACTGCTGCACCGCCGACAAGCAATCCGCGACGCGAAACCATGGGGCCCTCCCGAGAATGTGAAGCCGGATTCTAGACGGTTTCCGCCGCGAAGGGAAAGTTTTCGCCGGGACGCTCAAGCCGGTGGAAGTCGAACAGCGCCCGATCGAGCAGATGGCTCGGCCGGACATTGGCCAGAGCCCGGATCATCGTGTCCTTTCGGCCGGGCTGGCGTCGCTCGAGATCCGTCAGCATCGCCTTCATCGCGTTGCGCTGAAGGCCATCCTGACTGCCGCACAGATCGCAGGGAATGATCGGAAAGGCCATCGCTTGCGAAAACGCGGCCAGATCGTCCTCGGAGCAGAACACCAGCGGCCGGATGACCTTGACGTCCCCCTCGTCGTTGAGAAGCTTCGCCGGCATGGCGGCAAGCCGGCCGCCATGGAACAGGTTCATGAAAAATGTTTCAAGGACATCGTCGCGATGGTGGCCGAGCACGAGCGTCGAACACCCTTCCTCGCGCGCGATCCGGTAAAGATGCCCCCGCCGCAAGCGCGAGCACAACGAGCAATAGGTGCCGCCGGCCGGAATCTTGTCGGTGACCACCGAGTAGGTGTCGCGATACTCGATGCGATGCGGCACACCGATCGCCGCGAGATAATCCGGCAGGACCTCCCGAGGAAACCCGGGCTGTCCCTGGTCGAGATTGCAGGCAACGAGATCGACCGGAAGCAGGCCGCGCCATTTGAGATCGATCAGGAGGGCCAGCAGCCCATGGCTGTCCTTGCCGCCGCTCACCGCCACCAGCCAGCGCTCGCCCGGCACGACCATGCCGTAGCCATCGATGGCCTCGCGCGCCTGGCGGACCAGGCGCTTGCGCAACTTGTTGAACTCGACGGTGCGAGGCGCGTGCGCAAATACGGGATGCGCATTGTCCTCGGCGTCTTTCGCGGCGGTGGTGTGCGGTCTGTCGGGACGGGTCATGGCGCCTTCATGCCGCAGACGCGCCCGCGAGGGAATGGTTGATGAGAAAAGGCGGGCCATTTGGGCCTTTTCCCTTTCTCGACCATCCGTTCCGGCCGATAGTCGCGCCGATTCTCGACAATAACGGGAACAGGAGGAGTCGATGAGCGTTTACACCGGGCCAGTCTTCGACATGGCGCGCCAGCAGTTTTCCGTGATCGCCGATCATCTCGACATCCCGGAGGACCTGCGCGAGCGGCTGCTACTGCCCAAGCGCGCCATCACGGTCTCCTGCCCTGTGCACATGGATGACGGGTCCGTGCGCGTGTTCCAGGGCTTTCGCGTGCAGCACCATCTTTCGCTCGGCCCGACCAAGGGCGGAACACGGTTTGCCGCCAATGTCGATCTCGGCGAAGTGGCGGCGCTCGCCGTGTGGATGAGCTGGAAATGCGCCCTCGCCGAACTGCCCTATGGCGGCGCCAAGGGTGGCGTCACCGTTGATCCGCGTGCCCTCTCCGTGCGCGAGCTTGAAGCCGTTTCCCGGCGCTACATGCAGGAGATGATCCCCTTCATCGGACCGCGCATTGATGTCATGGCCCCTGACATGGGCACCAATGAGCAGGTCATGGCCTGGTTCATGGACACCTGGTCGATGTACCAGGGCGTCACCGTTCCCGAAATCGTCACGGGCAAGCCTGTCTCGCTCGGCGGAACCGAAGGCCGGCGCGAGGCGACAGGGCACGGCGTGGCTTTCCTGTCCTTCCGTGCCATGGAGCACCTGGGCATTGATCCGGCCGGCGCGACCGCCATCATCCAGGGGTTCGGCAATGTCGGTTCGATTGCTGCCTATGCGCTGGCGGAACGCGGCGTGCGCATCATCGGCGTGTCCGACCATACTGGCGCCATCCATGACCCGAAGGGCTTCGACATGGCTGCCCTGCGCGCGCATGTGGAGCGGCACGGCGTGATCGACGGTTTCGCCGCTTCAGCCGCCATCGATCCGGAGGCCCTGCTCGAACAGCAATGCGACCTGCTTGTGCCGGCCGCGGTCGAGCGGGTGATCCACGCCGGAAATGTCGCCAATTTGCGCTGCCGCATCCTGGCGGAAGGCGCCAATGGTCCGACGACGCCGGAAGCCGATCTCTGGCTGGCGCGGAACAAGGCTCCGGTGTTCGTCATTCCCGACATCCTGTGCAATTCCGGCGGCGTCATCGTATCCTACTTCGAGTGGGTGCAGGATCTGCAGCAGTATTTCTGGGGCCGTGGCGAGGTGCTGGAGCGCCTCGAACGCATCCTCGACCGCTCCTGGAACGCTGTCGTCACGCGGGCGATCCGCGACGGCGTTTCGACACGGACCGCTGCCATGGCGATCGGCGTGGAAAAGGTCAGGACCGCCAAGATGCAGCGCGGCCTGTTCCCATGATGCGGGTCAGTCGAACAATCCGGCCAGGAGCGCGATATCCTCGGCGTAGAATGCCCGGATGCGCGCACGCGACGCTTCGTTGACATCATCGACGCGGAGCTTCGGCCCTCCGGTCTGGTGGCGGCCAAATGCGATCGGCGTTCCGGTGCGCTGCCCGATGTCCGCCGCAAGCCTGTCAAGCTCATCGATGCGGTAGAGGGCGTCGAAATAGCCGAGTTCGGCCCCGAGATACGCCCGCTGCGGCAGGAAATGCCGCCGGATGCGATCGTTCACCGCCATGTAGGTCTTCAGGTGCGCGAAGAACGCGTCCGGAGTCGGGCGCAGAGGCAGGCCGAGAAGCCCGAGTGCGACACGCGTGAAGGCGGAACGTTCGAGATCGCGGTGATGGACCACGCGGTTTCCATATCCCGAAAGCGCACGCTGCATCGGTTCGCGCACCACCGCGATGCGATGGCAACCTTCCGCCATCGCCCGCAGCCGCGCCGACATGCGCAGATTGCTGGTGATCGTCAGATCCGTTTCGGAGAAAGCTTCGCGGAAGCCCTCCTTGATCGACGTATTGGCGTTCTTCGGGACCGGGAAATAGGCAATCCGGTGTGGCTTGAGGATGAGAACCATGATGCTCCGCGCGGCTTTCGCAGACCCGCCGGTCGATAGCAGAGGCCGGAACATGCCGGAAGGACCGGCAAACGAAAAGGCGGCCCGGAGGCCGCCTTTCCAGAACGGGTCGGAAAGGTCTGATCAGCGCGAGTAGAACTCGACGACCAGGTTCGGTTCCATCTGCACCGCGTAAGGCACGTCGGTGAGGCCGGGAACGCGGGCGAACTTCGCCGACATCTTGTTGTGGTCGGCCTCAATGTAGTCCGGCACGTCCCGCTCGGCCAGGGCCACCGATTCCAGCACGATGACGAGTTGCTTCGACTTCTCGCGCACCTCGATCACATCGCCCGGGCGGCAGGTGAAGGACCCGATGTTGACGCGGCGTCCATTGACCATGACATGCCCGTGATTGACGAACTGGCGGGCGGCGAAAATGGTCGGCACGAACTTGGCGCGATAGACGATGGCGTCGAGGCGCGATTCCAGAAGGCCGATCAGATTGTCCGGCGTGTCGCCCTTGCGGCGGGCGGCTTCCGTATAGATGCCGCGGAACTGCTTTTCGGAGATGTCGCCATAGTAGCCCTTCAGCTTCTGCTTGGCGCGCAGCTGCAGGCCGAAGTCGCTCATCTTGCCCTTGCGGCGCTGGCCATGCTGGCCGGGGCCGTATTCGCGGCGGTTGACCGGGGATTTCGGGCGACCCCAGATGTTCTCGCCCATGCGGCGATCGAGTTTGTATTTTGCCGATTCGCGCTTGCTCATCGCATTTCCTCTCAAACGGTTGCACCCGGAATCTCATGTTCCAGGCGAAGGAAACGCGCCCTCCTCTGAGATCCTTTTCTGATCTCTGACAGGGTTTTTCACGCACGCTTTGCGAAAAAACCCACGGGACACGTCAAAAGAACCGCCGGACGTCTCCGCCCGGCGATGGCGCGTCCTATTCGAAGGACACGGCAATGTCAACGCGAGTCCGGCCGAATGCCGGCATTTGCAGGCTTACCCGAACCTGATCGCGGCGGCGCGAAACCCGCCGCTTGCCGTTGCCGAGGCCGACGACTAGGTTCCCGGCGATTCTCCCGGGAAATGCAGCCTTGATCTATGAACTGGCAGCGCTTTGCACGGCTGCAAGTTGGGCCGTGACCAGCATCGTCTCGCCGATTCCCGCGGCACATCTCGGGGCGATTGCATTCGTGCGCGTTCGCATGGCGTTCGTGCTGGTCCTGCTTGTTGCCTGGCTGACACTCACGGGTGCCTGGCATGCGATCCCGGCCGGGGACGTGGTCACCCTGGCGTTATCGGGGTTCCTTGGCATCTTCGTCGGCGACACCGCGCTTTTCGCCACGATGAATCGGCTTGGGCCGAGGCGTGCCAACATCCTGTTTTCCCTGAATGCGCCGATCTCGGTCTTCCTCGGCTGGATCGCGCTCGGCGAAGCGTTGCCCCCGCAAGCGCTGCTTGGAACGATGATCGTGTTTGCGGGTGTGGCGCTGGCGATCCTCTACGGCAAGCGGCCTTCCCAGCTTCACCAGTGGGAAAGCGTCCGCGGCAAGCTTTGGATCGGCGTCGCATTCGGCCTTGCCGCGGCGTTTGCACAGGCCTCGGGCGCGCTCATCGCCCGGCCCTTGATGGCCGGCGGACTTGACCCCGTCCTTGCGTCGACCGTCCGCATCTTCGTGGCCGTTGTGGCGCTGTCATTGGTCATCGGCTCGGGTGCGCGGTTTGCCCAGCCGCTGAACCCGATGACACCGCGCATCGCCGGGCTCGTGCTTGTTTCCGGGTTCGTCGGCATGGCTTTCGGCATGACCCTACTGATGTTCGCCCTCTCAGGTGGCGAGGTCGGCATCGTCTCGACCCTGTCGGCGACCACGCCGGCTCTGATGTTGCCGCTGCTGTGGCTGCGCACCGGCGAACGGCCTGCGCTTGGAGCATGGGCAGGCGCGGCGCTGGTTGTTGTCGGCAGCGCCCTCATCTTCAGCGTCTGAGCGTGTTCGACCGGCACAACGGCCGCGCGTTCCGTCACCAGGCCTCGTAAGGCGGGCACTGCGAGACCGGGAGCGGGTCAAGGCGGAATACCTTGTCGTCGGCGCCTGGCAGCAGTTCGGCGGCGTCCGCTTCGTCTTCGTCGCAAGTGGTGGTCATGCGGATACCCCAGGAATCGTCGAACGACAGGATCAGGGCACCATCGTCGCGCTTGCGGGCATAGAGGCCGCCGCCGTCGCATTCGACTCCGCAGAACACGCGGCCGCCCTCGCCCATGCACGGCCCGAGAGCCTTCAACAGCCTGTTCTCGCCGCGCCGTTTCACCTGGAGCTGGAACAGGTGGCCGACGCCCGGATTGTCCTGATCGTCACCCGCCTCACGGTTGACAAGTCGCATGACGATCGCGGTCACCTTCTGCTGCGGGTGGTCGGCGAGGTGCCCGGCGCTGTAGGCCCGCGCATAACAGGCCGGATCGTTCGGTTCGGCCGGAAACAGCGCGGCAAGTTCCGGGCCGCCATCCGGGGCGGCAGGCGCGGCACCCTGACCGATTGGCGCGGACGCAGTGGGCGGCGAATTCGGCGCAGCCAGTGCCGACATTGTCAGCACGATGAAGGCTGCGGCGGTGAGCGGAAGGCGACATGCCATGGAAGCGATCCCGATTGGCACGAGGATAGACCGGCCCTGAGCTGAAGCAAGGCACATTCAGGAACTGACTGTCAGGCCGAAACCGTGCATCAGTCGCCGGAGTGCCGCATCCGGGCGACCCGAGGTCAGGACCGCCAGATCGGCGGCCGCGATCTCTGCCTCATCGGCCGGCCCGGAAAGCAGCGAAAGTGCGCGACGTGCGATCGCCTCGGCCGGGTCGATCCAGTCGACTGGCCACGGCGCGGTCTTGCGCATGCGGTTGACCAGGAACGGATAGTGGGTGCAGGCGAGCACCACGATATCCGTCCGCCTGCCGTCCATTTCGATGAAGCACGGCGCAATCTCGCGGCGTACCGCTTCTTCGTCGACATAGCCCTCGCGCATGTAGGTCTCGGCAAGCCCCGCGAGGTTTTCCGAACCGACGAGGCGCACATGGCACTTCTGCGCCCATCTGGAGATCAGGTCGCGCGTGTATTGCCGCTTCACCGTGCCGGGCGTCGCCAGCACCGAGACGAGGCCCGAGCGCGTACGCTCTGCCGCCGGCTTGATCGCCGGCACCGTGCCGACGAAGGGATGGCCGGGATAGGCCGCGCGCAACGCCTCGATGGCCAGCGTCGACGCCGTGTTGCAGGCGATAACCGAGATTTCCGGGTCGAAACGCCTCAGCAGGTCGCCGAACAGCGCGACGATGCGTTCCCTCAGCGCCTTTTCCTCCCAGGCGCCGTAGGGAAACGCCGCGTCGTCGGCGACATAGACGAAACGCCGGCCGGGCATGAGGATGCGCGCCTCGCGCAGGACCGTCAGCCCGCCGATGCCGGAATCGAAAAAAAGGACGGGTCCGGTCATCAGATCAGCTTCAATCCCGCGAGCAATTCCCGGCAGGAGGGAAAAAGAAACGTGTTGCCCCAGAAGCCTTTGGCCGATTCGCACTTTTGTATCGAGTACGTCTCGCGCCGGGCCTTGAGTGCCTCGACCCCGAGAAACCAGAGGCGATCCACGGAATCGAATCGTCCCGCGCTGAAAGCCGTCAGTTTCCCGTAGGTTGCGGCATCGCAGACATTGCGGGTGGAAAACCGGGTGACATTCTGCCGTATGCAGGTCGAATAGTCGTCCGGGTCCGCCATGCGGGCACATTCGGAAAGCCTGAGGCGGCGGGTTTCCTCGCTTTCCTCCACGCAGGAAAAGACCGGCTGATCGATGTTGAGCGCAAGGCCGGAATGCAGGAACTGGAACACCTCGTCGACAGACCTGAAGACCCCTTCCCGACTGACAATGTCTCGCGCCCGCGATGCAAACAGGACTTTCTCGGGACAGTGCGAATACCGCGCATCGATCGAGCCTGAATCGGCTCCCGCCATGCGCGTTGTGGCACTGACGAGCCGCTGGCGTGCCTCCTCCGGCATGTCCTCCATCCCGGTGTCACAGGGGAAGAAGCGCCTCGTCCTGTTCTCGAGCACGACCTTCATGTCGTTCCATTCCTCGATGATCGACTGGTACTTCTCGTAGTAGGCGCGATAGCGCAGAAGATCGAAATCGGCCGCATATCCATTGAGCTGCTGCGAAGCGAGCCGGCGGCGGCGGACAAGCGAATTGATGTCATCGATATGGCGGGAATACTCGCTCCAGGCGTCGGAAGCCGCTTTCTGCACCCGGCTCTTCTCGGCAAGGAAGTTCTCGACGTTGCGCTTGACCAGAACGTCCACCACGACGAACGTGAACAGGACGCCGAGCATGGAGCCGATGGCCTTCCCGGCCCAGGAATTGATGAACTGATGCATCGCGCCCGTGGATGAATCCACGATCCCGGCCTTTGGCCGAGTCGCGCTCTTGCTGACGGTCTTTTTGGTCGCGACCACCATGTTTGTCCGTCCTGCCCTGCACGAACCTAGGGCCAATGCGGACAAGTCACAACCGCCGCCTTCAGCGGTCCGGCGGCCTGCGACGCGGCGCCCGCTCGAATTGGTCAAGCGATGCCAGCGCTCCTCTCAGGACCGAGATTTCGGCACTGCTGAAGCCGGGACGGGTCAGGACGGCGCGCAGATTGTCGACGATCTTCGGCTTCTTTTCCTCCGGACGGAAAAAACCGCGCTCGTCGAGCGCCTGCTCAAGCCAGTCCAGCAGCGAATGCAACGCCGCTCTCGGCGCGGGGATGATGTCGGGGCCGCGGAAATTCGTGTCTGTCTCGGTCGCAAGCCCGGTCTTCATCCACTCATAGCTCATCAGAAGCACAGCCTGGGCAATGTTGAGCGAGGAAAAATCCGGGTCGACAGGGAAAGTGACGATCGCGTCGGCAAGCGCTACCTCTTCGTTGTACAGCCCGTATTTCTCGCGGCCGAACAGGACGGCCGCCGTCTGGCCCTGGAGCGCACGTACTCGCATTTCGCGCGCCGCCTCGACCGGGGAAAGTACCGGCTTGAAGCCGTCGCGCGAGCGCGCGGTCGTGGCGACGACGAAGTTCATGTCGGCAACCGCGTCAGCCGGTGACCGGTAGACGATGGCGGAATCGATCACGCCATCGGCGCGGCTCGCCGCCGAACGGGCCTTTTCGCTTGGCCAGCCATCGCGCGGATTGACGAGGCGCAGGCTTGGGAGGCCGAAATTGGCCATGGCGCGCGCAGCCATGCCGATGTTCTCGCCGAGTTGCGGCTCGACGAGCACGATGGCTGGGTGTGTCGGCGGATTCATGCCGGTTCCCTTGCACGATTCCGCAAAAAACGGAAACGCCGTCGCACCGTGCCGAATTCGCCTTTATCATCCACGCGAACGGAGAAACCCGATGTCCCGTCTGGTCGACCTCCTGCATGCGCGTCTAGACCCGCTCGGCGCGGTATCGAAGTCGATGTTCGGCGGTGTCGGCTTCATGCTGAATGGCAACATGGTCGCCGGGACCTTTCGGGACGGCGCGCTGTTTCGCGCCGGGCCGGAATTCGCCGATACCGCCGCCCGGCGGCCGGAAGCGCGGCCGATGACCATGGGCGAACGCGTCGCCGCGGGATACTGGATCGTTTCGGAGCCTGCGCTGGACAATGCGGCGTTCGATTTCTGGGTCGACGCTGCACTGGCCTTCAACGCGACACTGCCGGCAAAGGCGGCCGGCGCATCGCGGCGGAAGATGGCACGCGGGAAGTCCTGAAAGAGACCGCGCCGCTGGTGGCCTGTCTCGGCCGCGGTCCTCAGACTCATGCATGACTATGCCGGGGGGGAACCCTCTGTTATACGGGCCGCAGCCGTCCGGTCCGGGCGCAACGCGTCACAACACTGTCCTGTGCAAAGGCTTTTCCCATGGCAAAGATCAAGGTGGCCAATCCCGTCGTCGAACTCGACGGCGACGAGATGACACGCATCATCTGGACGCTCATCAAGGACAAGCTGATCCACCCTTATCTTGATGTGACGCTTGAATATTACGACCTCGGCATCGAGGAGCGGGACCGTACAAACGACAAGATCACCGTCGACGCCGCGAATGCCATCATGAAGCACGGCGTCGGCGTCAAATGCGCCACCATCACGCCCGACGAGGCGCGCGTGAAGGAGTTCGGGCTGAAGCAGATGTGGAAGTCGCCGAATGGCACGATCCGCAACATCCTCGGCGGCGTGATCTTCCGCGAACCGATCATTGCCAAGAACGTGCCGCGCCTTGTTCCCGGCTGGACCCGACCGATTGTGGTCGGCCGTCATGCCTTCGGCGATCAGTACCGCGCCACCGATTTCCGCTTCCCCGGCAAGGGCACGCTGACGATCCGTTTCGTCGGCGAGGACGGCAAGGTCATCGAGCACGAGGTGTTCAAGGCACCCGACGCCGGCGTGGCCCTGGCCATGTACAACCTCGACGAGTCGATCCGCGACTTCGCCCGCGCATCGCTGAACTATGGCCTGCAGCGCAATTTCCCGGTCTATCTGTCGACCAAGAACACCATCCTCAAGGCCTATGACGGCCGCTTCAAGGACATCTTCCAGGAGGTGTTCGACACGGAGTTCAAGGAGGAATTCACCAAGCGGAAACTGGTCTACGAACACAGGCTGATCGATGACATGGTGGCCTCGGCGCTCAAATGGTCAGGCGGCTACGTCTGGGCAACCAAGAACTACGATGGTGATGTGCAGTCCGACGTGGTGGCACAAGGGTTCGGCTCGCTCGGCCTGATGACCTCGGTGCTGATGACGCCGGATGGCAAGACCGTGGAAGCCGAAGCCGCGCACGGCACGGTGACGCGACACTTCCGCCAGCACCAGAAGGGCGAGGAAACCTCGACCAACTCCATTGCATCGATCTTCGCCTGGACGCGCGGTCTTGCCCACCGCGCCAAGCTCGATGGCAACGACGCGCTCCGCGGTTTTGCCGACACGCTCGAGCGCGTCTGCGTCCAGACGGTCGAATCCGGCTACATGACCAAGGATCTGGCGCTGTTGATCGGTCCCGACCAGCCCTGGTTGTCGACGTCCGGGTTCCTGGACAAGGTCGACGAGAACCTGTCGAAGGCAATGGGAAGCTGACGCGCCGATGCGCGCGCCCGCGTCCGCCCGGCGCTTCAGCCGGCGAACGGTGTTGCGGATCGCGTTCTATCTTGCTGCCGCGTTGACGCTCGCCTTTGCCGTGCGGTTCACGCTGCGCGCTGTGAGCTTCATGCGCCACGTAGGCGAGCCGCCGGCACCATGGATGCCGATCGGCTATGTCGCACGGCTGAATGCGGTCGATGTCGACCGGCTGCGCGAGGCGCTCGGCCTCGATCCGCAGGTGCCCGACCGCAGGCCGATCGGCGCGATCGCCGAAGAAATGGGCGTGCCCGTCGAAGCGTTCCTCGCCGACATCGCCGCCGCGATCGAAAAACTCAAGTCGGCGCCGGCGCAATGAGCGCGACAGTGCTCGAATTGCTGGCGAACTGGGGCAGCCCGTTCCTGTTCGGCCTGCTTCTGCTCGCCGCCCTCGGGATCCCGCTTCCGGCAACGCTGACACTGATCGCCGCCGGCGCCCTGATCGTTTCGGGAACCTTCGACATCGTTGCCGTGGCGCCCTGGGCGGCGGCCGGCTCGATTGCCGGCGATCATCTCGGCTATGGTCTCGGCCGGCTTGCCGGCCACGCGATCGATGACCGGCTTGCCGGCCATAAATCCTGGCAGAAGCGCCTCGCCGACGCGCGCGGCTTCATGGCCAGGCGCGGTGCGTTCGGCGTGTTCTTCACGCGCTGGCTGGCAACCCCGCTCGGCCCGCCGGTCAACATCGCCGCCGGAATGGCCAGGCTTCCGCTCTGGCGCTTTTCCATCGCCGACATTGCCGGCGAAATCCTGTGGGTGGCGCTGTTCCTGGGCATCGGCGCGTTCGCGGGCGCGGGTGCGGAGGAGCTTGCCGCGCTGGCCGGCGATTTCGGCGGGTTTGTCGCGGCCCTCGTCGTCACCGTCACGCTCGGATGGTTCGCCTTCGGCAGGCGGCGGGCGAAAGGTACCGAACCGGCGTGATGGTCGCGGCGCGTCAGGCGCGCCGCAACCCTGGCCGTCAGGCTTCGATCAGCGCCCTCACGGCGGCGATTGCGGCATCG